>CDYF01001373.1_pt1 | contig 104358 bp, 94 predicted proteins | sample 554801 | NCBI WGS metagenome assembly CDYF01 (sample SAMEA3182078, study PRJEB8094) | gut metagenome | biome: human; feature: gut; material: Stool; isolation source: human stools | place: Canada | collected 2012-11-20 | reverse complement strand
GGATGACAGGGAACCATTGAAACAAGGAAAGTTTCTGGAAAACATAAAGGGAAAATTGTATGCGGACAAGGGATATATCGGTCAGACTTTGTTCGAGAACCTCTTTCTTAATGGTATACAGACGATTACTAAGGTCAAGAATAATATGAAGAACTCCTTGATGAGTATCGCTGATAAGATATTGCTTAGGAAAAGAGCTCTGATTGAAACTGTTAATGACGAATTGAAGAACATTGCACAGATTGAACACTCCAGACACCGTTCATTCAATAACTTCATTGCAAATGCATTGTCAGCGATAGCAGCCTATTGTTTCTTTGAAAAGAAACCCGCCATTGATGTGAAATTTGTCAATGACGGGCAACTGGCTATGTTCTGATTATATCGAACTCACGTTATTTAATATGATTAAAAAGTTATCCTGCAAAATAACACATTTTTCCTGAAACTAATGATAATACACGCGAGTAAAAAAGAAATAAAAAAAGGAGCAATTGCCCAATCAGGCAACTGCTCCTTTTCATATAGTCAATTGAATTGTATTTATTCTACTTCATTGTAGTCAAGTACTGTTTTCTTGTTAGCCAAGATACGGTCATACTCTTCTTTTGATCCAACGATGAGCTTTTCGAACTCGCGCTGTCCGGTACCGGCAGGAATCAAGTGACCACAGATCACATTTTCCTTCATACCTTCAAGCTTATCGATCTTACCATTGATAGCAGCTTCATTCAATACTTTCGTTGTTTCCTGGAAGGAAGCAGCCGACATAAAGCTTGATGTTTGCAAAGCAGCACGCGTGATACCTTGAAGGATCTGAGTAGAGGTAGCAGCAACAGCGTCACGAACTTCAACCGGCTTCAAGTCACGACGTTTCAACATACTATTCTCATCACGCAACTTGCGGGCAGTTACAATCTGTCCAGCTTGCATATTTTGAGAATCACCAGCATCCACTACGACTTTCTTGCCCCAGATACGATCATTTTCTTCCATGAATTCCAGTTTGTCTACGACTTGCTGTTCGAGGAAGCGAGTATCTCCCGGTTCATCAATTTGTACTTTGCGCATCATCTGACGAACGATAATCTCAAAGTGCTTATCATTGATCTTCACACCCTGCAAGCGGTATACATCCTGAACTTCATTCACGATATATTCCTGTACAGCTGTAGGACCCTTGATTGCCAAGATATCTGCCGGAGTAGTAGCACCGTCAGACAACGGAGTACCAGCACGTACATAGTCATTTTCCTGTACCAGAATCTGCTTAGACAGTGCAACCAGATACTTCTTAACCTCACCCGTCTTGGAAGTTACGATGATTTCACGGTTACCACGTTTGATCTTACCCATTGTCACCTCACCGTCGATTTCAGAAACGACAGCCGGATTTGACGGGTTACGAGCTTCAAACAATTCAGTAACACGAGGAAGACCACCCGTGATATCACCCGCCTTACCTACGGCACGCGGAATCTTCACGATTACTTCACCGGCTTTTACCTTCTGACCATTCTCGATGATAACGTGACCACCTACCGGTAAGTTATAAGTACGGATCAAATCACCGTCCTCTGTTAAGATATGAGCGGTAGGAACTTTGGTTTTATCCTTGGATTCAATAATAATAATTTCACGAAGACCTGTTGCTTCATCCGATTCAACCTTATAAGTAACGTTTTCAATCACGCCCTCAAATTCGATCTTACCGGTTGCTTCTGTGATAATAACAGCATTGAACGGGTCCCACTTAGCAATCAGTTTGCCTTTTTCTACCAAGTCGCCGTCGCTTACATACAGTGTTGAACCATAAGGTACGTTATGAGTAGAAAGAACGATACCGGTATTCACATCCACAAAACGCACTTCGGCCAAACGACCTACTACCACTTTTGCAGATTCACCCATCTCGTCAACGATATCTACTGTACGCAACTCTTCAAATTCAAGACGTGCATTATTTTTAGCAACGATACTGGCGTTAGCTGCAATATTTGCAGCAGTACCACCGGCGTGGAATGTACGCAATGTCAACTGTGTACCCGGCTCACCAATAGACTGAGCAGCGATTACACCAACAGCTTCACCCTTCTGAACCATGCGGCTCGTTGCCAGGTTACGTCCGTAACATTTAGCACAAACACCCTTCTTAGCTTCACAAGTCAATACCGAACGGATTTCAACACTCTCGATCGGAGACTCCTGAATCTTCTTGGCTACTTCTTCTGTGATTTCTTCACCACCGGCAACAAGCAATTCACCTGTGGTAGGATGAATAATATCATGTACGGAAACACGGCCTAAGATACGTTCGTACAGAGTAGCAATAACCTCATCGTTATTCTTAAGGTCCGTACAAACCAATCCGCGGAGTGTACCGCAGTCTTCTTCTGTAATAATCACATCGTGTGATACGTCCACCAGACGACGAGTCAAATAACCAGCATCGGCAGTCTTCAAAGCGGTATCCGCCAAACCTTTACGAGCACCGTGGGTAGAGATAAAGTACTCCAACACCGAAAGTCCTTCTTTAAAGTTCGACAAAATCGGGTTCTCGATGATCTGACCACCTTCAGCACCTGCTTTCTGCGGTTTTGCCATCAAACCACGCATACCTGACAACTGACGAATCTGCTCTTTAGAACCACGGGCACCAGAGTCAAGCATCATATATACAGAGTTGAAACCCTGATCGTCCGAAGAAATAGTCTTCATCAGGATATTAGACAACTCGGAGTTCACATGTGTCCAAATATCAATTACCTGATTGTAACGTTCGTTATTGGTAATGAAACCCATGTTATAGTTGTTTACGACTTGTTCAACTTCGTCGTAACCTTTCTGTACCAAAGTTTCTTTTTCCTTCGGAATGATAATATCACCCAAGTTGAATGACAAACCACCCTTGAACGCCATCTGATAACCTAAATTCTTGATTCCATCCAGGAAGTCGGCAGCCTTAGCCACACCACATACCTTAATTACATCACTAATAATATCACGAAGAGATTTCTTAGAGATAATTGTATTGATATAACCAGCTTCAGGTGGAACGATTTCATTCACAATCACACGTCCTACTGAAGTTTCGCGCATTACGTCTACAATGTTACCATTTTCATCAACGTCTTTCACGATAACCTTCACCGGAGCATGAATATCTACCTTACCTTCATTGTAAGCGATCAACGCTTCTTCCGGTCCGTAGAATGTCAAACCTTCACCTTTTGCACCGGCACGCAACTTAGTAATATAGTACAAACCAAGAACCATATCCTGTGCAGGTACAGTAATAGGCGCACCGTTTGCCGGATTCAAGATATTATGTGATTGAAGCATCAACATTTGTGCTTCAAGAATTGCTTCATTACTCAAAGGCAAGTGAACAGCCATCTGGTCACCGTCAAAGTCGGCGTTGAATGCCGTACATGCCAACGGGTGCAACTGGATAGCTTTACCTTCGATCATTTTAGGCTGGAAAGCCTGAATACCCAAACGGTGCAAGGTCGGAGCACGGTTCAACAGTACCGGGTGTCCCTTCATTACATGTTCCAAGATATCCCAAATCACCGGCTCTTTGCGGTCTACGATTTTCTTTGCAGACTTAACAGTCTTAACGATACCACGTTCGATGAGTTTGCGAATAATAAACGGCTTGTATAATTCGGCAGCCATCAATTTAGGAATACCGCATTCACCCATCTTCAATTCCGGACCAACGACGATTACGGAACGAGCAGAGTAGTCAACACGTTTACCCAGCAAGTTCTGACGGAAACGTCCCTGTTTACCTTTCAAACTGTCAGACAATGACTTCAACGGACGGTTGGCATCTGTCTTCACAGCACTTGACTTACGTGAGTTATCAAACAAAGAATCGACAGATTCCTGAAGCATACGTTTTTCATTACGCAAGATTACTTCCGGAGCCTTGATTTCAATCAGTCGTTTCAAACGGTTGTTACGGATAATCACACGACGATAAAGGTCGTTCAAGTCAGATGTAGCAAAACGGCCACCATCCAGCGGAACCAACGGACGAAGTTCGGGCGGAATAACCGGTACGATACGTACGATCATCCATTCCGGTTTGTTACGTCCACGTGATGCGCGGAACGATTCTACTACCTGAAGACGTTTCAAAGCTTCATTCTTACGTTGCTGAGACGCATCGTTTCCGGCGCGGTGACGCAGTTCGTAAGACAAAGCATCCAGATCCAAACGAGCCAGCAAATCATAGATAGCTTCGGCTCCCATCTTTGCAACAAATTTATTCGGATCATTATCTTCAAGATACTGATTGTCTTTCGGAAGCGTATCCAGAATATCCAGATATTCTTCTTCAGAAAGCAAATCATATTCGGCTACGCCATCTTCAGCTTTCACACCCGGCTGAATAACAACATAACGTTCGTAGTATATAATCGAATCCAGTTTCTTTGTCGGCAATCCGAGCAAATAACCGATTTTATTAGGAAGCGAACGGAAATACCAGATGTGAGCCACCGGCACAACCAGCTGGATATGTCCCATACGTTCACGGCGCACTTTCTTTTCAGTAACTTCCACACCACAACGGTCGCAGACGATACCTTTATAACGGATACGCTTGTATTTACCGCAATGACATTCATAATCCTTGATAGGACCAAAAATGCGCTCGCAGAACAAACCGTCACGTTCGGGTTTGTACGTACGGTAATTAATGGTTTCAGGCTTCAAAACTTCACCACTCGAATTCTCAAGGATTTCTTCCGGAGAAGCCAGACCAATTGAGATCTTCGAGAAATTACTTTTCGTCTTATTTTCTTTTCTAAAAGCCATACTCTATATAATTGAGATTTGATAATTGAATCATTGGAAATTGAAAAAAGTGCGGATGCCAACAGACCTTCATCGGTACATTGACATCTCACATTCTTTCATTATTTTATTCTAGGTTGATACTCAAACCTAAACCTCTCAACTCGTGCAACAATACGTTCAAGGATTCCGGAATACCAGGTTGTGGCATCGGTTCACCTTTCACAATTGCTTCATAAGCCTTCGAACGTCCTACCACGTCATCAGATTTGATAGTCAGGATTTCCTGCAAGATATGGGCAGCACCGAAACCTTCGAGTGCCCAAACCTCCATTTCTCCGAAACGCTGACCACCGAATTGAGCTTTACCACCAAGAGGTTGCTGAGTAATCAATGAGTACGGACCGATAGAACGAGCATGCATCTTGTCTTCAACCATGTGGCCCAACTTCAACATGTAAGTTACGCCCACAGTAGCTGCCTGGTCAAATTGCTCACCTGTACCACCATCACAAAGATAAGTCTTACAGTAGCGAGGCAATCCTGCCTTGTCTGTCCACTGATCCAGATCTTCCATGGTAGCACCGTCGAAAATAGGAGTCGCAAATTTCACGCCCAACGTTTTTCCGGCACGTCCGAGTACAGCTTCAAAAATCTGACCAATGTTCATACGAGAAGGCACACCCAACGGATTCAACACAATGTCAACCGGAGTACCATCAGCCAAGAACGGCATATCCTCCTGACGAACAACACGGGATACAATACCCTTGTTACCGTGGCGACCAGCCATCTTATCACCCACACCAATCTTACGTTTCTTAGCAATATATACTTTTGCCATCTGGATAATACCAGCAGGAAGTTCATCACCAATTGTAATAGCAAACTTCTTACGTTTCAATTCAGCATCCAGCTCTTTATATTTCTTAATGAAATTCATCACCAGATCACGAATCATACCGTTAATATGATCGTCGCTTGTCCAGTTGCTCAACTGAATAGAAGTAAAGTCAAGTGAATCAAAATCAGAAGCACTGAACTTAGAACCTTTCGCAATAACTTCCGCACCCAAATAGTCTTTCACACCTTGAGAAACCTTACCTTCAGTCAAAGTCATCAGTTTCTTAACCAGGATACGTTTCAAGTCAGCTACCTTAGATTCAAATTCATCATCAATCTTAGGCAACAATGCTTTATCGGCCAGTTTAGAGCTACGATTCTTAATCACACGTGAGAAAAGTTTCTTATCAATCACCACACCTTTCAAAGAAGGAGAAGCTTTCAAAGAAGCATCTTTCACGTCACCTGCCTTATCACCGAAGATAGCCCGAAGCAGTTTTTCTTCCGGAGAAGGATCAGATTCACCCTTCGGCGTAATCTTACCAATCATGATATCACCCGGCTCGATACGAGCACCAATTCTTACGATACCATTTTCATCCAAGTCTTTGGTAGCTTCTTCACTTACATTCGGGATATCAGAAGTCAACTCTTCCATACCACGTTTTGTTTCACGAACTTCCAGAGAATATTCCTCTACGTGAACTGAAGTCAACAAGTCTTCGCGTACCACACGTTCGTTCAATACGATAGCATCCTCATAGTTGTAACCCTTCCAAGGCATATAAGCTACCAGCAGGTTCTTACCCAATGCCAATTCACCCTTTTCAGTAGAATAACCTTCAGTCAAGATATCACCTTTCTTCACACGCTGGCCTTTGTCACAAATCGGACGTAAGTCAATCGTCATGTTCTGGTTAGTCTTACGGAACTTAGGTATTCTATATTCCTTCAAAGCAGGTTCGAAACTTACAAATTCTTCGTCTTCCGTACGGTCATACAAAATACGGATAGTAGTAGCATCCACATAGTCAACCACACCATCGCCTTCTGCGGTAATCTGGGTACGAGAGTCTCTTACCAACTGACGTTCGATACCTGTACCTACGATCGGAGCTTCACTTCTCAACAAAGGAACCGCCTGGCGCATCATGTTCGATCCCATCAATGCACGGTTAGCATCGTCATGTTCCAAGAATGGAATCAAAGAAGCTGCAATAGATGCAATCTGCTGAGGAGCAACGTCCATCAAGTCAACTTCAGATGGTTCAACAACCGGGAAATCTGCATCTTGACGAGACTTAACTCTGTTAAGTACGAATGTACCATCGTCATTCAACGGAGCATTTCCCTGCGCAATAACCTTTTCTTCCTCTTCTTCAGCAGTCAGATAAATCAAACCGTTATCAGAAAGATCCACTTTCCCATTTTCCACCTTGCGGTAGGGAGTTTCAATGAATCCTAGCTCATTAATCTTAGCAAATACACACAATGAAGAAATCAAACCGATGTTCGGACCTTCAGGAGTCTCAATCGGACAAAGACGACCATAGTGTGTATAGTGAACGTCACGAACCTCAAATCCGGCACGTTCACGGGAAAGACCACCAGGACCAAGGGCAGACATACGACGTTTGTGCGTAATTTCAGCCAGCGGGTTTGTCTGGTCCATGAACTGCGACAACGCGTTCGTTCCGAAGAATGAGTTGATTACTGAAGAAATAGTCTTTGCATTAATCAAATCAATCGGAGTAAACACTTCATTGTCACGAACGTTCATACGTTCACGAATCGTACGAGACATACGAGCCAGCCCCACAGCAAACTGATTAGAAAGCTGTTCACCAACAGTACGTACACGACGGTTACTCAAGTGGTCAATATCATCCACATCTGCTTTTGAGTTAATCAACTCAATCAGATATTTGATGATTTCAATAATATCTTCCTTCGTGAGGACACGCACGTCCATATCAGTCGTCAGATTCAACTTTTTGTTGATTCTGCAACGGCCTACGTCACCAAGGTCATATCGTTTTTCTGAGAAGAACAAGTTGTTGATAACCTCCCTTGCACTTGCATCATCAGCCGGATCGGCATTACGCAACTGACGGTAGATATACAACACAGCTTCTTTTTCCGAGTTACTCGGGTCCTTCTGCAACGTATTATATATGATAGAGAAATCGGACTGATTCGGTTCATCCTTATGCAAAAGGATGTTCTGAACTCCCGACTCCAAAATTTCATCAATATGCTCCTCTTCCAGTACGGTTTCACGGTCGATAATAACTTCGTTACGTTCAATAGAAACCACTTCACCGGTATCTTCATCAACGAAATCTTCAATCCATGTTTTCAAGACACGTGCAGCCAGTTTACGGCCTAACACCTTCTTCAGATTTGTCTTGTTTACCTTCACATCTTCTGCAAGATCGAAAATCTCAAGAATATCTTTGTCATTCTCGAAGCCAATTGCACGCAACAATGTAGTCACCGGCAATTTCTTCTTACGGTCGATATATGCGTACATCACATTATTGATGTCAGTAGCAAACTCAATCCACGAACCCTTAAACGGAATAATACGAGCCGAATAAAGTTTCGTACCATTGGCATGTACACTCTGACCGAAGAACACACCCGGAGAACGGTGAAGCTGTGACACAACTACGCGTTCGGCACCGTTAATGACGAAAGTAGCCTTATCAGTCATATAAGGAATCGGGCCGAGGAATACGTCCTGAATCACTGTATCAAAATCCTCATGATCGGGGTCCGTACAGTAAAGCTTAAGTTTCGCTTTTAAGGGAACACTATAAGTAAGCCCACGCTCTATACAATCATCAATGGTATAACGCGGCGGATCAATATAATAGTCCAGAAACTCAAGAACAAAATTGTTTCTTGTATCGGCAATAGGGAAGTTTTCAGCAAATACTTTATACAATCCCTCATTCTTACGCTTTTCAGGTGGGGTATCTAATTGTAGAAAGTCTTGGAATGACTTCAATTGTACTTCCAGGAAATCCGGGTATTCTAGCGGATTCTTAGTCGAAGCAAAATTAACTCTTTGATTTACAGTATTTGAAGACATCTGTCAATGAATTTGGAGAACTTAATTTGAAATATATACACAAAAAGGTTAAGAATCCTCTTGTGAAGGATTCCTAACCGAATTACCTGATTACCAGGCCAATGTTATTTAAGTTCAACTTCAGCTCCAGCTTCTTCCAATGTTTTCTTCAATGATTCTGCTTCGTCTTTAGCCAAACCTTCTTTTACTGTGCTAGGAGCACCGTCTACCAAGTCTTTAGCTTCTTTCAAACCAAGACCACAAGCTTCCTTAACGGCCTTAACTACTTGAAGTTTAGCTGCACCAGCGCTCTTCAATACTACGTCGAAAGAAGTTTTTTCTTCTGCGGCAGCAGCACCAGCTGCAGGACCAGCAGCAACAGCTACAGCTGCAGCAGCAGGTTCAATACCGTATTCTTCTTTAAGGATAGTTGCAAGTTCATTAACTTCTTTTACTGTCAAGTTAACTAATTGTTCTGCAAAAGCTTTCAAATCTGCCATTTTTTTGTATGATTTTAATTGTTTAAATACTTTGTTGATTTTTGAAAATTATTCGGGACGTTCACCAAGAGTCTTGAGAACTCCGTGAAGGGTGTTACCACCTGATTGAAGAGCAGAAATAACATTCTTGGCCGGAGATTGCAACAGGGCAACGATATCGGCGATAACTTCATTCTTACTCTTGATTGAAACGAGAGCATCCAATTGATCAGCACCAATGTAGAAGCTTTCTTCTGCATATGCAGCTTTCAGTCCGGGAATACCGTCTTTCGCTTTGTCTTTGATTAACTTAGCAGGAACGTTTGCAGTATTGCTAAACATAACAGCAGTAGTACCTTTCAAAGAACCGTAAAGAGGTGAGAAGTCTTCTTCCAAGCTTTCAAGTGCTTTGTGAAGCAGTGTGTTTTTAACCAACATCAATTTGATGTCTGATTTAAAACAATCTCTTCTCAATGCACTGGTAGCAGCAGCGTTCATAGCTGTAACGTCTACCAAGTAGAAGTGACCATATTCCTTTACTGTAGCAGCAATTTGCTCTATAATCGTACTTTTATCTTCCTTTCTCATTATTTCTCTGTTTTATTAGATTTCATCCACTGATTTCGGGTCGATTTTAATACCCGCACTCATTGTACTAGAAAGATAAATACTCTTAATATATGTACCCTTTGCTGCGGTCGGTTTCAGTTTGTTCAGAGTAGAGATGAACTCTTTCGCGTTGTCGCGAATCTGATCAGGACTGAATGATACCTTACCGATAGAAGTGTGAACGATACCGCTCTTATCAACTTTAAAGTCAATCTTACCTTGTTTTACTTCTTTTACAGCCTTAGCAACATCCATAGTTACAGTACCACTCTTAGGGTTCGGCATCAATCCACGAGGACCGAGAACACGACCGAGCGCACCAATTTTACCCATGATAGATGGCATAGTGATGATTACATCAATATCAGTCCATCCACCTTTGATCTTTTCAATATATTCGTCAAGACCAACGTAGTCAGCACCAGCTTCTTTTGCAGCAGCTTCAGCATCCGGTGTACAAAGTACCAACACACGTACTTCTTTACCAGTACCATGAGGAAGTGAAACAACACCTCTCACCATCTGGTTAGCTTTACGTGGATCAACACCTAAACGTACATCAATATCCAGTGAAGCATCAAACTTAGTAAAAGTGATTTCTTTTACCAAAGATGCAGCTTCTTTCAGTGAGTATGCTTTCCCTGCTTCAATCTTTTCTGCAGCTAACTTTTGATTTTTTGTCAGTTTACCCATTACAATTGAAGTTTATTAATTATTAACCGGGAACTCCCCTTTTACAGCGATACCCATACTTCTAGCTGTACCTGCAACCATTCTCATGGCAGCTTCCACAGTAAAACAGTTTAAGTCAACCATTTTGTCCTGAGCAATCGTACGAACCTGTTCCCAAGTAAGCTCGGCAACTTTCTTACGGTTAGGCTCAGCAGAACCACTCTTTACCTTAGCTACTTCAAGTAATTGAATAGCAACGGGAGGAGTCTTGATTACAAAATCGAAAGACTTATCTGCGTAGTAAGTAATGATAACAGGTAAAATCTTACCTGCTTTGTCTTGGGTTCTGGCATTGAATTGCTTGCAAAATTCCATGATATTGATACCCTTAGAACCCAAAGCAGGTCCAACGGGAGGTGATGGATTTGCAGCGCCTCCTTTAATCTGTAACTTGATTAGTCCAGCAACTTCTTTAGCCATTTTTTTATTGATTTATATATAAACATTAAACGAAGAACAACAACAGCGTAACAATTCCGTGTTATTCCTTTTCCACTTGCATAAAGCCCAATTCAAGCGGTGTTTTGCGCCCGAATATCTTCACCATGACCTTTAGTTTCTTTTTTTCACTATTCACTTCTTCAATGATGCCACTGAATCCGCTGAAAGGTCCAAAAGTAACTTTTACAGTTTCTCCCACTACGTACGGAATATTGAGTTCTTCACCCGTTTCCTGCAGTTCGTCCACTGTACCAAGTATACGATTCACTTCTGATTGTCTGAGAGGCACCGGTTTTTCGGAGCCGCCTAAAAAGCCTATCACATTCGGAGTATTGCGCAGGTGATGAGCGACCTCACCAACCAAAGCAGCCTCCACTAAAACGTAGCCAGGAAGATAACTTCTTTCCTTCACAATTTTTTTACCATTGCGAACCTGGTAAACTTTTTCAGTAGGAATCAATACCTGAGATACATATTCACCAAGGTCGCTGTTCTTAAGATCAGCTTCAAGATATTCCTTTACCTTAGCTTCTTTACCGCTAATAGCACGTAGAACGTACCATTTCTTTTCAATCTCAGCCATTTTCAATTCCTAATTTTTTAATGTGGATAAACGATTTTTTCCATGAAGTTCTGGAAACAGACATCCATACCCCATACTACCAATGCAATAAGCAGGGAAGCATATAAAACAACTACTGCACTGTTAGCAAGTTCAGAATACGTAGGCCACGATACTTTATGTACAAGTTCGTCGTAAGATTCTTTAATATAAGCTATTACCTTTTTCATTTCAATAATATTAGCACGGGAGGAGAGGCTCGAACTCCCGACACCCGGTTTTGGAGACCGGTGCTCTACCAACTGAGCTACTCCCGTGTGTACATAATCAGTTCCCGATGGAAAACCGGGAACTGATTAATTATTGTGTATTAGTCGATAATTTCAGTAATCTGACCAGCACCTACCGTACGTCCACCTTCGCGGATAGCGAAACGAAGACCCGGGTTCAATGCTACTGGGTAGATCAACTCAACTGTAATAGTTACGTTATCACCCGGCATTACCATTTCTGTTCCTTCCGGCAAAGTGATTTCACCTGTACAGTCCATAGTACGCAAGTAGAACTGAGGACGGTATTTGTTGTGGAACGGAGTGTGACGACCACCTTCTTCTTTCTTCAAGATATAAACCTCAGCTTTGAATTTAGAGTGCGGTTTAATCTGACCTGGTTTACAAAGAACCATACCACGTTTGATTTCGTTCTTGTCAATACCACGAAGCAAAAGACCTACGTTGTCACCAGCTTCACCTTGATCCAACAGTTTACGGAACATTTCAACACCAGTTACAACTGATTTCTTATCTTCACCTAAACCAAGGATTTCGATTTCATCACCAACGTGGATAACACCAGTTTCGATACGACCTGTTGCTACAGTACCACGACCTGTGATAGAGAACACGTCTTCAACCGGCATCAAGAATGGTTTATCAACATCGCGCGGAGGCAGTGGAATCCAGTTATCAACTGCATCCATCAGTTCCATAACTTTGTCTTCCCATTTTTCAACACCGTTCAATGCGCCAAGAGCAGAACCACGGATGATAGGAGTATTGTCACCATCGAAATCATAGAATGAAAGAAGTTCTCTCATTTCCATTTCAACGAGTTCCAACATTTCTTCGTCGTCTACCATATCGCACTTGTTCAAGAATACAACCAGACGAGGTACGTTTACCTGACGAGCCAACAGGATGTGTTCGCGAGTTTGAGGCATCGGACCATCAGTTGCAGCACAAACGATGATAGCACCGTCCATCTGAGCAGCACCAGTTACCATGTTCTTTACGTAGTCGGCGTGACCCGGACAGTCTACGTGTGCATAGTGACGGTTAGCTGTTTGATATTCAACGTGAGAAGTATTGATAGTAATACCTCTTTCTTTTTCTTCAGGAGCGTTGTCGATAGAATCGAAAGAACGCAATTCTGAAAGACCTTTCTTTGCCAACACAGTAGTGATAGCAGCTGTCAACGTTGTCTTACCGTGGTCTACGTGACCGATTGTACCAATGTTTACGTGCGGTTTGGTACGTTCAAATTTCTCTTTAGCCATAGCTTTACTTGTTATTTATTTGATTAATAATCAGCATTTACATCCTTTATGAGCTGTTACCGGGATTTGAACCCGGGACCTCTTCCTTACCAAGGAAGTGCTCTACCACTGAGCTATAACAGCAAGAAAAGAGAGCGGAAGACGGGGCTCAAACCCGCGACCCTCAGCTTGGAAGGCTAATGCTCTATCAACTGAGCTACTTCCGCATTCTTGCCAAAGTTGTCACTCTGATTGTGGGCAAAGATGGATTCGAACCACCGAAGGCGTAAGCCAGCAGATTTACAGTCTGCCCCATTTGGCCACTCTGGTATTTGCCCTTTTCAAAATCAAGAAATAAAAGAACTATTTTCAAACAATATGATAAAGACAGATGTTCTATCTTTGTTCTTCGGTTTCTTTTTGAGCCTCTTGTCGGATTCGAACCAACGACCCCGAGATTACAAATCACGTGCTCTGGCCAACTGAGCTAAAGAGGCAAACTTACTAAAAAAAGCAACCGTCACGTTCTAACGCGAGCGAAACGGCTGCAAATTTAGTTATTTATTTCTTTCCCGCAAAATATTTGGGATTTTTTTATTTGCTACGTTGCTTTTCCTTGTATTTAACCAGCTGTTTTCCGAGTGCTTCCACATCTAAATCAATTGCTTCTTCAAATGTATCGCATACTTTGCTTGCATAAAACTCTCCATTGGGGATCAATATTTTAATGCCCGCTTCCTTGTTTTCAGCAACTTCTGGTTTAACTACCTTTAATGACACCTCTACTTTCTTTATATCTTCGTAATATTTTTCCAACTTGGACACTTTCTTCTGAATAAATGCCTGCAATTGCTCTGACGCATCAAAGTGAATTGATTGAATTCTAACATCCATACTTACCTCCTTTTTTTAAGCTCTTGGATGAGCTTGTTTATACACTTTTTTAAGTTCTTCAAATGTGGCATGTGTGTAGATCTCGGTAGTTGTTATACTCTCGTGACCCAAAAGTTCTTTTACCGCTCCCAGTTCTGCTTCATTGTTCAGCATTGTGGTAGCAAAAGTATGCCTCAACACGTGAGGGCTCTTTTTCTTCAACGTCGCCACCTTTGACAGGTTCCGTTTCACTAAATTATAGACTAGATTCTTATAAAGCCGTTCACCGTTCTCTCTAATAAAGAAAGCTTCCGACCTTTCCGGAATCGTTTCGTTTCTTACATTAATATATTCAAGCATCAACTCCTGCAGTTCGTCACCGAACGGAATCAGCCGTTGCTTGTTTCTTTTCCCGGTCACTTTCAGAAGAGAAGCCGAAAAATCCACATCCTTATTATCCAGACCTATCAATTCCGAAAGCCTCATGCCGGTAGCATAAAACATTTCAATAATCAACCGATCCCGACAGCCTTTAAACCCTTCGCCAAAGTCCGTTTCATCCAATAACCGATTCATTTCGTTCTCTTTTAAGAACACAGGCAACGGTTTTTTGTTTTTAGGTCCTTTTATTTTACGCAAAGGATCTATAGTCGTTTCTCCCTGCCTCAAGAGATACTTGTAAAACGTTCGGAGCGAACTTAGCTTACGATTTACAGAAGTTGAGGTATACCCTTTATCCATCAATGAAACAATCCATTCACGAATCAGTTCCGCCTCGACTTCTAACGGATTAAATTTTCCATACTCTTCCTGAGCAAACTCCTGCAGTTGCTTTATATCTTCACCGTACGCAAGAACGGTTTTTTCAGAATAGTTCCGCTCATACTGGAGATAATCAAGAAAAGATTCTATCAACATAATATCGCTACATCTAAAATCGTGCAACGAATGTATGAAAAGAATTCAATAATTCAAAGGAAATTACGAATTATTAATCTTCTACTTGCTGAAGTTGTTGTACGTAAACTGCGCGTTCTTTCTTAAGTCTTTTAGTTACAGACGGTTTATCAAACTGTTGTCTGCTTCTCAACTCTTTTACAATGCCAGTCTTTTCAAATTTTCTTTTGAACTTCTTCAGCGCTTTTTCAATGTTTTCGCCTTCTTTTACAGGTACTACAATCATTTTGTTACTATTAATATGTTATGATTAAAAAATTCTGCAGTCAAATTGCGCCGCAAAATTACACATACTTTCTTTATTCACAAAACTTTCGGCAAATATTTCTCAAAAACTATTCATAAACAAGTTATTAAATGCAGAAAGTTAGTACCTTTGAAACACTTACATGTCTATAATAATATAATAAAGTATGAAACAGAGCATAAAAGAGCGAGTGCATGCACTGCGCATGACCTTTCATCCCAATTCTATCAAAGCGTTCATTATTCCCAGCACCGACCCTCACCTTAGTGAATATGTGGCTCCCCACTGGATGTCACGCGAGTGGATTTCTGGTTTTACTGGTTCTGCCGGAACAGCGGTTATCCTGATGGATAAAGCAGGATTATGGACCGACTCACGTTATTTTCTGCAAGCTACGAAGGAATTGGAGGGCAGCGGCATTACCTTATATAAAGAGATGCCGGAGACTCCCAGTATTACAGAATTTCTCTGCCAACACTTAAAACCTGGAGAATCTGCAAGTATCGACGGGAAAATGTTCTCTGTGCAACAGGTCGAACAGATGAAAGAAGAACTGGCGGCACATCAGTTACAGGTCGACATATTTGGAGATCCATTGAGTAGCATTTGGAAAGACCGGCCCGCCATGCCTGATTCTCCTGCCTTTATTTATGATATCAAATATGCAGGGAAAAGCTGCGAAGAGAAAATATCCGCCATCCGTACGGAGTTGAAAAAGAAAGGTGTCTATGCTTTATTCATATCCGCACTCGACGAGATCGCATGGACTCTCAATTTGCGAGGAAACGATGTACATTGCAATCCGGTCATAGTAAGTTACCTGTTAATCACACAGGATGAAGTGACTTATTTTATTTCACCGGAGAAAGTGACGGCAGAGGTAGAGACTTATCTAAAGGAACGGCAGATTGGGATACAGAAGTATGATGAGGTAGAGACATTCCTGAATTCTTTTCCGGGAAAAAACATTCTGATTGATCCACGAAAAACAAATTATTCTATCTATTCATCTATTAATCCGCAATGTTCTATTCTTCGTGGAGAGTCGCCTGTCGCATTATTGAAAGCGATTCGCAATGAGCAGGAGATCGCCGGCATCCACGCTGCCATGCAACGGGATGGAGTAGCACTCGTCAAATTCCTCAAATGGCTGGAAGAATCCGTATCTACCGGAAAAGAGACAGAATTAAGTATAGATAAAAAGTTGCATGAGTTTAGGGCTGCACAGCCTCTCTACATGGGGGAAAGTTTCGACACGATTGCAGGATATAAAGAACATGGGGCAATCGTACATTATTCGGCTACCCCAGAAAGTGATGTGACTCTTCAGCCCAGAGGGTTCTTACTCTTAGATTCAGGAGCCCAATATCTGGACGGAACCACTGACATCACCCGAACCATTGCCTTAGGCGAACTTACAGAAGAAGAAAAAACGGATTATACCCTTATATTAAAAGGACACATCGCGTTGGCTATGGCCAAATTCCCTGCCGGAACCCGTGGAGCCCAGCTCGATGTACTAGCTCGTATGCCTATCTGGAACCACAGAATGAATTTTCTTCATGGCACAGGACATGGCGTCGGACATTTCCTGAGTGTACACGAAGGTCCGCAAAGCATTCGTATGAATGAGAATCCTGTCATTTTGCAGCCCGGCATGGTTACTTCCAATGAACCTGGTGTTTATAAAGCAGGCAGTCACGGGATACGTACGGAGAACCTGACGTTGGTTTGCAAAGATGGAGAGGGAATGTTTGGAGAATATCTTAAGTTTGAAACTATCACTTTATGCCCAATCTGCAAAAAAGGGATCATCAAGGAGATGCTGACAAATGAAGAAATTGAATGGTTAAACAATTACCATCAGACTGTCTACGAGAAGTTGTCACCGGATCTTAACGAAGAAGAAAAAGTTTGGTTACAAGAGGCGACTGCTTCCCTTTAAACAGAACTTGTCTGACACCCGGGTGTCAAGCATACTGAGACCCGGGTGTCAGACTATCCAAGACCCGGGTCTCAGCCATCACGACACCCGGGTGTCGTACAACATAGAACTGCATTAAATAAAAAACTTTATTAGAAACAAATATTATATGGCTTTAATTAAATCAGTACGGGGTTTTACTCCCGAAATCGGAGAAAACTGCTTCCTCGCAGATAATGCAACTATTATAGGAGATGTAAAAATAGGAAATGATTGTAGCATTTGGTTTAATACGGTATTAAGAGGTGACGTCAACTCCATACGAATCGGCAATGGTGTCAACATTCAGGATGGAAGTGTCTTGCATACGTTATATCAGAAATCGACTATTGAAATTGGCGATCACGTATCCGTTGGGCATAATGTCACCATTCATGGGGCGACCATCAAAGATTATGCATTGGTAGGGATGGGGTCAACCGTCCTGGATCACGTCGTAGTTGGCGAAGGAGCAATCGTTGCTGCCGGTTCGCTGGTATTAAGCAATACCATCATTGAGCCGGGAAGCATTTGGGGAGGGGTACCCGCGAAATTCATTAAAAAGGTAGATCCTGAACAAGCCAAAGAACTGAATCAGAAGATTGCTCACAATTATTTGATGTATTCGCAATGGTATAAGGAAGATAAATAGTATGACCCTAACAAGTTAATAAAAACAGCGGGACGTTCTAATGAAAGAACATCCCGCTGTTTTTATAAGATTTTTTATAAAGCCGTTTTTTTTTACAAAAAGCGAATTCATTGGATTCATCTCTTTTCGACACTATTTCCTCTAATCAAAAATTAATCATGTGCATAATCTTTTCTGTAGCTCCGGCATTACTAGTCACATAATAACCTGCATTTGTTCCGGTTTCACGCAAGAACAATTCATCCGCCAGGAAACGATCCAGCAAAGTTTTCAGTTCATCATAATCTTTGATGGAATAAGAGCCTTTTGCTTCGATCAATTGAACGGCTTCCATAAATTTCTGATACTTCGGTCCGAAAATCACCGGAATACCATATACAGCCGCTTCCAATGTGTTATGAATACCTACTCCGAAACCTCCACCGATATAAGCTATTTCGCCATAACGGTAAATAGAGGACAGCAGTCCGAAGCAGTCTATTATGAGACAATCCGCTTTCAATACATTCCTTTCGTCGGCACGAGTATAGCGCACATACGGACGTTTCAATTTACTGATGATTTCAACCAAGTGATTCTCGTCGATCACATGCGGAGCAATAATCAGTTTCATTTCCGGATGGTTATTGAAATATTCGAGGAATAAATCTTCGTCAGGTCCCCATGAGCTTCCGGCAACAAAAGTAAAGGAATTGGTTCCTTTAAATTTCTCTACCAACGGGAGTTCTTTAGCCTCTTCACGGATTTGCAACACGCGGTCAAAACGGGTATCTCCCACTACTGTCACACGGCTGATACCGATTTTCGACAAGTAACGTTTGGATGCCTCATTCTGAACAAACAGATGATCGAAATCTTTCAATACATTGCGATAAGTTCCACCGTACCATTTAAAGAATATTTGTTCGCGACGGAAGATAGACGATACACTATATACCGGAATACGGCGTTTGTGAAGCTCATCCAGATAATTCTTCCAAAACTCATATTTGATAAAGAACGCCATGCAAGGATTTGCAATATCCAGGAACTTTTTCACATTCCGCGGTTTATCAAACGGTAGATAGCAGACAATATCCGCCCCCCGGTAATGCTTACGCACCTCGTAACCGGAAGGAGAGAAAAATGTCAGCAATATCTTATAGTTAGGATACTTCGCACGAATCATTTCTATCAGAGGACGCCCTTGTTCAAACTCTCCCAGTGAAGCAGCATGAAACCAAATATACTGTTCCCCTTTCTCCACTTGCTGCCGCAGGAGTTCATACACTACCCAATGCCCTTTCATCATCTTTCGGGGCTTACGGCTAAACGGAGCAGCCAAATGGACGATAAAGTCATAAATGACTATTGCCAGGTCGTAAAGCATAGTACTGTGTCGATTACTTCAAAACCTCTACCGCACGTTTCATGCGAGCTATCGTCTCTTCTTTGCCCAATACCCAGGAAATATCGAACATGTGCGGGCCTTTTCCTTCACCCACTAATGTCAGACGGAAAGCATTCATGATATTACCTGTATGATAACCTTTCTCCGCAATCCAGTCCATAACGACTTTTTCCTGTCCTTCAATACTAAAGTCTTCAATGCCGGCAATCACTTCTGCCAATTCGGTCATACATTTTGCAGAATCTTCTTTCCAACGTTTCTTCACCGTCTTTTCATCATATTCGGTAGGAGCAACGAAGAAGAAGCTACATACGTCCCACAGTTCTTTAATGAAACTTACCCGATCTTTCATCATGCCAACTACAGTCACCACCTTTTCGAAAGGAGCTTCTACACCATGTTCTTTCAGGAAAGGCAAGAACAGTTCCGCAATTTCTTCGTTAGGTTTCTGCTGTATATATTGATGGTTGAACCATATTCCCTTTTTATAGTCGAACTTGGCACCCGACTTGCTGCAACGGTGAAGATCAAACAATTTAATCAATTCGTCCATTGACATCACTTCCTGGTCATTGCCCGGGTTCCATCCCAATAAAGCAAGGAAATTAATCACTGCTTCCGGCAGATACCCCGATTCACGATAACCTGAAGAGATTTCTCCCGATTTCGGATCGTGCCATTCCAGTGGGAATACAGGGAATCCGAGACGGTCACCGTCACGTTTACTTAATTTTCCATTACCTTCCGGTTTCAGCAATAAAGGCAGGTGGGCAAATTCCGGCATTGTATCTTCCCAGCCGAAAGCACGGTACAACAACACATGCAAAGGAGCGGAAGGCAGCCATTCTTCACCACGAATCACGTGGGAAACTCCCATCAAATGGTCGTCCACGATATTTGCCAGATGGTAAGTCGGCAGTTCATCAGCCGATTTATAAAGCACTTTATCATCCAGAATGGATGAGTTGATAATAACTTCGCCACGAATCAGGTCATTCACATGTACGTCTTCATTCGGTTCGATTTTGAAACGAACGACGTATTGTTTGCCTTCAGCAATCAGTGCATCCACTTCTTCCTTCGGCATGGTTAATGAGTTGCGCATCATTCCGCGAGTAGATGCGTCATATTGGAAGTTAGCAATTTCAGCACGCTTAGCGTCCAGTTCCTCCGGAGTATCAAAAGCGATGTATGCTTTTCCATTTTCCAGCAAAACCTGCACATATTTCTTGTAGATTTCGCGGCGCTCCGACTGGCGGTACGGACCACATTCACCACCGAAGCTCACTCCTTCATCAAAGTGGATACCCAACCACTTAAAAGATTCGAGTATATACTCTTCCGCTCCCGGAACGAACCGGTTAGAATCAGTATCTTCAATACGAAATATCAAGTCTCCGCCGTGTTGACGTGCAAATAGATAATTATACAAAGCTGTACGCACACCACCGATGTGCAGTGCTCCCGTAGGACTTGGAGCAAAACGAACTCTTACTTTTCTTTCTGCCATAATTTGGGTTAGTATAGGTAAATCGTGGCAAAATTAAACCTTTTTTTCCACACTATTGTTTTTTTTTGTACTTTTCGCAAAAATTTCAGTGGATATGGAACATTTGAAGAAGAAAAAAAGTTTTTCATGGAGAGATTTACTATATAAATCACTGCTATTTGTGGGCACTGTGACGCTGATTGTCTATTTCCTGCCACGTGACGGAAAATTCAATTACCAGTTTGACATCAATAAGCCCTGGAAATATGGGCAGCTGATCGCTACTTTCGACTTTCCTATTTATAAAGAGGATGCGGTAGTAAAAAGAGAGCAGGACAGTCTGATGGCTTTCTTCCAACCTTATTACCAATTGGATAAAGACATCGAAAAAGACGCAATCGCCAAACTGAAAGAGAATTATCACACCAATCTGAAAGGTATTCTTCCTTCCATTGATTATTTACGGTATATCGAGCGTACCTTAAAAGAAATCTATCAGGCAGGCATCGTATCGACAGAGAATATACAGCAGCTTCAAAAAGACAGCACTTCATCCGTCATGGTGATTGACGATAAACTTGCCAACCCGCAGGCTACCGAAAACATTTACACGGTAAAGAAAGCGTATGAACACCTGCTGACAGCAGACTCGACCCATTTCAACCGGGAAGTATTAAGACAATGCGCGCTGAACGAATACATTACTCCCAACCTCACTTTTGACGAGGAGCGCACCCAGGCCGCCAAAGAGGAGATATTAAATAATTATTCCTGGGCAAACGGATTGGTAGTCAGCGGGCAGAAGATTATCGACCGTGGAGAGATCGTTAGTCCGCATACCTATAATATCCTCGAATCATTGCGCAAAGAATCCATCAAACGCAACGAGTCTATGGGACAAAACCGTTTGATTCTCGGAGGTCAGGTTCTGTTTGTGGGTATGCTGATGCTTTGTTTCATGCTTTATCTCGATTTATTCCGGAAAGACTATTATCAACGGAAAGGCAGTCTGTCGTTACTATTCACCCTGATTGTGTTCTACAGCGTCATAACGGCTTTCATGGTGACACATAATATATTTAATGTGTACATCATCCCCTATGCGATGCTGCCGATTATCATCCGTGTCTTTCTTGATTCGAGAACCGCTTTTCTGACACACGTCATTACTATATTGATATGCTCCATCTCCTTGCGCTTCCCTCATGAGTTTATTCTGACGCAGTTGGCAGCGGGATTAGTGGCGATATTCAGCCTAAGGGAACTATCGCAGAGATCCCAGCTTTTCCGAACGGCCTTATTAGTAATACTGACTTATGCAGCCATTTATTTTGCTTTCGAACTGATGACGGAGAATGGTCTTTCCACCGACTTTTCGAAGTTGAATATACGTATGTACACTTACTTTATCATTAACGGAATCCTGTTATTATTCACTTATCCTTTATTATTCTTATTGGAAAAGACTTTCGGATTTACTTCCAATGTTACTTTGGTGGAACTTTCGAATATCAATAACGATCTTTTGCGGCAGATGTCTGAAACGGTTCCCGGAACCTTCCAACATTCCATGCAGGTGGCTAATCTGGCAGCAGAAGCCGCTATCCGCATTGGAGCAAAAAGCCAGTTAGTACGTACGGGGGCTTTGTATCACGATATCGGGAAGATGGAAAATCCGGCTTTCTTTACGGAGAATCAGTCGGGAGGGGTTAATCCGCATAAGAATTTGAATTACGAACAAAGTGCACAGGTCGTTATCAGCCATGTGACGGATGGATTGAAACTGGCGGATAAACACAATCTGCCTAAAGCGGTCAAAGATTTTATCAGCACCCATCACGGACGGGGAAAAACAAAATATTTCTATATTTCCTGGAAGAACGAGCATCCGGACGAAGAGCCGAATGAAGAATTGTTCACTTATCCCGGACCGAATCCGTTTACCAAAGAGCAGGCTATCCTGATGATGGCGGATGCTGTGGAAGCTGCCTCGCGCAGTCTTCCGGAATATACGGAAGAAACAATCAGCAACCTGGTCGACAAGATTATCGACTCACAGGTTACTGAAGGTTACTTTAAGGAATGTCCTATCACTTTCAAGGATATAGCAACTGTGAAAGCTGTATTCAAGGAAAAACTAAAGATTGCTTATCATACCCGGATCAGCTATCCGGAGTTAAAGAAGTAAGCAGGCCGGCACAAGCGTCTTCCAACACATCGAGTACATATTCAAATCCTTCGGCCCCTCCATAATAGGGGTCGGGGACATGATCTGCAGGAATACGGGTGCAGTACTCTGTCATGCGATGAATCTTTTTCCATTCTTCGGGAGAAGGTGCTTTGTCTTTCAGATCATCTATATTCCGGTCGTCCATACCGATTATCAAATCAAAATGATAGAAATCTTCTATACGGACGGGGCGCGAACGATGCACCAGTTGATAACCGCGACGAGCCGCGTGAGCACGCATCCGGCTGTCCGGCAGTTCGCCCTGATGATAAGACAAGATTCCGGCGGAATCTATCACAAACTCTTTTTCCAATCCCGCTTCTTTTATCAAATGAAGCATCACGCCTTCAGCCGTAGAGCTACGGCAGATATTTCCAAGGCAGACAAACAATATCTTTTTCATAATTTCAGTTTTAACAGATTCAAGAATAAGTCAAATGATAATTTTGCGGAGTGCCCTGAAAGGGCACCCCAATAAATATATAATTGTAAGGCTTTCAGCCTAACTGCAAAATTCCCATTTAACCGATAAATTCTCATTTACCGGCGTAGCGCCGGAGCAAGGTTTCCATTCGGTATTCCCTGAAAGAGATACAGTTCCACCCTTTAGGGTATGTCTAAAACGATAACATGCCGAATGGAAACCTTGTTGGGGCGCTACGCCCCTAAATTCCCATTTAACGAACAATCATTTACAATGAGTTCAATATTTGATTTGCCCGGTTCACGGTTACTGCTGCCGGGGTTTCCGGCATACTACCCAAGTTGAACGGAGCAAGCATTTTCTCTATTTTCTTTAATCCGGCTTTATTTCCCTTTTTCTCAAATTCCTGACGGAGGATATTTATCTTCTCGTGCGCCTGAATTCCTTCAATCAAGCGTTCGAAACGGATACAGCTACGCGCTCCCGGATATACAAGATACGTATCTCCACCTGCCCAACTGCGGAAACGGGAATCGAGCAGCGGTTCCAATGGCCAGCTGTTGTATGCCCAACGCAAATAACCGTCCAGGTGTTTCTTAGAAGAATAATAACTTATCCAGACAGCTTCTGCAGGATCGGAGAAAGTAAATGTATTGGGATGGGCTTCCGTACAGCAGGTGTAATAGTTGGTACGTTTGTTCTCTGCCGCACGGCGGAGACGTACTTCTTCGGGGAAATTCTGTCCGATTACAATGCAGTAATCATACAAATCGGGCTCAATCTCCGCATGGTAATTTCCTGCCAACGAAACTTTGAAATCCGGATCTGCTTTACGAATCACCTTCAAGGTCTTCTGCATCACTTCCATCGGACGTTCATCCATTGCAATAGCACAGATATCGAACCATCCTTTTTCTTTCAGGTGCTTGGAGAAAGACGAAAGCATTGCTACCCACATTTCTTCGTAAGCCTCCTCGCCCGGTGCTGTTTTCACAAATTTCAGCGAATTGGTTGCCTGGTCGTAATACTGGAATGACAACTCCCAGGGAACCATTGAATAACAGTTGATCTGTTTGTCAATGCCCACACTCATCATAAATTCTACCCAACGGTCGAAAATGGTATAGTCGAAAGACCATGTGCCGTCCGCCCGTTTCATCCAGGTAACCATTGTATCAAAATAATCTTCCGTCTGACCGTTCCAGGGTTTGTGCATCAAAGTAGCCGTGATAATCTTTTGTCCGGCGTCTGTCAGCATTTTCATCAAAGGACGCATGGCGTCTAAATGCTCCTGGCTCCATAGAGGAACCTGATAGTAACGTGCCACTGCATAGGGACTTTGCCACAAATCCAAGTGGTAAGCCCACTCCGAAGGCGCCGGAAGTTCGCGGGAAGAAACCGTAATTTCCAGATTCAGGCGTTGCAACAGACGAGAGCCGTCGTTGATTAGCAACTCTCCTTTATACGTTCCGGGAACAGCCGATTGAGGAATCCAACACTGCACCCAGACAGGTTGAACTGTGCGGGCAGGCAAAGCCATTGCTTTCAGACTGGTATCAATAGGGTCGGCCACCAATAATGAATCATAATCCACCGCTTTCCGGTGTCCGCAGGCACCTCGACCGTCTTTGTTCAATTCATCCGTCATCACATAACGAACAAAACCGCCGGTGAATGCATCTTGGGGAAGAACATTTCCTTTCTTGTCTTTGAAATCACCAAAGCTGAAATTCAGGTCTTTCAGTTCTACACCAGTCCATACAACCGCTTGCGCGTTCACACGTTCACCACGCCAGCCTTTCAAAGCAACCGTTTGCTGGTTCTTCAACCGGGGAAGCCCGTGTTTTGCGTACCGGACGTCTGTTGTACCCCAAGACACTTGTGTTGTTGTCACTGCCGCCCATTCTTTATCAGACGGCGTAGCAGGGTCGGGCAATTCCTGATAAGTCAGTAAAGGGAACTTCGGTTGGCCTGTCGGAACACCACATTGAGTGACTCCTTGCTGGGCAAAAACTGCGCCTACGCTAAAGAGACAAGTCAGGGAAAAAATAGTAAGTCGTTTCATGGTTAGTTAATTAAATGATTAAAGGTTTTTATTAAGGGGAAAAATATTCAATCACATGGGGTCTACATCATAGTAGACAATCAAAGATTTATAGCGTTCATCTTCCAACATCTCCCGTTGGATGCGCAACAGCAACTCCCGGGCACGTCCCATCGGAGCGTTCTGCTCAATCTTTACAACAATCTTTTTGATAAACAACGTTTGGATACGGGCAACAGGAGGTTTATCCGGCCCCAACACCCGATTGCCAAATACCGCCCGCAGCTTATCCGCCATCACTGTCGCCATCTGATCCAGCAACGCTTCATTATGATTTTTCAGATAAACATATACCAACCGGTAATAAGGAGGATAATGGAACATCTGCCGTTCCGCCAACTGCCCGCCTACCATGTCTTCATAATCATTGGCAATGACCTGATGAATGATAGGATGCTCGATGCTCTTGGTTTGCAGCACCACCCTACCCCGCTTGTTCTTACGTCCGGCACGTCCCGCTACTTGCGCCATCAACTGGAAAGCCCGTTCATAGGAACGGAAATCCGGATAATTCAGCATCGTATCGGCATTCAGTATACCTACAATACTGACATGATCGAAATCCAATCCTTTCGAAACCATTTGCGTGCCGATCAATATATCCGTCTTTCCTTGTTCGAAATCCGCAATAATCTTTTCATAAGCAGAGCGGGTGCGCGTGGTATCCAAGTCCATTCGTGCCACTGCCGCTTCGGGAAAAAGGATTTTAATGTCATCTTCAATCTTTTCCGTACCAAAGCCACGGTTCACCAGTTCCGTACCTTCGCAGGCAGGACAGGATTTCGGCAGTTGGTAGGTATAACCGCAATAATGACAGGTTAGCTGATTGATCCCTTTATGATAGGTAAGGCTTACATCGCAATTCTTACACTTGGGCACCCAACCGCAGGTACGACACTCCACCATCGGAGCAAACCCGCGACGGTTCTGAAAGAGAATCACTTGCTCTTCCTGTTCCAAAGCCTCTTTCATGTATTGTATCAAGAGCGGTGAGAATTGTCCCACCATCCTCTTTTTCCGATGCAATTCCTTTATATCCACCGGAATAATCTCCGGCAATTGAATTTCTTTATATCGTTCTTTTAGTTGTACAAAACCATATTTCCCCTCCCCTGCATTCTGCCACGACTCGATGGAAGGAGTAGCCGTTCCCAACAGGGTTTTAGCTCCGTACATGGCAGCCAGCACAATCGCTGCGCTACGGGCATGATAGCGGGGAGCAGGATCTTGTTGCTTATACGTATTTTCGTGCTCTTCGTCCACAATCACCAATCCCAGATTTCGGAAAGGAAGAAACACGGAAGAGCGAACACCCAGGATAATATCGTACCCGTTCTCTCCCAGTTGTTTCCGCCAGATTTCAACCCGTTCGGCATCGGGGAATTTAGAATGGTAGATCCCCAGGCGAGCACCGAAAACCCGTTGCAGACGCTCTGTAATTTGAGTAGTCAAGGCAATCTCCGGCAACAAATATAAGACTTGCTTTCCCTGACGAATCGTTTCTTCGATCAGATGAATATACACTTCCGTCTTCCCGCTGGACGTTACTCCATGAAGCAGACACACGTTTTTCTCCTGGAAAGACTGAACGATTTCATCATGTGCCCGTTGCTGAAACTCGTTCAAGGCGTTCAGCTCGACCACTTCTTTCTCCTGTTTATTCAACCGTCCGATTTCGTGATAGTAGATTTCGAAAATCTTCTTATCCACCAGTCCGTTCAGTACCGAAGGGGCCACATTAGCCCGTTGCAACAATTCTTTCTTGGAGACTTCTTTCGGAGTTCCGGTTCCTAAAATACCTGAATACTCTACATACTTCATGAGCAACGCCAGTTGCTTCGGAGCACGAGACAGAATATCAAACAAGATATGGAGTTGCTTTTCATCTGCTGTACCCGCAAGCCGTACTCGTGCCTCTGTCTTAGGCTTATAAGTGCGTTTCAATTCTTCCTTTACAAAAATGGCTTCTTTATCGAGCAGGGACTTGATGGCAGTAAGAATATTTTTTATGCCGCTGTCTTTCTCCAGTTTAGTGACGGACTGCTGCGCATCTACGGCAAGTAAATCCAAAATGCGTTGTTCCCGTTCCGGCAATGGCGCATCCGCCTCAAAATCGGGATTATATTCAACAATCGTTTCACTCTCCAGCTTCAGGCCGGAAGGAAGTGCCGCTTTATACACATCTCCCTGTGTACAGAGATAGTAATCGGCTATCCATTCCCAAAATTTGAACTGAACGGGTAGTAAAATGGGAGAAGCATCCAGCAATGCAGATATATCTTTCACTTCGTACTCCGTTGGAGCACAATAATGAACGTTAAGGACGATAGCCGTATAAAACTTCTTTCGCCCGAAAGGAACTACCACACGGCAGCCTATCTTCACATCTTCCGCACATTCGTCCGGCAAAGAGTAAGTGAAACTCTTCGGAAGCGGAAGCGGTAATATGACATCTACATATTTTTTCATTGCAGGTACAAAAATACAATAAAAAAATGGGGAATGAAAAAGAAGGAAGAGAGAACACTCAAAAGAAAAACGCTTCTTAAGGCAGGATTGGGCAGAAACAGTTTCGAGGCTGCAACAGGGCAGCCCCCGAACAAAAAAAGAGTTCCCGTTCACCGGAAACTCTTTTTTATATACGATGTAAAATGACAGACTATTTAAAAAATATAGGCAACAGATACCTGCCAAGTCTTAGTCTTATAAGAAGCGTCTGTTCCTTCAATATCCGCAGTGTCGCCCAATGGGATATTGTAGTTAGCACCTACCTGCAGATGGTTCAGCAACTTCAAACCGGCACCCACATTAATACCTACTTGCGCTTTCTTCTTATCAATTCCCGATTTCTTTTCAAAATCGAAATAAAAATCAGGACCTGCAGCAAGATAAATACCGGCCATACTTCCCAAACCGATTGTATATTTCAGGTTTACAGGAATATCAATACCGTTTTGCTTGATAGTCAAATCCTCGTTTCCTTCAGAAACCTTTATACCTCTTTGAGCAAAAAGCAAGGCAGCATCTACTCCCAACCCTACGATTGGAATATTAAACTCGGCCATCGGACCAATAAAGAAACCGGTAAAATTATCCTTCTTAAAGTTATCGCCTACATTAGAGAAACTCGCCTTCGACAAGTTCAAACCTCCTTTTACACCAAAGTGTATTTGCGCCTGGGCAGGCATCGCCATACCGATACATACGGCAATCATTAAAGCACCAAAAATCTTTTTCATAAATTTACGTGTTTATAATTCGGGACAAAGATATATAATTAGAATAAATAAACACAATTTATCGGTTTTTTGTTCGCTCAAAGTCGCTGTTGTTCACTTAATCCAACGCCCATACCTTTATATTTGCTCTTTTGAAGATTGAACTTATAATGAACAGTCAGTAATTGCAAATATAAATGGGGTCCTGAAAAGAGAAAACTTACCGCCACATCTCCCATGAAATCTTCTATCAAAACTTTTTGTTGCCATTATACTTCATTTTTTAATTTATCATTCTTATTGTTTAAAAGAGCCCTCCACTCTTATAGACAATCGAGATAAAGAAATATTTTATGAAGTTACGAAAAAAATAATAGATTCACGTTTTTTCTAACCAAAGAGGAGATATATAAATAAAGAAAGAGCCGAAGAATATCCTCCGGCTCTTTCTTTATTTATATACCTATGATTGGTTTTACAATTTCAATCCTCAACCCCAGTGCATTCACTATTCGATAGAATGTCCCAACACTAGGATTTATTGCTCCGCTTTCAATACGTGAAATATACGATTTAGTCGCATTGATTCTTTTAGCCAATTCTGTTTGGGTTACTTTCGCTTCCCGCCTTGCATCCAACAATATTTGACCAGTATAAAAAGCGTATGCCTCTTCATCAAACTTTTCACGTTCCGGAGTTCCAGGTGTTCCGAACTCTCTGTCAAGTTCTGCGCTAATATCAGTCAGCATGTTGTTTTTTGTACTCATAATATTCCTCCTTTATCTTTAAAGCCTTATCTATTTCTGTCTCCGGGGTCTTCTGTGTCTTCTTTTGGAAACAATTAAATAAGACAACTATTTGTCCTTCATCAAATATAAAAAAAATACGATAGATATTTCCATTATATGATATACGTAGTTCATACAAACCATCACGTATAGACTTTATAAATTTAATAGGCAAACGATCCTCTGTTCCAAGTAATGAAAGCACATACTTCACTTTTTGAATCTCTTTCTCTGTTAGAGTAGCAAGAAAATCTTTGTAGTATTGACCATATGCTATTATTTTTCTTCTCATACTGCAAATATAGTAAAAGTTTCAATATCTTGCAACTTTTACTATAGAATTAAATCCACCAACATTTTCTCATTCTACTTCCTAATTATCATACATAACCTTTTCAGCCAACACGCACGGCAAGTGGTTTGCTCCAATACGAGTTCTTTTTCCAAATGCCGCACCCGGTCACATTGCTTCAACCATTTGCCCTGCAATGTGTCATACAAGTGTTTAGCTCCTTTATATATGGTGATTTCCTTATCTTGTTTGCCTAAAAGTGATGCGTATATTGAACAGACTCGAGATTTATCCATGCAATATCGTTCCAACTTTTCGATATACATTAATGTAATCCCCTTTTTATTTCGGTTGATAAAATCCTGAATACTTTCATCGTCGATGATGTCGATGTCGGCTCTTTGGTAGTCCACGGTGATTTCTCTTATCTCTATCAAGACCCAGATATATTCTGTCTCGAATCCGTACTTTGCAGCCGCTTCTTCTATACTAATCCATTGTGCCATAGCGTTTGTTCTTTTATGTGTGATACAATAAGGGATGAATAATGTTTTATTCATGTATATTAGCACAACGAGCATCCACTCTTTTTGCAGTCCGCCGGATGGAGATTGGCTAGGTTAAATTGTGGGATAATCAATAACCGGCCGAATACAAGAAAAACGCAGATGCTGCTGTACCATTATCCGATTTCAAGGCTAGCTACACCCTCCAGAGAACAATGATGACAGCAGACACCCACGTCAATCGTTTATATATAACACATCTCTTACGAATATGTTGATATACATCCGTTCACGTGGAGTATCTACCGTATCATCTCCCTCTGTTTGAATTAGCTATTTCGAAATCGAGAGATAATACGCTTTTACTCCATATAGGAAATAAAAACCGCTTCCTGCCTGTTTCATCACGCTGATGGGCTGAAAGCGTATGACAAAGATATATGTTTTTTTTTTGAAACGCAGTAGAAATATGGAAATAAATATAGGAAGTTCTGTATTAAAATGAATTTGATAAAATATAATCCTGTTTCTTATTTCTGATTACTGAAATCCGTCACCAATAAAAATAAATAAGCAATTTTATCTCTCATACTCTCATCAATCGTTTGAAAAGCCTTTATTCATCGGAGTTACAGGTATGAGAGTAAGTATGATAGTAAGATGAGAGTAACTTTTACTCTCATCCAAGCAAGCCAACGTCGGTTTCCAGCGTAGGAAACTACAGTTCCGAGGCGGGAAACCGCAGTTTCCAAGGCAGGAAACGACAGTGTCCATGTATGGATACCGAAGTTTCCGTACGTAGATACTGCAGTCTCCTTATAGGGATACCATGAACCTCCCATAGCTTTGCATAAAGAAATCAAGGGCTTTTCTTCAGTTATATTATGCGTTGCAGATACTTTATCTGCAACGTATCTGCAACAGGTATCTGCAACGCTCCAACTACCTATTTACTAATACATTACAAGCGTTTTGTTGCAGGTGGCAGATACTTTGATGTTTTTTAAACTTTATGGGAGAAGATTATACTCATTCTTACTACTATGAAAACAAATCATTTAACGCCTCGCTCATACTAGGATGAGTAAAAATGAAGTCACGCAGGAAAGTATAATCCTGACCTGTCTTCATTGCAACAGCAACTATATTGATTACTTCGCTGGAATCAGGCGCAAACAGCATACAGCCCAATATTTTTCCCGTATTCTTATCAATGACAGCTTTCAACAGGCCGTCCGTTTCTCCCAATGTTTTCGCTCTTGGTATCGCCATAACGGGCAATTTCTTGATAATAATATCCAAATTCTGCTTACGAGCCTCTTCTTCATTCAATCCGATACGTGCTAATGGAGGATCAATAAAAACAGAGTAGCTAACCGGATTGCGATCATTCGTTGTCCGTTCTTTATCGCCAAACAGATCCTCCCGGATAATCCGGTAATCATCCAATGAAATATAAGTGAACTGCAAACCACCTTTCACATCACCAACGGCACGTATATTCGGTTGGGTTGTTTTCAGATATTCATCCACAATGATCGCTCCGCGTGCATCCGTCTCCACTCCGGCAACTTCCAAATTCAGATCTTTCGTGTTCGGTCGGCGCCCTGTAGCCAGCAATACAGCATCAGCTTCAAGTTCCACCACCTCGCCAGTTTGTGAATCAGAAAAAACAACGACTGCTCCATCTTCGATATGTTTCACAGATTGAACCTTTGCATTCATTCGAAAAACAATGCCTTTTTTCTCTAATGTTTCTTTTACACTTGCAGCAATATCCCGGTCTTCACGCACAATCAGTTCAGGATAACTTTCGAGTACGGTCACCTGTGAACCGAACGAAGCATACATAGACGCAAACTCCAAACCGATGTAACCGCCACCGATAATAACCAGTCGGCGGGGAAGCTCTGTCAATTCCATGATTGAGGTACTTGTATAAACCAACGGATTACCCGCAACTCCCTCAATGGGAGGAATAACTGTTTCTGCTCCCGTATTGATAATAATTTGCTTCGATGTCAGCATTATTTCTTCAGTAGATGTACGGACAGAAACCACATCGGAAGAGACAAAAGAGCCCACACCTGTATAGACTGTCACATTGGGATTATCTGCCAGATTATGGTAATTCTTATTTCTCAATGCACTTGTCACAGCTTCTTTCACAGAAATGGCGTTGCGATAGAACTCACTCCTTTCTTCAAATGTAGCATCTTTCATACCGGAAGCAATTTTAGCCTGATGAACCAATGTCTTGGTCGGAATACAGCCAATATTAATACACGTTCCTCCATACATTTTATCCGAACGTTCAACAATGGCAACTTTTCGCCCACGCTTTGCAAACTCTGCCGCAAGGGTCTTCCCTCCCTTGCCAAAACCGATAATAATAACGTCAAATGCATTCATATCCATATAGTTTTAATTGGTTCTAAATTTACTTGTTAAGTTCATAACTAATGATGTTGCAAAGTTCACTGTTTTTGAAAGAATGAACAATAACTATTTTACCGGATAAGTTAGCAATTATTCCCATATAGAATAAAAGTAACAAATAATCAAAATCGCCGGAGCAGATCAGTGACTTGCCCGGCGATTTCCCTATTGAATCGATTCCCACTTACTATCTATCAACGGTTGGGATGAATATCCAGTTTGACTGGTTTTATCATATTTTCAGGTTCCAGAATGGTATCCAAATCTTTCTTGGAAAGGATATTATGTTCCAAAACAAGTTCATACACTCCCTTTCCTGTTTCCAATGCTTCTTTAGCTATCTTGGTAGAATTTTTATAACCAATCACCGGATTCAGGGCTGTCACTACACCAATGCTGTTGTGCACATCTCTCCGGCATTTTTCTTCATTGGCTGTTATGCCGTCGATACATAACGTACGTAAGGTATCGAAGCCATTCATCAACAAGTCGGCAGACTCGAAACAGCATTGCGCCATCACCGGTTCCATTGCATTCAGCTCCATTTGAGCGGCTTCGCCACTCATGGCCACACAAAGATCATTTCCTATCACCTTATAAGCCACCTGATTCATCACTTCAGGAATCACCGGGTTCACTTTTCCCGGCATGATGGATGAACCCGGTTGCATAGCCGGCAGATTAATTTCGCCCAATCCACAACGCGGACCGGAAGCCAGCAACCGCAAGTCATTGCATATCTTATTCATTTTGACAGCTATACGCCTCATCGCTCCCGAATAACCTACCATGCAGGAAGTGTCCGAAGTGGCCCCCACCAAATCATCGGCAAGTTTTATATCCAGTCCCGTAATCTTGCGCAAAGCGGCAATGCACTTCTCCGCATATTCCGGTTCGGCGGTGATTCCGGTTCCGATGGCCGTGGCTCCCATGTTGACTGTCAGAAAGTCCTGCGCGGCAAAATCAAGATTCTTCACTTCATGTTCAAGAATACTCGCAAACCCGTTGAAGGTCTGTCCGAGAGTCATTGGTACGGCATCTTCCAGTTGGGTACGTCCCATTTTGATGATATGCGCAAACTCACTTCCTTTCTTCCGGAAAGCCTCTATCAACACTTCGAAATGCTTAACCAATTTCAGATGAGTGTAATAGAGTCCAATGTGGATGGCGGTGGGATAAGCATCGTTGGTAGATTGCGAGCGGTTGACATGATCGTTAGGCGAACAGTATTGATACTCTCCGCGCTGATGCCCCATCAATTCCAATGCCCGGTTGGCAACCACTTCATTGATATTCATGTTCGTGGTAGTACCCGCTCCCCCCTGAATCATATCTACGGGGAACTGTTCGTGATGCTTTCCTTCGAGTATTTCTTTACAAGCTCTCAAGATAGCATCCGTTTGTTCTTCGGTTAATAAGTCCAGTTCGCGGTTGGCAACGGCAGCTCCCATCTTTGTGATAGCCAATGCCTGGATAAACAAAGGGTACTCATTTAAATGAAACTTGCTGATGCGAAAGTTTTCGATACCGCGGAGTGTCTGTACTCCGTACAGTGCACTTTCCGGCACTTCACGACTACCTATCAGGTCACTCTCCGTACGAGTTTTTTTTGATAAATTCTGTTCCATATCGGTTGTTTTATAATAATAACAGTTTCGTTAGTTCTTATAATAACCAATGAGTTTAGTTATTGTTTTAATAAATATGCAAAAACTATTCAAAGACTTTTTTGTTGTTAATACAAGAAAAAGAAAATACAAAGAGAGAAATCACTTATCTTTGTTGGGAACTTAAAACAGCATCTTATGATATTACAATTAGCATTTGTTCTGACAGCTATTATTATTGGCGCACGCCTGGGAGGTATCGGCCTCGGCGTGATGGGAGGAATTGGATTGGCTATACTTACGTTCGTTTTTGGTTTACAACCCACCGCGCCTCCTATCGACGTTATGTTAATGATTGCCGCAGTGATTTCGGCTGCTTCCTGTATGCAAGCGGCCGGCGGACTGGACTATATGGTGAAACTGGCAGAACATTTGCTTCGTAAGAATCCTTCACACGTCACCTTGCTTAGTCCGCTGGTGACTTACCTGTTTACTTTTGTAGCCGGAACGGGACACGTCGCCTATTCTGTGTTGCCGGTCATCGCGGAGGTTGCCACCGAAACAAAAATCCGTCCGGAACGTCCGCTGGGTATTGCCGTCATTGCTTCCCAACAGGCCATTACAGCCAGCCCGATTTCTGCCGCCACCGTAGCACTTCTCGGACTCTTAGCCGGATTCGATATTACCCTGTTCGACATTCTCAAGATTACGATTCCCGCTACCATTGTCGGCGTGTTGGTCGGTGCTTTATTCTCTATGAAAGTCGGTAAAGAATTGGTGGAAGACCCCGAATATCAGAAACGTCTGAAAGAAGGATTATTCAACAATAAAAAGATAGAGATTAAAGATGTGAAGAACAAACGTTCCGCTATGATTTCCGTCCTTATCTTTATATTGGCAACTGCGTTTATCGTACTCTTCGGCTCTTTTGAAGGAATGCGCCCCAGTTTCCTGATCGACGGGGAAATAGTTACATTGGGAATGTCTTCCATCATCGAAATCGTGATGTTATCGGCCGCTGCCATCATCCTGTTAGTAACCAAGACTGACGGAATCAAAGCAACGCAAGGTTCCGTATTTCCGGCAGGTATGCAGGCAGTGATTGCCATCTTCGGTATTGCCTGGATGGGAGATACCTTCCTTCAGGGAAACATGGGACAGCTGACTCTTTCTATTGAAGGAATCGTGCAACAAATGCCGTGGCTGTTTGGTGTCGCGCTGTTTGTGATGTCTATTCTGCTATACAGCCAGGCTGCCACAGTTCGGGCACTTGTGCCTCTGGGTATTGCGTTGGGGATTTCGCCTTATATGCTGATCGCCCTATTCCCGGCAGTAAACGGATATTTCTTTATTCCGAATTACCCCACCGTAGTGGCCGCCATCAATTTCGACCGTACCGGGACAACAAAAATCGGCAAATATGTGTTGAATCATTCGTTCATGATGCCCGGCTTGGTATCGACGATTGTTGCCATTGCCCTGGGACTGCTCTTTATACAAATATTTTAATATACATATATTATTAACCTAAACATCATTCAGTTATGAAACAATTCAAAAGCTTTGGACTGGTAGTAGTCACACTACTATTTTCTGTAACAATGGCATTTGCCGCAAAACCGAACATTCATATCCTTGCCACCGGAGGAACGATTGCAGGCACAGGAAGTTCAGCTACCGGAACCAGCTACACAGCAGGACAAGTTGCCATCGGCGCACTACTTGATGCCGTGCCCGAAATTAAGGACATCGCCAACGTGACCGGAGAACAGATTGTCAAAATCGGTTCGCAGGACATGAACGACCAGGTTTGGCTGACGCTTGCCAAGAAAATAAACGAACTATTGAAACGCCCGGACATCGACGGCATCGTGATTACTCACGGAACCGATACGATGGAAGAAACAGCCTATTTCCTGAACCTGACCGTTAAAAGCAACAAACCGGTGGTACTGGTAGGTGCCATGCGTCCGTCTACTGCTCTAAGTGCCGACGGCCCGTTGAATCTTTATAACGCCGTAGTTACCGCCGCCGCAAAGGAATCCAAAGACAAAGGAGTACTGGTTGCCATGAACGGACTGATCCTTGGAGCACAGAGTACAGTTAAAATGAACACGGTCGACGTGCAAACTTTCCAAGCTCCCAACTCCGGCGCGCTGGGGTATGTGTTGAACGGAAAAGTATTCTATAATCAGGTGACACTAAAAAAACATACCACCCAATCCGTTTTCGATGTTACTCATCTCAACGCACTGCCTAAAGTAGGTATCGTATACAGCTATTCCAACATTGAAGCAGATATGGTAACTCCGATGCTCAACAACAGCTACAAAGGCATTATCCATGCAGGAGTAGGAAATGGGAATATCCATCAGAATATCTTCCCGGTACTGACAGACGCCCGTCAGAAAGGAATCCTTGTGGTTCGTTCTTCCCGTGTCCCGACAGGTCCTACCACGCTGGATGCAGAGGTAGACGACGCCAAGTATCAATTTGTAGTTTCACAGGAACTGAATCCGCAGAAATCACGCGTTTTGTTAATGCTTGCACTAACCAAAACAACTGACTGGAAACAAATTCAGCAATATTTTAACGAATACTAAAAGCCTGACCTGCTTATGAAAAAATGGATATTTATATTGCTCCTCGCGGGCAGCATACAGGGAGTATATGCTCAAAAAACGGAGAAGAAGGATAAATTCAACCCGAACACTCCCCTGTTTGAAGAACTGACAGACGTGAAAAAGAAGACAGATAAGTTCAATCTTTATCTGAATATGCAAGGAAGCTTTGACGCTCATTTCCAAAATGGTTTTCAGGAAGGTGACTTCAACATGCACCAGCTCCGTATCGAAGCCAAAGGAAATATCAACAACTGGCTTTCTTACCGCTATCGCCAGCGCCTCAACCGCTCGAACGATGCAAACGGCATGATTGACAATCTGCCTACTTCCATCGACTATGCCGGAATCGGTATCAAACTGAATGACCAGTTCAGCCTCTTCGCAGGAAAGCAATGTGCCGCATACGGTGGTATCGAGTTCGACCTCAACCCGATCGACATCTATCAGTACAGCGATATGATCGACTATATGAGTAACTTTATGACCGGACTGAATGTAGGTTATAACATTACTCCCGAACAGCAACTTAACCTGCAAATACTGAACAGCCGCAACAGTTCGTTCGACAGCACTTACGGAATCACGGAAGATGCCGAAGGAAATCTTCCCGATCTGAAATCCGGCAAAATGCCGCTGGTTTATACTTTGAACTGGAATGGTAATTTCAATAACGTATTCAAGACCCGTTGGTCGGCTTCTGTCATGAACGAGGCCAAAAGTCACAATATGTATTATTATGCTTTAGGTAACGAATTGAATCTCGGCAAATGGAATGCTTTTGTCGATTTCATGTATTCAAAAGAGGACATTGACCGCAAAGGTATTATTACCAGTATCGTAGGCCGTCCGGGCGGGCATAACGCTTTTGATGCTAACTATCTTTCGGTTGTTGCCAAATGTAATTACCGCTTTCTTCCGAAATGGAATGTTTTTGTGAAGGGTATGTACGAGACGGCTTCCGTGAGCAAGGCATCCGAAGGAATAGAGAAAGGCAATTACCGTACTTCCTGGGGATATTTGACCGGTATCGAATATTATCCGATGGAAACCAACCTGCATTTCTTTGTGACGTATGTAGGACGTTCGTATGATTTCACCTCCCGCGCCAAAGTGCTGGGACAGGAGAATTACAGTACCAACCGGATTTCCGTAGGATTCATCTGGCAGATGCCTGTATTCTAAAAAACAGCCTCATTATTATACAAAAAATACCCGATAGCCTTCTTGCAAAGGTTATCGGGTATTCTTATATGTTCGGTCTTTTTTAATCAATACTCTTCCTCGTTAAAGAAATTTATCTATATTGATTATCAATATATTATGCAGAAAACAATAAAATTTGCACAAACAAAACGCACCGTCTGAGACGGTCTGAGGCGATGGGAGGAAATGGTGGACAAACAAATACTTTTGTATTCGATTGAGCAATCATAGTGGATATTAGAAGGCTCTTATATTATACTTAAATACAATATCACTCTTTCTTTCCTCTGTGGATTCCTCCTCCAAGCCACTTGGCTGTAACAAGCCAGTTTTCATAATAGTAAAACCATTCTGAAATCCAAGGAATAATTTCTGTTATTTTGTGCGAAGCATTCCACTCTTCTGATGGACGATGGTAGATACAGAGATGCTGCTTATCCGTATTATAAACATGTGGCAATCCTTTTTCTCCTTCACACAGAGATAACTTATCTAGAGCGAACACATCCACATGTTTTCCTTCTTTGTAGCAAATCTTGAATTGATAGGTTCCGCTTAAAGAGGATGGTTGCACGGAATACTTCCAGCAGAAACTCGTTGGAGTTTCTGCATAGAAGTGTCCATTGGGATACGCTTGTTGCAAAAAAGCCTTCTGATGTGTTTTTGTAAATTTCTTTTCTCTTTGCATTTATTCGTCTCCATGGAATGTATGAGCTTTTACAACTGTACCAACAGTTCCTAAAGTACCTGTTATCGTAGCTCTTAATGTGTTATTATCTCTGTTCTTACGCTGATTGTCGGCAATCGCACTAAAAGTCCTCTGCACTACATCTCTACCGAAAGGTTTATTCATCGACTCAGCAATTAATTGCAAACCGCCTCTTTTTTCAATGATTTGCTCCACATCTTGCTTTACTTGTTTTAACCATGCAAAGAAGTTTAACTGTTTCTGCGGTGTTTCTACCCATTTGTCGGCAAAGTTCTCATCAGGATTTACGGGATTACGCACAATACACAGACCGGTATTTGGTTCACGTTCGATATATCTCTCCATGCTGTTGACTACGTTTACCAACGCATCAAGTACATCTGTTTCCTTGTTGTAAGCACGTGCTGCTAGTGTTGTGATAATAATAGAGATTGGCTTGCTTTCATCGCCGTTAAACATTAAGTCACGGTGACGTTTAAGTATTTGAACAACACGTTGCAAAGGACTTTTCTTCTCTTTATATGCTGGCACATTGCCAACTTTAGCTTCGGAAAACAACACTATTCTACGAGTCAAGACACTGCACCTATCCTCAAACCATTTGGCATAACCAAACGGATTGCTCTTAAGCCATTTACTACTATCGGTCTCATATTTATAGTTAGAGAGTTCCCTGTCAGTAATACGGAGAGCGAGCTTGTCAACCTGCTCTACCGACACACTGAAATATTGCTCCCGAAGGCGTGTCTTCTCGTTGTTTACACATGGTAGGATATCCAAGTGATATTTGTCGCTTGCGTTTTCTGAATTTTTACGATATAAAAGTGTCCAACATCGACGACCTTCTTCATCCAATAACTTCTTGTATCGTTCTGAAACTTTCAGTCTTTCACCAACTTTTGCTTTTAAGTTTTCCGCAGTCCAGTCAGGATGCTTTTCCATCAACTCACACACTAAGTCAATATCAAGATCATCGTTCTCATTGACGGGAATAATCATCGTTCCTAGTAGAAACGAACCTTGTGGTTGAATCTCAGGCTTATATGGAGCTAGCGGGGATGATTCGTCTCCAAGGAAATTGCCTACAGCCTGATAGCTGCTTACCAGCTCGTCATATCTTGATTCAGGCACATCCAAAGACGCACCTAAATTCTCAAAAATTTCGTTGAATTGTTTATGTTCTTCTGTTGTTAATTCTCTCATATCTTATTCAATTATAATTGCTCTATTTTCGGTATTATTATAATAGTCGTGCAGTATTAGTTTCATGTCTGCCTTGGGCATCCAAACGTGACCGAGCATGAACGCACACGCTACAGGCATAGCCATGTGAACCAAAATCTCATTATAGGCTGATGATGCTTTTATTTTGTCAAGCACCTCTCTAGTGAAACTCGCAAATTCATTAAGTTTTGCTTCTGTCTTTAAAAAATTATTGTTAGGATTAGTGCATGTAACTGTCCATATTGAAACATCTTGGCTAGAATATAATGTTCTAATTCTCTCCGTGATAGCTGTAGCACTCAGCGCAAACACAAGAACAGGCTGCTTGCTCTTTTCTGCTGGTTCGATAATTCTAAACTCAATGTTCTCATCACCACTCTCCTGCCATTCCCATTTCTTGGTGTCACGATGTGGCTGATATACTTTCAATTCGCGAATGTCATTAAATAACGTCCCAAGTCTTACCAACAATGGCATATCAGCAAACGAAAATAATGAAATGTGTTTTGTTTCTGAATACTGAATGCGTTGTTTTACTTCGTAGGCAAATGCAGTCTGCAGGTTGTTATCCTCTATCTCCCAAAAATTCGGATCAGATTCCTTCATGACATTTCCCTTCATACTAATCTCTATTGCAGTACTTGCCTCTGGGTAGTATTCTGGGAATAAGACAGAAGAGATAGTATTGAACGAGAAGTCGGGAAGATGTTTCCCGATTTTGCTATAGAATGTAACTACATGACTCTTTTTGTCGTGCGCTATACCAGTCACGAGACGAATTCTGTCCTCATGACGCTTCTTCATCCCTTCCACAATCTCTATAGTATATTTCTCAGGGTCTGAATCTATTATTTTATGACAAGCAGGACACAACAATACTATATTATTTATATCCTGTGCCAATGATTCTGATTTTTCACCTCCACGAGGACCTTTTGGCGAATCTCCAATGATATGGCATAGTTCTCCAAAGTTCCCATACTCCTTCGTTATATCTCCTTCATAAAGGATTTTATTGCATCCTTCAAACTCACATCGACCAGCAGCCCTGAGCCACAACAATCGCATTACTTTTTGGGGTATATTTGTTTTTGACATTTAATCTTCGCTTTTATTGTCATTATACATACGGCTCATTGCATCTGCTGAATCTTTCATCATTTTACGCAAAGATTCCGGCGCTATAACTTCAATCTGCTCACCAAAAGAACGAAGCAGAGAGCGAAGTTCATAATTATTCTGAACCCTGAGTATGACTTGCCAGTAGCCATCTTCCATTGGAGTTGAGACAGCAGATTGAGACTCATGCAAAGGTTTTGTCACAATATATCCGTAAGCTTTATTACTGACTTTCAGCACGACCTCTTCAACAGGTGCATTACTAACTGAGACGCCAACAACATCACTAAAATACTCTTTGAAATCTATATCCTTAGCAAGTGGTTCATAGGTTTTAGATGTTTCATTAAAACCCTCAATTCTGTCTATCGCAAAATTAGATAGGTATTCTGAACCTTTGTGCTTTCCAATAAGAAACCATCTGTTATTGTATTGCTTCAGAAAGTAAGGAGTTACAACAATAGTTCTGGCATCTTTACCAAACGGATGATATACTATTTCGATAACCCTTTTATTAACGATAGAGTCAAAGATAGGTTTATAATACGTGTCCATACCTTTGAGATAGGGATTATGCTGGAAACTTACAACGGAATCCAGAGTCTCACCCAGCTTGCTGGTAGTATAAAGACGTTTTTCCAAATCATCTAGCCACTCAAATTGCGGTACACCTTCAAATCTCCTCAAGAGTAGTAGTGCATCATGTATCAAATTAATTTCTTCCTGGTTAATAGGTTGCTTCTTTATAGATGCGCCTTTCTTGTGATAGCGATAATACCTGCGGTGTCCATCCTGAATAGCATCGATTTGCATTGCATACCCCTCTTCACTTTCGATAAACTTCAAATCATCTTGAACTTGACGTTTTTTAACACAACCTCCATCTTTGGTTTCGCCATTATACAGATAAAGAGCCTCATTACATGCTTCAACAAGGTCTTCAATGTAATAACGTCTTGACCAATTGCTCAAACATTTGTCAAGTACCTGGTATCTTAATTGTGCATTTTTATTTGTTGGCATAAGCTCATTGTTTTTATTATATGGCAAAATTATACAGAAAGAGTGCAGTCTTTCTGCACTCTTTCAAATAAAATCAATTAGAACTCTTTTTTTTAGGAATATTCTTCACAACAACCTTGGAAAAAGCATCTGCACAACTCTTAATTTCTTCATATTCTACTAGTTCTTTTGAGGATAGCCCTTCATTGCTCCAATCCTCAATATTGGTTGCATACAAACCTTTGACAGTTTTCTCTAAATATGCAGTTGTCAGAGGAACATTCAGTGTCTCAATCTCCATATTGTCAATAATTGACTTGAAATAAGCATAATCGCCATCAATAATAAATCCCATGTCAGCAGCAATACGATAAATTGCAATCCAGTGCCGTTGCTTTGTGAACGGCGACTTTTTAGGGGTGTAACCTAAAAGTTGTATTATACTCTTTCTGAGAATATCTATCCGTGTTTCTTCCGGCAGATTTCTTATACCTTCTGGTTCAGCAACCATTCGCCCCTCAATATTCATATGATAAGGAGTAAAATCTACAATTTTACTTGTTGCTTCTACAGGAGTATCAGTACCAGAAATATCGTGTCCATTAGTTTTTAGAACAGTTATTGACGAGCCCGTTACATAGAAATACATGGTAAGGATTATGTTGAGTGCGGTATCTACCTCCTGCTCTGAAGCTGTTGGAGAAATATGAGACTCTTCGTTGCGCCAGCCCTTCACCAATAACAACCACTGATAGAGCTGTTGCTTGGCTTCGTCTGTGCTCCAGCGCAGGTTCCACAAGCACTTGTGAGCATAGAGCGCGTCCTTCCATGAAGGAGTGTCCCCTTCATTACGAGCAGGAAGTTCTTTACCATTGATAAGGTAGTAAAGCTTTTTAAGATACGCCTCAAACTTTGTTACTAACTGATTGAATGCGATATGCTTATCCACTAGTGTAGGCTTCTTAGCATATAGATTCTCAAATGCTCTCTGAATAAATATGTCCACACCGTCAAGAGAGTCGATCGACCTGGCATTGATTACATAGAATACACTATTTATAATTTCCTCCTTTGGACGCATGTGGGGCAACAATGAAGGGATGCATGAAGTCAATATCTCTTCTATCTTATCTCTTACAGTTTCCAGATTAAAACCAGTCTCTACTTCAGAGTTTTTCCCTGCTGTAACAGTCACAACTTCTTCTGGTAACGTTTCAGTTTCCGATTTAACATCAACGTTTACGCCAAGATAAGCCTTCAGGATGGCTTCTCGTTTTGCTCCGTCAAGGATGAAATCGCGAAGCATCTTGTCAGCCTTTGGTCGTACCATACGAGGTGGAATTGTTGTACCTTCTATCTTTTCGAGGAAAGCGCGAGTCTTCACGCCATCAAGAGTCAGTTTAAGGTTCTCAAACTGGTTATACTCATTGATATTCTGTTCTGTCACGTCACGTCCCATGATATGGGTAAGCTGACTGAAGTTTAAGCCTGTAGCCTCTGCAAGTATCATAATCTGCTTGTGGAGCTCACGAAGCTGGTACTCTGCAATGTAATCTTGAATGGTCTTTCCTGCCTCAAGGTGAAGATCACCACTCTCTATGTCATGCAAAACCACCATTGCCGTACGCTGGTCACGCTGTGAGAGTGAGGCAAACGTCTTGTGCAATTCCTTCAAAGCCTCTTTTGTCAGTTCACTACCTGGACCATTCATATAGAGGTTTTTGACAAACTTCACAAATTTTGAGTTGATATATTCGGCATCAATAGTTCCTGTACCTGTTTCTGTGATATAGGTATCGATTGGATAGTCAAACTCTGTAGGCTCAGAGTTACCTCCTGGCTTTGACTCAAACAATTCGCGATAACGCTGTAGTAGGGTAAGATATGTTGATTCATCAATCTCCATCTTTACCTTTGTGTAGGTATCACCATGCTCAAACTCATACTCAGTCTTCTCCCAAAGGAAGCCTTGCAATTTTGCAGCTTCAAGCAAACGAGTCATCTGCACAAAGTCCTTGGCAAACATATTGCGGTCTTCGCGAGTATCAGGCAACTTTGAGAAATTCTGAATGTTATGAGACTTAAAGATATCACTTATGTGTAGGAAATAACGATTGATGCTATCAAGGTTCTGCTCCAGTTTATCCACAAAAACTCCAAGAGGTCTGTCCACATATACTTCAAGAGCATCTTCTATATTCTGCTCCATTGTGTATGGAAAAGTATAGTACTTGATGATACCAAACGGTTTGTCTGGTCCAAACAAACGGTTGGTACGTGAAAACGACTGAATTATGTCCACATATTTCATCACCTTGTCCACATACAAAGTGTTCACCCATTTTGAGTCATAACCAGTCAGCATCTGTGTTACAACGATAAGTAGGTCAATCTGTTGTTGATGATCATGTTCTATACCCAAGTAAGGCTTCTTATGTGCCAAACGCTTAGCTACATCCTTCTTGTACTTGCCGTAAGTTGCCAATGCAAAGGTTGTTTGATAGCGAGCGTTATAGTCGGTAAGCATCTCCAGTATAGCATCTTCCTTAGCAATACCTTCATCACTGTTATCGATATTGTTGTCAAATACAGTTACGGCATTTACCGATGGGTATAGTTCCTTGAATAGTTTATAATATGCGATAGCCTCTGGAATATTTTGTGTGGCAAGGATAGCATGGAACTTGCCATTCTTGCTTGCCTGCTCACGATGTGCCACAATATCCTGTACTACAGCTAAGTGATGCACTCGTTGCTGATAAATATCTTTTGGCAGATAGTGCTCGATACCATGTGTCAACTTTCCTGTCTTTGGATCATTATATGTATCTGGCATCTGTAGTTCAGAAATAAACTTGTTATACACCTTCTTCTTTTCTTCATCCTCATCTACCTCCTCGATGGAATGAACCCCGAGTTGTGCAAAAGCTGCCTTTTCACGCAGTTCATCATCTTCGTATGTGTTTACTCGATACACATCAAATCCCAGCACGTTGCCATCAGGAATACCACTTGCTATTGTGTATTTGTGCAACATGTCACCAAAGAGTGTTTCTGTAGTTATCTCGTTATGTGCATTTTCTTCAAAGACTGGTGTCCCTGTGAAACCAAAGAGCAACGCACGTGGAAAAGCATTCTTGATACCAATAAGCATACCTCCGAATACACTACGATGGCACTCATCAATGATAAAAACCAATCGTTTACGTCCGATTGCATCTATCTCGCTCTGAGCAATGCCGTTCTGCACATTGATGTTCGACATCTTTTGTATGGATGTTACAATCAGTCGGTCATCAGGATCGATACTCTTCAACTTGCTGACTAGTATAGCTGTATTCTGAGTATCCTGTATGCTGTCATCATCGCCAGCAAAGCCACGGTATTCATCCAAAGACTGTATTGAGAGTTCGATGCGGTCAAGCAGGAATACCACCTTGTCTGCATCACCAGAATTTGCTATGAGCTGAGCACTCTTAAATGAAGTCATGGTTTTACCTGATCCTGTAGTGTGCCAGATATAACCACCACGATGCTGGTGAGTATCCCAGTTTGTGCGGTGAGTCACATCGCTTATCTTGCTAGCTGCATAATACTGATATGAGCGTAGCACCTTTAGCATCTTGTCCTTTTCGTCTGCTATAGTATAGTAACCCACAAGCTGGTGTGCCATAGGGATTGACAATAATTGACTAGCAATAATACGCCAATCAGTTATTTCCATATTATTGAAGTCAGCCCAATGGAATTGGAACTCAGGTTTGAAGCTATCTTCTGCTCCTGGATTAGCAAAGTACAAAGTCTTTTCGGGTGTCATGGCCACGAAAATTTGTACTAATTTGAAGATACCACTAGAAAAAACACCTTCGTGAGTGTAACGCTTAATCTGGAAGACTGCTTGTGTCACATCCACTCCGCTACGTTTCAACTCCACATGGATTACAGGCATACCGTTGATAAGTAGCATTATATCGCCTCTACGTTCGCCTCCCAATGGATGAGAAGCCTTGAAACGAGGTTGACGTACAATCTGATAACGGCTCTGACCAGCACATATTTCCTGTGCATCAAAGATTTTCAAATATACCTCCTTGCCACAGTTATTTGCATCTGCTGGATTATCACGCTTTATTATAACCTGTCCACCATTGATAAGACGGTTCATCTCAAATGGTGAAGCACACATGTTCACTTGGTCAATCACTTGCTGCATCTCTGTCTTTGTCAGAGGTGCATTGCCCAATCGGTTAATGTCGCGGTTATTATCATAGAGGATATTCGCCCAGTTCTGTACAAGGTCTTCCTCTGTTGGATTCATCATGATTCCTCCATCCCATCCATGACTGGTGTGAAGAAGATTGGCAAGAGCCTGCTCAAATGCAAGTTCCTTGATGAAGAATTGAGTATTATCGTTAGCCATATTTAAATTCAGCTTATCATAAATGATTATAGTATTCTGTTTTATATCGCTCTATCGTTAGTTTCATTGTTGACACAAGTACATCAATATCATTAACTATTGATGTTGTGTCATCTTCTGTAATGACATATTCACCCATGCCATCACCCCAACGAATCTCGCAGTTGTGGTTAGGTATGCTTATAACCAAACCATGAGAACCAAGCGACTTTGAGTCCTGCAATTCTACAATTACATCTTTCATCCACTTTTTCTCTTCTTTATTATAGAATACATCAGCAGCAAGTGACTTAATATAACTTAGCATTGGATCTAAGCAATGGCTATCCGTTGTCTTCTGCTGAGCAAAAATGATATGTCCTTTATCTTCATAGAATCTCTTTCTCCAAGATTCCCAGATAATATGAGGACGCTGTTTGAAATACTTTACCCATCCTGTGTTGTTTGTTGAATCAATGGTGTGTTTGCAGAAGTCCTCCAATGTAGCTTGAATATTCCAATCAATCCAAGTCTTTATGAACACACGAACAGATTCACCAAATTCTGGTTCCTCTCGCAAATAACGCTTCATACTATTGTCTCGGTCTCTATTAAATTCATAGAGTCGATTCTTAGATTTCCAGCAATCCGGCTGTAAGCATAACATAGCGTTATAATACAGTTCTTGTTTATCCCATTGTCTATCAAGATTTATCCACTTTGTCAAGCAGTTAGAATAAGCAATAAATGTTTCCAGGTTACCATTTGCCCAATGTAACAGACATCGTATTTGTCCCCATAAATATGGATTTCTTTCAGCATTTCTTATTGCATCTGTCCAGGAAACATTAATAATACCTTCGTTGTCAATAAGTCGCAATTTTGCCTTATCCTCTTCTTCCTCCAAAGACTTATTGTCAATACCCTTGTATGGGTGATTAAGTTGTTTGAGGAATAACAATACTGCAGCATTGTTTTCATAAAGGTCTATACCATTATCTTCATGATAGCGTTTCATATCCGAAACCATACTGAATACAGCTCCAAATGCATCCGAAGCATCCTTCCGTTTATTGATACGGTCAGTATTGTTATCGAACTTAAATACGTTTCGAGACATACGTGTCCATTCCTCAAAGTTCAAGCACCAAGCCTCCGAGTCGGACCTATATGGGTAGAGCTTCAGGAAGCATTGCAATGAATACAATGTGGCAAGGGTATCATTACTAATGTTATCGCCAACTAAATGAGAGAAATAGGTGTAGTCATTGTTATCGAAGAACGAATCCAGAGGCAATAATGTTGTTACATCCGTATATTGCCCTTCACCTTTATCAATAATCCATAAGTTAATATCATTTATGAGCTCTCTGAAATCAATGATTGTGCAATAACTAGGCAATATATTGCTGTCGCTACTTCTCCAGTCAACGAGATAATTCTGGTATGCGATTAACAAATCATCTAGATCTGATTCATTGACATTATATGAAGACTCAAACAGGGTTTCATGCAAATTATATATACGATTCTTTCTGATTTCATATAGACGCATTGCTTCCTCGTCATCATCATCTGGTTTCTCAAAGTCATTCGACAAATCTATGCTAGGTACTTTTGCAAACAACTGCATTGCAATCATACGCAACAGAAATATCTTCAATCTTTTTTCAGTTTCCTTTGCAGCGGCAAGTCTCTCTTTTTTATTATCATCAGAAGGAATCTGCGTCATAACTGCACTTGCATACTTCTGCCAAAACAAATCTATCCACTTTCCATCCATATTCTCACGCCAAGCATGTTCTATGTATGAATCAGCAAGTTTCTTGCCATCACAATTCACTTCTCCTTGCTGCAATTGAATTTCTTCCTCAAGTGTAGATTTCAACTTGTCAAAATCAGAGAGAAGCTTTCCTCTTGCATTCATCTTGATGAACAACTCATCAGACATGCCCATCTCGCCCAAGTCAAGATGATTAAAGGTGATATTGTTCAATCTAGCCTGACAAGTATACAAATCCAATGTCCAATCCATCTGTTCACAGATAGTGTCTATCATTACAAGCATAGAGTTGATGGTAGGATCAAAACGCCATCCCCATTGGAACCAATCTCTATTTTGGATAATTTCAGATGGTGTATGGATATGTGCTTTCAGTTTTGAGGTATCACGCTGCTCTTCTGGTTTACTTCTTTCTTCATCAGCTTTTTTCTTTGACTCTTTTGTCTTTTCAGCAGCTTCATTCACAAACTGCTTTGCATTATGGTGAACCAATTCTTTACAGAACGCCTCTGAGGTATTACGAGTTTCATATGTCAATATAGATTCACCTTCGGCTGTCTGCAAATCGACGCCTAACACCCAATGCAGGATAAACAAGGTAGTCAAACGCTGCTGACCATCGAGAGGTTCAAAAGCGTTTTTTCTATCACTACCATACACAAAGTCAAGTTGTGTTTCAGCCTTTTTGCCTGTTACTACAAGCAAAAGGCTACGTACAAAATGGTTACGGATTTCCTTCACCTCTTTGTTCTTACGTCCCTGTGCATAGTCACGTTGTATCTGTGGTATGCGTATCTTACCTTTCTTAATAAGATCAACGAAACACATTTTATCTATATTATCGCTCATAAGTTTCTGTAGAATTAGAGTTAAACACATTGAAGATAACATCAACCGTGTTGTGTATCTCCCTTAGATAGCCATCAAAGTCAGGCATACTCCATCGCATTGCATCTATGAAGGATGATTCTGTGTTAGAGTTCGAGTAGTATTTCAAGAATACATTTCGTGTACCTATAGGCATAAAGCGTTTTCCGGCTTTATCTTCGCGGATAATGCAGTGGCGCTTATATGGGAATGGTGCATCTTGATACTCTCTATTAGTCTTATAATCAAGCAAAGTCAGATTGCCTATACTATCCTTATTCTTTATTGCACCATCACCAGCAGAGAAGTATTCAAGTACTTCTTTACAGAAATCGGTGTATTGTTTGTCAATGCCAGTTCCCCTAAGATTAGCTTCATACTTTGGAATAAAATCCATGCATTTATCGTATAGTGGCTTTGCTGTTGCCTTTCTTTCATTCAGTTTTGATTCTATTCCAAGAATATAAGCCACATTATTCAACCAGCGCAAACGGTCTTCGTGTTCAACTAATGATGCGTTGTTCTGAGAGTCAATATGTTCAATGTCCCATTTTTCTTTCTTGAATGAGTCGAATGCAAAGCGCTGTCCCTTCTGGCGACTTGTCTCTACATTGAACAAAAGCAATAGACGGAACACATACTTTGAGCCGTATTCAAAACCGTCAATGCTGGCTGCGTTGAGATAATTACCTTTGTCTTTGAAGCTATCCATAATTAGTTTATGGAACTCTTTCTCGGTATCATCATTTGTCCACTCTCTGCCAGAAAACTGTTGCTTGGCGTATTCTAGCTTATTGTAGATATCAAGAGGTTGATTGCCAACACTTACCAGATAACCAACATAGTGATAGTATAAGTTGTTTTCGTACCAGGCAATCAACCTGTCATTAGTTTTTATGACATGCTCCCAAGCAGCACGCATGTTGTCAATACCGTGTTTCTTCCATAGTTGTTTAAGTTCTACAGAATCATCTTTACGTTCTTGTGCTCTGCAATAGTCATATAGGTTCTGGAATAGACGATACGAGTAATCTTTATCCGCGTGGTCAGTTGGTTTCTCTGTTACAAAGTCAAACAATACATCTATTCTCGTCTGATGACTATCATTGCTGTTGCTAATAAAGTACCAGAACTTATCATCCTGAAACTGACGCTCCATGATGTTCCAATCCAATGCCAGTTTGTCAGCTTCGACTCGATCGTTATTAGATAGGATATTTCTATCCATGATAAACAATGCCTTGATAAGTTCTGAACTTGTAAGACTGATTTTTCCTTTGTTAAGTCTGTTAAACACCTGTATGCTTTCAATGGCTTGCTTCTCTTCTGAAACCACATACCAAATGAACTTTACTTGCTTGCTATTATTAGGAAGAAGTAAACAGTCTTTGATTGAATTCATTACACCGTCATAGATGTGATTCGTAAACCATTTCTCAATCACATTCTTGGCAACAGCCAGATAGTAACTGTCTATGTTGTCTTGAGGTTTGGGGTTTTCAAAATCCAACTGAGGGCGATTAGTATAGGTCAGATTGTAAATCTTATCGGGTGTGAATATCTTCTTTTCCAAAGGCATCAAACCATATTCAAATATGAACATCAATATCAATCTAAGGGTGGTTAAACGTTGCTGCCCATCCAAAACTTCCCAGGCATCAATCTGTACGCCATCAGTATCTGTCCACTTGCAAGGTTTTACGACGAGTGGCTGTAGGTAATAACTATCCTCTGTATCCTGTTTAGCAAACTCACAAATGTCTTCCAATAGGTCAATAACCTGTTTTTCCTCCCAGCGATAACCACGCTGGTAGGAAGGGATGACAAAGTGATACTTTGTCGTGATTAACTCTGCAACAGGTTTTGGGCAGAAGTTAGAGTTTGATGTGTATTGAGTGTTACTCATAGCTATTCTTTGTTTCTATAGAGTTGATTTAATGTTTTAGCTTTCTTCTTATCAATATTGCTTATCCAAGCTGACCAACCGTTCGAAGAACGACCCAGACAGAATACTGCAGCTCCACTTGGTGATGGAAATGATTTAGCACGCTTTACGATGTAGAAATCGCCTTCCTGTTCACAACGGCATTCTTTGAGCATTTTTGCTCTCTGTTCTGGATGTCTGAACTTAGCGCTTTCTTTCACACATATCTTGCTTCCTTCCAATATTGTCATGCCTCCATCATTATAGATACCCTTGGCAAGAATTCCATTCTCTACGATGTAGAACATTGGCGACTTGTCTGTTACTTCAGCCTTCTCGAAGATGTTATAACCCATGAACGACACGATGAAACGGATGTCTTCAAAGTATTCGTCATCGGTACTTCTTTGGGATTCTGTCAAAGTAGGATTTTTGGGATTCTGCTTGTTCTCATCCAGTGTATACTGATTGACCTTCAGTGCAAGCTCCACAGATCTCTTTTCAAGATACTGCACGTCAGCCTTTGTCTTGTCATGGGCAAGCGAGACAAATACCAAAGCTCTTTGCCAGAAATCCTTCTTGTTGATATGGTCACGGACTCGCTTATCAAAGTTTTCGGTTTCACCGATATAAGCTTTCGGATTTCCGCTTTCTTCTTCACCTATTAGTATATATAGAGCCGGCGTACGCAATTCTTTACGTTCATCTTCTCGCAAAATATCTATGCGTGTACGGGGGATATTGTAAGCAATCATTGTGCGGTTGCTTATCACGACGGTTTGCACTCCCTTTGGCGTTCCGTCAATCAAGTATGTTGTTATAGTCTTGCCCATGTTGAATATCTTGGTTAAACAAACATCTTATCAAGACATGCTGATTTGATGCGTTTTAGTGATTCTAGTTTCTGCTCTTCGAGAGATATTTGTTTGTCGATGGTGCGGAAGAAGATAGAGATCTGTTTCTGCTCTTCATAAGAAGGGAAAACAAAGTCCATTTCCATAAACTCCTTAAAGCTGATTGAACGACCATCTCGAATACCATAAGTGATCAGTTTCAAACGATCAATGAAAGCTTTAGACATAAAGATGTACTTCCAATAATAGTCATCGTGTTTACCGTCTTCCTTGAAACCGAACACTGTATATGCAGGAGAACAAATACCTTCAACGGAAGAGTGTGCAAAGCCACCTTGAAATGAACGAAGATGGATGACAAACTGACCTGGCAACACCCGCTTGTAGGTCACCTCGTTTGATTGGTCATGGAAAATATCATATCCACTTTCGCTTCGTGGTGCCATTCCTCTAATGTCCTGACAAGCAGATAGTACAGGAAGTTCTGGATGGTTTCTTTCGTCGAATGTTTTAAACAATTCGCTTGCTTTCATTGATGAATATTCATCTTTAAATCCTTTGAATCTAACTCTAGGCTTTGTCTCACCCTTCTGTGGTAACATTGCCTGAAGTAAACCAGCTTTCAACTGATACAATGATAAAATCTTCCTTTCTGATGTTATCAATAGAGTATTAAAATTATCAAAGAAATTAGAAATTGATATTTGTTCCTCCAAGCTTGGTAAATATGCCGATTGTTTCAAAAAGACTTCAGGTTTAAGAGTTTTTAATTTCTTAACAGTACCCTCTGCAAATTTTGTTATTTCATGAATAAAAGAAGGCCTTCTCACTATATTTTCCATAAAACCTGCACTTTGTGTCGTCTCGAATATTTTGTATATAGGCGACACAACACCATCATGAAGCTTATTGCGATGAATTGCTCCAAAAATCACATTGGCAGGGTTATAAATAATATCATTATAGCGAGTAATAAGGTACTTCTTTGTCACGATGTCTTTGATCAGAAAATCACGTTTGTTTGTTTTCCTGTTTTCAGGTTCAATAACCCCTTCTGCTATGGTAAATGACAACTGAGGCAGAGATTCTGTAATTGTGCTTAATTCATGTCTCTCGTGGAATATCTCGTTAAAAGGATATTCTTTCCATTCTCCAATATGACCTTTTAATCTAATTTTTGGTTTCATAGAACTATCCCTTTATAATATTCATAAACTCTTGCATACCCAATACAGCATAAGTATCACCAGACAAACTGCCAACAAAGTCAGACAAATCTTGTTGAATTTCACTTATCTGATTATTTATATCTTTATATGAGTTAGTATACTTTGAATTTAATGTTTGTAACTTCTTATTCAGTTCTGTAAGTTCTGTCGAAAGTACATTATTGATCCCATTACAGATAGGCGAAATCCATTTCAATCGTAATAACTCTTTTACCTCGTCATCTGTAAGATTCTGAATAGTTTCAATAGTCTTTTCTTCCAGTTGTGTCTTTGCAACCTTGATTGCCTTGTTTATTTTGCTTTGCTTTTCCCAAAGAGCTACAATTTCCTTGAGCTTTGCCTTTGTCTCGGGGGCGACATAATCACTCTTAGCTTTGGCATCATTTGTGATCTTCTTCTTGTTTAGCTTAAGACTTTCACCTTCCTCAAGATATACTAAAGCTTCATCTTCTGTGAAGTTGTTTGGCTCATCCTCTAGATTTGAGGCACATTCATCTACATCTATCTGCAGCTGAGCAATAGTGGCAAGCTCCGACTGAAACTTCACACTCTGCACTAGTTCGAATGGGAGAATGCGACCTTTGATTCCGTCAGGAACTTCAATCTCATTATCTCCATCCTTCTTTATTTTATAAGCCTGCTCAACGGTACGAACTACATCAATGCCGTCGCTTTGGATAGTTTCAATGTCATTAACGATTACCTGCCAGTTATCAGACAATGCCTGATATGCGGTGTACTTATCAACAAGAGCGATTGGCTGTAAACGACGGAAGATTTCCTCGGTAATAACATCTTGCTCCTTCATTTCGTTTACAGACATGACATTGGTGATAAGATGTTCGTGAAGCATATCCTCAAAGCCTTCAAAGGCATCAGCAAACAACTGCTTCAACGCTTTAACATCTGCATTTGCATTGATAGTATCAGCTATGCTCTCCACCTTCACACTTGCGTATGGGCTTCCGTCCACATTGCTCTGGTATATTTCGCTGCGCAATGAAGGCAATGCTTGCCAGTAGTTGTCGAGCGCATCAATTTCGCTCTCTGGTATACCTCCAAACATGGTAGCATAGATATCATACTGCACAGCAGCTTCGCTTGAATCCAAATAACGAGGTATATTGAGATTATAACCATTCTTGCGAATTTCATCACGAGTAACAACACAAGAAAATCCAGGGATTGACTTACGCTCACGAACTGCATCAGTAATACGCCTAATATCGCCTGCCCTAAGTATATTTTGTGACCCTGCCTTTACAAAGCCCTTAGAAGCATCTATAAAAAGTACATCATCATTACTACGTCGTTGTTTCAGAACCATTATAATAGTTGGAATATTAGTTCCGAAGAAAATGTTTTCTGGCAAACCAATGATGACATCGATATTGTTCTTCTCTATAAGGTTCTTGCGAATTTTGCCTTCGCCATCAGCATCTTTTTCTGGATCACCTCGGAAAAGCACGCCATGAGGAAGAACGATAGTAAGAATGCCGTCAGGCTTGATGTGGTGGAGTTCATGAAGCAGAAACGCATAATCAGCCTTGCTTTTTGGAGCCACACCATAATCCTTGAAACGAGAGTCCATTTCTGCATCAACAGGATTCCAGTGCTGAGAATATGGAGGATTGCTGACCACAGCATCCACATAAAGAGGCTTGCTCATATCGCCTGCCTGTACAGGCCAATCTTCATCAAGCGAGTCTGCACAGCGGGCATTGATGTTGTTTGGCTTGATACCACGCATCACAAGATTCATACGTGTGAGGTTGTAGGTATTCTCCTTCAGTTCCTGTGCATAGTATTTCACCTTGTTCTTATCCTCGATATGTCTGCCAACCGACTTACCAATAGTGATAAGCAACGAACCAGAACCAGAGGTTGGATCATAAATTTCGATAGTATCCTTTGCCTTATGGTGTTCTGCCACAATCTCCGACATAAGGATAGCTACCTCATGTGGCGTATAGAACTCACCAGCCTTTTTGCCTGCATTGGCGGCGAAGTTACCAATCAAATATTCATAAACATAGCCAAGCACGTCATAGTCTTGACTGCCATCGGTAGGAATATCCTTAATGAGTTTTATGAGGTCTTTTAGTGCGCGAGTTTGCGAAGCTGGATTCTCTCCAAGTTTACTAAGACCGGCTTGCAAAGTCAAAAAGATCTTTTCATAGACAGAGCGATAGTTCGCACTTACCAAATGGTCGAAATTGTTAAGTGCAGCACTCAGGTCTGCCACATTAAACATAGAATCAGGCTTCAACCATGTACTGAACAGATACTTATACTCGATAAAGTATCCGATATTGTTCTTACAGTACTCAATAGTATCCTTTGCATTAGCATCTTCATAGTCTTCAACAAGAAAAGGCATATCCTCGTCAGTCCATCCATCCTTACGAAGATATTGCTCCTCGTTGTCACAGAGGAACTTGTAGAAAATAAGACCAAGGATATAATCTTTGTATTCGTTGGCATCGATCTTCGAACGCATCTTGTTCGCCGACGCCCATATTTTATTTGCAAGTTTCTGCTTATTCATATATTTACTTTCTAATTATTCTATGCTAGTAGTGTTTTATACATATTTTGACAATTAATTTGACCTTCAGCCAATTTGGTCATTAAGTCACTATGCCATTTTACAACATCCATTACCTAATTAAGGCAAGACCTAAACATGAAATTTAAATCAACCTTCTTGTGTGAACCATCTTGTATAATTATCGATCAGATTCCCTATGATGTAAGATATTGCTTTAGGCATGATGGAACATTCGGCTTACCTATAACCGCTTTTACCCACAATCAATCTTTCAAACATCCAACAGGAACAACATAGATTCCATCAGTCCGTCTATAGGCAAAGTCTCCTACACCAGTTAGTACCATACAAAATGCAGGTGCCTTCATTCGGGAGGTGTCAATAATATTGGTAAGTGCAGTTAATGTTTTAGCACCATCCTCAATAAGTTTTTCTCCGCCTAATTTTATCTCAATTAAACCATATGCACCATTACGCAAATGCACCACAGCATCACATTCCAAACCATTTTTATCCCTATAATGGTAAACCGAACCATCTAAAGCATCCGCATAAACACGAAGATCACGGATACACATCGTCTCAAAAAACAATCCGAATGTATTCAAATCATTAATCAGGTCATTAGGGCCAAGTCCCAAAGCAGCAACTCCCAATGAAGGATCTACATAATATCTTGTGTCAGATGTGCGCACTGCTGTTTTGCTTCTCAGATTTGGATTCCATGCCGGCATATCTTCTATCACAAATATTTTTCGTAAAGCAGTAAGGTATGCTCCTACTGTCTCATCGCTGATGTTTCCTGTCTCATTTGTTGATATATCAGCAAGAATCGTTGCTATGCTTGCTTGAGAGCCCTGATGTCTGGCATATGAACGCATTATTCTCTTTGCTCGCTCCTCGTCTCTTTTTACGTTATCTACTCGCGATATATCACTATTTGTAATGGCTTTATAATACTCCGTTACTTGCGATAATGCTGCCTTTTCAGTTTTCTTTTGCAGAGACTTAGGCCATCCGCCACGACAAACGGCAAATGCAAGCATTGGTAAGGTCAGTTTATTTAATGCTCCTATTCTGTCAGGAGTAAGAAACAAATCCGACAAACTAACCTCTCCTGTAGATTCTCCTGACTCCCAAAGACTCATAGGACGCATAGTAAGCCATCCGTATCTTCCGGTTCCAGTATGATGAATTTCTTTCATATCAACTGGAACTGCAGATCCTGTAAGCATAAACTGACCATCGTCATCTCTATGGTCAACTTCAAACCGAATGGCATCCCAAAACTGAGGAACATGTTGCCATTCATCAATCAAACGTGGAGTTTCTCCTTCAAGCAAAAAACGGATATTTGTTTGTGCCATCTGTTTATACTGTTCTTGCTTTACCGGGTCGTCCATATAGATGATGCTTTTAGCTTGTTGTTCAGCCGTAGTCGTCTTACCACAAGCTTTTGGACCTTCAATTAAAACAGCACCCATTGCCTCTAACTTATCACGCAATAATTTATCTGCTATTCGATTTTTATATTCCATAGATACATAGTTTTTGCAAAGATAGGGAAATAGTTTATGAATCATATAAATTGCAATACAAATTTGGAAGTTTGAACGAAATCCATTTGGTAATTTGGCCTATTTTTGCTTGGTAATTTGGCGAATTATAATTATTTCCTTCGATAACTTTTCGTTTGCTGCTTACATACTGTTACTACCGCAAACATCAGACACCTTCTCCGATACGCCTCTTCCTCCTCATCCGGCCTTCTTCCGTCCCAGCGAAGGTCTGAGTCGGAGTTGCCACCACCGCCGGATGAAACAGCGACAGGCTGTCCGCAAATCAAAGCATCTGCGATGGTGAAGATTCTTTCCCGTACAGACGGCTCAGCCAACTGGTCAAGAAATGTCTGCATTTGTTCAGTCTGATTATCGTTGAGATCCGTCAGTCGTACATACTCCTGTTGCAACCATTTAAGCTCCCGATAGTCCAGCAACGCATTATTCTGCACCGCCTGTATCTGCTGTTCGGCATCTTTCCGATACAGTTCTTCAATCTGACGGACAATCTTCACGAATCGGCTGGCGATAGACCTGTTCTGCTCCTCAATCCATTTGTCAACACCGAATATCGGAGGTTTACCTGTGATCCGTGGCGGCTCAAAATCTATCTTGTGATTACGGAAAGGTTGCGCCACTCTACCGACACGGTCTATATTCTTTGTCATCTTCTCCAGTTCCTGCTCCTTTTCTTGAAGCTTACATGCCTTGTCTTCAAGCTTTGACTGGTATTCGGAAATCTGTTTTTGTATCCTGGTCTTTTGAATTTCATATTCCTGAAGAGCGATTTTGCCGGAAACCAGAGACTTCTCAATTTCTTCAAGTTGGGATTGAGACCTGAATATCTGTGCTTCCAACCTCCGTATCATAGTTTGCAGCCCCTTGACTGCTTTCTCCGCCTGTTTCGCATCTTTGGCCAGTTTCCGGATATAATCGCGTTTACTAAGATGGCTGACGTTCCGTCCTTCAATACTGTCACCACGTTCCAGCCCGTACTTGCTCCCAACCTCTTCATATAGTGAGGTGTGCATTTCCCGAAGAATATGGCCATACCCATAACGGCTCTTGCCAAACTTAGCCGACCACATGACGCATTCACGTCCGCTTTTGGCTCGTTGTCCGACAGGAACGATCAAGGCATGGATATGCGGGCTGCTCTCATCAAGATGAACCTGAAAGCCGATTATGTTTTCCTGTCCGTACCGTTTGGCGCACCAGTCATAGACATCTTTTGCCCATTGTTCAATTTCTGGACATCGCTGGAGATGGCTGTTGTCTGCACCCTTGTCCAGATTTACGGTTTGGGTTCCAAATGCCATCTCAAGTGTACGGTCATGATTGCCTCCGAAGATAAATTTCGCACAACAGTTTGGTTGAATTTTGCTGTCCAGCTTGAAGGGTTTCCAGCCCAGTTCAGTCAACCGTTCCTGCAAACGTACTTCAAGCGATTTCTCTTGATAGCCTAACGGATGAACTTTCCCATCGGGCCCAATCTCGAAATTCAGTTTCATTCGGGTCTTGTCATAGTGATTGGTCGGATCCTGATTCTTTCTGTCAATCTTGTCGTCATTCCAATGCCTTTCGTTTTCATTCGCCTCTGCTGTGCCGAATGACTTCCCGGCTTCGACATGCATGGCCTGTTTAATATCTGTGTTCATATAGGATATTCTTTTGATAAATGATTAATATTTGAGCTTGCTCTTGTGCCAGTCCGCTCTGCGGGACAATGACCGGATTTTATTGCCGCCAGGCAAAAAGTCCTTATTGTGTTAAGGACTTTCTATAAATCCTCGGAACAAGTTCCTTTACTATTCAATAAGTTCCAGATCCAGTTCATCAATGAGCAACTGCAATGCTGGATTACGTTGTATCATCTGATAGAGTATCTGTCTCTTTGATGGTGAATACAGAAAGAAGTCTGCAATGTCCAATCCTTGGCTGCGTTGCTCTTCATCGGATGTACATTCCAAAACATTGGACACAACAACCCGTTTGCATATTCCAGACAACAAAGCAGACTTTTCTTTCCATTGTTCGGTCGCTCCTAAATCAGGGATGAGAGTAACCTCCCTGCCTTTGAGAACCTGCATAGCTTCACTATTGAAACAACCGTTCTTTCCACCTGTTGCCAACCATATATAATCGGGGATAAAATGGCTCATTACAACAGCGGTCTTTTCGCTTTCCACCAGCATTACCGGAGATGATGAATTTTTCAGAAGATGTTCCCCATACAGGCACTGCTTTAAATGGAAATCCTGCAATTTTAATTCAGAGTGCGCCCAACTGACAAAAGCCTGAGGCTCTTTAACCCGATGTCCTGTCTCCGCATTATAGCACATTACCTTACCAGTTCTTACCTGTCCATTTATATCTATCTGCCAGAAAACCGTTGCGCCTCCCCATTTTGAAGACGTCCCTATGCGATACATTTCAAACAATCTGCTTGTCTCATTTTCACCAAATACATGACAGAAATACTGATATAAGGGGTTGATTGAATAATGTGACAAACTCCTTAACACATAAGATGATGAAATATACGAAGGAATAATACAAGCCGGAATATTATATGCCGGCTTATAAGGGGCAGAAAGGAGTGACTTACCAGATTTCTCATTCATTTCCAACACATCAGGATTATCCTTGAAGTATTCCTTAGGTGTGTAATGATAGCCGCAACTGTTCTCGTGATCACACTTGCCGACATTATCGGGAAAGCTAATGACGCCCTGTTCATCAATATACTTGACAAAACATCGGCTTTTACCACAGTTCGGACAAGTAGTCTTACTTCCGTGCAGGTATTTCTGTAAATGGAATCTGTATTCACTCATGGTCCTCTGATTTTAGTGTGGTTGCACTCTGCACTTTTGCACTTTGAGAAGATTGCACGGTATCTTGACAAGATGAAAGTGCAATAGTGCAAGGTGCATCAGTGTTTTCTGTCATAAGTTTGCGATAGACTCCATGCTGAAGCTTTTCTATAAGAGGGTGTTTAAGCCGGCATAATTGGTCAAGCGCATAATAGACGGTACGCCGGGACATATCAACTTTTCTACCGGCAATGACAGCATCCCCGGAAGTAAATCTCTCTCCTAGCAGGGAGAGCCACGCTTCCTTCATTTCGCCGATACTGTTTATGACAATGGCTTCCTGAATCCTCCGGTATGTTTCCTCATAATAATCAATCATACGGATTGCCGATTCTACGGAATCCCACTCAATATATTGCATATCTCCACTGTCAGTAGCCCATTTCATTACCTGAAATAACAGGGCAAGACGTGCTACATGGCCGTTGAGTTTCATCTTGCGGCTTTCAACATCCGCATCATCCTCAATGGCATTTACAGCATCGATAATTTCATTGTACCATTCATAAAAGTATTCTTCCGCATCGTCAGACATTGTAAGGATACGGGGATTGACCGTTGTACCCTTGTCATCAAGGATACAGGGGATGCTTAAGATTCTGTTGATTATTGTCCTCCATTGATTCATGATGTCAGGACGGGCTGTATTCCGTTCTTCCCGTCTCCATCCGGATATCTTCCTGTTTTTTGGATAAGCAAATAGAAAGCGGTCAAGCAATCCGTTGGCAAGGAACTCTGCACGGAAGACTTCCTGCAGCATATTCGTCTGTACTGAACCGATGACATTTATACATGGATTCTTGATTAGAACAGGACGTGATTCTGATTTGCGGATAATCTTTAACGGCTGTCCGCTATAAGCTGTCAGCAGATCTTCAATGAGGTTGTTTTTGCTGTTGTACCTTTTGACGGAATTGAACAAAGCCAGGATTTCATCGACGACCAATGTTATCCCACGCTGATTATGCTGATGAATATTCATCATCGCCTCCGGGGTAGAGTCATAAATGACCGTCGTTACAAAATTCGGTTTCTTGAGCAGTTGTTCTTCCCCGTCACTTCCGCGCTTGCCTGCTGACATGGCTCTTTCATATTCGTCATATTCCTCGTTATATTTCTCATGCAGCCGATCATCATACTCATTAATCGGCTTATAGATAAAACCGAGGGGAGGAGTCTTTCCAAGTCCGGGACGACCTACCAACATCATATAAAGGGATGGGCAAGTTTTCCACTCGCCCTTTATACGGATATGACAAGAATTTCCTATTGCAGTAGCAACAGCGGAAAGAATAATAGACGCAGTATATTCCACATTGAAATTTTCGTATCTGGCAAGATTGAGGATAATCTCCTGTATCCTGTCCGGGAAGGCATCTAACGGAAGACCTGTTTCCGGAATGTCTTCTACTTCCGAACGAAGCATGTTGGTCAAATGAATGGTGTCAAACATAGCCACCTCCTTCCTGTTTGGGAAGTTCATCACCAATAGCGAAAGCTTCATAATGGAAACGGCGCAGAAAACGATCCACATCCTCCTGCGTGTACCAGTATTTATCACCTTCACGCGAGTAGCCGAGATAACCGTTGTCTCGCAACTTTTTCAGATACTTATCTTTAATGTTCAACATCTCCATCAAAGACTTGTTATCATAAAGACGATGCCCACTTTCATGAGCCAGAGGCGGCAGTTTCTCCTGTTTCTCTACTATGCTGAGAATCTTTTCAAGCAGTTCCCGGTCGCATAGTTTCTTTTCTCCATTTAATTTTTGAGCCATAGTTTATCGTATTATGGCTTAACCTTCCTTATGCACACTCGGACTGTAAGCCGGGTTTACGTGCTATGATACGACTGTGCACATCGTACCAAAAGCACGATGCAAAGGTTCAAACTCCTTAGGAATCTTGGTGTTAGAATGAATTAGATACTATGTTAGAGATCGTGTTAGAGTTGTATATAACACGGAGGTGATGAGCTTATAACCTGCTGCTTGTCAAACAAAAAAAGAGTAGCACATTGGCTACTCAAATAACTTGTCAATTTTCTCAAATCCTGTAGGCGCAGCTTTGTTTTTTCGAGTATGCCTTGATTGGGTCAAATCTTTCATGTTAAATAACTTATCTAATTCAGTACCCGGAAATAATTCCACTCTGCCAGGCATCCAGTACATCTTCTCATCATATATTGTTTTTTCAGGATAATCTTCGCAATAGATACGTCCGCACATATATGCAAGAAGGACTTTGTTCAAAGTCCATTCATAATGGTCATCGTTGATAATGATATATTCTTCTTCAATGGCTTTATCAAAGATCTTTCTTGCCAATTCAGTATCAAGCCGAGACGGTAAAGTCACTTTATGGCGATCTGGAACCATATCTTCTTGCACAGATTCAGTTTCTGTGATTTTCTTTCCCTTAATTCGCTTCTTTTGATGCAAGTCCTCTGCTGCATATATCAGCGTTATTGCACATCCGATAGCGGTACTGATTCCCACAATGACAGCCGTGCCGGTTTCTGTTCCCCAAGATGGACGAAGCACCCCTAATCCAAGAAGGATGAGGATACCGATAATGGCAGTGAGCCCTACACCCCAGAATACCTTACGGCTGTTTAACTTGTATATATAGGTTACAGCCAGTACAATAAGGAATCCTGCTATCAGGATACATGCAACTCGAAATGGCAATGATATCATGTTTCTTTATCTTTTCACAGTGATTATATAGTCAAGTTGATTAATTCTCCGCTTAGTTTTGCCACCTCCGCCGACAGCGTCTCCGGCAGGAAACGGGCATAAACCTTCTCTGTAATATCCGTGCTGCTATGTCCGAGCAGACGGCTGACTACCGACATGGATAATCCCTTGTTCAGCGCAAAAACCGCAAACGAGTGACGGGCAGCGTGCATCGAGAGACTGAACGGAAGGCCGATCTGCTCACCGACAACGGCCAGTGACTGATTAATGCATTTAGTGGCATTGTTACGGGCTTTGTACAGTGCCTCCGCATCATCCAAATCCAAAGTCTCTTTTACAAGGTTGAACACATACCGGCATCCCTCACGTTTTTCCCGCCATTGCTGTAAGATATGTAATGCAGGTTCAGTAAGCGGTATGACATGTCGTTTGTTTGTCTTTATCATAATCTTCCGCAACTCTTTCCTTGCGAAGTCGATATGTTTCCATTGCAGGGTCATCACATCCACTACACGGAGACCGCAGGCGTGGAACGCAAAGAAGAACATTTCCAGAAATTCTTTTCTGCGCGGTTCTGTACAGGTCTTGTAATATTCAAGCAATGCCGCCATCTGTTCCTTACTGAGACTTTTGCCGTCAAACTCTGCTTCTTCTTCAGAAAGCGATACCTTAGTTACAATGCGCATATCCTGAATCCTTGCATTGACGGCAGGTTCCATCATCCCCATTTCACAGGCGTATGCACACGCTTTTAGAATCGGAGTCAAAGAGTGGTTGATAGTGGCATCACTGTTCTGCTTGATTTCCCTGCGCCATGATATATAGCTGTCTAACAGCTCCGGAGTCATATCGCCTACATAAATACTGTCAGAACGATAGGTTCCCTGTCGGGTAGCCCTCAGAAATGTCTGGAATATATTCATGCAGCTCTTTCCGTTTTCATACCGGCTCCTTCCGATTCTGTTTCTTGCATAGTCTGAAGAAAGACGTTCCAATGTAAACTCTACGAAGTCCTTCCCTTGATCACGACGCGCAAGAGGTTTGTCCGCAAGAAAGCCGGATACGACATCAACGGTTATCTGATTAGGATGTTTTTCGTTATATTCGGCAAGTAGCGAATCTATACGTTCAACACGTGCCAGCAATAACTGGTTAAGTCGTTTGGATTCACCGCCATGACTTGCACGTATTTCACCTCGTCCCTGATTACCGTTCTGGTTCCAGTCCGCAACCTTGACAAAGACATTCGTTGTCTTACGGATTACCTGCCTGTTCCAAGTGTATTCCAACTCGACAGGATAGGCTTTTTCCTTGTCAACCACTTTCGGCGTGCGAAGGCGATATTTGCCCAATGGATATAGTCTTTTCGGTCTTCCCATATGCTTTTCCTCCCAATTCAATATTCCTGAGGAGAAGCAAAGGTAATGTATTTTAGACAAACAAACCCAGTTTTTGAGAAGAAAAACCGCAATTTAGACAAACAAACCGCACCATATAACACCATAAAACATCAGCGCGACAAACAAATTTTCATTGTTTATCGCGCTGTAATTTAATAATTTAGCTTACTTATAAGCCGTCAATATTCTTCCTCATTAAAGAAGAAATCCTCCTTACTAGGATAATCCGGCCAAATATCTTCGATACTCTCATAGATTTCGCCCTCATCTTCCATCTCTTGGAGGTTCTCAATAACTTCAAGAGGAGCACCCGAACGCATGGCATAATCAATCAATTCATCCTTGGTTGCCGGCCAGGGAGCATCTTCAAGTTTTGATGCTAATTCCAATGTCCAATACATAATCTTGAGTATTTAAAATGAATACTAAATTTGTCTCGTTTTCTATTTTTCGGCAAAAGTATAATAAAATCTATCATTTCCAACTATTATCCCAAAATATTTCATTATTTTGTTCATCAAAATTAATTTTTCGGGATAATACAAACAAATAATCTGATAATCTGTTGACAAAAGCTAATACTTCGGGAGAAATTGTACAAGTTTCGGACAAAGCCAGAATGCGTCTTTCAGCTCTCCGGCAAATCGTGCGGCAAACATGGCAAACGGCTGCTCCACGACTTCCGCCGGGAATGATGAAAGCACAAAGTTCGGGTAATTGCTCGTCCAGCTTATCAATCTCCCGCTCGATACTTTCCACATGTTCGGGGGTAATGATACTGGCGGGTTTCAGTTGCATTTTCTCCTGGTCGGTGGCCAGGTGTGAACCGATGGCGAATAACTTATGTTGAATACTCAAGATAAAATCCCGGTCGGACTCCTCCTGCAGATAAGTGTGCAGCCATCCCAGGTGAGAATTTAATTCATCCACCGTTCCGTAAGCTTCCAGGCGGATATGAGTCTTTGGAACGCGACTTCCGCCGACAAGACTGGTAGTTCCTTTGTCTCCGGTCTTTGTATATACAAGGCTCTTTTTCATAACTTTCTTTTTTACTATTATAGATGGTAAACGTACAAAGGTTCTTAGAAGTTGATGATATACTGCTGTTTTATCTTCGTTTTATCAAAAAATAGTAAACCGACGTCATACAGGTCGAAAGTTATTCCTACCCTTTCGTCAGCCTGCCACTTTTTCCAAAGCGCTTTCATCTCTTTGGAATAGCAAATGCCATGGACTACAAATACACTTTTAGGAGTAGTACGGTGTACGCAAACCCGAAATACTTCTTCCAATAAGTCCGGATTTTGGTAATCGTTCAGATACAGAAAATCGACTGAAGTATCCGCCTCCAGAAACAGTTCCGACAAATCGGAAGCAAAGAGATAGGAAGCTGATGGTTTAGCAGACTGTAAGTACAGGGCTGTCGAGGAAGGACGCCCAACCTCAATAATCGTATCAGGCTGCACTCTATTTACCAACCGGAACAAAAAACGGTTTACCTTTTGAGAACCTTTGGTCCACCCACGCTCTCTTACCATCTTTTTTTGTTCTTCTTTCAAAGAAGAATAAGCATAGTAAGGCATCTTCTCATAAATTACATCGGTAATGAGACTGAAAGCAAATGGGGAATGGACACCATATCCGCAACGATGACGGAAGCGGGAAAGCCAGATAAAAGGTCTTTTTATACAGAGTAGAAGATTCATAAAACAATCATTCGTATTTTTATTCTCCCGACAAAGATATATTTTTTTATTGAAAAAGGGTTGGTTCTTTGCAGGAACCAACCCTTATTCATTTATTCCAAGTTACTACTGCAGTCTGAATGACACAGGCACAGTATATTTCACTCGAACTTTCTTACCATTTTGCACTCCGGGAGTCCATTTCGGCATAGAACTTATCACGCGGATAGCTTCTTTATCCAAATAAGGATCAACCCCTCGCACCACTTCAGGATTAGAAATCGTTCCGTCTCTATCTACTACAAACTGAACAATGACTTTTCCCTGTGAACCAGTTTCTTGCGAAATCGTCGGATATTTGATATTGCTACCTAAATATTTCATTAAAGCAGCTGTACCTCCAGGAAACTCCGGCATGACTTCAACACTTACGTGAATAATGTCTTCAACTACCGTTTCTGTTTCTACCACTGGTGGTATCCAAATAACGTCATGAACTGCATTCATATCCTCTGACACTGTAGAAACGTTATCCGTCACCTCCATATTGTTTTCCACTATTTCGAACAATTCTGTTACCTTAGTTTCGGGAGGAGGAGGCGGTTCCAGTTTCTCTTCAGGGAATGTGATCGGAACTAGCTCTGTTACAAAGATGGATTCATCATCTGGTGATAGTGCTGCAACTCTGACATCATGTTGTGTCCATTCGAACGAAACGAACATGAAGGCTAGCGCAACAACCAAACCCATCAACAACCAAGAACCCCGTTGATTCTCAATTGCAGCCTTTTTTGATTTCTTGGCTTCCATAAAAAATGTGTTTAAGTAATTAATAATAGAAAATATATAGTATATATACTACTTTTCGTTTTTCCTCTTAAGCATTACTTAAAGTGCTCTCTCGCTGCAATAAATATAGTCTTTTTATGGATAGGTTGTTACGACGCCCCTTGTTTATTTTATTCTTTTCTCTTCTTTTCGATAAAATTTATGAATTAATCCTCATATCGGACAACCTGTCCATTCCTGTCAACAATAATCCTTGAATATATGTCTTTCAAAGCACACAAGAATAAATCTTTGCTAAGTACAGTAATGTTATGATAGACGGGAGCAGTAAGAGGCTTTCCTTTTTCATCCATCAGCCCGTAAAGATTGTAACTACCATATCTATAAATTCCGGTAGGCTTCATGATTGTTCCTTCGCCGTCTTCTGCCCTTTCCATCGTATCATAATCCAGTGAAGTCACATCATGATAAACATTCTTATTTAGTATCCTACCATCATAAGCAATCTGTAACTGAACTCCATCCGGTCTATCTGCCACTAAATAATCATCTAATAATTCAATATCCCTGTATTCTGCAGGAAGAAGTACATGCAAAGAATCATCCAGTACTCCATACATCTTTCCGTCATTGAATACTCTTTTTCCATATTGCGGATTTTGTATATACTCATAGGATGGTTTCAGTACCCATTCTCCCTTTTTATTGATTATGCCACATTTCCCGGTTGCATCATACATACTGCTATACCCATCGTGAAACACAAGCCCAACTTGCTTCTTATTATCCTTAGCATAAGGAAACTGAAAATCAATCACAGTCTTTCCTTGATGATCAATAAATCCAACCTTATTATTCAGTACTACAGCTGCCAAGCCTTCGGAGAAGATCCAGGCATGTGTATATTGTGCCGGTATCACATTCGCTCCCGTATAACGGTCGAAATATCCACGTTTGAAGTTTTTGGAATAAACAACCAACGAATCTGTATATGCATCCGCCGCAAACAGCCAGTCGATGCCGTCAATCGTTGTTTTTCCGGTAGTCATATTGCGTATACTATATTTCTCGTCACTGATAAAAGAACGACACTCGCTACTGTATATATCAGCCAATTGCTCGTCACTCTCATAATGTTCACAAAAACCAATAGTCAACATAATGCTAACCCAAAGCAGGCACAATACAGCAATTGTACCCAAAGCTTTTCCCAAAGTTATCTTTTTCATTTTATCTTTATACTATTTTTCATCATCAAAAAAATTGTCTGCCAAATTATTACAGTTTTTCTCCAGTTTATCAAAGAAGCGCATACGACTGGCACTTTCTTTTGCAAACATTTGATTGGTACCACATGGAGTACTTTCAAAACTCATTACGTTTGTTACGGAGATCGTTGCAGCCACCTTTTCTACATTCTGATTAGCTCCGATATAAGTAAACACCCAACCTTTAGTCTTCAATTCTTCAACCATTTTCTTTATCAGCCTTCCATCATATTCCGAAGAGGAATTTTCTTCCCCGTCTGTTATAATTGTAACCAATACTTTATAATCATCGGTTTCGGATAAAGAATAGCGCAACTTTGTCAATGCCATTCCCATTGCATCATACAAAGGAGTACAGCAATCCGGACGATAGGTCTCATGCGTTAACTCCGACACCACATCTACACTGACTTTATCAAACACAGTCCGGATACTGTCTGAATTAAATACTACCAATGAAACAAAATGCCGTTGTCCTTCATGCTTCCTTTGCGCAGCAGAAATCGTTTGAATCGTTTCATTAAAACCTGAAATAGTTTGTTTCTCAATGATGCTCATTGATCCACTCTCATCCAAAATAATTAAATTATAAACTCGTTGACTCATGTTGTTTTTATATTTTTAGTTTATCAAAAAAAATCTACAATCATTTTATCTATAATCCTACATACAAACTTTTCTCCTCTCTTAAAAGAGAATTGTCTCCTTATCTGATTAGGAGTCCCAACAAAGCAACTTGTTGACATTCTTCCCTCATCTTTAAACCCGATCTCCACATATACCAGACAGCACTGGTCATCTTTCACCCCTCTGATGTATTGAAATGAAAGAGAGTCATAACAATCACTTACTTTTTCATTCTCCTCCAACAACTTGACTTCCTTATCTGTTATAGTCCCTTTTATATCTTGCACTACCACCTCCAGTAGCTTACTATTCAGCCGGGATATAAGTCCACAAAGATGTGAGTAATCAAAATCGCTTTTACTTCTACGCTGTTCTTCCTGATTACGCTCCCATTCCTTCCTCTCTTTTTCCCGTTCAGGAGTCAGTTCCACTATCCAATAGGTATCTCTCAACTCTTCACACTGATCTAATACAGATTTCTCACTAGCTTCCAACGCTTTACCGGCTTTTTCCCGAGTTTTAAAAGTACCTACCAAATAACTTTCCCGGGCAAAAGTATCTTCGCCCCATACCTCATACATTACCTTGTTCATAATTCCTCCCTGCTATTAAATACTTGGATATTTTTCTTTCAGTTTTCTCATAAAAGGCTTGGTTATCTGTAAATTATCCACCTCATCAAACGGTGGAAGAAACACGCAATTATTATCCTTAATCAAGATCAGGTATCTTACATTAATGATGAATGACTGGCTAACCTGCACCAAGTGAGGATGATAACTCAGTATCTTTTGCGAATTTGTATTTCTTTTCAACATCAGAGAATGTTTATCACACAAAACTGCTTCCCATTGCTTACATTTGGAGTTATAGCGAAAATAACCAATGTGTTCCAAACGGATCAGTTGCAAATTTCCAGTCATAGTGGCAGATAAAAAGATATTATCCTGATCTCCGGCAATACCAATATTCTTCCAATTGTCCATGTTCAGTTCATTTTAATTCGGTTATATGTACTTATATTACCATTGTAAATACTCAAAAACTCCTTGATAGCCCGATGTTTAATATTATAAATATTATCTATCGTTTTATTCCATTTTCGGGCAACCTCCTCAGGTGTATATCCTTCAATAATCATTAATCTTAGGATATCCGCATAACGCTTGTTTTTCATCAAAGACATTACCCGTTTCACATCTATATCTACTTCAAGGTTCAGTTCTGTATTATAAGTATTCCTACAGGAATTTATCAATTCCTCTTCAGAATCCTTCTCCATCAGCACCATCTTCTTTTTGACGAAAAAATGCCATGACACGACAGAAAGCCACGTTTTCAGATGACAATCATTTATTCCTAAAAAAGAATCCAGTCTTTTCCAGTTTCCAGCATTGAGTTCCAGATATAGTTCGTTCACAAGTTCATCATATCCGACTTTACCATTGTAAAGTGAATACTTGATTTCATTCAATAAAAAATAGCATTCTTTATAAAAGAATTGATGAGTTATCCTGTTATCCAGATTTTTAAGGCCATGGATATAGTCATTATCACTCAATAAAGGGCTTTTAGTAGCATACGATTTCATAATGGTAAACCTTTAATTTACCACTTAATGTATTTTAGTCCTTCAAAGTAACCCTACTTTGGAAGAAAAATGTATTATTTCCTATTTTTTAGTGTCAGTCCAGCATAATAAAGCCTGCCCAGTAGAAAGGTTCAGGATAAGTTTGACGTATGAATGCTTTTGCATCTTCAAAAGCCTTTCTCTTATTCCAGCCGTTTTCTGTCAGATTTCTGTAAAAATGCACCATAAATTCTTTGGTAGTCCAATCACTCACTCCCCATAAACTCATCACTAAAGTTTGTACACCGGCCTTCTTAAAAGCACGCTGTAGGCCAAAAACTCCTTCAGAATTGATACTACCTAATCCTGTGTCACAAGCAGATAGTACGACTAAATCCGCACCTTTCAAATTCAGACGGGAAATATCATCTGCCGTCATAATGCCATCTAAAACACCTTCCGGTAGCATGGTTCCCTTCCACCCTGCATTACCACCGGACATGATCACACCGGATAACAACATTGCATTCTGATATCCTGCCAACCTTGATACATTCTCCGCATCCGTCGGAGTATAGTAGAAGCCATGTGTAGCCAAATGAATAATTTGAGGTGCCTGCCCATCCAAATGAAAGAAAGATTCCTCAGTACCCTGAGTTCCAGTATAAATAGTCGCATCTATCCGGCAGTCTCCCAGCAAATCAGCAATACTATTTACCTCCTCTTGGGTCATAGGAAGATAGCGATAAACAGAATCACTGACCATGGCTCCACCACGCAATGCAAAAAGTCGGGATATATCATATTTCTTACTTTCCGCATCCATAACGGACAAATCGACATCATAATATAACCCTCCGTACAAAACCGCACTTGTATGTCCAGTTTGTTGTAATTCTTGCCTGCAGATTTCTCTGGTAGAAGACAATCGTATAAAATGATACTGATCTCCCAATATAGAATCAGAGGTAACAGCTACAGATTCAAGAGATAGCTGATGTAAAGTACCAGCCGGAACATAATAAACGGTCTCACCCAGATGAATATAATGAGACAGTGATTCCCAACAAAGCTTCAACAAAGATTGAGAATAAGGGAAATGATAAAGACGGTCTGTTATATTATTTACAGTGTTATATAATGAGTCCAATTGATTCTGATTAAAAAGCGGAACCAATAAGGGATATTCCCACTCTTTCCTTAAAACATAAGCTGCATAACAATGAACGGAATCTAATTTAAAATCCGTAAAGTCAATGGCAACCTCACCTTCTTTCAAAGCATTTTTTATATCCTTATATTGCGTATTCAAGAACTGAGTATAGTTTCCATAAAAAGAGCACTTGCTTGCCAACTGTTTATCAATCTGATCAATCTGAGAATAAAGTTCATTGGCATTCTCTGTCCCCTTACCTGTAGCTCGCTCTACTTCGGTCAATCGACTTTGTAACAGTAGCATTTTATTATACAGTGCCAAGTCTTCTTCCGTGCCACTCTGCCGTAGTAAATTCCTCATAGACCTTTCAGACTCCAATAACAATCCTTTCGAAAAGACCAATGCATTATATGCATCGCAGGCAAAAGGCTCCTGCTTTACTCCTATTTTTACAGCATAAGCAGTCATATTCCATAATATATCAGAAAGATCATTCCAGTATTTAGTTCTGGCGTTCGTTGGCAAATATCTTAATTGCTTTTTAATAAGCTCTTTCAATAAAATTGCAGCCTGCCTGTAATCTTTGCATCCAACTTGCTTTTCATTGGTGAATCCTTCAATGTTGGCTAAATAGTAAAGTGAATTTGCATACTCCATAGACTGATCTCCATATTTAGATTTACACAAAACTGAATAATGGGAATAATTCTTTTTAGCGACAGCAAAATCTTTTTTATGATACCAACAATTGGCCATAGCCAGCAAAATATGCATTCTGCTATTACTATCTTCCGGGTAACGGACAGACAGCAGACTGTCTGCATATTTATAATCAGCTATTGCCAAGCCGTATTCATCAAAGTTTGCATATAATAAACCTCTCTGTACATAATGACCGGCAACCGTTTCCATAGACACCGACTTCAGCTGATGACTCAGGAATAAGGAATCCATACAGCAAAAAGCACTATCCTTTAATCCCATTTTCTGATAAATATATGCACGGTTCCGGTAAGGAGAATAACGATTAGCTGACGCAAGACCAAACTCTGAAGCATAACAAGACAAACAACAGGTGTTATATTTTAATGCGTCATCATATTTTTTCTGTGCTATCTTCAGATCGCACAAGCGTAAACTGGTAATAAATAACTGGCTATTTCTTACCTCTTCCTGCAAATTGGGAATCAGACTTAAATTCTTTAAATAAAATGATTCTGCTAGTGCATCATTTCCCCACAAATTTTGTGCATTGTCCCCTCTTTCATAATTCAGTTCCATCTGAATATTGACATCGCCAACATTTGACATTAAAGAATCTAGCCTAAGTGACAATTGCAGATATTCCTCCCACTCTCCAAGCTCCTTCAATACACCACTTTGTCCTTTCAAGGCATCAGTCCACATAAGTGTATCAGGTATCTGCCGGGCAATGTTCACCACCTCGTTATACCTTTTCATAGCCTCATCAGCCGAATAGAATCTTTTTTCTATCTCAGCCATTTGCTTTAATACGGACATCTCATCTCCCTTATCAGAAATCTCCTGAAAAGATTTACGTGCTTCTATAAAACATCGGTATGCTTCTTTATTCTTATTCTGCAGTTTAAGAACACAACCTTCAAAGTACCAGCTCAGTCCTATTTTCTGTATGCTTTTTATGCGCATCTCGCCTGTAGCAAACGTCAAACCTTGATGCAATACACTTCTCGCCTTTTCATAATCACGCTTTAATATCAGCTCCAAAGCACGTGAGTAGTAAGTCGAGTCCGGCTGCGTTTCGGTATACTGCCGGGCATTTACTCCGACAGTCGCCATTATGAATAATATATAAGTCACCCAACGTCTCATCTTAGCATCTTTTATCTAAGCAACATCCATAATGAATCCGCCTTATCGCGATAATCGCCTTCTTGTAATCTATACTGTTCTAACGATTCACGGACTTCATTATATTTTTTTTGCCCAATTAATGATTGAATACGTAACCACTCTAACTGATAAAGAACAATAGAGTCGCATTCATGTATATAAACATCTTCCTCTGTCTTTATCTTTTTAGCTAGTACCAGAGAGTCTTCACTCCTATATACAATTCTCAAAGAATCTACTAAAATCAAAGCTTCATCATATTGGCTATCATTCAATAACTTCACGACATTCTGAGTATGTGTTCCTCCCCGTTGGTACATTCCCAAGTCTGATGGGATAGACACAGGGATAGACAAATGATCATCTCCTACATGAAAAAAGAAAACAGCCAATACTAAACAAGCAGCCAAAACAGATACGATTCTTCCAATCTTGTAAACCTGGTTTCGCTTGGACCGTACTACATCCAGTGCTACCAAATGCTCTTTCATTGCACGTGTTTCAACTGCATCTATTATATCTTTCATCAATTCTACACGCTGGCGTAAAGCATCATCTCCTGCCAATATATTCTCAAAGGCATTCTTCTCACGCTCCGTCATCTCTCCACGTAGGTAGCGATCTATTTTATTTAAAGTTTCCTCTTTCATGTAGATAAGGTTTCAAGTTATACATATTAAACTTTTCTTCAATACGCTTTTGCAATTGTTCCATACATTTATATTTCCGTGTTTTCAATGCATCCTTACTTGTATAATTATCTGACATCTCCATGATTTCATCGTAATTCTTTTGCTCGTAATAGAAAAGTGAAATAATCTTGTAGCAAGAATCGGGCAGGTTCTTTACACATTCTGAAACAATTTTCGATTTCAAATCTTCCGTATGAGTAGTAACGTCTGCCTCACTCATCTTACTATTCAAAAGCTGTTCCATATCCCGTGCACTTACTTCTTTTTTTCTGAGATATTGGTTATAATCATTTTTGGTGATATCTATCAGATATGTCCGCAAACTGCATTTTAACAGATTTATCTCTCCAGCAGCATTTCTCTTGTAAATTTGATTATTTTGTACAAAAATAGAACAACGCCGGATCTCTTTCCAAAGTTTCACAAATGACTCCTGAAAAAAATCATCTTCCAGATTTTCTTCCTGAAACAGCTTCTTATAAGTTTTACGAAAATAATCTCTACAGTAAGTATGAAAATGATTAATCACTTTCATGTTTTCTTTTTGAATTTCCAGGATGTAAAATTCATCCGTATATGATTTAAATCCCCACATCAACTATTTTCCTCCAAATACATTAAAGATTTTATATCCGGATTGCCCAGTCAACACAGGAGTCTGCGGCAAACCTCTCCGATTCTCATCCATAAATGATTTTATTAATTGGATTAATTGATCATTAGACAGTCTACCCAATGATTCTTTATGTTTATACAAGCCATAACTCAATTTTCCATATCCATCCGGTAATTCTGTATTAGACTGATAATTCTTGCAAGCACTCAGCGTCAGCCAATACTCCGGAGTCTTTTCTTTTTTGACGACAAGAGCAGGATCAATGGGAATCACAAACTTCCTCTCCGTACCTCTTACACACTCCTTGCTTATATCTCTCGAAGAATCTCCACTATGGCATGCATCTACTGCTAGCAACAGATGTCCCGACGTTCCTATTCTATTATGTATATTTGTCAATAGCAAGCCGATCTCATCATCTACCAGATGTTTCTCTCCACGATCTTTATTACTATATTGCAAATATCCGTCATAAGGAATCCAAGCCTCATCCAAACCATCCTCTTCATCTCCGTCTATATCCGTCATTCGTTGCCCATGTCCGGAGAAATGAATATAGACAATATCACCAGCTAAACATCGTTTTGCCAGTTTTTGAAATTCAGAGACTATTTGTTTCTTGGTAGCTTGCTTATTCACCAACGTCTTTACATCATTATATTTATAGTATTTCAGCATTTCCACGATAATAGGAACATCCTTATCACCATGAACAGCAGACCAACTAGTATCTTCATATTCACCCAAGCCTATTACTAATGCTCTCTTATTCTGCGCTTGCAAATACAAAGAAAAGAATATGATAAATGTCACTACTAAAGATTTCTGATTCATAGTCTAAATATCAATGTCTAATTCATTTTCCAGCCTTTATTTCTAAATACAGATTTATATGAAGGACAAAAATCATCCTAAGCAAACAGTAATGTAAAAGCTAACATACTTAGAAAAGCCTGTTTCATCATATTATACTTTTCAATTTCTATTATAAGCCTTTTTTAAAGCATCTCTAGCCCACTCCAATCTAGTTTTAGCTTTATCTTTGGCGTCTTTTGCCCATCTTTGACGTGTTTTGGCTTTATCCACTGCATCTTTCGCCCATCTTTGACGGGTAGCTACCTTGTCCAAATTATTTCTATCTGCATAATATTCAGCGTCCTTCAAATACTTTTGCGCCTGATTATTATAATATTTTGCCTCCCGTTCATAACCTTCCGCCTGATTAAAATAGTACTTAGCTTCACGTTGATAACTCTCAGCCTGTTTCAAATAGTAATCGTTACTTTGGGAAAAAGCAGGCAATACAATCCATAATCCAACCACAAAAAAAATAAATAATCGTTTCATGTTAGTTCTATTTAAAAATATCCTCTTTATACTATTGAGCCATTCAATCTATTATTTCTAACATGAAGTATGAAAAATATTCCATTATTAAACAATCAACAATGATAATTCCAGGAGCGTGCGATAATTCTGCTGACTCCTGGAATTTTATATACCCCAAACGCCCGAATGCTAATACACAACAATCACATTATGCGTCAACTATATTGTCAATCGTATTCTGTGCTTCATGTGCCTGATTGATAAATAGCTGGGCTGTCACTGGTGAACCACTATCCATTGCATCCTGAGCATATCGCATACAATCATCATAATTGTTCTCCAATGATTGAATCGAATGTTGCACTGTCGGATTATTCAAATCATATCCAAAGGAATCATAATTGAAGCTAGACGGATTGAATGGCGAATTCATAGAAAATAATGAGGCATCTATAGGTGGTAGTCCAACAGAAGCAATCGCATCATCAAAAGTCAAATAAGGTGCTGTCGGCATCGTATCGAAAGCATTATACAATAATGTCATAGGATCTGTCGCTGCCATCCATGTAGAGGCATCTGGAAGATAATGACTATAATTGTGAAACATATCGAATGTACCATATTCTACTCCTGCTACAACAGGCAAATGATAGTCTTCACCCATACTTTGAAATGCTTCTACAGCGTTTGGAGTGGGAATATCCGTTGAAACCATAAAATGCTTTGAATCAGACCACGCATCCATAAACTGATCCATTGGATATGCCTGGGATTCTTGCCCTGTTCCAGGATCAGTCAATATGACCATTGGATTATTAGGGTCAGCCATATCTATTCCAGCTACAACTAGTGCATGATCAGGTGTATCACCATGGAAGAAATCATTCCACCACCCTAATAGTTTATTATCCCACAACTCACCACTATCAACCCCCACAATAACCTTATGCCCCTGTGCCAGTTCATTTGCTAAGTCAAAGACATTTGCATTCACCGTTTGAGTACATGGGATACCAGCTTCTGCCAGCAGTTTACCAACATCTCCCATTTGAGTACCTGTTCCATCACCTGAATACCACCCGTGTTCAATAGAATATTGCACCAGCTGATCTTCAGAAACTGGAACTCCGAAATCATTTAAAATAAGTTGCTGGGATTTAATAGCACAGGTATCAGCATATTCCTGTTGAATTGAATTGTTTTCTAAAGCTGCCATAATACAATTTTATTTTTTAATTAATACCATATTCATTTAACTTAGTCCCCCAATAACTATCACCAACTGAAGCTGCTACAATTGCCGTTGACCAAGCTCCCATATCATCTTGTGTATACCATGTTCCATTGGGAAATATCTTGAAGTTGTCTGCCGAGTATCCTGATGCATAATCCCCTTGCGGATGATAACAGTTAATGATAGAAGAACCATCTGTATAGTTGGTAAGCGTAGCTCCTTCTGTTATCCATAATAAACCAAGTTGTGGATGAACATATTTAACCTTTACCAATCCCGAGAAATCGGTCATAATAACAATTAATGCCCGATAAGTCATGTAACTAGCATCAGTCCATTGCACTTCTACCATCCTATAAATAGTTGGGGAGGATTCAGAAGTGAAAGATGACGATGAAGTATCATCACTTTCCGATGAATCATCCGTCGTAATACCCACATCAGTGTCATCATACGTATCAGCATTGTCATAACCATCATTCGCCGCAGTTTCAGTAGCAGAACTTGATGGTCTAACAGGCGCTGTATCTATATAATCCGAACTTGAAGATTCTGAAATAGCATAGACACATATTCCAAGAATTATAACTGCTACAATAGACAAAACGACCTTCCAAATACCCAAATCGCCAGATGCATTCAGATTGACGCCACATCCTCTACAAAACTTTGCTTCATCAGGATTAGTAACCTTACATTTTTTACATATTTTCATCTCCAAATCTTTTTTTTAACCATTCTTAAGAACCCTCTTCCACAGCTTCAGCTGAATCCATATTTGTATCTTTTCTTCCTGCAAGAGAATCTTGCAATTGTTTAATTATTTGGTTATACTCATTGCTCTGATGGATTATCTGTTGGTCTTTTATTTTCAGCTGCTTTTGAAGCAAATGAATTGTCTTTCTTTGATTGACCGGTTCTACGTTTCGAGAATATAAAAATGTCATCAATAAGATCAGACAAAATATAAACAAGCCCACTATAATCCAAACACTTCCCAATACATAAGTTTTTTTTTTAATTTTTATTCCCCCAATATTGATGTATTCTTCAGAATTATTATGAGATGCAAATGAAAAATAATCACATGGCTTTTTGTTTGCGGTACTATTTTCGTCCAAAGAAGGTATGGTTACTTTTTGTTGTTCAACATGCTCTGTTTGCACATAGGTGGCACAGCTATTTTTACCATCTTTTACTAACGGAGCACCACACGTCGGGCAATAATAAATAGTATCTTTTATCGATGGACTTTTTTCATCTTGACGGAGCTGTAGGAATATAGCAGAATAGTTATCATGCGATTTTTCATCACACATTTCTCTCAATCGCAAAATACGTTCTTCTAATATTCCTTCGTACAAAACTGCTTCTATTTCATTATCACGAAGTGCATCATTCACTCCATCAGTACATAATAATAAGTAATCACCATCTGTTACATCCACAAGTGTATCTATCGTCATTTCGATTTTTTCATCTTTGCCGGCCTGAACACTACGTGTGAGAATATTCTTCTTAGGGCTATTATAAGCTTCTTCTTCTGTCAATATTTGATTTTCTACCGCTTCCGCAACCATAGAATGATCTCTAGTACGGAATTTGATATTGCAACAATTATCTAACAAATAGCATCGACTATCCCCAACGTGCCCCACTAACACATTATAACGGTTCAATGCCACCACAACGAGAGTTGTACCCATACGACGTTCATCGTGATAAATATCAGCGTTGTTCAATTGTTCGACAGCAAAATCAAGTGCTTCTTGAAATACATCGGGGGTATATTCATCTATTTGTAATTCTTTAAGATAACGAAATACGCTCGTTCCAACAATTTCACTGGCAATTTCCCCATGCCCATGACCTCCCATGCCATCACAAAGTACAAAAATCCGTTCCTGATTACCACAAGGGTAAATAAAGTCCTCATTCTTTTCGCGAAATTCTCCTTTTTCACAGAAACTTGCACTATTTATAACTTGTACCATAATTCATTCTATTAATATTAATGCTATAATGATCTAAGAACTTTTCCATATTTCACGCAGAACGCCACCCGCTCCCACTATCACTCCCGTCTTTCCAACCATGTTAAACACATATATCAGATATATTGCCAATGCAATTATAACAATAGAAAAGACTACTTTTGCAACCGTACCAGTTCTTTCTGATTGTGTTCCAGATGGAGAAGATTCTTTCACTTTGGGACCGCCAGATTGTATCAACAACATCCCACACCATCTGCAATATTTCGCATCAATGGGATTATCCGTACTGCAATTACTGCATCTTTTCACCATAATACTACGCTTCTACGTAAGCTATCTCTTTTGATCCGCAATAACAGCAATAATTGTTCTTGTTATCATTAAACTCTGAAGGCAGAGAACGGTAACAACTTTTACATTTCCAACGTTTAGATACCGAAGAAGTAAATATGTACCCACAATAACAAGAGGTATCCGCGAGTGGACTCTCCCTTCCACATTTAGGGCATTTCTTTGTTACTTCGGATATTACTATTTGCTCCTTTCCGCAATATGGACAGTATCGAACATTCTCTGCAATTTTTTGATGGCAAGCAGGATTAATACAAACCCTCTCCTTTTTATTACCTATTCCTTCCAATGCCAATTTCAATTGATTAAAACCAGCAAACCTTTTGTTGGGATTCTGTTCTGTGCATTTATCAATAATAGTAGCAAAAGGTTCCACTGTTACTTCAACAGAAGGATCATCTGTACCTGTCAATAAAAAGTGCAACGTTTTACCAAAAGAATAGATGTCAGAAGCTACTGTCAGTTTGCCACCTACTTGTTGTTCAGGGGAAGCATAAGCGAGCGTCCCTTTAAATGTAGACTCCCCTGTTTCTGTTTTGGTAGTGTACATCTCTGCACCTTCTACAATGTCTGCATTCTCGCCTATAATTTTGGCTATACCAAAATCTATTATTTTAATATATCCGTCTCTGGTACGAAATAGATTATTAGGTTTTATATCTAAATGCAAAATATGTTTATCATGAGCATATTGCAAACCTTCTATTACTTGATAACATATCTTTTTCACTGAGTCCGGAAGAATTCCATTAGGAGTTTTTTCTTTAACAAATTTCTCTAAATCCATTCCATCAAGCCAATCCATCTCAAGAACGGTATACGTTTCTCCAGTCTCATCATCAACATAAGTGAAAGCATTCAATGCTTTGATTATATTCGGATGATCCAGACTCTTAAGTATTTGAATACCCTTCAGGAAGCGTTGACAAAGTGCCGGATTGTTTACCGCCTTATCTGGACGGACTACTTTAAAAGCACGACAAAAACCTGAACTATTCATTCCTTTATATACTACGGCCATTCCACCTTGTGCCTTTTCTACAATTCTATATCCATTTATTTCCTTTGGCATAATCTTTGGTTTTTAATATTATTATAGAGTTATTTTTATTATTATTTCTATCACTTACCAATAAAAAATATTCATTTACCGTTTTTCGACAATAATAAAGTTCAAAAGAAAACAGATATTGTTCACTTTTTAAACTGAAATCTTGTTACACCTGCTTGGATGGTGGCTCCATCCACTAATGCTATATTTCTAGGTGCAAAAGGTACATTCAAGTTCAAAGCCAACCTATCATTAATTATAGTAGCCTTTTTTTGACTCATTGTAGTTACCAAATATTCATAATGTCCTGACGAGTTTCTGGATACATCAATAGTAAAGTGTTCCCGACTCATAGCCGGATCGCTAAAACTAAAATCCTGCTCACTACTCCGTCCGAAAGTATTCACGCCTTCTTTTAATTGACAGACCTCATTCCCACAAATCAATATTCCAATCTGTTCTTCCGCCATAGAAGGCTGTTCTTGTTTATCCAGCAACCTTTCTATATAGGCAATTCCCCCCAAGCATACAGCATAGTTATGATTATATTCCCCATTAATTCCGGTCATACTACGAATGATACGCACCTCGGAAGCATTATGGGAGGCAAGATGTTGTCGAAGCTTTTCACTGACTAAAGGAATTGATGTGGATCCACCTACCAATAAAACTTGATTTATATGCGTCCATTCTTTATGGGCCGTTTTCAACATTGAATCACAAGCACTTAGTGTGAGATCCAGTTTCTCTCCAATCAAAGCATTCAGCCCTTCCCTATTAAGTGAGAAAAATTCATCATTTGAAAGTATGATTGTCCCGCTAGGTGATGCTGACAAGCTCTCTTTCAATTTCTTACAAGCCTCATAGTCATTCCATCGTTTCTCCCGGACTAGAGGTTTATCCATGTCCGTTGCTTCTTTCTGAGCCTTTTTATAAACAGCTGCATCGAAATATTGTCCACCACATTTCACTCCACTATTACATCCCAAAAAAGTTGGGTTGTCCACTTCTCCCATATCCATCAATGCAGGATCGAAAGTGCCGCCTCCAAGATCATAAATTAATGATAAACCTGCCGAATGACTATCATTGATGTAAGCATAGTGCCAAGCAGCGGCTTGCGGTTCCCGCAAAAACTCCACCGTCGTAAAACCAGCATCTAAGGCGGCCAACCTCATGATATCTTTACGCGAATCTTGCTCTGTATATATAGCCGGAATCGTAAGAATTACTCTATCCAAACGTGCTCCATTATTTTCTACTTCAGAGCATCCTTTGATGTATCTAAGTATTTCAGCTACCACCTTTTGGTAATCCACCCCGTTACAATCCGGTGAATTAGCTATATCCAGCTTAAACTCCTGCAAGAAACTTTCAGGATAATGTGTTTTAAAGCTCTCCGCATTTTGGCATACCACTATTTTATCCCTTGACAGTACACATGCAACTGTAGGGAAAAAAGGAACATTGTTAGGCGATACCAATTTCGGCCTACCATCTATTTCAATAGCAGCTGCTGAATTACATGTTCCAAAATCTATGCAGACCCAATTACCCATATACTTTCTATCAAAAATCAGTCATTTATTATGTTCATAAACTAACACTTACACTACATCGATATCATAATAGCCCAAATGGATATAAAGACAGCAAAAATCATCAGTATAATCCATATCCACTCATAATTTCGCTTCAGAATTTGCCCACAATAACGACAGTACTTTGCATCTACAGGATTATCTGTGTGACAATGTATACATTCCATATCAATACTATTTTAGCTCATTTCCATAAATATCCATAATATATTGACGTCCGTTTTGCCGTACGTTCAGAATCTGTCCTTCAATTTTCCATGATAACCAATCATAAATTGCCGGAAGTTGTATCTCATACCGCCGAACACTATATACACCAAACTTTTTATTCTTCACTATAAAAGCATAATCATCATTCACAAAATCCAATTGTATGTAATCCGCTTCTTTAAGAAGTCTACTCTTGACGTATCGGTTGGGGAATGATTTATCAAAGAGTTTGTATTTAAAAGAAACATAAGCAATGACAAAACTGCAAACAAAACCGCCTAATCCAAAAAAAACTTGGACAGATAGTGGCTGAACAAAAAACACAATAATTCCTCCAATAGCCATAAAACAGCCGATAACAAAAAGAAACTCTAATAAATATAATAAAAGAGTAGCCCCTAACGAGCTTTTTAACGTTATCATAGTAGTGGGCATAAAACCAAGCTCTGATAATCTTTCAAAAAAACTTTCTAATTGTAGAACATTACCACATACGCGACAATATTTTGCATCATCCGGATTATCACATCCACAGTTATTACACTTCATAATTATTACTTTTCTATCTATCACATTATTATATCAGAACGAGTTAAAACTCTTTAGCTATTATACAAGAAGGCACGTGCTTGATTATACTGATAATCCATCTCCTGCAATTTTTTACGCAAATGTGCATAAGAAGACAAGATCACACGTTTCCATTCTTTTTCATCAGGATCAAATTCATCATTGAGTTCTTTTCTCCAAAAACCCTCACGCTGGTAAGCATACTTTATCATATCTTGGGCAGACATATTTTCGCCCGAAAAGCCTAAACGTTCAGGAGCAGAAGAACCATGTTCACCACAGAGATGAAAGAATTCTTCAGCGACGTCATCAACAAGTTCTATTTTACGACAATATATCTTATTCAATAATTCGTATTCATTATGTTCATGAACCAACGCTGAAAAGATATCTGCTATACGTTGTTCTATGCGATTCAAAAGCTGGCGTTCTATTTGTCCGCCATCAGACGCTCTTTCTTCATGTATGACATGTACTAGATTTTGATAAATGCTCTCGAGCTTGATAAGTTTAGCACGCCCTCCAAAATGATTATGAAGTACTGTCATGAACTCATGTGCACCACTTTCGGTATAAAGTAGTTTCTTTGCCCCCAAAAGATTCGCATCAGGCTCGGTTTGTATATAGCGAACTATCAAATCAATGGCATACAAATCTAGTTTCATCAATAACTCTTTACGCTGCATCATATTAATGGAAACTTCATAATCCGGATCTACAAAATCTGCTGCCGACATCATCAGACAGGGCAATAAATCTTTATCTTTGACAGCTAACTCTCGTACTAATCCAAACTCTTCCTCTGTCATGGTAGAAGCCCGCATAAACAGTAAAGATGAAATAGGATAAATATTAAACAGAGTTTTACGCAACATGGGATTATTTGCCAAAGTATTAGCTGCCATACGTTGCCCTATTTGTAATGCCGTCCAGCTATGCTCTGCATCTTCCATCCATAAAATGTCTATTTTGGAAAGAACTCCGATTGCATTAAGTGGATTGAAATTCCCTCCCCGATTGAAATCCTGAACAACCTTAAGAGTATTTTCCGCCACAGAATTAGTAAACAACATAATCACCGCATCAGGACGGACATGCTTTAAAAAGTCGAGTGTATTTTGAGAATCCTGCCCACGAACAGCATCCAACCCAGGAGTATCTATGATATTTATCTCACGTAATATTTCAGCATCGTCAAACGTTTCAATGTAACTTACATTATTCAGTAATTCCTTCCGCCCGTCACTTTCTATTGTCCATCGGAGGAATTCCTCCGGTTTTCTATAAGAATCCGGAGAACCATCTTTATGATGAATAATAATATCAGATTCCGGTGCTCCATATTTCAGCCAACCAACATTATAAGTCACCTCCATTTGTCCCGTTGCCATCACTCCATCTTTTCCTAAAATCGCATTTACAAGAGTAGACTTAGATGAACTGATCTTACCAATAATTGCCAATTGCATAGGTTCATGCAGCTTTTTTATGGAACGTTCCAGCGTTTCATATAAAATAGGTAACGACCCGGACGGAATGGTCTTAAACAACTCATTCAGTTCTATTTCTATAGCATTTATATTATAGCCTTCTTCCATAAATCACTAACAAATAGTCTCATTTGGATCCTGACGCAGTTTTTCTTCCTTATTTTCATGTGCCTGAAACGGATTAGAAAGAATTAGATCAATCATGTGTTTTTGAGTGACTAAAGGATTCATCAGCCGTTCCAGTTCCATTTTACGAGATAAAATCGTTTTTTGATTTTGTGAAAGTTTATTCAAATCAGCCATTAATGTTTGTAGGGTTGTTTGCACTTCCTGCACACGTTGTGACACTACCTTAATCCAAACCTGCTGAAATTCAGTAAAACGACTTTCAACAAAAGTACGCAACTGTTGCATAGCCACAGTTATTTGAGGTTGGTATTGCTCTCGTAATTCCGCTATTTTAGATGCACGGACCGTATCAGAGTGGCTCTTTGCAGCGATGCCCAACCCTACGGCAATAGGGATAAAAAGAGGAAGACCGAATCCAAAAAAACCAGCTAAGGAACCCACAACCAAATTAGTTGCAAAACCAGCCCCCATACCAGGAACAAGAGACATCAAACGTCTGTGAATAGGTACCTCATTTTCCGCATTTACTTCCATTATTGAGTAAGAAAAATCTTTCACTTGATATTTCAACATTCCCTGAAATTCTTCTATTCGAGATATGCGTTCGAAAGCATGTCGAAGTTCTAACACTATTTCGGCACCAAGTGATTCCAACGCCAAGTTCAACTGTTGTCCAATCCACTTACCACCGTTCTCTTTAGTCGCCTGCTCGCTCTGCAATAGTTTATTTAATCCATTGGAAGAGAATAGTATACTTTGCTCATTCAAATGATTGATTACTTCTTCACGAACTTCTGTAATTTTCTGTTGAATTTTAATCCGGAATTCAGATGACGGGTTATTCAAGTCATATAACTGTTTTTGAATAATTGTTTCCTTTTGCTTAAGCTCCGTCAGAACTTTCGGATCCGGCATTTTTATCTGGGTCAGCTGAATCTTTATCGGCTCAATGACTTGCTCTAGTAAATCTGAAAAGTCATCACGAATATTCCTTATTATATCTTCTTTATAAGCAATCATCAGATGCTGAAGCTCCGAATCAATCAAACTAAAATGTGATTTCTCGTACATCTTCTCCACATGAGTTTGATTAAATGCCTGTTTAAACTTTGAAGACACCGCTATCACATTCGGCTCTTTAGAAGTGGAAGCATGATTCTGAATCTTTTGCACAGTATCTTGTTGTACTTCAACAACCTGCTCCGGAGTTTTCAAATCACATTTATTGATAATAATCGCACTATGCTTAGCATAACGGGTTACCTTCTGATTGTAAAAATCAAGTTCTGTAGTTGTCAAAGGTTCATTGACGTCTGTCATAAAAAGAGTTATATCCGCTTGTGGCAAAAAATAAGTCGTCAAGAAAGCATGTCGTGGGTCCAATCCTCCAACTCCCGGAGTATCAATCAAAACCAGTCCATTTTTCAAGCATTCCAATGGAAGTTCTATTTCCAAATAAAGTGTATTTTGTACTTGTTCAGCACGTCCAACAGTATACTTTTGAATGTCAGCATAAGGAATTTCCGCCTTTTGAACATGAGACAAGTCACCAAAATATCGTATTACCCGTTCTGTATCTCCATATCGAATGATAGAGACCACCGAAGTACATATATCTTGGTCTACAGGACAAATATTACGTCCAATCAACGCATTTACAAAGGAAGATTTGCCCCGTTTAAACTCCCCGCAAATAAGAACTTTTACTTCTGTATTCTGAATCTGCCTGATCCGTTCTTGAATCTTGGCAAGTGAATCTTTTCTATTTAGTCGCTCCAAAATTGGAGTAACAGCGGTAATTACACCAGTTATTTTTCTTATATCTTCTTCAACCATAATTTATAAATTTCAACTATTTATTATACTGTCGGCCCTCCATATTCATTATAAAAATGATCCCCTTTCGTACAAAGCAGAACAATATTATAGATTGGTATCAATATGTACCAACCGCTTACTCCGACATCATGCATTCGTCTCACTGCGACAGCCAAGGATGGAATAAGTACAGCCAAAGAATAAATAGTTCCGACAAATGGTATAATCGAAAGAAAAATATTAACTAAAAAGAAAGACCAATATTCTTTTCTACTGGCCCGTCCCTCAAATATCGCATATTTCTTCATAGCATATGCATAATATTCAAATATATCTTTTTCCTTGGATACACTTGATTGAATACTATGGCCGCAATAACGACAAAAATGCGCGTCTCCCGGATTTTCTATTCCACATTTAATACATTTCATTATTCATTTACATTTACTCCAACTACATAAATCAATCATCATAGGGAAAATGAGGAGCCGAACTGTCATATTCATCACCCGCATCATTGCTATCCAAACAAAACAAATATAACAAATACAGAGAACCAATAATTGGAACTAAGCCTGCGAGAAGCATCCATCCTGATTTTCCGACATCATGTAATCTTCTCACCGCTACAGCCACACTAGGCACAATAACAAGAATTACATATATCACAGACAATATACCCGCCGAAACCAATGCCAATATCAAGGTCACTAAAAAATTGAAAAGAACAAAATTCCAATACTCTTTCCGGCTTGCACGCCCCTCAAAATTTCCATAATTCTTCCAAACATGAAAATACCAATTGTAATCTACATTATTATCCATAAATCGTAATATTAGAATTAAACATTTATATAATAACTTATTAAAAGCCCACAAATAGGTAATAATTAACCCTCTACATCATTTCACTAGTTAAAAAAATTAGTTATCAACAGAAAAACAGATTACCTATATATAGGGTAATTATCAGTTCTTCTTTTTTAATATAAGAGACGATAACTCTAAAATTCTATCAGTTCATCTTTCTCATTTATCACTCTCCTAAATCGTCAAAATTAAAGTAGTAATCATCAATACAATATTTATATTCGTATGTTGGATGATTATGATTATAAAAAACATTGGCTTTAACTTTCAATTCTTTCTCATCATCTGCTTTTCCTTGTGATCGATAGACAGCAATATAAGAATTGTCTTTACAGTATATATCATAATAGAATATTGTTTGGATAGATGTCCATTCCAATAAATATTTATCATATCGCAAACATACAGGTTGAATTGTAGCCACAAAACGACCATGGTCAGGAGTACATGATATTGACACCAATACCCAAATTACTACTAACATAGATTTTAATGTTCTTCTTATGGTATTCATTCTTCTAAGATTTTAAATTCTAAACACACTGCCATCTTTCTCAAATATACTATGACGATTTTAATTGTTCATAAATAGCTATGGCAACTATTATTGAAATGATAACGGCTATAGTTATGTTAACTCCTGAAGATGCAAACTTATTAAAGACCACCCATCCTGGAATTCTTTCATTCAGACTCATATACAATTCAACTTTTAAATACCATTCAGCGAAATATAAACACAAAAAGCGCAGACCCAATCGTCATCCGTCCCCAGGTATCGCCAAACACCCACTGCACAAATGAACAAATTTGTCTACGCTTCGTTATATTATAAGAAGAGTCATACCACCCAACTTTTATCCACGCAAGATAAAAGAGAGATGTTTAGATATTCAGGTTATAATAATAGAAGTTACAGACCGTTTGACTTCATTCTGGCAGTTCTTTCAATTGGCGATTTCAGGGAACTGGAACTAGCTTACGCTCGATAACTAATATTTCATTTAAACACAGATAAGTCTCTTTAGACTTATCATCATTCGCAAAGATAATGCGAAAAAAGAATTATGCAAATAAATCTTTCATTTATCTGATAAAAAAAGAAAGCAGCACGATAATCAGTATTAGCTTTTAACAGATACAAATATCATGCTGCTAAAATGTTGTCCTTGTGCAGTCCTTTCATTGGCGATTTCAGAGACCAGGACAAACATATTCTCCATATTCTAGTTCACCGCATCATCTTTACAAGTCTCAAATATAACGAATAATATAGCAGGAAAAAATTACAAAAGTCCCAATCATGCCTAAACAACCCAAAAGCGGTACTATTGATTCGAAAAACATGTCTATCATGACATTTTTTATTTTGCAAATTATAACAACAAAAAGATAGCATTCGTTACAAATATATTATTTACATCTTTCATCTTTCACCTTAAGTCATAAAACATCCTATTTATCGCACTTTCAAACCATTGACAGTTCTTTTTCAATCTATCACCCAATCTTTCATCTTTCACCACTTATCACTTTCAAAGGAACAGCTATTTCTTTCCTGAACTATTAATAGATAAGTACCTTTTCATTAAATATAAACTTCCTTTTCATTAATAGATAACTTATTCCTCACCTGATTCAAACTATAAATGCAAGTTCCGTTTTTATAAATGAAACTTTCGTTTATAAAAACAGAACTTGCATTTATATAATCAAAGCTTTCATTTATAGATTACAAACAGCCAAAAGAAACTTCTCTATTAGAGGAAAGAAACTTTGTATAGGGAAGAAAGGAACTTTTCTATTAATAGCCAATGTAAGGGACAGTACATAAGAAGGTTCCAACAAAGAGAAGATGATATATTTGGAGAGTCCGATAATAAAGCATACCTTTACTCGCCTTTTAAATAAAGAAACATAAACAATAAACACATCTATCATGAAACTTACTTTGATGCGGGACAACGGAGGGACGACAACCATGCGAACGTTGGACATAAACATACAAATAGAAACGATGAAGCATGAAACGAAAGCCCAGCCAGTCAGCAACCTACGCACGAGCATCCGTTACGCATCACCGGACAGCAAGCTGGACGACGTCAAGAAATTGGCCAAAGTTGTCCCGGCTGCCACTTTTCGTAAAACAGTCAATGGTATACAGATGACCGGATATAACGGCATCATACAAATAGAAGTGAATCATCTTGCCAACCGGATGGAAGTAAACCGGGTGAAGCAGGAAGCGGCCGAACTTTCACATACATTCGCAGCCTTTATGGGTTCCGGAGGACATTCCGTGAAAATATGGATACGATTCACACGTCCCGACAAGTCACTTCCTCAAAAACGGGAAGAAGCGGAAATATTTCAGGCAAATGCCTACAGGAAAGCGGTCAGCCTATACCAGCCCGCCCTTTCCTATGCTATCGAACTGAAGAATCCCGCTCTGGAACAGTTCTGCCGACAGACTTATGACCCGGAACTTTATTACAACCCTGAATCTACCGTGATTTATATGCGGCAGCCATTGGAAATGCCTTCGGAAACAACTTACAAGGAAGCTGTACAAGCAGAAGCATCTCCATTCAAACGGTTGATTCCGGGATATGACAGTTTCGACACATTATCCGCTCTCTTCGAAGCTGCTTTAAACAAGGCATATCAATCACTAAGCGAATTACAGCCAAGAATCCATATTCATTCCGATGAAGACCTGAAGCCTTTGCTGGTTCAGGTAGCGAAGAACTGTTTTCAGGCAGGAATACCGGAAGAAGAGACGATCCGTTGGTCCACCGCCCATTTCTATACAAAGAATAAAGAATTCCTGATCCGGCAAACCATACAGAATGTATATACGTGCGAAAAAGGTTTCGGAAAGAAATCTCCCTTATCAGCAGAACAGGAACTGGAATTTCGGACGGAAGAATTCATGCAACGCCGATATGAATTTCGCTACAATACGATGACGACAGTTACGGAATACCGCGAACGAAACACGTTTTGTTTCTGTTTCCGTCCCATCAGTAACCGCATACGGAACAGCATCGCAATGAACGCACGCCTGGAAGGGCTTAACCTATGGGACAGAGACGTCGTCCGGTATCTGGACTCCGACCGTATCCCTATTTTCAATCCTATTGAAGATTTCCTTTTCAGGCTGGACATCCATTGGGACGGACGTGACCGGATTCGGGAACTAGCAACCCGGGTTCCTTGCAACAATACCCACTGGCCTGACTTGTTTTACCGCTGGTTTCTGAATATGGTAGCCCACTGGCGTCAGACAGACCGGAAATACGCCAATTGTACTGTACCGTTACTGGTCGGTCCGCAGGCATACCGAAAATCCACCTTTTGCCGAAGTCTACTTCCACCTGAATTACAGGCTTATTATACCGACCGCATTGATTTCAGCAATAAGCGGGATGCCGAACTTTCTCTAAATAGATTCGCACTCATCAATATGGATGAATTTGACCAGAACCGAGTGAGCCAGCAGGCATTTCTGAAACATATTCTTCAAAAACCGGTTGTCAACGTCCGGCGTCCGCATGGCACCGCTACTCAAGAGATGCGCCGATACGCATCTTTCATTGGGACAAGCAATCACAAGGACCTACTGACTGATACTTCCGGCAGCCGACGCTACATCGTCATTAACGTGACCGGTCCCATCGACTGCTCCCCCATTGATTATGAGCAGCTTTATGCACAAGCCATGCACGACTTATATAGAGGAGAGCGATATTGGTTCAACACGGAAGATGAAAATGTCATGACGGAGAATAATCAGGAATTTCAAGTCATGCCGGTTGCCGAACAGTTGTTTCACGAATATTTCCGAGGGGCAAAAGAAGGAGAAGAATGCGAGCAACTCCTTGCCATTGAAATACTGCAACAACTACAACATGACAGCAAGATTCATGTATCTATCTGCAGTATTGTCCAGTTCGGAAGAATATTACAAAAGAACAAAATACCTTCTTTGCATACGAAACGCGGTAATTTCTACAAAGTAATACGAATCAAGCCGGGAAGAGGATAAGTTTGCAATAAAAAATATCCGGTGAAAGATGACAGATCGGCGAAAGATCATTTTACATCTATCACCAACGTACAACTACCATAGACAGGGAGTTTCAGCAGAAGGTGAAAGATTGAAAGATAAAAGCATAAAGAAAAGCTTTAGTGGAGGGAGTATAGATATAAGACGAAACATCGTCTAACAAATTTTCGTTCTACTTAAATTGAGAAATAGACTCATTTAAATGGAGCCTGCATTCAACTTTAGTAGAACGAAAATGGTCATATAGATTAAATAAATTATTTATGAAAGAACCGAAAATAAGTATAGCGTCATAACAGATTATCTTTTACGATTCTCCGTTTGACAGGTTTAGATTAAACGAATAGTACTTATTTTGCTTTTTTCTTTTTCTTCGCGTTATCCTTCTTACGCATATCTTGGTATTTCTTATATTGTTCATCGGTCAGAATGCTTTTTATTTTAGCATCTATTTCCTGCCTTTTCTTTTGCATTTCTTCCCGCGTAGGTCTTTCATTCGATTTATTTTTCGCAGGTCTCATTTCTTCCATTGCAGCTTTGAAATCTTTGGCCTGCTTTTCATTCAAGCCCAGATCGGCAACAATCTGTTCCATACGTTTCTCTCTATCAGCCTTTCCATTCTGACGATTTTGAGCCATACATACAGTTGAGCCAATCAATAACGCAACTGCCAAACTTAAAATTTGCTTTCTCATCATTTTAATTCTCATATTAAATAAGTTATGTATGTTAGACCTCACAAATGGGTGAAAGTTAATTCGATGATGAGGTTAAAACTGTTTTTTCACATTATTTATCAAAGGGCAGCTAGTATCACATCGAAAAACGAATAAACGTTTTCTTATCCGGTAAAAAAACAGCAGCATCCAGTTTATCGGTTTAGAAATATTATTTTTATATTTGCAGGAAACAGATCAAAAGCTTGACATACCCTTATGCAAACCTATTACAAAACCGATTAATAATTAAAACGATGAGAACACTTTTCTTTATTCTGCCATTTATCTTTATCACTACGGGATGTATTAAACAGAATACAGAAAAAAGTGATATTTTGACAAAAGAGGATATAGCCAAATTTGACAGTTTATTTAATGCCTGGGAAAAAGAAATACACAACAATCCCAAAGTACAATTAAGTTCAAGTACCCGTGCTTACACCATTTTACCCCAATTCAAAGAGCTAAAAGCTATGGGTAAGAAAATTATCCCATGTATCATAGAACAGTTTGAAAAGGACAATAACACTTTTTTTGCTTTACCTCTTTATGACGAATTACAAGATAATGACAGCCTAAAATCTCACAGAGAAACAAGCGAACAAGATAAAGTGAGCGAGATTGTGCAGAAATTCAGAGAACAGGAAAAAAGAAAGATGTGGGAAGAAGCTAATAGCTACAAGACGTCTATAACCGACACTACTTTCCTGAAGACAAGAGGGACGATGTCGTATGCTGCAATAGATTTATTCACGGGACGAGGTTTCAATAAAGATTACGCATTTAATCAGGTTGTCTATTTGAAAGCCTTACAAAGAGCCCAGAAACATCTGTCTGTCGTAAATGGTCAGTTGGCATGCGACTTAAAGTCAGGTACAGAAATATATATTTCCGAAGATTTATACCTATTTATCACCGACCTTTTTAAGGATTGGAATACGTGGCTGAAATCGGGAAAATATGAGATAATAAAAGACGAACAAGGGCTTTATACAGTGTTACCTAAGAAAACCAACCAATCATCGCAAACGAACTCCGTCACATTGCGACCTATTCCCCGTGACATTCCGACTGGAGAGGACATAAGTCCCGCTTCGCTTTCTATAGAAACAGAACACGATCATTATCCGCTATCAACTACAGAAGTAAAAATAACCATCACCAACCACTCTCACTATGAATATGAGTGCGGAGAAAAATACAGCCTTGCTTACTATAACAAAAGTAAACGGCAATGGGAAACATTGCCGACCGATCCTGTCGTTAATGATATACTGTGGATTTTCCCACCGGAGCACCCGAGTCACCAACAAACAATTAAACTCTATACATCAGAATCCCCCAACCATCCAGGGAAATACCGTATCTACAAATCATTCAACAGAGGCACCAAAGTGGCTTATGGAGAATTTGAATTACTACCTTAATGTGAATTTCCAACAACAAGCACACTCCGGATCAGTAACATTCGGATAACAGCTAATCATTTCAGTAACGATTCTTTCGTCGATGACGCGTGCAAATCCATTATGCCCGAATTTCAGTATGACCAACGAGTTACGAGGAGTAGAAAAGAAAAACGGAGAGAGTATTTCTACTTTCTCCGCCTCAGTACCCAGACCCGGTACAAGCCATAGAAATCATAGGAAAATAAAAGAAATTATCTTCCTTATTATCAATCACTTGAGTATTTCCTATTTTCTCTATTTTTGCCATATTTTGCCCATTTTCCGTTATTCAGTACACTTTTAGTACACTTTGAAATATCATTTTCTTTTGTACCTTTGCAATATCGGAAAACAAAAGAAAATCAACTGTTTAGCGTAATCACCCGGTTATGGTACCTAAATCGGGATAAAACCTCTAAACAATGGCAAAGTTAGAAAATAAAACGAAAGAAAACCCCAAGTTAGAGCAAAATAAGCTCTCGGATGGTAGAATCAGCCTTTACTTAGAGTATTATTTAGGTAGAGAGGAAAAGCCCGTATTAGATGAAAACGGCAATCAAGTGTACTATGATAGTGGAAAGATGCAAGGTAAACCCAAGTTTGCAGTAAAGCATAACAGGCGAAAAGAAAACCTTAGTCTGTATCTGATAGATAAGCCCCGTACCCCTGCGGAACGCCAGCAGAACAAAGAAACATTGGAGCTTGCCACAAAGATACGTGCGGAGCGTGAGCAGGAATTTAAAGAAAGTATGTTGGGCTATCGGTTGAAAAAAGATAGAACGGTCAATTTCTTAGACTATTTCCAAGCCTATATCAACAGTTATACCAAGAAAGATATTCGCATGGTACAAATTGCGCTTAGCCGTTTTAAGGACTTCTTAAAAGAGCAATACCCCATGAATGAGTTTAGTATCAAACCGGAACTTATCACCAAAGAAATGATGGAGCAGTTTGTAGCCTATTTGCAATCCCGAAGTGTGGGTGAAGGTGCTAAAAGCATTTACCAGCGTTTCAAGAAAGTTATTCGATATGCGATTGACCACGATGTAATGTTGAAAGACCCATGTAAAAGTGTTACCTGTAAAGTGGATAGCCAAATGCTTCGAAAAGATGTTCTTTCTCCCGAAGAAATACAAAAGTTGGCGGCTTGCCATTATGACAACGAGAACCCGAATGTTAGACGTGCTTTTATCTTCTGCTTATACTGCGGTCTGCGCTTCTGTGATGTAAAAGACCTTACCTATAAGAATGTGGATTACGCTAATCGGTTATTGAAATTTGAACAAAGCAAGACAAAGGGACATTCTGCCAGTAGTGGTGTGGTTATTCCCCTGAATGATGGTCTATTGTCTATCATTGGTGAAGCCCCGGCAGATAAAAACTGTTTGATATTCGATTTACCTACTTACGAAAGTTGCTGTAAATCAGTAAAGCGTTGGGTAAAGAGAGCCGGGATAGACAAACATATAAGCTGGCATTGTGCCCGGCATTCGTTTGCCGTGAACATTCTGAACAATGGGGCAAATATCAAAACCGTAGCCAGCCTTTTAGGGCATAGCGGATTGAAGCATACGGAGAAGTACACCCGTGCGGTGGATAAATTGAAAGAGGAAGCAATAAACAGCTTACCCGAACTAAAGTTTTAACCATAAAAGACTTATCTTTGTAACTATGAACTTTGAAGCATTAGTAAAACATATCAGCACGATACAGAACACGTTGCAGGCACAAGCCGCACACGCTGTAAACCTTGCCCTTACTTCCCGTAACTGGCTTATGGGGTGCTATATCGTAGAATTTGAGCAGAACGGAGAAGACCGTGCCGCCTACGGTGAACAACTCTTGAAGAAGCTGGAACAACAACTGAAAACAAAAGGTCTGAATGAACGTAGATTCCGTGAATTTAGGCGGTTGTACCTTGTTTATCCACAACTAAAAGGACCTGTTACACAATATATTGCATCACAAATTCAAATTCGGCAGTCATTGACCGCCGAATTCACAGAACCAATTCGGCGGTTGGTGACCGCCGAATCTGAAAATGGCGTTTGGAAACTATCAACAGAATACCCACAAACCGAAACATGGATGATTCCGGCTGATAGATTATTCAATAGATTATCTTCCACCCATTTAAACACTATATCGGGAATTGAGAACCCGGTAAAACGTGCTTTCTATGAAATGGAAACTATTCGTGGCTGCTGGTCTGTTAAGGAGTTGGAGCGACAAATCGCATCTTTATATTACGAACGTAGCGGACTATCCAAAAACAAAGAAGCTCTCTCCGCTTTAGTCCAGCAACAAGCAACCTTATTACAACCTAAAGATGTTATCAATACACCTGTTACTTTGGAATTCTTAGGGTTGAATGAACGTGCATTAGTGACGGAAAACGATTTGGAACAATCCATTCTTGACAACTTGCAACGCTTCCTATTGGAAATGGGACATGGCTTCTGCTTTGAAGCCCGGCAAAAACGCATCTTGATTGATGAAGATTATTTCTTTGCCGACCTTGTGTTCTATCATCGTATTTTGAAATGTCATGTTATTGTAGAATTGAAGATAGACAAGTTCCACCATGAGTATGCTTCGCAACTAAATATGTATCTGAACTATTTTAAAGCAGAAGTGATGCAGCCGGATGATAACCCGCCTATCGGTATTTTGCTCTGCACCGAAAAGGGAGATACATTAGTAAAGTATGCCACTGCCGGGTTAGACCCAAATATCTTTGTACAGAAGTATAGGATAGAGCTTCCAACCGAAGAAGAAATAAAGGAGTTCATTTCTTCTTCAAACTATTAGAACAACAAACCTAAAAACTGGCGAAAAGAAGAATACTTTTTTTCTTTTCGCCAGCATATACTTTCAGTCAATAGAAATAAGTTTAGTTCGTTTTGGATATATATACAAAAGCATAAACTAAACTCACAATAAAATGGATTTATAAAAAGGGAGGAAGATGTTTTGATAAAGTCAGGAATCTATTTTTGCTTTTTAAGAGAACAACTCACGAGATTATTCTATATTTTAATTGCAATTAGTTTATAGTATGGAAGATTTTAACTCACAATATGCCAACCATTCGAAATTAGAACAGCTAAAGCAGTTCATTTTGGAACATGGCACTTATATCGAACTCAAAAAGGGTGAACAATTCACTATTCAAGGCAAAGTGAATCATCGAGGAGCTTATATCGAACACGGCTTATTGAGATATACTCGTGTGGATGAAAAAGGAAATATACACATAGTAGGATATACTTTCTCCGGAGAATTTGCAGGAAGTTTATGCACACTTATAGCACCTAATCAACCGTCATTAGTAACAATTGAAGCCGTTTGCGATACAAAGATTTGTTATATACCCTATTTAAAAGTAGAGGAATTCTTTGCCACAAATGTAGAAACCATGCAAGTAAAATGTACTCTTATTGAACAATCATACTTATTAATGTATCATAGATTAATAGATATGTACTGCAAGACCACGGCAGAACTGTATCTTGACTTATTGAATAGATGCCCCGATATTCAAGAGTACATTACGTTAAAGGAGATTGCCTCTTTCTTGCAAGTCACACCGGAAACAATCAGTCGCATACGCCGTGGACTGAATAAATAGCTTACGACAATGAAAGATTTTAATTCATACCTCGACAATTTAGACTATTCCCTCGTAAAAGATTTATTTCATGAAAAAGGGAAGCAACGTATATACCGCAAAAAAAATTTCTTTATCCGTCAGAATGAAATAGAACGTTTTGCCGGGTGGGTAGAAAACGGTACATTCCAATATACATATATAGATAAGGAAGGAGAAGAACATATTGTAGGATACTCTTTTACGGATGAATTTATTTGTGACTATTCTTCTTTTATGAAAGGTAGTTTATCATTAGTGAATATTCAAGCTATAACAGATTGCTCTGTACATGAAATATCCCGTCATGACATTATTGAATATTGGGAAACGGATATGAAAACTCAACGATTCGGAAGGCATGTGGCGGAGAGTCTATTTGAAATGGTATATGAACGATTACTTGATTCATATTGTACGCCTGAAATACGATACAGGAACTTGACAGAAGTAGTTCCTTTGAAAAACATCGCTTCATTCTTAGGGGTTACACCGGAAACCATTAGCCGCATACGCCGCAAACTGGAGAAATAGCCAATCTTTTAACATCCATTATACCGGGGTCTTGACAATTGTCAAGACCTTTTTTCTTTATTCTTCCGTATTTTGCATTCATGATTTAATAACATTGATATGATACGTAAATTAACACAAGAAGAATATAATAATGCTGCTGATTTGTCCTATCAAGTATATATGGAATGTGGCAGGAATGATTTCACCCAAGAAGGTATTGAAACCTTTAAAAGTTTCGTGTATGACACATCGTTGATGAATACACTTGACATATATGGTGCTTTTGACAATCATTTATTGATAGGAATAATCGGTGTACATCAGGAAAGGCAACATATATCCCTCTTCTTTGTCTTGCCACACTATCATCGGCAAGGAATAGGGAAATCGCTATTTGACTATATGATGAGCAATTGTAATTTCACTTATATAACAGTTAATTCTTCAACCTATGCAGAAACTTTTTATACATCTTTAGGCTTCAAAAAAGTGGGTGAAAAAGAGATTAATAAAGGTATTGTTAGTATCCCTATGAAGAGAAATATATAATTATTGTCAATCACTTAAAATAGAGATAAGATGAAAAAGAAAATTACTTTATGTATGGTGCTTTCCACATTCATTATTTGCGCCATGTTATGTCTGACAAATTGTAGTAACGATGATGCCCCTACTTCTGTCTTCACCCCCGAAGCCCTGAAGCAAACTACTTGGCAAGCGCAAATGACCGTGTACAATATCGAAGATGAGATAGACTACACAAAACAATCCATTCTTCAGTTTACCAACGAATCAGAAGGCATTTATACAAGGACGAACGAAGAAGACGGATATATGTGGAACACAGATTTTACTTACCAAGTAAATGGAAAAATCATCACGTTCGACAACATAGCAGGTCCGTGGACAGTGCTGGAATACACAGGAACACACCTCGTAATGGAAGCCTATAATCCCAATAAGATGGTGTGGACGTTGGAGAAGATGTATTAACCTAAAAATAGCGGATATGAAGATTTCAACAATTCTCTTTTTCTGCCTACTAATGACAGCCTGTATGCAGACAAAATCCTTTCACCGGATAAACGGCTGGTACTACGTAACATCACAGATTACAGACAGCCTTTCACAAACACCTTTCCTTACTGTTAAGGATTTCGATTCTTTACGTTTGGAAACTGATGCTTTTGGACACTCGGTCATTACCGGTGTCTTCCTCCAAGATAAATTGCCTATATGGAGAGAAGCCACAACAAAGAGTGTAGGAAAGTACATCGCTTTCGTTTTCAATGACACAGTGATAACTGCCCCTCAGGTTAATAGCCCCATAGAAAGCGGATGTTTCCAAATTTCCAATCCGCATGGATATGATTTGGAACGTATCTTTAGGGAACTACAAAAAGAAATTGATATATCAAGGTTTGGAAATTAAATGTTAACTGGAAAATGGGAACATTAGGTTGCATAAATGATATGCTACAACGGGACAAAGAGAACCGTGAGCTTCGCAAGTTGAATAGAGACAGGATGAAAGAACATCACAAATATCTTGTAGGCAAAGGTAAAAATGCTGATTTATCCAATGTTTCCATTGAAAAGATAGAAGAAATCCGTAAAAAAACCATAGAAAAGGAGCAATCAGACCAAATATATATGTTTAGGATATATATATTTCTTACAATATGCCTTTTAGTGCTATTTTTATTGGGATTACTTTGCTATAAACTATTTTTCTAAATTCCCCCAAAACAACAACTTGCGGATTACAATATTATGAATTGAAATAAGCCTTTTCCTAAGTCTCGCTAAGGCTTATTTTTTATATGAATACATACATGAATCTAATTTTAGAACAGCGATTTTTCCGCTTATTGTCGGAATATTCACAACGTAAAGTTTCTGCATCGGAGTTTACAGAAGCTATTGAGGAATTGGCTACGCATGTAGCCGATTTTGGTATCAACGAACAGGATTACAGTATTTTACTTCGCTATTTTTCCTTTGGTTTACACCGTCTTAAATCGTATCGTGTACGGTTTGAGCAAGAAAAAAATGCCCTATTTGCATTTAATTGATGAAGCGATAGGACTTTTGAACACTGAAATACGCCTTATTGAATGGCGCATCAAATACCCGGAACAACTACAGCAACGCATCAATAAACAGCCCCTTTCCCCTCTCTACCTCGCCGACAAAACAACCCTTATCAATATCATGGAAGTGGTAAGCGGCTTATTCCTCTCCAAAGACATCGTTTATCAGAACGGTAAACCTGCCTATTTAGTGGACTTATCCAAAGGTTTTGAATGGTTGTTTAACATTAAGATAAGCGACTGCCACCAAAAACATGAGGACGTGATAAAACGGAAGCCGGGCAAACTCACCGAATTTCTTAATGGACTGGCAAACCTAATCAAAAATGAACATGATAAGAAAGGATATAGATAATCAGCAACTTATGATTTATTTATAGGGGACTCCATTAGTTCTCCTGTAATTTCTTTGTATCCGTTTTTAGAACTTTGCTTCATCAATCGATTGACAAACAAGAATGTATAATCTGAAACATGAAGCAATTATGTATATAGACAATGACGAATTTGGTGGATGGATGCAGAAGCTGTATGCCAAACTGGAAGAACTCTGCAAAGATGTACGGGTACTACGCAATGCAGACAGGGTACTGCCCGAAGATGATAACCTATTGGATAATCAAGACTTGTGCCTGCTGTTCAAAGTAAGCATCAAAACCCTGCAACGCTACCGGGCTATCGGTGCGTTGCCATACTTCACTATCAGCGGAAAAGTGTATTACAAGGCTTCCGATGTCCGGGAGTTCATCAAGGAAAGGTTCAGCGTCACCACGCTACGCCAGTTCGAGAAAGAACACTGTACGAAGAAAAAGAAGTGAATCTGAAAAGCCGGAACGGTGAATGTGCTTCATCCATCCCGGCTTTCCCCGTTTATGGCTTACCCAGCTTATCAGCTTCTTTCTTTAGCTGTTCGGCTTGCTCGTTCAACAGCCTTGCACGTTCCAGTGCTTCCGCCTGCTTTTGGATGCGGTATTCAAAATCCATCACTGAATCGGTCAGACTTCGGATAAAGCCGTTATCCCGTTGCCATTTGAACTTGTTTTCCAGTATATCAAAAGTTTCCCCGTCTGCCTGTCCTTGCATCAGCAAATAGCGGTATTTCATATCGTTGTCCTGTAACTGCTGCATACGTTCAGCCAAACGGATATTCAAGAATATGGAAACGGAACAGATAACCAGCACTGCCGAAAAAAGGAACAATCCCGGACGAATCCAAGAAGCGACCTTGTTGCAAATCCGTTGATAGAGCGGTAAGGGTATAGCTTCCTCTTTATCCGTCTTGCAAGAGCCCAAAGCATCAAGCATTACCTTGAAACAACGGTAGGTTTCCAATACTATTTTCTTGGTGTCCTCGATATGTTTCTGCTGACCTTGCATCCTATTCCTTATCTCGTCAAGCTGGCTTCGGATAGCCTGCAAATCCTTTTCGGGAACAGCCGGGTTACTGTGCAATTCCGACAATGCCTGTTCGATTGCGTTCAGTCTTTCAAGAGTTTCCTCCCGACTGGCTGGCGTTACCTGTGCTTCCTGCTTCTCTTTCAATTCAGTAACCATTGAGAGAAGCCCCTCTAAAATCAAATTTTTCTCCATGTGTTTACAAATTAAGTTGTTTTTTCTTTTTCTTCTTCTTTCTTAAATTCAAGTTTGGTTCTTCATCCGCAGGGGGTGATGAAGCGGTGAACAGACCGAGTGAGCCAGTTATCAACGGACTGTCAGTCTTTCCCTGTGTCGGCAATGGCTCCCGAACGGGTGTAAAAGCTGTCTGCCGTTGATTTCCGACCGTATTCAGTCCTGCATCCCCGAAACATTTATCCAGTTTGGAGAAACTAAAATTGCGGTCTATCTCCGAACCCTTGAACGTGTATTCGCCTTTGGAAAAGGAAACGCCCTGTATCTCGCCCGTCTGCCCCTTGTACTTGAACCGGACAGTAATACCCTTTTCCGCTAACCGCTCCTGTAACTGCCGCCAGTTCTTGAACTTCCCGATTTCGTTCTTTACAGCCGTGTAAATCTCGTATTTCGACTTGTCCGGCTCTTTCAAGCGGTGCTGCTTTACCTGTTCTTTTCCACCAGCAAAATAAAGCCCGTGTTTGGTTTTCAGCTTCTTGCATACCTGCTCGTTACGGTACATATCGTTCCTGTCCGAAATGGTCTTGCCGTTGTTGTCTATGCGGTTGAACACGATATGCACATGTGGGTGTTCCCGGTCTTGATGGCGCACGATGATATACTGCGTATCGGTGATTTTCATTTCACGCATATACTCCTGCGCAAGCTGTACCATCTTCTCGTCTGTCAATTTGGGTGCATCCACTGCCGAATAACTTAACGCAATATGTCCGACAGGCTTCTTCAAATCGGGATTCATCCCGGTCTGCATACAGAAGCTGCGGATTATATCGCCCCGGCTTTCAGTCAGAACCCCGTCCGCATGAAGCAAAACCGCCTGCTCCTTACCAAGCACATAGTTCACACAGCCCTTAAACCCGCTTCCCTTTTTTATTTTTCCAATCATCCGACAACTGATTTATAATTTCGACAATCCTGTTTTTGAGTTTCACCAGTTCCACCGCCACCAGTGCGAAACCTCCGGCATTCGCTCGGTGCGCCAGCTGGTTGATGTTGTTGGCTTCCCCTGCCAGCTTGCGGATGGTGTCCGCATCCTGCCTATTCAGCCGGGGTATGACCTCTGCCGAAACAACCGCCTGCCGGACATACTCACTGACACGCAACCCGGCTTCCCCGGCTCGCTTCCTGATGGCATAATACTGCAACTCGGTCAGCTTCGTGCTGACTACCCGTTGCTGCTTCTCTATCCGTTTCTTTGCCGGACGTCCCCCCGGCTTATCCTTTATATTCGTCATAGGTTTTTACATTTAAATGGTATCTTAAAAATTGCGACCAACGGGAGAAATTTTCTTTGCTGTCAAGCAAAGCAAGGTAGTTTCGGTTTACCGAAACATAACCTTGCTCTCCAAATTAAACCGCCTGTCGCTGGTAATCCTGCCGGACTAAATGCCCCTGCCCCTTTTCTGTCTTGGGGCGGCACGTTGTCCGGTTTCCTGCTTTATCTCCTGCGCTTGGCTGGTGCTGTTCTTCTGTTCCTGCTTCCTGCCGCACAGGTAATCGTTCAAGTCCGAATACCCCCTGTAATTGCCCGAGAAGTCACGCACACGGTAGGAGTATTCCAATTCGATAGCCCGTGTCGCTTCATATCCTGCCTTGTCATTGTCAAGCATACAGTGGATGCGTTCATACGGGTACAGCACGTCAATAGCTTTCGGCACATTGACAGTAGAGTTGAGTATGACATAATCCTGCCTGTCAAGGTCGGGCATGGTCGGGCAGTTCTTCATCCGGAGCGTGAGGAAAGAAAGATAGTCCATAAAACCCTCGAATACCAAACACTTCTCTCTCGGCTCTCCCTGCTGCCGTATATGGGTGATGTCTTTCGGGGCGATGCAGCCTTTGAAAAAGGAATTGCGAACCTCGTAACCTCCTGCTATGTTCGGGAAACCGATAGCAAAGAACGGTCTGCCGTTATTGGTAAAATGGAGTTCCTTACATTCTCTTTTTGCCAGTTCGATATTGATACCCCGTCCCTGCAAGTAACGGAGCAATGCCGGATGGGTCAAGTCACGGACTTCCAAATGTTGGAAACTCGGTTCTGTCCTACGCTGGGGAAAAGAAAAACTGACCGGGCGGACGTGCGGTGTCTGTTCCGCTATCCGGTTTAACAGGTATGGCAGGCTGTCGGAGCAATAGAGTTCCTTTGCCAGTGCGATGATGTTGCCGCCCTTGCCTGCGCCAAAGTCATACCAAAGGTTGCGGTCAGTGTTCACCTTGAAAGACGGTTCGTGTTCCTCCCTTAACGGTGATTTGTACCATAAGCCGTTACCCTGCTGCTTGACAGGAGAGTAACCTAAACTATGCAGATAGTCTGCGATGGGTATTTGTTTCACATCTTCGATGTTCATAACATTTTCTTTTTTGGGGATTAAAAAATAGTTGAAAAGTGCGCCAGTCCTGTTTAGTCCGTTATATATATACCCGTACCATACTAAACCTGCCTGTTCCGATACAGGGAAATAGTAAGTCCGTTCCTCTTATATATACACCCGGACTAAACCAAACTGACTTTTAATAATGGAAATCGGGATTATAGCGGTAGCCCTTGCCCTCTTTCACAATCATGCGCTTGTTCACAAGGAACTTGTTCAAATCCACATGGATATTGCGTCCACGCTTGTAGCCGATACTTGCATAACCCTGTTTCAAGGTCTTTAGGACATTCTCGTAACCATATATGACCTGTTTGCCAAAACCGTTTTCCAAAGCTGTCCTGTGCTGTTGCTCCGTCAGTTCTGCCAGTGGAAAGCCCCTGTCTTGGCTGGGCTGCTTGAATACATAACCGTCCACGGCTTCGGGCAATGCGCTGTCGTTGATACGGAATGCGAACGGGTCAAACTCCCGGTCACGTATGTGCATCGCCTTTACCTCGCTTATGTTGCCGTCCTGCGTACTTTTGGTAATTTGCAGGACGGTTTCAGCCTTATTGTTCAGTTCCGTACCGATATGCCCCCTTGTGTTGTCATCCCCCTTGTTCAAATGCAGTACGGTATGGATATGCAGGTTATATCCGCTTGACCAGCGCAT
>CDYF01031514.1_pt1 | contig 267525 bp, 215 predicted proteins | sample 554801 | NCBI WGS metagenome assembly CDYF01 (sample SAMEA3182078, study PRJEB8094) | gut metagenome | biome: human; feature: gut; material: Stool; isolation source: human stools | place: Canada | collected 2012-11-20 | reverse complement strand
TTCCTGAACGTCACCATCTTCCCCTTTCTGGAAGTGGCCTACACGTGTACGCTCTTCAAGGCGGAGGCGTTGGGATTGAAGCCATACGGGTATAGCGGGTTCACGAACCAGGACCGCTACTTTTCCGCCCGTCTGCGTGTGTTGAAGGAGGGGCAGTTCTGGAAATACATGCCGGCTGTCGTGCTGGGGACGTCCGACCCGTTCACTTCCTCCGGTGGCGGCCAGGTAGGCACCACGGAAGGTAACGGCTATTACAGCCGTTTCTATATTGCCGCCTCCAAGCATATACCCGTTGTGGGTAAGGAGGAGATCGGTGTCCATCTTTCCTACCTTTACAACAACCGCAAGGAGTACAAACTGAATGGCTTTGCACTGGGTGTCACCTACAATCCCACCTTCCATCCGCAGTTGAGGGTGATAGCGGAGTACGACTCCAAGGACTTTGCTTTGGGAGCCACTTATCTGCTGTTCAAGCATCTGCATGTGCAGGTCGAAATGCAGAGGATGAAATATTTCACGGGAGGGCTGACATACAAAATTCATTTGAAATAAGAAGTAAGTCAAAGTCTCGTTGACTCCATAAAAAAAGCAGCTAAAGTATGACATCAACTTTAACTGCTTTTATTCTAATAGACCAATTTTACATTGTCAATCCATAGCGAATTGCCAGGAGAACCTATATAAGCACCACCATGACTAGAGGTGAATTGCAACAGCAAATGAGTGGGCACATCGTCCTTCGTCCCCCAGGCAACCTCCTTAATAGGCACACTCTCTCCTTTACTGTTAACTGCATAGCGTTCTTCAACCTGAAGACGCATCATGTGGGCCTTGTATGCAGGGTCACCGGTGATATCACCGTACATGATGGAATAAGTGGCATTATTATGCCAATCGGTAGTAGTATAATATCGTACGACCATCGTTCCTACACGCTTGGCATAGATATTCCCCTTCTCATCTTCCCAACGCTTTTGCAGAAACAGATTCACTTCCGGGAAGTCCTTTCCCTCAACATCTGTGATACGGCTAAAGCCCGTTGCACGGATACGCTTCTCGCGGTCGGACATCTTTACTTTATAATCAAACTGTATGGCGATAGGTTTCTTTGTAAACGGTATGCCGGAATTCAGCATTTTCTGCGGATTCTTGGTCCCCTTGATAGGTTCGTGCACCTCACCCAGAAACATGGAGCCGGCAGCCAGCACCGTGATATCCACTATTCCAAAAACCTTCACACTCTCCATACGGGTGTCCATACGGGCACAGAAACCATCCCCTCGCTTTTCCGGGAAAACAGAAGTATTGGTTTTCGTGATACCGGCTACCCGGGCCATCACATTGGATGTCGCCCACGGCGAACCTCCCATATTCTTGTATGCCTTGGTCTCGGTGACAGTAGCAGTAGGCCCGATAGCATATACATTCTTCGTGGCACCGCCAATAATACCGGATTCCTTGATTTGGCGGTCAATCCATTGATCCATATTTCCGAAAGGAATCATCTCTACCTCGTGCTGCTGTGCAGAAACTGCTCCGCAACAGAGCATGGCAGACAGCATTCCCAATATACGAACTTTCTTTTGAATCATTTCTCTCATTAATAATTGACAATCATTATAAATCGTACTTCCACTGTTCCAGCGCAAAATTCCAGTTATCCTGAACCAACTGCACTGTACGCTCATCATACTTGTATTTATTCTTCTTATATCCTTTCTTTCCGCCTACATACTTTTCAATATCGGCACGTGCCTCTGCAAAGCCCGGAATGGACAAAGCCTTGTAGATATGTTCAGTCATTCCCATTGCATCCGCTTCGAAGTCTTCAAACTTCACCTCTATCAAGTTTCCTTCAGGAATACATGTCTTGTCCGCTTCGTACTTATGATACAGTTTGGCATAAATGGACAAAATATTCTTTTCAAGCTCCTCATTACTGATATCCTGCAACTTCAACGGCTGAATGGTATTAGTAAAGAAACTACGTGTACTTTCGAAAACAGTATAAGGATTACGCATCAGATAGATAAACTTAGCATTGGGGAACATCTTGACAAGCTCTTTCACACGTCCCGTATGAGGCGGATTCTTACTAAGAAACTGAGTTCCCTTCGTATTCCAAAGAGAGATTTTTATCAATTTGACGAAAGTCTCCTCAAACACTTTCAGTTCTTTCTCTGTAATATCATCAAACAGCAGATATTTATCGGCATACTCTTGCTGATATTCGGGCAGGAACCAGAAATTATAATAGGTGTAGGGCATCATATTTGCCAAAGCAAACTCCTCTTCTTGCGGAAGGTCGACGGCAAGCTCCATATTGTCCGTGGGGCGTTTGTCCGGCATCAGCCAGCTCATGTTCTTCTTAAAGAAAGGCTGCCCCCACATCATGAGATGCGGAAATACAGTCTGGTATGTCGTGTTGTAACCGAAATGCTTGTCGCAGGAGAAAACATTATGCACAAACGTAGTCCCGCTACGCCAATGTCCCAAAATGAATACCGGATCATGCTCCAGGGGCTTATCTGCCAGGAGCTTTTCATAACGTCTGTCCTGCAGAGGAGCCAAAGTGGACAGCAGGCGGCAGACAGCTTTTGTCAGCCGATACTTGCCTTTGTAGGCAGCACCGATGTCACGACCGCCCGTTATATCCTTGAATGTTTTCCAATCTGCGCCTACCAATGTGTTTATAGGAAGCTTGTTGAATTCTAATAGTCCCATTATAGTCTATATATTAATATATTACAGTTTCTCTCCCACTCTATCAAAAAGCTGTTCATTCTTTTTCCACAACCACTGCAATGCCTTGGCGCTCCAACTCCTTCACAGCCTTTTCTATGGCTTCGTAATGTTCGGGAGCTATACCCAGCTTAGGCAAATTCAGTATAGGCAGGTCTTCGGACAAGTGCATCTCCTTATCCTCCACCCTATCGATAATCATACCTACAGCACTGGTATTGTTGGTTATCGGGTCTATCAGGATGAACGAACCGGTAGCCTTATTCTGCCGATAAGGGTCAAAGAAAAGCTCTTTGGCAGTGGTCAGCACCACGCGCGCAATCTGATTGAGCTGCATCGGCAATGTTTCCTTGCTCAACTTTCCGTTGTCAATGGAAAGATGCTCCATCGTATTGACATCCACTTTATACTTGATGCTGTCGATGCGGGTACGGCTTATATTGGTGGTCTGTTTGATGAAGAATGATTTGTTGATATCCATCGGCTCTTCATCCATCCAAACCAGCATCGTTTCAAAATTGCGGTCCATGACGGGCAGGTTATCCGGATGTACCAGCATTTCCCCTCTCGACACATCTATTTCGTCCTCCAAAGTCAAGGTGACGGACTGGGGCGGAAAGGCGTAATCCAACTCTCCATCGTATGTAACTATACTCTTGATATGCGACTTCTTACCGGAAGGCAATGCCATCACTTCATCTCCCTTACGAATAATACCCGAAGCCACCTTACCGCAAAAACCACGGAAATCGAGATTGGGGCGCAAGACGTATTGAATCGGGAAACGAAAATCCTTCAAATTATGGTCGTTGTCAATATGTACCGTCTCCAGAAAGTCAAGAAGTGAAATACCCTCATACCAAGGAGTACGTTCCGATTTCTCCACTACATTGTCCCCGTCCAAAGCTGACAGCGGAATGCAGTTTACGTCAGGAATACCCAATGGAGCTATAAACTTCCGATATTCATCGACTATCTCATTAAAACGTTCTTCGGAGAAATCCACCAGATCCATCTTATTGACAGCAAGCACCACATGCTTGATGCCAAGCAACGACACCAGGAAAGTATGCCGGCGCGTCTGCGTAATGACACCCATACGTGCATCCACCAGAATAATTGCCAGGTTAGCCGTAGAGCCTCCGGTAATCATGTTGCGTGTGTACTGCTCGTGTCCCGGAGTGTCGGCAATGATAAACTTACGGTTGTTGGTCGAGAAGTAGCGGTATGCCACGTCGATGGTGATGCCTTGTTCGCGCTCTGCCTTCAAGCCGTCCAGCAAAAGGGCGTAGTCAATGTGGTCGCCGGCATTTCCCATGCGCTTGCTGTCGCGTTCCAGTGCGTCCAGCTGATCCTCATATAGTTTCTTGCTGTCGAACAACAGACGGCCTATCAATGTGGATTTTCCGTCATCCACAGAACCGGCAGTCAGTAAGCGCAATAAGTCTTTCTGCTCATCCTTATCAAGAAAAGCCTTTATATCAAGTGTAGAATCGTTCATCCTTAATGATTTAATTTTTAATTCTTAATTTTAATTCCTTTAGAAGTATCCCTCGCGCTTCTTCTGCTCCATGCTTGCGTCTTGGTCGAAGTCAATGACACGGGTCGTCCGTTCACTCTTGGTGGTGGTCATCATTTCCTCGACAATCTTCTCGATGGTATCGGCATCGCTTTCCACAGCACCGGTCAACGGCCAGCAACCCAGCGTACGGAAACGCACCATACGCATCTTTATCTGGTCGCGGTACTGTTCAGGCAAGCGGTCGTCATCCGCCATTATCAGATTTCCGTCAATCTCCACACAAGGACGTTCCTTGGCAAAATACAACGGCACAATAGGAATATTTTCCAAACGTATATATTGCCAGATGTCCAGCTCCGTCCAATTACTTAACGGAAATACTCGGATACTCTCTCCTTTATGTACCCGGGCATTATAAATATCCCACAATTCGGGACGCTGGTTTTTGGGGTCCCATTGATGGAACTTGTCACGGAAGGAGAAAATACGCTCTTTGGCGCGTGACTTCTCCTCGTCGCGGCGAGCGCCACCGAATGCCGCATCAAACTTATACTTATCCAATGCGTGGAGCAAAGCCTGCGTTTTCATCAGGTCCGTATGCACCTTGCTGCCATGCGTAAAAGGTCCGACACCTGCATTGAAAGCTTCCATATTGCTTTCCACTATCAGGTTCCAACCATACTTCTTGGCATACTCGTCACGGAACTGTATCATCTCCTTAAACTTCCACTTGGAATCGATGTGCATCAACGGGAACGGCACTTTGCCGGGAGCAAACGCCTTTTCGGCCAAGCGCACCATAACCGAAGAATCCTTGCCGATACTATACAGCATCACCGGATTCTCAAACTCCGCTGCCACTTCACGGATAATATGAATGGACTCTGCTTCGAGTTCCTTCAAATGGCTCAATTTATATTCTTCTTTCATTATATCTTATTTCTTCTGAATTCTTGGTAAAATGAGTTCCAACAATTTATTGACCGATTCTTCCAGGCTGAGAACAGAGGTGTCCAACGTCAGAGCCGGATGAGCCGGTTCCTCAAAAGGAGCGGAAATGCCCGTAAAATTTTTAATTTCTCCCTTACGTGCCTTGGCATAAAGCCCCTTCACGTCACGGCGCTCACACTCTTCAAGCGGGGTGCTGACATAAACTTCCAGAAAATCGTCTTGTCCGATAATATCAGCTGCCATTTCACGAATATCGTTATTAGGACTGATAAAAGCCGCGATTGTTATAACCCCCGTATCAAGAAAGAGTTTGGAAACTTCGGCTATACGCCGGATATTCTCCACACGGTCGGCCTCCGTAAAGCCGAGGTTACTGTTGATGCCACTGCGGATGTTGTCACCATCCAGGATACGGCAAAGCAATCCCCTTTTATGAAGTTCGCGCTCCAAGGCAATGGCTATCGTACTTTTGCCGGAGCCGCTCAAGCCGGTAAACCAAATCATCACGCCGTGCTGCTTCAACAAGTCTTCTTTGTCCTTCCGCATCAGCATTCTGTCGAATATCGGATATATGTGGTTGTTTTCTTCCATATGTTATTATTTCTTCTTTTTTAAAATGGCCAAATTAAAGGAATCAAGAAAATGGATATCAGGAAAGTAATGATATTCAAAGGTAACCCGATGCGTACAAAATCCGTGAACTTATAGTTACCGATACCTTGTACAATCAAATTAGTCTGATACCCTATAGGAGTAGAGAAACTGGCGGAAGCCGCCATACAAATTACAACGAAGAAAGGCATCGGGCTGACTCCCATCTGTGAAGAGATGGAAAGTGCCAATGGAAAAGCGAGTGCCGCAGCCGCATTATTCGTAATCAGTTCCGTAAACAGGTTCGTTATGATAAACATAGCAGCCAGTAACACGTGGGGGCCATAATGATGGCTCATCCCTATAATGAAATGCGCCACAGCGTCTGCCACTCCGGAATTCACCATCGCCTTGCTGATAGCAAAAGCACAAGCAATCGTTATCAGAATATCCCAAGATATATATTTGGTATACTTGCGGGCCGGAAATATCTTTGTCCAGGCCATAATGATAGTAGTAATGGAAACGAAGAAAAACATATCCAACTTGATTTCCGGAAAAGCTTCCTTGACAACCGGAAGTTCACCAACCGTTGCACCCACTATCATCAATATCAGCAAAACCAAGGCAAACCAGCGCTTTCCCTTTCCGGGCACCGGTTCCGTATCCTTGCCATTGGCCAGCAACACGAACACCGAAGATTCCCCCCAGGTCTTTACAAAAGAGTCATCAGCCATCACCACCAGCGTATCCCCTTCGCGGAGATATTCATTTTCCAGATTTCCGACAATGCTCTGACCGCTACGCTTAATCTCCTTCACTTCGGCCCCATAATGCCGCTTGAAGTTAAAATCACCAAGTTTCTTGTTGATACCGGGAAAACGGGCGCCGAGTACAGCTTCCACCCGATGTAAATCTCCATGCTCCTCCGGTTCCTCATCTAGCTTTACCGCATCCGTACGAACATCCGGCAAAAGCCTTGAGGAAAAAGCGAACAGATAAAGGATGCCTGCAATCGCGACGAAAATGCCCACTTTACCCAACTCGAACATAGTAAAGCCTTCATATCCGGCTTCCAATATCATACCATGCACCACCAGATTGGTCGACGTCCCTATCAGGGTGCAGATTCCGCCAAGTATCGTCACATAAGAAAGGGGTATAAGGAACTTGGTAGCAGGCAATTTTACAGATTCGGCCCAACGCTTGATAATGGGAGCAAAGATAACAACCACCGGAGTATTGTTTAGAAAAGCTGAAATAAAAGCAATGGTGGGCAACATACGGAACTGCGCTTTAAAGACCGTAGTCTTACCTTGGGGAAGCAGCTTCTTGATTACTTGCCCCAAAGCACCCGACTGCCTGATGCCTTCACTGACCAAAAACAGCATGGCAACAGTAATCATCCCCTTATTACTGAACCCTTCCAGCATCTCCTTAGGAGTGAGGATACCTGCACACAAGAACAATACTACGACAGAAAAGAGCACCATGCCCGGACGCATTTTATCCAGAACCAAGGCAATCACCATGCCCAACAATGCCAGCAGCACAAACAATATCTCAAATGTCATAAAGTCGTTATTTTATTTCGGTATGCTTGGGTTCTACGATAAACCACGGATTCAGCAAATCCTCCTTATTATATTGCAAAGGTTCTTCCTTCCCCGCCTGATAAATTTCCATTCCGGCAGCATGTGCAATAGCATGCCCAGCCGCCGTATCCCATTCCATCGTAGGGGCAAAACGAGGATATACATCAGCCTTGCCTTCAGCTACCAGACAAATCTTGATGGAACTTCCACTTGATATAAGCTCAACTTCCGCATGGCTGCATTTCATTTTCTCGATATAATCTTCTGTCTCGGGCGTCAGATGCGAACGGGAAGCCACAATTACAAACCGTTCGTGCACGCTTGTTTCCGGCAGCCGGACAGCTTTCGCAAGCAGTTCATCCCACGACATTCCATCACGTGCAGTAATACCGGATAGCTTATAAGCACCCGAATCATGCACTCCAAAATAGAGCTCCTTTTTTACCGGCACATAAATGACTCCCATTACCGGTACTGAGTGATGCACCAAAGCTATATTCACTGTGAACTCACCGTTCCTCTTAATGAACTCCTTCGTACCGTCCAAAGGGTCTACAATCCATAAAGTTTCCCAACTCCGTCGTTCCGAAAAAGGCAAATGTTTGCCTTCCTCGCTTAGCAGAGGGAAAGGTGTATCAGCCAAAAAACGGCAGATAGTTTCATGAGCCTTACGGTCGGCAATAGTAAGAGGAGAATTATCCGCTTTTTTTTCTACCTGAAAATCCGATGCCGGATCATCGTAAATGGAAAGAATTTTCTCGCCAGCCTGCAAAGCGGCATCAATCGCATTCAGTATATATCGTCGTTCCATACTATATTCTTCTCAAAGATAAGGCACAAAATTAAAAACTTTTTCAGGTCTAAAAGTTTCCATCTCTTGTTTTATAACTTCTTTTAAACGAAAGAGAGAATATTATAAGCACTTTTCACAATCAGGAAAATCAATCCGGAGCAGAGAAAAATAGAGTGAAATATTCACGAAGGAAGAGGAACTAAAGAGACTGTGACAACATGAGTTTATCTGGGTCTTTTCTCAATTAGTCCGTTAGTTCACAGTACTGAACACTTTGTTTCAACCTTTAAAAACAAGTTGTTTCAGTATATAAAAACATTTTGTTTTTATGCGATAGAACGAGATGTTCTGTTAAGAGAAACAAAGTGTTCTCTTTAATGAAACAAACTGTTCTGTTAAAGGAAACACTTTGTTTTGCCAAACCAAACACGCGACAGCGCCAGCCTTCACATTCTTTCGGCATATCATGAAAAAGGCAGTAACTTCGCAGTTACTGCCTCATCTTGAAAGGAAACATACATTCCTTTCTGTTATGAATTACCAAAAAGAATTCTATTAATTGACGCTATACAGCAACCATGCCTTCTGGAAGTCATCATTCGAAGGATGTTTAGCTTTGAAAGAGTCGCGCAGATTCTCGGCGGATGCTCTGTCATCGAATGTACCGATAACTACACGATACAGGTTTCTTTCTGCATTGTAAACCACCATTGCAGTATAGCCTTCATTCACCAATGCCTGCTTCACACCTTCCGCATTAGCTTTCACGCTATAAGCTCCGCAAACTACACTAAAGGTTTTCAAGCTGGTACCACCTGATACCACAGTCACCTTTTCCTGACGCATGCCGGCAGGTGCACTTTCCACCACCTTTACTTCTACTGGAGCGGTAACCACTGGAGCCACCTCTTCAGCAGGGGCAGTTGTTTGCGGCTCGGCCAATTCCTGCTGTTTTGCCTTTTCATATGCTTTCTTATAAGCACTTTCACTTGATTTACAAGAAGAGAATGCCAGAGCTATGCATACTCCCATTCCCAATACGGCTAATTTTTTCATCTTTTCTATTGTTTTTATTAGTAAAATCGTCTATTCTTATTCTTTATCTCAAAATTTTCGAAAAATAGATTTCGTACCCTCATATTCCAAACGCAATGAAGAGTAGGACAAATCTTCCACTTTAAAGGTACGTTTTCCTTCCGGCCACCCGAAATAAGTATCATAGTTTTTATCGTTAACACTTTCAGGCAACAAAATAATGGAAATTTCAGCACCTTTCAAAGAATAATTTCCAAAAAACGTAGTCACCCCTCCATCTTTCAACAAACATATGGCAGAAAAACTTCCTTTTTGAAAATTATAGAATACACTGTCCACCTTCTCTGATGTACCGTCGGCATATTGATACTGACGCAACTGCCACTTACCGGCCAAGTCACCCCCACCATTCATGCAAGCGGTCAAAGTACAAGCCACCAATACAATCCAAAGATATTTTAAATGCAATTTCATCATTTTTCCATGCCACTATCTAAATATGGAACAAAAGTACACCATAACATGCGATTATACCTCAGCATCCTTAGTTAAATATAATTAAACCCCTCCATAAAAAGAGATTTCCCGGAAGACTTGACGTATATTTGCCAAATATAAACAGAGCATGAGGCTCACTTAATTGATTACATGACATTTGAAAATTTGAATTTGATAGAACCTATATTGAAGGCTCTTCAAAAAGAGGGGTATTCCACCCCTACCCCAATCCAGGAAAAATCGATCCCTATATTACTTCAAGGAAAAGACTTATTAGGATGTGCTCAAACCGGAACAGGCAAAACCGCCGCATTTTCCATCCCTATCTTGCAAAAGTTATATAAAACGGATAATCGCAAAAGTATCAAAGCACTCATTCTGACGCCGACCCGCGAGTTGGCCATACAGATAGGAGAATGCTTCAGTGCATATGGTAAGTATACCGGATTGAGACATGCCGTCATCTTCGGCGGTGTAGGACAAAAGCCACAGACAGATGAACTGAAACGTGGAGTACAAATACTGGTTGCAACTCCCGGACGACTGCAAGACCTGGTCAACCAAGGTTTCATTAACCTAAAAGCGCTCGAGTTCTTCGTATTGGACGAAGCGGACCGGATGCTGGACATGGGATTCATACATGATATCCGGCGCATATTAAAGTTATTGCCCGCAAAACGACAGACCCTCTTCTTTTCGGCCACAATGCCTCCGGAAATAGAGACCTTGGCAAACTCCATGCTGACGCACCCCGAGAAAGTGGAAGTCACCCCTGCATCGTCTACGGTTGACACAATCTCCCAATCAGTCTATTTTGTTGAGAAAAAAGAGAAAAAAGACTTACTGATTCATCTGCTGAAGAATCCGGCTATCGAGTCCGTACTTATCTTCACCAGAACTAAATATGGAGCAGACAAACTTGCACGTACCCTTAGTAAGTCCGGAATAAGAGCCGAAGCCATACATGGAAACAAGTCGCAGAATGCCCGACAGCGAGCACTGACCGGCTTTAAGAACCATGAACTGCGTGTACTGATAGCAACCGATATTGCAGCACGAGGTATCGACGTGGACCAACTATCACACGTCATCAACTATGAGTTGCCCAACATTCCGGAAACATACGTGCACCGTATCGGACGAACCGGACGTGCCGGCCACGACGGTATTGCCCTCTCCTTTTGCGAATCGGAAGAACTGCCTTACCTGAAAGATATCCAAAAATTGATAGGGAAAAGTATCCCAGTAATAAAAGAACACCCTTTTGTCACCGCCGATGGTTTAAAAGCCCAGAAAATCAAGACTGAAGAAATTAAGGCCAAAACCAAGGAAAACAAAATCTATCGCGGGAGCCGTACGAATGGAGACTTTTGGAGAAGAAAAAAGCAAACCTCGCAAAACAACACCCCAAAAGGAGTTGGAAGATAAAGACAATCATAAAAAAACTGATATTCCGAACAAAGTTTCAAAAAAATTTGTTAGTTTTGTCGTACGAACCTCAAAAAAGAAAGGAATATCATTATGAAAGGATTAAATGTTTTAGCAGCTTTCCTGGGTGGCGCCGCAGTAGGTGCAGCCCTCGGTATCTTATTTGCTCCTGAAAAAGGAGAAGACACCCGTAACAAAATCGCAGAAATTCTCCGTAAGAAAGGGATTCGTCTGAACCGAAGCGAAATGGAAGACTTGGTAGATGAAATTGCTGCGGAAATCAAAGGTGAGGTAACGGAATAAGGTAAAAAACAGAACCACTATGTTTGCAGACGACAAAAGTATAGAAAATATGCAGCAGCTCTTCATTGAATTCAAGAAATACCTGGAGCTGCAAAAAGAATATACCAAACTGGAAGTCACCGAAAAACTGTCCAAACTGCTTTCTACGCTTTTATTGGTGCTATTGGTCGTCATACTCGGCGTAGTGGTTCTGTTTCATCTGTCGTTTACGCTGGTCTATATTTTAGCTCCGCTGGTAGGCGGGCTAATGATGAGTTTTGCACTTATCACGTGCTTCCATATCCTACTCATCGTTCTGCTTGTCCTATTCCGCAAAAAGCTCATTATTGATCCGACAGTAAAACTTATCGCAGAATTATTCTTAGACAATTAATTCGAAATATTCATGGATAATACGACCAATACGACTCCCGTCACTTTAGAAAGCATCGCCCAGAAAAAAGCCATGCTGCTACAAGAAATACGACTCCAGAAAGAAATCATGACTGGGCTTACACAAGAAATTTTTGCTCCGCTGGAACCAGCTACCAACAAGGCAAATGCCATGATGAGAGCATTCAACACGGGTATGGCTGTTTTTGACGGTATAGTATTGGGGGTAAAGGTAATGAAGAAATTCAGAAAAATATTTGGAAGAAAGAGATAGAATATCGGATAAAAAAAGAGGGGATGGCCATAACAGTCATCCCCTCTTTTTTATCCGATATAGTCTGAGCACTTTTATACGTACGTCTCAAGCAACTTCACTGCTCCTTCAGGCACAATCGTCACTTCTTGGGTTGCAGCTGGCAGCAGGATTGTTTCGCCCGCTTGTACGGAAACTTCATTCTTCTCATTATCAATAATACGGCAAGAACCCTCCACACAAATAAAGATAACAAAAGAATCCAGTTCAGAATAGTCACAAGTGATTTCTTCCGTCATGTCATAGATGGAAGTCGTGAAATACGGGCTTGCCACCATTTCTACCGGTTCATTCTGCACCTGCTCGTACTCCGTACGAAAATCGTCCTGCACATCTGCAAAATTAATGGCATCAATGGCCTGGCTTGTATGCAGTTCTCTTGATTTACCATCCTTATCCTTACGATTGTAATCAAAAATACGGTAAGTGATATCCGACGTTTGCTGTATTTCTGCTACAAAAGCTCCCGCACCGATTCCATGTACCCGACCTGCAGGCACATAAAACACATCGCCCGGTTTAATGGCGCAAGTCTGCAGAACATCCGCAAACGTACCATTATACACTCGTTCCTTATATTCTTTCGGAGTAATCTGCTCTGCAAAACCGGAAATCAGCTTGGCACCCTGGTCAGCAGCAATAACATACCACATTTCATTTTTACCAAAACTGTTATGACGTTTCTTAGCCAACTCGTCACCCGGGTGTACCTGAATCGACAAGTCCAACTTGGCATCAATAAACTTTATCAATAAAGGAAACTTATTTCCGAAACGTGCATAGTTGGCTTCTCCTACCAGGTCTTCCTTATATTTTCTGACCATATCCGACAGCGTCAATCCTTTGTCTGCACCATTGGCCACTATAGACTCACTGCCTTCTACTGCCGACACTTCCCAACTCTCGCCTACATTGGCAAGGGTATCATTCAAATGTTTGAATGGAATAATCTTGTCGCCTCCCCAAAGCGTCTGCTTCAGAATAGGCTCAAATTTTAGAGGATACATTCGTTGTTTTTATTAGAACTTTCTGTTAATGATGTGATTTTTTTAGATTCCGGGGGCAAACATACAAAAAATATCAATTTGTATTCCATTTGTTAAACGCTAAACTTTCCTAAAATGTTCTCCACATTTCCTTCCAATTACTTGGGGGAACAAAAGAATTTCTTTTTATTTGCAAGAAATTTAATTAATACCATGGATATGATAAACACTACTCCAACAGAAAGTAATTTGTCCGGTTTGAACCAAAAAGACTTTCAAAAGGATATAAATAACAAAAAGACAGATTTGTTTATCCTGAAGAATGCCCAGGGAATGGAAGTTGCAGTTACTAATTACGGCTGTGCAATACTTTCCATCATGGTACCCGACAAAAATGGCAAATATGCCAATGTTGTATTAGGACACGACAGTATTGAACATGTAATCAACAGCCCGGAACCTTTTCTAAACACTACCATCGGACGCTACGGTAACCGGATAGCTAAAGGAAAGTTTACTTTATACGGCGAAGAGCACCAATTGGCAATCAACAATGGTCCCAACTCACTGCATGGTGGTCCGACTGGTTTTCATACCCGTGTATGGGATGCTGTCCAGCCAGAGCCATCAACAGTCATCTTCAACTACACATCCGCTGACGGCGAAGAGGGCTTCCCCGGAAATCTCGAAGTAGAAATGACTTATCGCCTGGAGGATGAGACCAATGCTCTGGTCATCGAATACCGGGCTACTACCGATAAAGCCACCATCGTCAATCTGACCAATCACGGTTTCTTCAATCTTGCCGGTATAGCCAATCCCTCCCCTACAGTCTTAAACAATATCGTTACCATCAACGCAGATTTTTATGTACCCATCGATGAAGTATCCATTCCTACCGGAGAGATATTGAAGGTAGAAGGTACTCCTATGGATTTCCGTACTCCCCATACTCTTGGTGAACGAATTGATGAGAAACATACACAAATTGTGAATGGCGCAGGATATGACCATTGCTATGTACTGAACAAGACTGAAAGTGGAGAGCTGAGCCTTGCAGCCACCTGCATAGAGCCCAACAGCGGGCGAACGATGGAAGTATATACCACTGAAAATGGCGTCCAGCTCTACACAGGAAACTGGCTCGGGGGCTTTGAAGGTGCCCATGGAGCCACTTTCCCTGCAAGAAGTGCAGTCTGCTTTGAGGCCCAGTGTTTTCCCGATACGCCCAACAAGTCCCATTTTCCGTCGGCAGTATTGCTACCGGGTGATGAGTACCAGCAAGTGACAATCTACAAGTTTGGTGTACAAGAATGAAATAACTAATCCAATTTATAAACTTATTAATTTTACAAAACCATGACACAACAAAAACAGAATGGTAAACTCATCGCAATTATCACGATGATCTTCCTTTTTGGTATGATTTCATTTGTTACCAACCTTGCTGCCCCTATGGGAATCGTACTGAAAAATCAGTTTTCAGTATCCAACGCTTTAGGGATGTTGGGTAACTTTGGTAACTTTATTGCATATGCAGTGATGGGAATACCAAGCGGCATCTTACTACAACGGGTAGGGTATAAAAAAACGGCATTGATAGCAGTAGCTGTAGGCTTTATCGGTGTAGGTATCCAATATTTATCCGGTCATTCAAGCCCTGATATGGCTTTTGCCGTATATTTGATTGGCGCTTTCATCGCCGGTTTCTCCATGTGTTTGCTTAATACGGTAGTCAACCCGATGCTGAACAAGCTCGGCGGCGAAGGTAACAAAGGAAACCAGCTTATCCAAGTGGGTGGTTCTTTCAACTCCGTAATGGCCACCATTACTCCGATGTTCGTAGGTATCCTGATTGCCGGTTCCATTGAAAAAGCTACTATCTCTCAGATATTCCCTGTAATGTACACAGCAATGGCTGTATTTGCCATCGCGTTCTTCGTTCTTTTGATTGTGCCCATACCGGAACCCAATGCTGCAACTTCAACAGAACCTATCGGTAAGTTGATGTCAGGCGCTTTAAAATTCCGCCACTTCATTTTGGGAGCTATAGCAATCTTTGTATATGTAGGTGTCGAAGTTGGTGTACCGGGTACTCTGAACTTGTTCTTGACCGATCCGATTGAAAAGGGAGGAGCAGGCATTTCTTCCACCATTTCCGGTTTTGTTGTAGGTACATATTGGTTCCTCATGCTGATTGGACGTCTGGCCGGCGCTTCATTGGGTGCAAAAATCTCCAGTAAGGCAATGCTTACCTTTACTTCCGCATTAGGCTTACTTTTGGTATTCCTTGCCATCTTCTCATCTACCGGTTCGCTTGTCAATCTGCCGGTACTCCAACAAAGTGCTACGGGAGGTCTCTCTTTCGGATTTGCAGAAGTACCCATCAATGCAATGTATCTGGTACTGGTAGGTCTGTGTACTTCCATCATGTGGGGTGGTATCTTTAATTTGGCCGTAGAAGGATTGGGTAAATATCTGGCAGCGGCTTCCGGTCTGTTCATGGTATTGGTATGCGGCGGCGGCATCTTGCCCGTTATCCAAGGTTTGGTGGCCGACATTGCAGGTTTCATGCCGAGTTACTGGGTTATCATCGCAGCCCTTGGCTATCTGTTGTTCTACGGTTTGGTAGGCTGCAAAAATGTCAATAAGGACATCAAGGTCGATTAACAAGAAAATATAGGTAATTTATTTATTCACCTTATAAAATATAAATATCATGGATATAGAATACGTAAGAAGCCGTTTCATCAAGCACTTTGACGGAACAACGGGAGCTGTTTATGCTTCTCCGGGTCGCATCAACCTTATCGGTGAGCATACAGACTATAACGGTGGTTTTGTATTCCCCGGAGCAATCGATAAGGGAATGATTGCAGAAATAAAGCCCAACGGCACAAACACAGTAAAAGCTTATTCCATCGACCTGAAAGATTATGTGGAATTTGGCTTGAATGAAGAAGATGCACCCCGCGCAAGCTGGGCAAGATATATCTTTGGCGTGTGCCGGGAAATGATGAAACGCGGTGTAGATGTAAAAGGTTTCAATACCGCTTTTGCAGGCGATGTGCCTCTGGGTGCAGGAATGTCCTCGTCAGCAGCTTTGGAAAGTACCTATGCCTATGCTTTGAACGACTTGTTCGGTGACAACAAGATAGACAAATTTGAATTGGCAAAAGTGGGACAATCTACAGAACACAACTATTGTGGCGTAAACTGTGGTATCATGGACCAATTTGCTTCTGTATTCGGAAAGAAAGGAAGCCTCATCCGCCTGGATTGCCGTTCACTGGAATATCAGTATTTCCCATTCGACCCGCAAGGCTATCGTCTGGTTCTTGTAGATTCTGTAGTGAAACACGAACTTGCATCTTCAGCATACAACAAACGTCGTCAAAGCTGCGAAGCTGCTGTTGCCGCTGTTCAGAAGAAGCATCCACACGTAGAATTCCTGCGTGACGTTACCATGGGCATGCTGGAAGAAGCCAAAGCCGACATCAGCGCAGAAGACTATATGCGTGCAGAATATGTCATCGAAGAGATTCAACGCGTACTCGACGTTTGCGACGCCCTGGAAAAAGGCGATTATGAAACTGTAGGCCAAAAGATGTATGAAACACATCATGGCATGAGTAAGTTGTATGAAGTAAGCTGCGAAGAACTCGATTTTCTGAATGACCTTGCATTCGATTGTGGAGTTACCGGTTCACGTGTCATGGGCGGTGGATTCGGTGGATGTACAATCAATCTGGTAAAGGATGAATTGTACAGTACATTCATCGAAAAAGCAAAAGATGAATTCAAGAAGAAGTTCGGCAGAAGCCCAAAAGTATATGATGTAGTCATCAGCGACGGTGCCCGCAGATTAGAATAATAGACATCAGCATTCAAATAAAAGGCGTTTCCCAGTAATGGGAAGCGCCTTTTTCTTCTCCCCTATTCCACCGTTTTCCACTCTAAAAACAAAATCATCCGAGAAGTTTATTCCGAACACATCTATCTGTACAGCCAGTTGGCACAGATATGTTTCTTGACACTTATGTTGCATAACATATAAAAGTGTACAGCCTACACTAAAGAAAAGTGTTACTTTTACACCCAAAGAAAGATAATCATCTCATTTACATTAAATACAAAACCATGAAAAGACATGTTCTACTTGCAGGAATTGCCGCAATGATGCTAACTGCGTGCAATCAAAAGACAGAAACAACGCTTACGCTGTCCGGTCTTGATCCAGTAAAATTCCAAACAACAGTCAATGACGCCCAGACACAGCTTTATACGCTGAAGAATAAAGCGGGCATGGAAGTATGCATCACAAACTTTGGAGGACGTATTGTATCCATTATGGTACCCGACAAAAATGGAGTTATGCAGGATGTAGTATTGGGCTTTGACAGCATTGCCGATTACATCAACATTCCAAGTGACTTTGGTGCTTCTATCGGACGCTACGCCAACCGGATTAACCAAGGGAAAATCGTTCTTGACGGAGATACTATACAGTTACCACAGAACAATTTCGGACATTGCCTGCACGGTGGCCCCAAAGGATGGCAATACCAAGTATACAGTGCCAATCCCATTGACAGCACAACTCTGGAGCTCACCCGCATTTCACCGGATGGAGACGAGAATTTCCCAGGTAATGTTACGGCAAAAGTACTTTTCAAGTTAACGGATGACAATGCCATTGATATAAAATACAGTGCAACAACAGACCAAAAGACGGTTATCAATATGACTAACCATTCTTATTTCAATTTATCAGGTGACCCTTCAAAGGCAGCAACAGACCACATCTTATACATCAATGCAGACAACTATACTCCGGTAGACAGTACTTTCATGACAACGGGTGACATCATCTCCGTCAAAGAAACACCAATGGACTTTACCACTCCCAAGAGTGTGGCACAAGACATCAACCGGACGGACTTTGAACAAATAAAGAACGGAAACGGATATGACCACAATTGGGTACTGAATACTAAAGGTGACCTATCCCAAGTGGCAGCCAAACTGACATCGCCTATAAGCGGCATCACCCTGGAAGTTTATACCAATGAGCCAGGCATACAAGTATATACCGGGAATTTCCTGGACGGCACCGTAAAAGGTAAAAAAGGCATTACTTACAACCAGCGCGCTTCCGTATGCCTCGAGACACAACATTATCCGGATAGCCCCAACAAAGCCCAATGGCCTTCTGTCGTACTGGAACCCGGACAAATTTACAACAGTGAATGTGTTTTCAAATTTTCCGTAGAAAAATAACAATAACCTTATAAATCATTTATTATCGTGGAAACATTAGATTGGTTAGTCATTGGAATCTTTTTCCTGGCTTTAATTGGAATTATTGTCTGGGTTGTCAAACAGAAACAGAATGACTCAGCAGACTATTTTTTAGGTGGTCGTGATGCCACATGGCTCGCTATCGGTGCATCTATCTTTGCATCCAACATCGGTTCGGAACACTTAATCGGATTAGCCGGTGCCGGTGCTTCCAGCGGTATGGCGATGGCACATTGGGAAATACAAGGCTGGATGATCCTTATCTTAGGTTGGGTATTCGTACCGTTCTATTCGCGAAGTATGGTATTCACAATGCCTGAATTCCTAGAACGCCGCTATAATCCACAATCACGTACAATATTGTCTGTAATATCTTTAATCAGCTATGTACTGACAAAAGTTGCCGTGACGGTTTATGCAGGAGGATTGGTATTCCAACAAGTATTCGGTATAAAAGAACTTTGGGGAATCGACTTCTTTTGGATTGCCGCCATCGGTCTGGTTATACTGACTGCGCTCTACACAATCTTCGGAGGAATGAAGTCGGTACTTTATACCTCCATCCTGCAGACCCCCATCTTGCTGTTAGGTTCACTGATAATCCTTGTACTCGGCTTCAAAGAATTGGGAGGCTGGGATGAGATGATGAGAATCTGCGGTGCAGTCACAGTGAACGATTATGGCAACACAATGACAGAACTTATACGCAGTAATAACGACCCTAACTTCCCTTGGTTGGGTGCACTGATTGGTTCAGCCATTATCGGATTCTGGTATTGGTGTACAGACCAGTTCATCGTGCAACGCGTACTTTCCGGAAAGAATGAAAAGGAAGCACGGCGCGGTACCATCTTCGGAGCTTACTTGAAATTATTGCCCGTATTCTTATTCCTTATCCCAGGCATGATTGCTTTCGCATTACACCAAAAATATCTCGGAACCGGGGGAGAAGGTTTTCTACCTATGCTGGCAAACGGAAATGCCAATGCAGATGCTGCTTTCCCAACTCTAGTAGCAAAATTGCTTCCTGCAGGAGTCAAAGGTTTGGTTGTTTGCGGTATTCTTGCAGCATTGATGAGTTCTCTCGCATCTTTGTTCAACTCATCTGCTATGCTTTTCACCATTGACTTCTACAAACGTTTCAAGCCGAACACTTCTGAGAAAAAGTTGGTAGGAATTGGACAGATGGCAACTGTTGCGATTGTGATATTGGGTATACTCTGGATTCCCATTATGCGCAGTGTAGGCGATGTACTTTACACCTACTTACAAGATGTACAATCTGTATTAGCACCAGGCATTGCCGCAGCCTTCCTCTTGGGGATCTGCTGGAAACGCACCTCTGCACAAGGCGGTATGTGGGGACTGATTGCCGGAATGATTATCGGTTTAACCCGTCTGGGGGCAAAAGTATATTACAGCAATGTAGGAGATGTGTCAAGCAGTACCTTCAAGTATCTGTTCTATGATATGAACTGGCTGTTTTTCTGCGGATGGATGTTCTTGTTCTGCATCGTAGTGGTTATCGCAGTCAGCATGTTTACAGCTGCCCCAAGCGCTGAAAAGATTCAAGGGCTGGTATTCGGAACTTCAACTCCTGAACAAAAAGCAGCTACACGTGCGAGTTGGAATAAATGGGATATCATTCATACCCTTATCATCCTGGGTATTACTGCTGCTTTTTATTGGTATTTCTGGTAAATCGGTATGTTGCTATGATATATATCCATGCAGCATACCCCTTAAACAAAAATTAAGATATGAGTAATTACTATAGTTCAAATCCGAAACTTTATGTAGGTATCGACTGCATTATTTTCGGTTTCAATGAAGGAGAATTGAACCTGCTGTTGCTGAAGCGTAACTTCGAACCGGCAATGGGCGAATGGTCGCTGATGGGTGGATTCGTGCAGGAAGACGAAAGCGTGGATGATGCAGCCAAACGAGTCCTGAATGAACTAACCGGACTGGAAGATGTATATATGGAACAAGTCCAAGCTTTCGGAGCCATAGATCGTGACCCAGGAGAACGCGTAGTCTCCATTGTTTACTATGCGCTCATCAACATCAACGAATACGACAAAGAATCCGTACAGCAACACAATGCTTTCTGGGTAAATATCAATGAACTGCCAGCGCTAATCTTTGATCATCCGCAAATGGTGGAGAAAGCTCGGAAGTTGATGCAACAAAAAGCGTCCACCGAACCAATCGGCTTTAATCTACTACCTAAACTGTTCACGCTGTCACAACTGCAAAGCTTATACGAAGCTATATACGGCGAGAGCATTGACAAACGGAACTTCCGAAAACGCATAGCAGAAATGGACTATATAGAAAAAACTGACAAAATAGACAAAACGGGGTCCAAACGTGGAGCTGCTTTATATCAGTTTAATGAGAAGGCATACCGCAAAGCTCCGAAATTTAAGCTCTGAGAACCTAATATTCAACAACTTGTAATTAGTAATTTAAATAATATGCTGGAAGCACTGAAAGACAAAGTATTCCATGCTAACCTTGAACTGGTGAAGCACGGATTGGTTATCTTCACATGGGGCAATGTATCGGGCATTGACCGCGAATCTGGTCTGGTAGTCATCAAGCCCAGTGGGGTGAGTTACGATGAAATGAAAGCAGAGGATATGGTGGTAGTGAATCTTGACGGCAAGGTCGTGGAAGGACGGTTAAAGCCCTCTTCAGACACACCGACCCACCTGGTTCTCTATAAAGCATTCCCCGAAATCGGCGGTGTGGTGCACACGCACTCTACTTACGCCACAGCCTGGGCACAAGCCGGATGTGACATACCGAATATCGGGACAACACATGCCGATTACTTCCACGACGCCATACCCTGCACAGCAGACATGACGAAGGAGGAAGTGGAAGGAGCGTATGAACTGGAAACGGGAAATGTCATCGTAAAACGCTTTGAGGGGCTGAACCCGGTACATACTCCCGGAGTATTGGTAAAGAACCACGGTCCTTTCTCGTGGGGAAAAGACGCACACGAAGCGGTACATAATGCCGTAGTGATGGAGCAGGTGGCAAAAATGGCAAGTATAGCCTATGCCGTGAACCCCAATCTGACCATGAATCCGCTGCTGATAGAAAAACATTTCAGCCGCAAGCACGGTCCTAACGCTTATTATGGACAGAAATAACTATCATTCTTTAAATATAAACTATAAAAATAAATTGTATGAACACATTTGAACAATATGAAGTATGGTTCGTAACCGGAGCACAGCTCTTGTACGGAGGTGACGCAGTTATCGCAGTAGACGCACATAGTAATGAAATGGTGAAAGGTCTGAATGATTCCGGGAAACTGCCCGTAAAGGTAGTATATAAAGGTACGGTCAATTCATCCAAAGAAGTAACCGCTACCTTCAAAGCCGCCAACAACGACGATAAGTGTATCGGAGTCATCACCTGGATGCACACCTTCTCTCCTGCCAAAATGTGGATTCACGGTTTGCAGGAACTGAAGAAGCCATTACTACACTTCCATACACAGTTCAACAAGGAAATTCCCTGGGAGACGATGGACATGGATTTTATGAACCTAAACCAATCGGCTCACGGCGACCGCGAATTTGGACACATCGTGACACGTATGCGAAAGAACCGCAAAGTGGTAGTAGGCCACTGGCAGGACGAAAAAGCCCAAAACCAGATTGCCGCATGGATGCGCGTAGCTGCCGCATGGGCTGATGCGCAGGATATGCTCATCATCCGCTTCGGCGACCAGATGAACAACGTGGCTGTGACAGACGGTGACAAGGTCAGTGCCGAACAAGTATTGGGCTATCATGTGGACTACTATCCCATCAATGATGTGATGACACACTACAATGCTGTCAGCGACGAGGACGTGAAGGCACTCGTAGCAGAATACTTCAAGCTCTACGACCACGCTCCCGAACTGGAAGACGCACGTACGGAAGCCTACACCAAAGTATGGAACTCCGCCAAGGCCGAAATCGCCATTCGCCGCGTGCTGAAAGACACGGGTGCCAAAGGCTTCACCACCAACTTCAACGATTTGGGCGACTTTGACCAAATCCCCGGACTGGCCTCACAGCGACTGATGGCGGAAGGTTACGGCTTCGGTGCCGAAGGCGACTGGAAAACTGCGGCACTATACCGTACCACTTGGGTGATGAGTCAAGGCATGCCGAAGGGGTGCTCCTTCCTCGAAGACTATACGCTGAACTTCGACGGAGAAAAGAGCGCCATCCTGCAGGCACACATGTTGGAAGTCTGTCCACTGATTGCCGAACAGAAGCCGAAACTGGAAGTGCACCGTCTGAGCATCGGTATCGACAGCGAAACAGCCCGCCTGGTATTTACCAGCAAGCAAGGTGAAGGTGTAGCCGCTACCATCGTAGACCTGGGCAATCGCTTCCGCCTCATTGTGAACAAAGTAGAATGCATCAAGAGCAAGCCTCTGCCCAAGTTGCCCGTTGCCAGCGCACTGTGGATTCCAATGCCCAACCTCGAGGTGGGCGCTGCAGCCTGGATTCTGGCCGGAGGTACACATCATACCAGCTTCTCCTACGACCTGACGGTGGAATATTGGGAAGACTTTGCCGAAATGGCCGGCATCGAAATGGTAGTCATCGATGAAAATACCACCATCAGCGAGTTCAAAAAAGAACTGCGCATGAATGAAGTCTACTATATGCTGAACAAGGCACTTTGCTGATAATCATTACGGATTACCGATTGCGGACTACTAATTACACGTACCACAAACGTAACTAGTAGTTTGCAATTAGTAATCCGTTGTTTATAATCGTACTATAAATCCGTAAATTATCATTAATACCATGAAATTAGATGCAAAATCAACCATTGAGGCAGGCAAGGCCATCCTTGGTATAGAACTCGGTTCCACACGAATCAAGGCGGTTTTGATTGACCAGGAAAACAAACCCATCGCCCAGGGAAGCCATACTTGGGAGAATCAGTTAGTCGACGGACTGTGGACATATAGCGTCGAGGCTGTCTGGTATGGGTTGCAGGATTGCTACGCAGACCTTCGTACCAATGTAAAGAGCCTCTACGATACAGAGATAGAGACCTTGGCAGCTATCGGTGTCAGTGCCATGATGCACGGCTATATGGCATTCAATGAAAAAGAAGAAATCCTTGTACCCTTCCGTACCTGGAGAAATACTAATACCGGACAGGCTGCCGCAGCCCTATCCGAACTATTTGTCTACAACATCCCTCTGCGTTGGAGCATCTCCCACCTCTACCAAGCCATCCTGGATAATGAAGAGCACGTTCCATCCATCAATTACCTGACCACCCTTGCAGGTTTTGTCCACTGGCAAATAACCGGCCAAAAGGTACTGGGCATAGGAGATGCCTCCGGTATGCTCCCTATCGATCCCATCACCAAAAACTATTCTTCTGAAATGGTGGATAAGTTCGACAAACTTATTGCTCCGAAAGGATACGACTGGAAGCTTCGAGATATTCTGCCGAAGGTATTGTCGGCCGGTGAAAACGCAGGCTTCCTTACTCCCGAAGGAGCCAGTCGCCTCGACGTATCGGGACATCTGAAAGCAGGAATTCCCGTCTGTCCGCCCGAAGGTGACGCTGGAACCGGCATGGTTGCCACCAACGCCGTAAAGCAGCGCACTGGAAACGTATCGGCAGGCACCTCCTCTTTCTCAATGATTGTATTGGAGAAAGAATTGTCCAAGCCCTACGAAATGATTGACATGGTAACCACCCCCGACGGAAGCCTCGTAGCTATGGTGCATTGCAACAACTGCACTTCCGACCTCAATGCCTGGATCAATATTTTCAAAGAATACCAGGAACTGATGGGTATCCCCGTAGATATGGACGAAATCTACGGAAAGCTCTATAACCACGCCCTGACAGGCAATGCAGACTGCGGAGGCCTCATCTCATACAACTACATATCAGGCGAACCTATAACGGGACTGGCAGACGGACGTCCACTGTTTGTACGTTCGGCAAACGACAAGTTCAACCTTGCCAACTTCATGCGCACCCATTTGTATGCTTCAGTGGGAGTTCTCAAAATCGGCAACGACATCCTTTTCAATGAAGAGAAAATCAGAGTAGACAGAATCACCGGTCACGGAGGACTCTTCAAAACCAAAGGAGTAGGCCAGAGAATACTGGCAGCTGCCATCAATTCACCCATTTCCGTTATGGAAACAGCCGGCGAAGGTGGTGCCTGGGGTATTGCCCTCCTCGCTTCCTACCTTGCAAACAACGGAAACGACCAATCCCTTGCCGACTTCCTGGACAAGCATGTATTCACCGGAAATGCCGGTATTGAAATCTCACCGACAGCCGAAGATGTAAGCGGATTCAACACCTACATCGAAAGCTATAAAGCTGGTTTGCCCATCGAAGAAGCAGCAGTAAGATTCAAGAACTAAGTATTTAATAACACTAAAAAACTATGAACACAAAGTTATTTATCAGTAGCATATTTCTCTCCACCTCGTTGTCACTCTTCGCACAGAAAAGTGCCACTATCACTTTACACACAGACCAGAGCGAGCAAATCATTCCCAAAGAAATCTACGGCCAATTTGCAGAGCATTTGGGAACTTGTATCTATGGTGGACTTTGGGTAGGTGAAAACTCCGATATTCCCAACATCAACGGTTATCGCACCGACGTATTCAATGCACTGAAGGAGCTCCGTGTACCCGTCCTTCGCTGGCCGGGAGGCTGCTTTGCCGATGAATACCACTGGATGGACGGTATCGGCCCTAAAGAAAACCGCCCCAAAATGGTGAACAACAACTGGGGAGGCACTATCGAAGACAACAGTTTCGGAACCCATGAGTTCCTCAATCTCTGCGAAATGCTGGGATGTGAACCCTATATCAGTGGAAACGTAGGCAGTGGTACCGTAGAAGAACTTGCCAAATGGGTGGAATACATGACCTCCGAAGGAGACTCCCCCATGGCACGCCTGCGCCGCCAGAACGGTCGCGACAAAGCCTGGAAAGTAAAATACCTCGGCGTGGGTAACGAAAGCTGGGGTTGCGGTGGAAGCATGCGTCCCGAATATTATGCCGACCTCTACCGCCGCTATTCCACCTACTGCCGCAACTATGACGGCAATAGCCTTTTCAAGATAGCCAGCGGTGCCAGCGACTACGACTATAACTGGACCAAAGTGCTGATGGACCGCGTAGGCGGCCGTATGCACGGTCTTTCCTTGCACTACTATACCGTCAGCGGATGGAACGGCAGTAAAGGCGCCGCCACCCAATTCAGTAAAGACGACTATTACTGGACACTGGGCAAATGCCGCGAAATAGAAGATGTCATCAAGAAGCATTGCACCATTATGGATGAATACGACCCTCAAAAGAACGTGGCTCTTATGCTTGACGAATGGGGAACCTGGTGGGACACTGAACCGGGTACCAATCCCGGACATCTGTACCAACAGAATACATTGCGTGATGCTTTTGTCGCTTCCCTCAGCTTCGACATCTTCCATAAATATACCGACCGTCTGAAAATGGCAAACATTGCCCAAATCGTCAATGTATTGCAATCCATGATTCTGACCAGCGGAAAAAACATGGTACTCACCCCCACTTATTATGTATTCAAAATGTACAATGTACACCAGGATGCCACCTACATTCCTCTTGAGCTGAACTGCGACATGATGGATGTACGCGACAACCGCAGAATACCAATGGTCAGCGCTACCGCCTCCAAAGACCCAAACGGCAAGATACACATTTCCATGTCCAACGTAGATGCAGACAATGCACAGGAAGTGACCATCAATCTGTCTGGAACGAAAGCCAAGAAAGCAGTTGGTGAAATATTGACTTCCACCAATCTGACGGACTACAATTCATTTGAAAATCCCGACAATGTGAAACCCGTTCCGTTCAAAGAGGTAAAAATCAATAAAGATATTCTCAAGATTAAACTTCCGGCCAAATCAATCGTTACTATTGAGTTACAGTAAAACTACCGTGCACCGCACAAAATCAGCTAAATACGTTTAGTATCATTTTAGCAGCAAAAAGGCAGTAATACTGATAAAAAAGACACTCTTCGAGTGTTGTGAATTACGCATAAAGAGTTATCTTTGCCCTTGGAAAACCTACAAGGACCAAATAACCTATTGATAATATTCAAAATTAATTAGATTCAATATGAACGACAACAAACTTATGAACCGTGCGGCGGACAATATCCGTATCCTTGCTGTATCCATGGTTGAGAAAGCCAACTCCGGGCATCCGGGCGGTGCCATGGGTGGTGCTGACTTTGTAAATGTACTCTTCTCAGAGTTCCTGGTATATGACCCTGAAAATCCGGCTTGGGAAGGTCGTGACCGTTTCTTCCTCGACCCGGGACACATGTCACCGATGCTTTACTCTACATTGGCCCTGACCGGCAAGTTCACGCTGGACGAACTGAAAGAGTTCCGCCAATGGGGAAGCCCTACTCCGGGACATCCCGAACGTGACATCATGCGCGGCATCGAAAACACTTCCGGACCGCTCGGCCAGGGACACACATTTGCAGTCGGTGCAGCCATCGCAGCCAAGTTCATGAAGGCACGTTTCGAAGAAGTAATGCCACAGACCATCTACGCTTATATTTCTGACGGTGGCATCCAGGAAGAAATCTCCCAAGGCTCAGGCCGTATCGCCGGAGCATTAGGGTTGGATAATCTCATCATGTTCTATGATGCCAACGACATTCAGCTTTCTACCGAGACAAAGGATGTGACCATCGAAGATACCGGCAAGAAATACGAAGCTTGGGGCTGGAAAGTCATTAAAATCAATGGTAACGATCCCGATGCCATCCGCGGTGCACTGAACGAAGCCAAAGCTGAGAAAGAGTGTCCGACGCTGATTATCGGCCATACCGTAATGGGTAAAGGTGCCCGCAAGGCAGACGGCAGCAGCTACGAGGCTGATTGTGCCACGCACGGTGCTCCTCTGGGCGGCGACGCTTATATAAACACTATCAAGAATTTGGGTGGTGACCCGACAAATCCGTTTGTCATCTTCCCCGAAGTGGCCGAACTATATGCCAAGCGTGCAACTGAGCTGAAGAAAATCATGGCTGAAAAGTATGCAGCCAAAGCCGCATGGGCAAAAGCCAATCCGGAAAAGGCTGCCAAACTGGAAATGTTTTTCTCCGGCAAGGCTCCCGAAGTGAATTGGGCCGCCATCGAACAGAAAGCAGGCGTTGCCACCCGCGCAGCATCTGCCACTGTGCTCAGTGCTCTCGCCACTCAAGTAGAAAATATGATTGTTGCTTCTGCCGACCTTTCCAATTCCGACAAGACAGACGGATTCCTCAAGAAAACACATGCCTTCAAGAAAGGTGATTTCAGCGGTGCATTCTTCCAGGCCGGTGTTGCCGAGCTGACTATGGCATGTTGCTGTATCGGTATGGCACTGCATGGCGGTGTAATCCCCGCTTGCGGAACATTCTTCGTATTCTCCGACTACATGAAACCTGCCGTACGTATGGCAGCCTTGATGGAAGTTCCTGTGAAGTTCATCTGGACACACGATGCCTTCCGTGTAGGTGAAGACGGTCCTACCCATGAACCGGTAGAGCAGGAAGCCCAAATCCGCCTGATGGAAAAACTGAAAAACCACAAGGGACATAATTCCATGTTGGTACTCCGCCCGGCAGATGCAGAAGAAACAACTGTGGCATGGAAACTGGCAATGGAAAATACCACAACCCCAACCGGTTTGATTTTCTCCCGCCAGAACATCGCCAACCTGCCCGAAGGCAACGATTACGAACAAGCTGCCAAAGGCGCTTATATTGTAGCCGGCTCCGATGAAAATCCCAATATAATCCTCGTTGCTTCAGGCTCGGAAGTTGCCACATTGGTAGCCGGTACTGAATTGCTGCGCAAGGATGGCATCAAGGTGCGTATCGTGTCCGTTCCTTCCGAAGGTTTGTTCCGTAGCCAAGCTCCGGGATATCAAGAAGGCATTATCCCGTGTGGTGCCAAGGTATTCGGCCTGACAGCCGGTCTGCCCGTCACACTGCAAGGGCTGGTAGGTCCCCGCGGTAAAGTATGGGGATTGGAATCATTCGGATTCTCGGCACCTTATAAAGTGCTGGACGAAAAGCTCGGTTTCACCGCAGAGAACGTTTACAAGCAAGTAAAAGCAATGTTATAATCATTATCCGATGTGCTGATGTGCTGATTGCCCGCGCCCTACAAGCTGCAGGCATCAGCACATTGGCACATTAGTATATTAACTGACCATCATGAAAACAATAGGAATCTGTTCCGACCATGCAGGCTTCGAATTGAAGGAATATGTCCGCGGCTGGCTGGAAGCCAAAGGCTGGGCTTACAAGGACTTCGGGACCTACTCAACCGAGAGTTGCGACTATCCCGACTTTGCGCATCCGCTGGCACTGGCCGTTGAAGCCGGAGAGTGCTATCCGGGAATTGCCATCTGCGGAAGCGGTGAAGGTATCAGCATAACGCTGAACAAGCATCAGGGTATCCGCGCAGCCCTCTGCTGGACGGCAGAAATAGCCCATTTGGCACGCCAGCACAATGATGCCAATGTGCTTGTCATGCCAGGGCGATTCATCAGTACCGAAGAAGCCGACATGATTATGAGGGAATTCTTCAGTACACCATTCGAAGGCGGACGCCACCAACGAAGAGTGGACAAGATACCGGTACACTTGTAAAGCAATAGAATCACCTTCTTTATGATATCCGCCCGAAGCTCTGACATTCTGATAGAATCGTGAGAAACTTCGGGCTTTTTATTTGCCCCTTTTTCTTATTTTTCACAGTGAAGATGCTCATTGTCTTCAAATAAAAACTATCTTTGTGGTTCGATAACCCGGATATTTTTTAGATATGGAACGACTGAATACCATAAAAGAGCTTATCAACCAGGGAAATGTAGAGCAAGCCATCCAGCAGCTTGACGAAATACTGCAAACAGACTTTCCCGGCAAAGACGAAGCTTACTACCTGCGGGGAAATGCCTATCGGAAACAAGGCAACTGGCAACAAGCACTGAACAACTATCAGTATGCCATCGACCTGAACCCCGAAAGCCCGGCACAACATGCCTATCAAATGGCTATGGACATCCTGAACTTCTACAACAAGGATATGTACAATCAATAAATAAAGAACGTAAATTATGGCAAAAATCAAAGGAGCAATCGTAGTAGACACCGAACGTTGCAAAGGCTGCAACTTGTGTGTGGTAGCGTGTCCGCTCAACGTAATAGCCCTCACCAAGGAGGTGAATGTGAAAGGGTATAACTATGCCCACCAAATATTGGAAGATACTTGTAACGGCTGCGCCTCGTGCGCCACAGTATGTCCGGACGGATGTATCTCAGTATATAAAATAAAAGTAGAATAAATCTGTAAATCAGTAGAATATGGCAGAAGAAGTTGTATTAATGAAAGGAAACGAAGCCATCGCCCACGCAGCCATCCGTTGCGGTGCAGACGGTTACTTCGGATATCCCATTACTCCGCAATCGGAGGTATTGGAAACTCTTGCCGAACTGAAACCCTGGGAGACGACCGGCATGGTGGTTCTTCAGGCAGAAAGTGAAGTGGCAGCTATCAATATGGTGTACGGCGGTGCCGGAAGTGGTAAAATGGTCATGACCTCCTCCTCCAGCCCCGGTGTCAGCCTAAAGCAGGAAGGTATCTCTTATCTGGCAGGTGCCGAGCTGCCTTGCTTGATTGTAAACGTTATGCGCGGCGGTCCCGGTCTGGGAACCATCCAACCGAGCCAGGCCGACTATTTCCAGACAGTAAAAGGAGGCGGCCACGGTGACTATCGTCTGATTGCCCTTGCTCCGGCTTCCGTACAAGAAATGGCAGATTTCGTAGGACTGGCATTCGAACTTGCCTTCAAATACCGTAATCCGGCAATCATCCTTGCCGACGGTGTCATCGGCCAGATGATGGAAAAAGTGGTGCTCCCGGTACAAAAGCCACGCCGCACCGATGCGGAAGTCATCGAACAATGCCCATGGGCCACTACCGGCAGAACCAATGGCCGCAAACCCAACGTCATCACCTCATTGGAACTGAAACCGGAAGAAATGGAAAAGAACAACATCCGTTTCCAGGCCAAATACAAGCAGATAGAAGAGAATGAGGTTCGCTTCGAGGAAATTCATTGCGATGATGCCGACTACCTGATTGTAGCCTTCGGCTCTATGGCACGCATCGGACAGAAAGCAATGGAGCTGGCACGCGAAGAAGGAATAAAGGTAGGTATGCTCCGCCCCATCACGTTGTGGCCGTTCCCGACCAAAGTCATTGCCGCGTATGCCGACAAGGTGAAAGGTATGCTCGTTACAGAATTGAATGCCGGACAGATGGTGGAAGATGTCCGCCTTGCCGTGAACGGTAAAGTGAAAGTGGAACATTTCGGACGCCTCGGCGGCATTGTTCCCGATCCGGATGAGATAGTAGATGCATTGAAAGAAAAACTGATTAAGAAATGAATCCTGATAAAATAAGAAACGTACTGAACATTCTCTTCATGGTACTTGCCCTGGCAGCTATCATTATATATTTTGCTGCAAAAGATGACTTCAAGCTGTTCATCTACGTCTGCGGCGCGGCGATATTCGTCAAGTTGATGGAGTTTTTCATACGGTTCACCAACAGATAGGAGAAGTGATTATGACAAAAGAAGATATTATAAAGCCCGAGAATCTGGTTGCCAAGAAACCGACTCTGATGAACGACAATCCCATGCACTACTGCCCGGGATGCAGTCACGGCGTAGTTCATAAACTCGTAGCCGAAGTTATCGAAGAAATGGGACTGGAAGACAAAGCAATAGGCATCTCCCCCGTGGGATGTGCCGTGTTCATCTATAATTATATAGACATCGACTGGCAGGAAGCCGCCCATGGACGTGCGCCCGCACTTGCCACTGCCATCAAGCGCCTTTGGCCGGACCGCCTGGTGTTCACTTACCAAGGAGACGGCGACCTGGCTTGTATCGGTACTGCCGAAACCATCCACGCCTTGAACCGCGGCGAAAACATCACCATCATCTTCATCAACAATGCCATCTATGGTATGACCGGGGGACAAATGGCTCCCACTACCCTTGTAGGCATGAAGACATCGACCAGCCCTTACGGACGTGACGTGCATCTGCACGGCTATCCGCTGAAGATGGCCGATATTGCTGCACAATTGGAAGGAACCGCTTACGTGACACGCCAAAGCGTACAGTCCGTTCCCGCCATCCGCAAAGCGAAAAAGGCTATCCGCAAAGCATTCGAGAACTCTATGGCAGGCAAAGGTTCCAACCTTGTGGAAATCGTTTCCACCTGTAACTCCGGCTGGAAGATGTCTCCTGCGAAATCCAATGAATGGATGGTAGAGAACATGTTCCCCTTCTATCCGCTGGGCGACCTGAAAGATAAATAATCATGCTAAAGACAGAAGAACAATGAAAGAAGAAATCATTATAGCAGGCTTCGGTGGACAAGGTGTATTGTCCATGGGAAAGATTTTGGCATATTCCGGATTGATGGAAGGCAAAGAGGTGACTTGGATGCCGGCTTACGGACCGGAACAACGTGGTGGTACAGCCAACGTAACAGTCATCGTAAGTGACGAGAAAATATCCTCACCCATCTTAAGCAAGTACGATGCCGCCATCATCCTGAACCAGCCGTCACTGGAGAAATTCGAAAGCAAGGTAAAACCCGGAGGCGTACTTATCTACGACGGTTACGGCATCATCAACCCGCCGACGCGTAAGGACATCCACGTTTACCGCATCAACGCCATGGATGCCGCCAATGAAATGAACAACGCCAAGGCATTCAACATGATTGTATTGGGTGGATTATTGAAAATCAAGCCGATGGTTACACTGGACAGTGTACTCAGAGGATTGAAGAAGACACTGCCCGAACGCCACCACCACTTGATACCGATGAACGAAGAAGCTATCAAGAAAGGAATGGAACTTATTCAGGAAATGAAATGAAAGGCTATGTAAAGCCACTCCCCATAAGAGGAGGAACTTTACGCCAGAATAAGAGATAAAGGAAAACGGATAAGCCCTTGTGATATTGATTTATTGCAAGGGCTTATTTCATTTCAAGCCGGAAAAAGTATGGATTCAAGGGCAGAGAACCGGAAGCAGTATAGAACAAAACAGAAAACAAGACAGTTTAAAAGAAGCAAAAAAGGCTGAATTCAGTAAGCAAATAATTTTTTATTGTATCTTTGCGCCTAATTATGAGACGAATTGTACTGACATATATATTTCTGTCCGTTATAGGGATATGGGGGGCTATGGCGCAAAACACCTTAAACCCGATGAACAATCGCGACCGGTTCGGTAACCAGATTGACCCGAATACCCAGCCGGACAATCTGGAAGACAGTACCAATACTGAGATTCAAAGTCTTCCACCCAAGCTTTACATGTGGAAACTAAGTGAGACACTGGGCAACCGTACCATCATACCTGCCGACACAGCCAGCCTCAACTTCCAGAGCACCAATCTGGTGGAAGGAATGTTCGGCCATTACAACTACTTGGGAAATTTAGGTTCTCCACGCCTCTCACGTCTGTTCTTCGAACGGGAGGAAAGCGAACCTACCATCTTCATGGCTCCCTTCTCCAGTTTTTTCACACGTCCCGACCAGGTGCTTTTCACCAACAGCAACGTGCCTTACACCAATCTTACCTACTACAAAGCCGGCAGCAAAGTGAACGGTGAAGAACGCTTCAAGTCCTACTTCTCCGTCAACGTCAACAAGCAGTTGGCATTTGGCTTTAACATCGACTATCTGTACGGACGCGGTTATTACCAGAACCAGTCCACCTCGCACTTCAATGCAGGTCTGTTCGGTAGCTATATCGGCGAGAAATACCAGGTACAAGCAGTCTACAACAACTTTTTCCTGAAGATGAACGAGAACGGCGGTATTGCAGACGACCAATACATCACCCGTCCCGAAAACATGTCCGGAGGAAAGAAAGAGTACGAGTCCACCACTATTCCGGTCAAATTGGAACAGAGTTCCAACCGTAACAAGGATTTTTATATCTATCTGACACAGCGCTATCGTCTTGGTTTTACGCGGAGAGTACGGAACACACAAGAAGGCAAACCGACGGTATCCGCACCCAAAGCCTCATCCTCCCCGTCCTCTGAAGCCGAAATATCCGCTTCGAACAACGACATAGCATTGCCAAACGACAGCATAGCATCAAAATCGGTCAGCACACTTGCAGCTGCCAATGACAGCCTGCCGTCTGTTTCTACCGCAGACAACGACTCACTTTTCGAAGAAGAGTTCGTCCCCGTCACCAGCTTTATCCATACCTTGAAAGTAGAGCGGTCGCGACACCAATTCCGTTCGGGAAGCGAGCCCGAAGGATTCTTCCCGGAAGACTACAAGCTTTACAAGAATTACAGCAACGACTCCACCACGGCATTCAGTGTAAAGAACGTGTTCGGAATAGCCTTGCTGGAAGGTTTCAACAAATACGCCAAAGCCGGACTTACGGCTTATATCTCCCACAAGTTCAGCCGGTACGACCTGATGAATACGGACACACTTACCGACATGCGCCGCATCCGCTACACCGAGCAGGAAATCTTCCTGGGTGGCGAACTCGCCAAGCGCGAAGGCAAACTGCTGCACTACAACGTAAACGGTGAAGTGGGGTTGGTAGACAAAGCCATCGGGCAGTTCCGCGTCAACGCCAATCTGGACCTGAACTTCCGTCTATGGAAAGATACGGTGAACTTCTACGCCCGCGGTTATGTGAGCAACACGCTTCCTTCCTTCTACATGCGCCATTACCACTCCAACCACTACAACTGGGACAACGACAACATGGACAAGGAATTCCGTACGCGTGTGGAAGGCGAGCTGAACATTTCCCGTTGGGGAACCAATCTCCGTGCCGGCGTAGAGAATATCAAGAACTACACCTACTTCAACCAAAGCGCCCTGCCCGAACAGAACGGAGGCAACATACAAGTGCTGTCCGCCACACTGAAACAAGACTTCCGCCTCGGTGTCTTCCACCTGGACAATGAGGTGACCTGGCAGAAGACGAGCAATGAAACAGTACTTCCATTGCCCCAACTCTCGCTCTACCATAACTTCTACATACTGGCTAAACTCGCCAAGAAGGTGCTGACCGTTCAGTTGGGTGCCGATGTCCGTTACTTCACCAAGTACAACGCACCTGCCTATGCACCCGGCGTCCAGCAGTTCCATCTGCAACCTACGGACGATTTGGTGGAAATAGGCGGTTACCCCATCGTAAACGTATATGCCAACCTGCACTTGAAGCGGACGCGTATCTTTGCCATGATGTATCACGTCAACGCGGGTATGGGAAGCGCCAATTCCTTCCTGGTGCCGCACTACCCCATCAATCCGCGCTTGTTCAAAATTGGCGTCTCATGGAATTTCTATGATTAACAGATGACTGTATGACGAAAAGCAGACTGCTCAAATACGCACTTCTGGGAATTGCAGCGGCTCTCATTGCCCACTATCTCATCGAGAAAGAAGAGAAACCGAAAGGTCATCCGCGCGATTATGCCGAGATAGCTGCCGAAGGCATCATACATGCTTCGACGGAATACAACTCCATCAGTTTCTATGTGGATGATGACACCTTGTCCGGTTTCCACTACGAGCTGATAGAAGCTTTTGCACGCGACCACGGGCTGCAAGCGGCCATATCACCGGAAATGAGCTTCAACAAGCGGCTGGAAGGCCTGGCCGACGGGCAATATGACGTGATTGCCTACGGCATCCTCGCCACCAGTGAGCTGAAAGACTCCTTGCTGCTTACCACCCCTATTGTGCTGAACAAGCAAGTGCTGGTGCAACGCAAGCTTGAGAATATTTCCGACTCGTCATTATTCATCAAAAGCCAACTGGACCTGGCTGGAAAGACACTGCACGTAGTGAAAGGCTCCCCTTCCATACTACGCATCCGCAACCTGGGAAATGAGATAGGCGACACCATCTACGTTGAGGAAATAGAGAAGTACGGTTCCGAACAACTGATTGCCTTGGTAGCCCATGGAGACATCGACTATGCCGTATGCGACGAAAGCATTGCCCGTACCGCAGCCGACAGCATTCCTCAAATAGACATCAATACCGCCATCAGCTTCACGCAATTCTATTCCTGGGGAGTAAGCAAACAGTCCCCTATCCTGCTGGACAGCCTCAACACATGGCTGGATAGTTTCAAAAAGGGAAAGGAATACAAAAAAATCTACAAACGATACTACGGGAAACGAAACTAAGCTGCACTTTTCCATACACGCAGCATATCCCTACTTTTACAACTAGTTATTAATCAACAGCTTATTACTGCAAAATCCTGCATACATTTTGCAGTGCCACTGCAAAGTCGTTGCAGTGGCACTGCACACCGATATGCAGTACGACTGCAACAGTTATGCAGTGATACTGCAACACGTTTGCAGTCGCACTGCAAAATACATGCAGCAAGAATGCAAACAAGATGCAGTCATCAAATACCCATATCGATATTACGGAATACCCGAAGTAAAGAATTAGAGTCCTTCCACCTCCCTTAGCCACATCTCCGACGAAGCATCGCTCGGCATTCTCCAATCACCGCGCGGACTCAGAGAGATACTGCCCACCTTCGGACCATCCGGCAAACAGGAACGCTTGAACTGCTGGTTGAAGAAACGACGGCAGAAAGTCTGCAACCATTTTTTGATGGTTTCTTCATCATACATCCCCTTGAATGTGCGTGCTGCCAGGAAAAATATCTTGGAAGGACGGAAACCGCAGCGCAGGAAGTAATAAAGGAAGAAGTCGTGAAGCTCATACGGCCCCACCAAATCCTCGGTAATCTGCTGGATATTACCGTTCTCATCTGCCGGAATCAGTTCCGGGCTGATGGGAGTATCCACAATATCGAGCAAGGTAGCACGTGAAGCATCGTCCATATCATGCTCTGCCACCCATTTCACCAAGTGCTTCACCAGAGTCTTGGGGACGCTGGCATTCACACCGTACATCGACATGTGATCGCCGTTGTAAGTGGCCCATCCTAAAGCAAGTTCCGAAAGGTCGCCCGTACCGATAACCATTCCCCAGGTCTGGTTGGCAATATCCATCAAGATTTGGGTACGCTCCCGTGCCTGCGCATTCTCGTAAACCACGTCGTGCACATGGACATCATGGTCTATGTCTTTGAAATGCTGTATGCAGGCCTCCTTGATACTGACTTCGCGGACAGTCACACCGAGGGAGTTCATCAGGTCGATGGCATTCGTGTAAGTACGGTCGGTCGTTCCGAATCCCGGCATGGTGACACCGACAATACCCTGGCGGGACCATCCCAACTTATCGAAAGTCTTTACGCAAACCAGCAGCGCCAGCGTAGAATCCAGTCCACCCGAAATGCCGATAACGGCACTTTTCGCTTTAGTATGCACCAGACGTTGCGCCAGTCCGGACACCTGGATGGAGAATACCTCCTCACAGCGTTCGTCCAACGCTATCCCCTGCGGAACAAATGGATGCGGTTCAAAAGTACGTGTCAGGTTCAAATCCCTGCTGTTGACATACTCCGTAGAGATTCGTACCGGAAGGGCCGAAACACAATTTGCATGGCAAGCCGCGAAGGTCGTATTCACCCGGCGCTCCGTACGCAAGTGTTCCACATCAATTTCACTGATGACCACCTGCCCTTCGAAAGAGAAGCGTTCGTTTGCCGCCAGCAGAGTCCCGTTCTCATAAATCAGTCCGTTGCCGGCAAACACCACATCCGTAGTGGATTCTCCGAAACCGCATGAGCTGAATACATAACCGGCAATGCACCGTGCCGACTGCTGGCTGATAAGCGAGCGCAGATAATTGTGCTTGCCGATACCTTCATTGTCGGCCGAAAGATTGAACAAGATTTCCGCACCTTGCAGTGCCAGCGTGGAACTGGGCGGTATGGGTGCCCACAAATCTTCGCATATCTCCACTCCGAAAGTGGTATCTGCCGTTTCGAACAGCAGGTCTCTCCCCATCGGAATAATCTGCCCGCAAAGGCGCACACTGTTTTCCGCCACATCACATGCGGAAGTAAACCAGCGCTTCTCATAAAACTCCTTATAATTGGGAAGATAAGTCTTCGGAACAACGCCCAGCACTTTCCCTTTCTGGATGACAACCGCCGCATTCAGCAACACACCGTTCAGTGCAACGGGCATGCCCAATATCGAAATGATATCCATCTGGCGCGTATTGTTCAGAATCTGTATCAGCCCCATTTCCGCCTCTTCGAGCAGAAGTTGCTGGGCAAAGAGGTCGCCACAAGTATATCCGGTAATGCACAACTCCGGAAAAGCAATGATTTGCACACCTTTCCCATCGGCTATAATAATCTCTTTTTCAATCTCTGAGGCATTGAACTTACAGTCAGCCACCTTGACACGGGGCACAGCCGCCGCTACTTTTACATATCCGTAATTCATAAGGATGCTATATTATTTATTCGGTGCAAAGATACGGCAAAATTCTGATTAAGAGAGATAAGGGAAAAACGTTTTCTCTATATCGGCACGAGAAACTGACTAAAACCGGGTGCATCCTATCTTCGCTTTTATGACAAAAATACGGCAACCTACCTACAAGAAGAGGAACATATATAAACAATTTTAATGACCGCAACTAAAAATTTTCCAAAAATCTTTTGGAGAATTATAGGAACTTCCTATCTTTGCAAGTGAATTAAAAATGTAATAATTACAAGTTTGAAACTTTAGATTATATGGATGTAGTAAAACGATTGCAGAATCATAATATCAAGCCTTCAGTACAGCGCATAGCCATCATGAATTACTTGATAGAGCATCGTACGCATCCCACGGTGGATGAAATCTATACGGCACTGTCTCCCTCCATACCGACACTGTCTAAAACAACGGTATACAATACCTTGAAACTACTGAGCGAGCAAGGTGCCGCACAAACCTTGACTATCGACGAGCGTAACACATGTTATGATGCCGATACCAGCCCGCACGGTCATTTCTTGTGCAAGCGTTGCGGAAAGATTTATGACTTGATGTGCAATAACAACGTCAAGAAAGTGGTCGACATGGATATGGACGGGCACGATGTGCAGGAAATCCACTACTATTATAAAGGAATCTGTAAACATTGCATAGAAGAAGAACGTTTAAGAACAACAAAGAATAACTAATTCAACTAATTAAAATCTGAGAGAAAATGAAAAAATTTAGATGTACTGTATGCGGTTACGTATACGAAGGAGATGCAGCTCCCGAAAAGTGCCCATTGTGTAAAGCTCCCGCAAGCAAGTTTGTAGAAGTTGAAGAAGCAACAGCTGACGGCCCGCTGGTATTTGCCGACGAACACGTAATCGGCGTAGCCAAAGGTTGCGACGACGAAATGATTAAGGACCTGAACAACCACTTCATGGGCGAATGTACAGAAGTTGGTATGTACTTGGCAATGAGCCGCCAGGCAGACCGTGAAGGCTATCCCGAAGTTGCAGAAGCTTTCAAGCGTTACGCTTGGGAAGAAGCAGAACACGCTTCCAAGTTTGCCGAACTGCTGGGCGACTGCGTATGGGACACCAAGACAAACCTCGAAAAGAGAATGAACGCAGAATCAGGTGCATGCGAAGACAAGAAGCGTATCGCTACCCGTGCCAAAGCATTGAACCTCGACGCTATCCATGACACCGTTCACGAAATGGCTAAGGACGAAGCCCGTCACGGTAAAGGTTTCGAAGGTCTGTACAACCGCTATTTCAAGAAATAATCCTATACTTTTATAGTAATGTGAAGAAAAGGGACTGCTAATGTTAGTAAGTCCCTTTTTTTTATTCCAACTTTTTTCACTTTACAATGTCACGTTTGTATTTCCCATTCGTCTTATCTGTGTAAATGGAACTCAAAGAATTCAAAATAACCGTTCTTCCACTCCGTGCCAAGCTGTTGAACTATGCACGGAAGTTGACCGACGAACCGGAGGATGCAGAAGATGCCGTCCAGGAGGTACTGCTCAAGCTATGGAACAAAAGGCTTGAACTGGAGCAATACCGGAGCATCGAAGCATTTGCCATGACGTTGACGCACAACATCTGTATAGATATGTGGCGCTGCAAACGCAACGACACCCTATCTCTCGACATTGTGCAGGCGGCATCCCCCACCGGAACACCGGAACGGCTGTTGGAAATCAAAGATGAAATCCACCTGATGCACGAAATCATCGACTCGCTGCCCAATCTTCAACGCACCATCATGCGGATGAAGGACATCGAAGGATACGAAACGGACGAAATCGCCGAAATCACGGGATGCGGACCGGAAGCCATCCGCAGCAATCTGTCAAGAGCCCGGAAGAAAGTGAGAGACGTTTACCTGCGAACCATACAAGAAAGAAAAGAAAGGAGAAATGAGCCATGAAGATAGATGAACTGCTGGATAAATATTTCGAAGGGGAAACTTCCTGCGAAGAAGAGCGTGAACTGCGCCGTTTCTTTACCGAAGAGGAAGTGCCGGAGCACCTGCAAACGTACCGCCCCCTATTCGCTTATCTGAACCGGGAAGCAACTTCAATGGCAGAACCGACAGAGGAAAAATCCGTAACAACAGAATCGGCAAAGGAAGTACCCGCACAGCGGAAGCCTTTCCGTCTCTATCGCACATTCTATGCTGTCAGCGGCATTGCCGCCGGATTGCTCCTGCTTCTCGGGGTAGCTAAGATTATATTTCCGCTTTCCGGTGTTCCCGAAAATTATGTCGTCATCGACGGCCAGCGGTATACAGACGAGAAACTGGTGGAAGCCAAAGCACTAGAAGCCCTGCAGAACGCCAGCTTCACGGATGAAGATTTAAGCAACTTACTGTTTCAACACTAATATAACAAGGTTATGAAAACATCTATACTGATTTGCATACGTAGTCTGTGCCTCTTTTCCCTGCTGATTTGCCTGCCAGCCTTTGTACATGCACAAGAGAGACTGCAAATAGCCGACCTATTCAGCAAGTATGGCGAGCAAAAGGACGTGACCAGGGTAGAACTGAACGGCAGTATCCTGAAATCTTACCGCATGACTACCTACAAGAGCCTTGTGTTCAAGAATGTATCCCCCTATCGCCGGGAAATTCAGCAGGCCATTGTACACGACAAGCAAGATAACGCAAAGAAGGCGCAGGAGGTAATGGAAAGCGGTGTGCTGCGCAGCGCTTATTACCAACTGAAAGAGGTGGAACGCAATGGAAAGAAGCTGAACCGCTACATCATTTTCAAGATAGGAAAAGACTCCATGGGCACTTTGATTTACATAGAGGGTCTGCTCAGTGAAAAGGAAATGATGGATATGCTTTACAAATCGGAATAACACTAAAAACAATATACGATATGAAAACCAGAATTATGATTTTGGCCTGCCTGCTTGCTGTGCCGGCCGGCCGCATGGCAGCACAACAACAGACTGACCCTGAACAGAAAGCTACAGTACAGACACAAGGCGACTCCATCATCATCCGGAAAGGAAAAGGAGACATGCGCATCAAGGTGTACGAAGAGCAGTTGGAAGACGGAGAAAAGAAAGAAGTACAAATTTATGAAGGAGTCTATCTCGAGAAAGTGGATGCAGACAAGCGCACTTTCCTCGACGCCCTGCCATTCATCCCCAAAAAGAGAAGATACAATGCTTACGAACCGCACTGTTCCGGTCTGTATATTGGCTACAGCCGGCTGGCTAACGACTTCCTTTCCTTCGGAGCAAGCGACAAGATGGGACTCGACTTATCCAAGTCATGGGAATTCGGCTTCAACATCCTCTCCGTATATCACAACTTCAAGAAGAACCCGCATTGGGGAATCAACCTGGGAGTCAGCTGGGGATACCGTTCTTTCAATATCGACGGTAACTATGCCTTGCTGAAGGAAAACGGAACCAGCATCTTCACCGCAGGCAACGAAGACACCAGTTACAATAAAAGCCGTCTGCGCCATTTCTTCTTCCGTGTACCCGTATTGATGGAATGGCAGCAAAGAGTGGGAAGAAACAAAGTGTTCTTCAATGCCGGTCCCGAATTTGAGATACGTCACAGCGTGAAGTCATTCTCACACATCAACGGAGGCAAGAAGAAAACCGTAGGCAAAGGTATGTATGTGCAGCCCGTCGGCATAAACCTGCTGGCACAAGCCGGTTATGGTAATATCGGCATTTACCTGCGCTACTCCACATACGGATTATTCCAGAAAGACAAGGGACCGGAAGTATCTCCCTATTCATTTGGCGTGGCATGGTATCTGTAATCCCTCCCCTATAACACAAGACTCCCCGAAATGTATTTGTACATTCCGGGGAGTTCTTTTATACCCTAAGGTATTGACAATGAAAGGTTATCTGCAATGAAAATTGTTCTTCTAAAAACGCATGCCCAATGTAAATAGCACTTTACTGCGAGTGTTGGTAACTTCCGTTGTTGGCGGTGTTACCAAGCCATTTATATCATTATAAAACGGATAGAAATCAGATTTATAAGTATCGAATTTATAAGCCAAATCCGCATAAAACGAAGAAAAGCGATAACCGATACCTAAAGTGAAAGTATTCATCGATTTGCTATTGGCAAAATCCGTATCTGTATTTATAGAATTGGAAGGCAATGCCTTAATAGCATCCTTTTTATAGGCTGCAGTACTGTAATTGTAACCGGCACGCAGAGAGAAAGCAGGTATCGGCTTGTATTCTGCTCCTAAACGAAGCGTACTTACCCCCTTCATACAGAGGTCAGCCTCACCCGTTTCCCATGCCATCTCGTCACCTTCAGGATATTTGAACTTCATGCTTGAGTAGTCCTCATATTCATATTCAGCTCCCAAAGCCAGATTATTACCGACTGTATAGCCCAAACTTGCATTAAATACCCACGGGGTTTGCAGCTTAAAATCACGGTCCATATCTCTACCGCCTAATGCAGAATAAGTATCCACAGTGGTACGAGTAAGAGTTTCATCCCCAGCCTCATTCGGTAAAAACAAATCCGAAGTCAGCAACGCTCCCGTAGTATAAGTCAGTTTGTAATAAGTAGGAGTATGCACAGCCAAACCTATACGAAGCGGAGAATCCTCAATCGGCCGGAAGATGGCACCGAATTTGAAGTCGAAACCCGAACCGTGTATACGGTTAAAGCTCTCCAAAGAGTAGCCTTCCTCATAAATCTGCCCGTCGCCCTCCCATTTGTAGGCATACATTTCATCATAGAGAGAATATTTGTTGTAATCCACATCGTAAGCACCCAGAGTAACACCAAAGTAAAAACGGTCATTTATATTGAAGGAGATATTGAAATCATATTGGTCAATACCGCCACGCTCACGCGACAAGAAATAAGCATCCGCTTCGGAAGGAATATAAGGAAGATAAGTATTATAGTCCTCACTTTCTATATCCTCAAGAACAAGTGCACCTTGATACCCCATAGTCCCCAGCCATCCAGCATAATTATGTTGATAAATATCCTTGCGACCATAGTCCAAATAAGCTCCTTGATCCGGGTAATCATATTGAGGACGATGATAGAACGCATAAGCTGCATCCGTAGCCTGCTGCGCCATACTCCGCACTTGAGATACATATTGATTATCTATGCTTCCCATCAACCCCTGCATCGTCATATTCTTATAGAATGACTTTGATTTGTGGTAATTAAAACCAAAATTCACATACCGCAAAGGAGTATGATTGCCTATCTTCGAAGCTATCACAAAACCGGCATTATCAAAACTCCAGCGGTTCTTGTTCGTTTCAAATTTATTACCTACATAATTGCTTTCTGTGCCCGTCATTGAATAGCCAAAGGTAAGCATAGCATCATTGCTACGATAAATACCGATACCGGCAGGATTGGTTCCTATGGTAGAAATATCACCACCCAATGCTCCCATAGCTCCGCCCATTCCGACAAAACGGGCGGTTCCATTCAATTCCTTCTGTGCTATATTCGTTGCATCATATATTGTCTGTGCCCCTGCGCCTACAGCTGTAAACATAGCAAGGGCTATCATGGTTATCTTCTTCATAATTCTTAGTCTTGTTAGATTAAAACATACTTATACTTACCGTCTTCTGGAACCACCGCCGCCACTGGAACGACTGGCACCACCGCCACCACCACTGGAGTAACTGGAACGTGAGCTACTGCCTGAAGAGAAGCTGGAAGAAGAACGGGTGCTACTGGATGAACGTACTGGAGCAGAATATGAACGACTGCTACTACGATTGTTGTCATTGGAGTAGCTGCGTGCCGGTGCGGCGCTTGAACCTCTGTTATAAGTCGATGAAGTCCTGCTACGAGTGGAAGTTCCAACAGAAGAGCGTACACCGGAAGAACGACTGCTACGAACTCCTTCTACGCTACTATTATATGAGCTACTACGCGTACTGCTTGGACGGGTGTAAGTGGAACGGCGGGTAGAAGCCGCACTCGAACGGTTTACACTTGAGCGAGTTGCAGAAGAACTTGAACGAACTGTAGACGAACTTCTTGTACCTACCACCCGACGGGTTGACGTACCGGTACTGCTACGTCTCACTTGACCGGAAGTAGTACTGCTACGACGTACAGTCTGCCCTCCATTTACAGTAGAAGAACGGCGGGAAGTAGAGGACGATACTCTGTTTCCGGCATAAGAAGAACGGCTCGGACCATAAGAACGTCTATTGGTATATGCATTTCCCCAATGGCCACCTCCCCAATGACCACCGCCACCGGGATAATATCCGGGATGATAGTGATGGTGATGATGATGTCCCCACCAGCCACCGCCGTACCAGCCGCCCCAGCCAAAGCTCCAGCTCGGACCGTACCAGCTGTTCCATCCCCAGCCATAGTAAGGATAACCGCCCCAACCATAAGAGTTATAGCGCCAATCCCACCACAAGCGGTTGGTGAATGTAGGGAAAGCATATGCATATAATCCGTCGGTATACACGTTCCAATCCCAGGAATTCAAGCCATAGACCACATCCCAATATAGCGGGCTGCTGATGCTGATGGCATAACGGGGATTACGGAAACGGATGATACGGGTAGCATACTCGTAATCATCCTGCGAACCTTCAAATTCACCGTTCACCCATTCGCCGTCCAGGCCGTCATCTTCTTTTTCATTGATGTAAAGGGTATCGTTCTCCATCACGAAATCATTGTCGCGGGAGTCATAACGGCGGTTATATTCGTCCACATCGCGGGTGTTTCCCTTACGGTCTTTTACTACAACAGTAGTGCTTCCCGGCGATGAATAGACAGTGGTCGGTACATTCGACTTTACTACAATCTCTTCTACGGGAGCAGCGACTTTCTTCTCCTGCTTCACCTCTTCTTTTTTCTCTTCCTTATTCTTGGAAGGAGTGTAGTAAAGGTCGTCATCTATACTTTGTGCCACCAGTGTCCATGGGAGGCACAAGGCAAAAAGCGATAAAAAAACAATCTTTTTCATATTAGTTTGGTTTATGGATTTTACGTTTATCTATTTCTTCACGTCACAAAGATAACGCCGGATTTTATCCCATGCAGCAGATTTTCCCCAAAGATTTATAGGGAATTCCCTAAATACCCCGCCTTTTGACGAGGCAAGCGGCACTTCCGCATAAAAAATGAACAAGTTCATTTTATTCTGCCCTCGGTTTACATTACCTTTGCAGTGTGAAAACAAAGATACGCAGAAATAGATTTGTTCTTTAAAATCTTCTTCTGCATTTAACAAACAATCATATTCCGATGAAATATTTAGAATTTACATTCCGCACTGTTCCGTGCACAGAAATAGTCAACGATGTACTTTCCGGAGTCTTGGGTGAAGCTGGCTTTGAAAGTTTTGTTGAGCAGACCGACGGTATCACTGCCTATATACAGAAAGAGCTGTATAACGAATCTCTACTCAAAGAAGCACTTGCAGACTTCCCTCTGCCCGATACACAGATAGAATATAATTTCATAGAAGCCGAAGACAAAGACTGGAACGAGGAATGGGAGAAGAACTTCTTCCAGCCCATCGTTATCGGAGACCGTTGTGTCATTCACAGCACTTTTCACAACGATGTCCCACAAGCAGAATATGACATCGTCATCAATCCGCAAATGGCATTCGGCACAGGGCACCACGAGACAACAAGCCTCATCATAGGCGAACTGCTGGATAGTGACCTGCAAGGCAAAGCATTGCTCGATATGGGTTGTGGGACTTCCATCCTTGCCATACTGGCACGCATGCGTGGAGCCTCCCCTTGTACAGCTATCGACATAGATGAATGGTGTGTGCGCAACTCCCTCGAAAATATAGAATTGAATGGAGTGGACAATATTGCCGTATCCCAAGGCGATGCCTCCTCTCTGGAAAGCAAAGGTCCTTTTGATATGGTTATCGCCAACATCAACCGCAATATCCTCCTGGCAGATATGAAGCACTACATAGCCCGCATGAATCCCGGAGCGGAATTGTTGATGAGCGGTTTCTACATAGATGACATTCCCGTCATCCGCGAAGAAGCCGAACGCAACGGGCTGCACTTTGTCCACCATCGTGAGAAGAACCGGTGGGCAGCAGTGAAATTCCAAAAATAATAAAGGTCAATACTAAAAAGCTAAAGGTCAATATCAGGAAGCTAAAGTTGACCTTTAGCGTTCTATACAAGGAGTTTTCAACGTAAGCTCCAAAAGTTCCTCCATTGTACCATTAAAGACGTTCAAATCCACCTCTTCTTCAATACCGGGCACAGTGCCTACATCCGTGTGCTGCCAAAAGTGCCACTTGCCCTCATAACGCACGGAATCTACATAATAATGGGCTATCCAATAAGGATAAGCATTGAAAATGGAATCGCTGAGATAGCGTTTCTTGAATTTATAGGAAGTATAAAGAATAGGCTTTACGCCGTAATGCGCCTCTACCCTATCCAGCCAAGTCTTGACTGCCGTTTTAAGTTCCTGCGGTGACTGCTTGCCGGTAGTCTCCACATCAAGTACGGGAGGCAGGTCTCCCTTTGCCAGCTGCACGGTACGGATAAAGAAATCGGCTTGCTTGCGGGCATCGGTCTTAGGGATAAAATAATGATAGGCACCACGGATAAAACCGTATTTACGCGCCTGGCCGAAGTTCTGCGTAAACGTATCGTCACCATGATCGCCGCCTTCGGTAGCTTTCAGAAAAATAAAGTGAATGGGAAATTGGGCTTCTCTATTATGTGTCAGGAGTTCCCAATCTATCTTTCCCTGATAGTGGGATATGTCTATGCCATGCACCTCATAGTTGCAAGGCATACATACACCGTAACCTTTCTGACCATAACAAGGCTTCCAGCGATAAGCATAAGGACGAATGAAAAACCAGTAAAAGCCGGTAGAAAAAACAAGAATGATACAGACCGCCAAAAGATTGCGCAACCATACGGGCATGGTACGTGGCTGCATTTTCTTCTTGCTCCGCGGAGAGGAAGAACGACGGGCGGCAGTAGTTTTACGCCGGATATTTGTGGAGGTCTTGGTTGCCATGAGCAAAGGAAAAGAAAGGGCGGAATGAACCGCCCCTCCGTTTTATTGTCAACTTGTTGATGCATCAACTTATTTAGCCTGCTCCAGCTGCAAAGTCTTCGTAGCCTGGTCGCAAACTTCTGTCGGACCGAAGTACTGGATAGGGCCTGGATAAACGTAGTCTGTTTCCATAGCCCAACGGTCACGCTGAGCAGCGAATGCCTTGAACGGAGCACCGTCCAGCTTCACCAGAGCCTTCTGGATAACTGGCTTCATTTCACCGTGGCGACGTTCCATGTTCATCATCATAGTGATGGGCACACCGCCTGCAATCCATTCTTCGGCAGGAGCAGTAGTGTTGCGTACAGAAGACATGTAACCGGTCTTTCCGTTAGCAATCAATGCAGATGCTGCATAACCCAAAGAGTAGCAGTAGTCAGCGTCGAAGTTAGACGGAGCAGCGCAACGTCCTTCGTAACCGAAGAAGTGGTGCTGTGCAGCAAACTTGCCTACGAACTTGCCCTCTTCTTTCCACTGAGCCAGCTTAGTGCCAACCATTTCGGACAGCAACTTTTCTGTTTCAATCAGAGATACCTGTACGTTTCCGTGCGGGTCGCGGTCCAGAGACAACTGGCGAGCCACGCCTTCGGGCAAGCTTGCGTAGATGGCCGCATTCTCCGGAGAGAGTTTACGGATGATATAATCGCGTTGGTGAGATTTCTTAATTTGAGCAAACTCTTCTGCATTGGCAGCAAGGAAGTCGTTCAACTCAGCAATCAGACGCTTCATGGCCGGGATGAATTCAACCAATCCTTCGGGGATAAGAACCGTACCGAAGTTGTTACCCTGGGCTGCACGTTCAGCAACGACCTTGGCAATGCTGGTCACGATGTCGTCCAAAGACATATCCTTAGCTTCAACCTCTTCAGAGATGATACACATATTGGGTTGAACCTGCAATGCACATTCCAAAGCGATATGAGAAGCGGAACGTCCCATCAACTTGATGAAGTGCCAGTATTTACGAGCAGAGTTACAGTCACGTTGGATGTTGCCGATTACTTCAGAGTAAGTCTTGCAAGCAGTATCGAAACCGAAAGAAGTTTCAATCATATCATTCTTCAAGTCACCGTCGATGGTCTTGGGGCAACCTATTACCTGCACGCCATAATTCTTGGCAGCATAGTATTCAGCCAGTACGCAAGCATTAGTGTTGGAGTCATCGCCACCGATGATAACCAATGCCTTGATGCCGAGTTCTTTCAGGATTTCATAACCTTTCTCAAACTGTTCTTCCTTTTCCAGCTTGGTACGGCCCGAACCGATGATGTCAAAACCACCCGTATTGCGGTATTCATCAATGATGTCAGCAGTCAGTTCCATATAATTATGGTCAACCAAGCCGCCAGGACCCAGAATAAAGCCATACAATTTGCTGTCTTTGTTCAGCTTCTTGATACCGTCGAAAATACCGGAAATCACATTGTGACCGCCAGGAGCCTGTCCACCGGAAAGGATAACACCCACGTTCATTGCGGGGAAGTTAACCACCTCATCGGTAGTTTCAAACTTAATCAAAGGCATTCCGTACGTATTGGGGAACAATTTCTTGATTTCTTCCTGGTCAGCAACAGACTGAGTAGCTGCGCCTTCTGCAGCCTTAACAGTTCCTTTCAGCGCTTTCGGAAGTTTGGGCTGATAGGCAGCCCTTGCAATTTGCAATGCACTTTTAGTCATTTCTCTTAATTATTTAAAGGTGTTAGTAAAGTTCCGTTTAAAAGCGTCGCAAATTTCGCTTTTTTTCGTAAGATATGCAAACGAGAGGCCGAAATAATGTATAAAATGACATTTATCGTTTTTTATCCTAAAATAAAAAGGAGAAGAAAGCAATTAACTGATTTATTGTGTTATCTTTGCCGCAAAGTTTGAGTTACGAGTCGTTATCGCATTGTTCTTCTTTTAATATACAACTATTATTAGGCGGTCTCTTCCATAATTATTCTCCATACTCCAATTTAATAATTACAATTAATTAAAATTTCAAATGAACATTTACATTTCAGGTTTAAATTTCAGCACAACAGACGCTGACTTAAACGATTTATTTTCAGAGTACGGAGAAGTTTCTTCTGCAAGAATCATTACAGACAGAGAAACAAGAAGATCCAGAGGTTTCGGTTTCGTAGAAATGCCGGACGATGCAGCAGGCCAAAAAGCCATTGACGAATTGAACGGTGCTGAATTTGACCACAAACAAATCTCGGTAAACGTGGCACGCCCCCGCGAAGAAAGACCTTCCAATGGCGGCAATCGCGACAGAAGAGGCGGTTACAACTCTAGAAGATATTAATATTCTTAACTACTGACAAAAGCAGGAGGTGTTGTAGCAATGCCCCCTGCTTTTTTTATAACTCAATAAATAAAAATACATGGCCAAATCCATCTCCGCAGACAAGCGTGAAAATGAAAAGAAAAGACTCGCCCGACGAGCTGAAAAACAAAAAAAGAAAGAAGAAAAAAAACTATCCAACAAAGCCAATAGCTTTGAAGATATGATTGCCTATGTTGACGAAAACGGCATGATAACCTCTACTCCTCCGGCAGAAAACACTCCCAAAGAAGAAATAAAGCTGGAAGAAATCGTCATATCAACTCCCAAAAAAGACAAGGAAGAACCGGTCATCCGCAGAGGACGTATCGAGTTTTTCAATGAATCGAAAGGCTTCGGCTTCATCAAGGACTTATCCGGGGTCGAAAAATACTTTTTCCACATTAACAATGTGCTGACAGATATAGCAGAAAACAATATTGTGACGTTCGACCTCGAACGTGGCCTTAAAGGCATGAATGCTGTAAACGTAGCTCTTGAAGTAGAAAAGGCAAAGGAAAAGAAAGAAAACAAGGAGACTCTAAATACAGAATCCTAGATGAAATAAGCCAATTATAGAACAAGGGCGTGTATATACCATCAAATATTTCGGTACATACACGCCCTTGCTGTCTTCTTTAATCACACGTCATTCGGTTTGCCAGCCACCCCCCAATGCCTTATAGACATTTACCATGGCAATAAGTTCGTCGCGGATGGCATTGCTCACCCCTATTTGGGCATCGAAATAACCACGCTGGGCATCGAGCACATCCATATAATTGATGACGCCGTTGATGTATTGCAACTGTGCCAAATCCACATATCCCTTGGCAGAACGTTCAAGTTTGGCACGCAGTTGGTAGACCTCCTTTATCTTATTGAAATCTACAATGGCATTCTTCGCTTCCTTAAAAGCATTCAGCACTGTCTTTTCATAGCTATGCACTTCGGCTTCAAAAGAAGCCTTCTGTGCATTCAATGCAGCACGGTTCTTTCCCCAACCGAAAAGTGGTGCCAAGACTGCCCCATTCAATAAGGAATAGGGAGATTCCAGGAAATTGGATAACACATCACTTTCCAATCCAAATTGTCCGGTCAGGGCCAAACGGGGGAACATATTGGTATAAGCAACTTTCACTCTGGCATGTTCAGCCCTCAACTGCTGCTCCGCCACACGGACATCGGGGCGACGTTCCAACAAATCGGAAGGCAGACCTACCGGTAAGGACTCCGGCACATCCAGTTCCTGCAGAAAATTGACACGCTTGATACGGGTAGGGAATTCCCCCACAAGGAAGGATATATCATTTTCTTTCAGAGAGATACGGCGTTCCAAATCCGGAACAAGAGTAGCCGTACGAGCCAACTCCACTTGAGCCTGTTGATAAGAGGTCTCCGAGGTCAGCCCTCCTTCAAAACGGATACGCGCCAAGCGCACTCCCTCTTCACGCGCCTTTTGTGTCTGGCGCACAATCTCCAGTTCCGTATCAAGGGCTACCAGCTCATAATAAGCCTGCGCCACTTCGGCAACGATGGTCATGCGCAACGCACGCTGCGCCTCCACACTTTGCAAATATTCGGCCACAGCAGCCACTTTCTTCCATCTCAAGTTTCCCCAAAGGTCCAGTTCCCAAGAGAGCAACGCCTTGGCTTCGTAAGTATTGCCTACATCACGGCTATGACCACCGTAATTCTCCACCTCGCGCTCAGCCTCCACCTTTCCGGTGAGCTGCGGCAGAAGGTTGGCAACACTGATACGTTTTTGGGCAGCCATCTCCTTGACACGGGAAGCTGCAATCAGCATGTCTTTGTTATATTCCAGAGCACGGTCTATCAAAGCACGCAGCGTGCTGTCCGTATAAACCGCCTGCCACTGTTCATCGGCTATGCTCATGCTATCCTGCTGCTGTGCCAGGCTATCCGGCAATGCCATCTCCGGACGCACATAGCTCTTGCCCACCTTGCATGAGGTAAGGGCAAACATACTCAGCAACAAAATAATATATATGTTCTTTCTTTTCATAAACGTTGTCTTTAAAATCAGTCTTTCTTAATCTTATGCTGCACTTTGGCTTTTGTCTTGTATACCAGGACAAAGAAGAACGGTACAAGCACAATACCGAATACAATGGCAAATATCATTCCGAAGAAAACACCCGTACCGATGGCCTGACGGCTCGCCGAGCCCGGTCCGCTTGCCAACACCATAGGAAGCATTCCCAATACAAAGGCGAGGGAAGTCATCAGGATAGGCCGGAAACGGAGTTGGGCAGCATGGATGGCAGACTGTATCAAGTCTCCTCCCTTGTCAACCTGCACCTTGGCAAACTCCACAATCAAAATGGCATTCTTTGCCGCAAGCCCCACCAGCATCACCAAGCCGATTTGGAAATAAATATCATTCTCCAATCCGCATATCACAACGCCCAGATAGGCACCCAAAGCGGCAACCGGCAGTGAAAGCAATACAGCGATAGGCACCGTCCAACTTTCATATTGCGCAGCCAAAAAGAGGAATACGAAAAGGAATACCAGCGTAAGCACAAGACCCGTCTGTCCTCCCGCCTTCTTTTCCTGATAGGAAAGGCCACTCCACTCCAGACCGATATTGTCCGGCAAGTGGTTACGTGCAATCTGCTCCATAATCTCCATTGCCTGGCCGGAACTGTAGCCTTGTGCCGCAGAACCGCGGATGACGGCAGTGGTAAACATATTGAAACGCTTGATACTGCCCGGACCGGTGGTATAAGAGGCATTTCCCAAGGAAGTAAGCGGCACCATCACTCCGTCCTTTGCCTTTACAAAGAACAAGTTGATATTGTCCTTATGCTCACGATAAGGAGCCTCGGCCTGGATATACACCTTATATATACGGTTGAACATATTGAAGTCATTCACATATACTGAACCGGTATAGGCCTTCATGGTAGAGAATACATCCGCCAGGGGCACACCCAGCATTTTCACCTTATCACGGTCCACATCAAAATAAAGTTGCGGTATTTCAGACTGCAAGGATGATGAAAGCCCCGTCAGCTCCTTATGCTTCTGGGCATAATACATCAGCGTATCTGCCGCCTGCACCAAGTTGTCAAACGTCGCCTCTCCACGCGCCTCAAGCTGCATTTCGAAACCTCCCGAGGTACCCAATCCCGGAATGACCGGAGGCGTGGAAAGATAGACCTTGCATTCGGGATATTCCTTCAAATCCTTCTCCACATTCTCCATTATCTTATCGATGGAAATCCCCTTACGCTCTTCCCACGGTTTCAGAATAACCGTCAGCTCACTGCGTGCCTGGTTGCTACCCACACGGGGGCTGCTACCCGTCACGTTCTGCACATAGGCCACATAGGGATTCTTCTCCAAGTATTGCACGGCACGGTCGGTCACCACACGGGTTCGCTCCAAAGTAGCACCTTCCGGCAACTCCAACTCTATCTTAAAATAGCCCTGGTCTTCTACCGGCAGGAAGCTGGTAGGCACCAACCGGTGGATAATGAAAATGGCAACCAGTACCAGGCCGAACGCACTCATCAAGCGGCGGGGATTCCTGATGACCCGGTTAATGACAGCCACGTATTTGTGATTGCCCAAGTTCAGCCATTCATTGATTTTGCGGAAAACTATGTTCTTTTTCTTTCCACTGTCGGGCTTCAATATGAGCGAACACATGACGGGACTAAGCGTCAGGGCCACTACCGTAGAAAGCAATACGGAAACGGCGATAGTAATGGTAAACTGACGGTATAACTGTCCGGTGATTCCGCTCAAGAAACTTACCGGCACAAACACGGCACAGAGCACCAACGATGTGGCAATCAAGGCACTTGCCAATCCGTTCATCGCCTTTTTGGTAGCTTCATACGGGCTCAATTTCTCCGTCTCCATAAGATGTTCTACATTCTCCACCACCACAATGGCATCATCCACCACAATACCGATGGCGAGAATCAATCCAAGCAAAGTCAGTATGTTCAGAGAGAAACCGAAAATAAGCATGAAACCGAAGGTACCAATCAGGGAAATAGGTACCGCAACAATCGGTATCACCGTCGCACGCCAACTTTGCAAGGATAGAAATACAACCAGCACCACCAGAATCAGCGCTTCGAACAACGTCTTGTACACTTCGTGAATGGATTCGGAAATATAAGTCGTCATGTCGAAGGGAATCTCATAACTCATCCCCTCAGGGAAATTTGCACTGATTTCCTCCATAGCAGCCTTTACGCTCTTTGCAACTTCCATTGCATTGGCCCCGGGAAGCATATAGATACCGAGAACGGCAGCATTCTCACCGTTGATGCCACTCTCCGTGCTATATGAAGATGCTTCCAATGAAACACGCGCCACATCGCGCAGACGGATAATGGAACCGTTGGCATTGGCACGGACCACAATGTCCTCAAACTGCTTTGCCGAACTTAAGCGTCCCTGGGTAGTGATAGGGATAGTAATGTCGAGTCCCTTCACCGGCTGTTGTCCCAAAACACCCGCAGCAGACTCACGGTTCTGGTCCTTCAGGGCATTCTGCAAATCCTGCACCGTCAGTCCGAAGTTGGCAAGTTTGTCGGGCAACGCCCATATCTGCATGGCATAGTAGCGGCTACCGATGTTGGAAACACGTCCCACACCGGGGATACGGCGCAACAAGTCGAGTACATTGATAGTAGCAAAGTTACTCAAATAAATTTCGTCGAACTTCGGGTCACTGGAAGTCAGACAGATAGTCATCAATTGGCTGGGAGCCTGCTTTTCCACAGAAATACCGTTCTGAATCACTTCGGCTGGCAAACGGCTCTCCGCCAGTTTCACACGGTTCTGTATTTCTACGGCAGCCAAATCCGGGTCGGCAGACACGTCGAAAGTGACCGTAGCTGAAAATCCTCCGGAATTAGAACTGTTGGACTCCATGTACAGCATACCGGGAGTACCGTTTATCTCTTGCTCGATAGGGGTTGCCACCGCCTGCGAAACAGTCAATGCACTGGCTCCCGGATAGGAAGCACTGATTTTCACTACGGGAGGCGTTATCTGCGGATATTGGTCTACCGGCAGCATGGTCAGGCCAATGATACCGACAATTACAATCACAATCGATATCACCGCCGAGAATACCGGGCGGTCTATAAAGAAACTTACTTTCATAACATCATTACTTTGAAGGGTTGTTGTCCTTTGATTTATTCTCAGCCGGAGTAGTCTGCTTCGTTTCGGAAACAACCTGCTTGTTCAGAGAATCACTCGTCTGCTCTTCCTCCTTTTTAGGAACGGCAGCCTGGGCACGTACTTTCATACCCGGAGTCAGCTTGTGGAAACCTTCAGTCACAATTTGTTCTCCGGCAACCAGACCACGCTCAACCACCCAATTGTTGCCAAATTCAGGTCCCAGTTCAATGAAACGCTTTTCAACCGTAGAGTCCCGGCGCATCACAAAAATATATGCACCACCTTTCTCAATGGTAACCGCCTTTTGAGGAACGGCGACAGCACCCTCACGTACATCCAGCAATAGCTTAACCTTTGTAAACTGCCCCGGTAACAACACTTTGTTAGGGTTCGGCATTTCGGCACGCACGGAGAATGTTCCGGTCTGAGGGTCCACCTGAGGTTCGGCAAAATCCACATAGCCCTTATAAGGATAGACGGTATTATCCGCCAAAGTAATCGTAATGTTCGGCTGCCAGGAACGTGTAGAGTCCTGACGCCCTATATCGATATTCCGTTCCTTGCTTTTCAGGTAATCCAATGCCGTCATGCTGAAATCTACCAGAACCGTATCACTTTTCACAACCGTAGCCAGCAAGGACTTGCCTCCCGGTCCGACCAATGTTCCCAAATCCACATTTCTTTCACTGATATGTCCCGATAGCGGAGAACGGACCAACGTATATCCCAATTCCAATTCAGCCTGGTCCAAATCGGCCTGGCTCATCGCTACTGAGGCTTCTGCAGTCTCGTAAGCAGCCTGGGCATTGTCCAAATCCAGCTGGCTGGCAGCGTTCTGCGCATAGAGGGGGCGGATACGCTCCAAATCGCGCTTTGCCTTCAATGCCTGCGCTTCATCCTTCTTTAACTGTGCACGAGCTTTGTCAGCCTTTGCCCTATACTGGTCCTGGTTTATCACAAAAAGTACCTGGTTCTTGGTGACATATGTTCCTTCTGCGAAAAGCATATTCTCCAAATACCCTTCCACACGCGCACGTACCTCTACAAACTGCTGAGCGCGAATACGTCCCACGTACTCGCCATATATCTCCACATCTCCTTTTTCCGCAGATTCCACAATCACGGTAGGAGCTTCCGATTCCACCTTCTTAGGCCAAGTCAGAATAACGTAACCTGCCAACAATACCGCCATGCAGGCAACCATCATCAGCAACCTCTTCTTCTTTAGTTTCAATTCTTTTTTCGTAAAAAACTGTCTCATGCTTGTTTGTATATTAAATTTAACCCTGTTTCTTTCTATTAAAGCAAATCCGATGCCAATCTATCACCATCTCATCCATTACGTCTAACAAACTATATATCAAGCAGAAAAGCAGACGGCAGTTCTTTATTCATGGTGGCATCCTCCATTTTTCCCTGTGGAATGTGTCCACAGTTTGTGGAATAATTCCACAAAACTACTAAATTAAAAACACATAAAAACCCTTTTTTGCTCTACACTAACAAAGAAAAACATTATCTTTACCGAAAATAATTCAGATTATTCATTTTAAACGTAAAGATTATGGCAAGTAGAAAAGAACTAAAGAAGAATATAAACTATATTGCAGGTGAATTGTTCACAGAGTGTCTTGTAAACAGCTTATATGTGCCTGGAACAGACAAACAAAAAGCCGATGAACTGATGGCTGAAATTCTGAAAATGCAAGATGAATTCATAAGCCGCATCAGCCACACCGAGCCAGGAAATGTAAAAGGTTTCTACAAAAAACTTCGTGCTGACTTCAATGCAAAAGTAGACGAAATTATTGACGCAATGGGCAAACTGAAATAAGATGAAGAAAGCCTTTTATAGCTTCATTTATTATCGCCTGCTGGGCTGGAAGACAAACGTGACGGTGCCCGACTACGACAAATGTGTAATTTGTGCGGCACCCCATACTTCCAATTGGGACTTATTTATCGGTAAATTGTTTTATGGTGCCATCGGTCGCAAGACCAGTTTCATGATGAAAAAGGAATGGTTCTTTTTTCCTCTGGGACTGATATTCAAAGCCGTTGGCGGCATTCCGGTGAACCGGGGACGTAAATCTTCCTTAGTGGACCAAATGACCGAAAAGTTTGCAAACAGCAAGCATTTCCACCTGGCTATTACACCGGAAGGAACCCGTAAAGCCAATCCCAACTGGAAGAAAGGTTTTTATTACATAGCACTTAAAGCACAAGTGCCCATCATGCTTATCGGGATTGATTATCCTTCCAAGACCATCTCCTCTACCAAGGCTGTCATGCCTACCGGAGACATCGAAAAGGATATGCGCGAGATAAAACTGTACTTCAAGAACTTTAAAGGAAAAAATCCCGAAAATTTTGATTTAGGAAATATCTAATCAGGTATTAAGCATTAATGCCATGCGAATAAGCATCTTGCAAACAGACATCGTCTGGGAAAATAAACAAGAAAATCTCCGTCGTCTCCGCGAGAAGTTAGAAACTCTTCGTGGAACAACGGAGATTGTTGTTTTACCGGAAACATTCTCCACCGGCTTCAGTATGGACACCGCCAGCTTGGCCGAACCCACAACGGGAGAAACCATCGCAACACTGCGCCAATGGTCCGAAGAGTACCGGCTTGCTCTTGCCGGCAGCTATATTGCCTGCGAAACAGCCTCGGAAGGCAGAAAGCCATCCTACTACAACCGCGCATTCTTCCTTACGCCCGAAGGCAATACTTACTATTACGACAAACGCCACCTCTTCCGGATGGGGCACGAGACAGAACATTTCACCTCCGGTAACCGGCGTCCCATCATCCGATATCGCGGCTGGAACATACTGCTGCTTGTATGCTATGACCTTCGTTTCCCGGTCTGGAGCCGCAATACGAGCAATGAATACGACCTCCTGATTTACGTCGCCAACTGGCCCATTCCCCGCCGGAAAGTCTGGGACATCCTGCTGCAAGCGCGCGCGCTGGAAAACATCAGTTATGTCTGCGGTGTCAACCGTATCGGCAAGGACGGCAGAGACATTCCACACAGCGGAGGCAGTGTGGTCTACTCTCCGAAGGGGGAAGTGCTTGCCACTGTGCCCGACAACGAAGAGGCGATTGCCACCGCCTCCCTCAACCTTTCCTCCCTGCAGGAGTTCAGGCTAAAGTTTCCCGCTTGGAAAGATGCGGACGAGTTCGTTATTTCTTCAAATAATAGTTCACAGTAGTCACTACACGTACGCTTTTTATATAAGGAGTATAGGCATCGCGGTCACTTATGGAGAACTGCCCTTGCGAGGCATTGCGGATTTTCCCCAGTTCACTGTCCGAATCCTTGGCAAACTTCTCGGCTGCAGCACGAGCGTTCTTCGTGGCCTCCTCTATCATTCTGGGCTTCACTTCGTTGAGACCGGTGAATTCATAAGACACATTATATTTATAATCCCCTCCCGTGATGGCAATACCCTGCTTCAAGAGTTCAGCCTGCCCCGACATGAGCTTACGCACCCTATCCACATTCTTGGAAGTGACAGTGATGACAGACGTGGCATTATAACGATAGGCCACGTTGCGGTCAACGTAACGTTCGGCCTGCATATCAATCACTTCGGGCGGTGCAATACTGATTTCCTCCTTCTCAATACCGTTGTTTTCAAGGAAACTCACGACGGCAGCGTTTTTCTTCTCCATATTGGCATAAAGCAGTGCAGGGTCATTACCTATGTCTTTGTAGACAAGAGGCCAGACTACCTTGTCGGCAGGCACTTCCATTTCGGCCAGCCCTTTCACACTGACCACACGGTCCTTATTCACAAAATTGTTGATACCGCCTTTTACCATGATTCCCAACAAAAGCAGCCCCACGGCTATGATGGCTGCTTCTACTTTCCAGCTTTTCATACATTGATATTTTAGAGTTTATAAACACACACAAATATAACAAACCCAAACGACAAAAAGTGCGATGAATGGTCTATTTTTATATGATTATCCTCACTTATACCCCAAACGAACGAGACATTATACAAAATGCACCAAATCCTCTTTTTTAGAGTATTTAATGAAAATACCCAAAAGAAGGAGTACATCTTCTCCAAAAAGTACCTATTTTTGTCCTTCGAAACAATGTCAAAGCGACAACATGATTAATTTAATAATTCTAACCCCTAAATCCTATGTTGACCCAACGTAAAATCCATACTCACGGTGGCGGTTGGCCGTGACTTTATGGAATGACCGAAGACACTTTCCGTACAACCGTCAAAACCCATATGAGATATGGGACGACCAGTATTTCTTAATTAATCTTCAGCAATATGCGGATGAACATTGTTTTTCGTATATTTGTTGATTGAAAGAACAGTTCAATACTTAATCATTTATTAATAATAAATTTTATGAAAACCAATCTAAGCTCTCAAATCACTCTCAACAGAGTCTCCCCCAGGTACTATAGACCTGAGAATGCATTTGAACGGTCGGTATTGACCCGACTGGAAAAAATCCCGACAGATATTTATGAGTCTGCGGAAGAAGGCGCCAACCAGATTGCCCTTGACATTGCACAGTTAATCCGTGACAAGCAAAAGGCGGGACGTTTCTGTGTCTTGGCACTGGCAGGCGGTAACTCTCCGCGCAATGTATATGCAGACTTGGTACGTATGCACCAGGAAGAGGGATTAAGTTTCCGCAACGTAGTCATATTCAACCTCTACGAATATTATCCATTAGCTCCCAATGCCATCAACAGCAACTTCAACGCATTGAAGGAAATGCTGATAGACCATGTGGACATTGACAAACAGAATGTTTTCACCCCCGACAGCACCATCGCCAAAGACGCCATCTTTGAATATTGCCGTCTTTACGAGCAGCGCATTGAAAGTTTCGGTGGCTTAGACATCGCTTTGCTGGGCATTGGCCGTGTAGGTAATATAGGTTTCAATGAACCGGGTTCACGCCTGAACTCTACCACTCGTCTGATATTGCTGGACAACGACTCCCGCAATGAAGCTTCCAAGATGTTCGGTAGCATTGAAAATACCCCCATCAGCTCCATCACCATGGGAGTAGCCACCATCCTCTCGGCAAAGAAAATATATCTGCTGGCATGGGGTGAGGAGAAAGCGCAAAAGGTGAAAGAATGCGTTGAAGGTCCGGTAACAGATACTATCCCTGCATCTTATCTGCAGACTCACAACAATGCACATGTAGCTATCGACTTGTCTGCCGCCGCCAATTTGACGCGTATCCAACGCCCCTGGCTGGTAACCTCCTGCGAATGGAACGACAAGCTCATCCGCAGTGCCATCGTCTGGTTGTGCCAACTCACCGGAAAACCCATTCTGAAACTGACCAACAAGGACTACAACGAAAACGGTCTGAGCGAACTGCTGGCATTGTTCGGCTCAGCCTATAACGTGAACATTAAGATATTCAATGACCTGCAACATACCATCACCGGATGGCCGGGCGGCAAGCCGAATGCTGACGACACCTATCGTCCTGAGCGTGCAAAGCCCTATCCAAAACGTGTGGTCGTATTTTCTCCGCATCCCGATGATGACGTTATCTCCATGGGAGGCACCATCCGTCGTCTGGTAGAGCAGAAACATGACGTGCATGTGGCTTACGAAACTTCCGGTAACATTGCCGTAGGCGATGAAGAAGTTATCCGCTTCCTGCACTTCATCAACGGGTTCAACCAAATCTTCAACAACAGCGAAGACCAGGTCATCAATGACAAATATACTGAAATCCGTAAATACTTGAAGGAGAAGAAAGACGGTGACATGGATACACGCGACATCTTGACCATCAAGGGACTGATTCGCCGTGGCGAGGCACGCACTGCATGTACATACAATAATATCCCTCTGGATCACTGTCATTTCCTTGACCTGCCATTCTACGAAACGGGCAAGATACAGAAGAATCCTATCAGCGAAGCAGACGTGGAAATTGTACGCAACCTATTGCGTGAAGTGAAACCCCATCAGATTTTCGTTGCCGGCGACCTGGCCGACCCGCACGGCACACACCGTGTTTGTACGGACGCCGTATTTGCCGCCATTGACTTGGAAAAAGAAGAAGGTGCCAAATGGTTGAAGGAATGCCGCATCTGGATGTACCGCGGTGCATGGGCCGAATGGGAAATCGAAAACATCGAGATGGCTGTGCCCATCAGCCCGGAAGAACTGCGTGCCAAGCGTAACTCTATCCTGAAGCATCAATCGCAGATGGAAAGCGCACCGTTCCTGGGCAATGACGAACGTCTGTTCTGGCAACGCAGCGAGGACCGTAACCGCGGAACAGCTGCCTTGTATGACAGCCTCGGACTTGCTTCCTATGAGGCGATGGAAGCCTTTGTGGAATACATTCCGCTATAAACGGATAAAATATTAACAATAGGATGAGATGTATTGCTCCGGCAATGCATCTCATTTTTTCATGTCTCAGCCTTCTTATATTCCCAAAGAATATTTGCAGATATAAAAACAATCAAATAATTTTGTTACTTATTTATCGAAACGACAAAACTTAAAAACAAACCCCATTATGAAAAAGTATGCTATCAACATCCTTGTCATTTTATTCCTACTCACACCATTTACATTGTTTGCAAATGGATGCCATGCCAATAACGACACCATCAAAGTATTGGCAATAGGCAACAGCTTTTCACAAGATGCAGTAGAGCAATATTTGCACGAACTGGGAGAAGCTGAAGGTATCACCATGATTATCGGCAATATGTTTATCGGAGGATGTTCACTGGAACGGCACGTACAAAACATACGCAACAACGCTCCGGCCTATGCCTATCGCAAAGTAGAGAAAGACGGGGAAAAAACAGAAACCCGGTCAATGACTATTGAGAAAGCACTGGCCGATGAGAAATGGGACTATATCAGTGTTCAGCAGGCCAGCCCTTTGTCTGGTATCTATGACAGCTACAAAGCTTCCCTACCTGAATTGGTTAACTATATTAGGGAACGAATTGGAAAGGAAACCGTATTAATGATGCACCAGACATGGGCTTATGCTACCAATGCCAACCACACCGGATTCAAAAACTATGACCAGAACCAAATGAAAATGTACACCAGCATTGTGGATGCAGTAAAGAAAGCCGCCAACCTGGTGGGTATCAAGAAAATTATCCCTTCGGGAACCGCCATACAAAATGCACGTACCTCCTTTATCGGCGACCATATGAATAGGGACGGATACCACCTTGACTTAACCATAGGCAGATATACAGCTGCCTGCACATGGTTTGAGGCATTGACCCATCGGAATGTAACAGAAAACCCATATTCTCCCGAAGGAATAGACCCAATCCATAAGAAAGCAGCTCAAATGGCTGCGCACAACGCCATCCTCTATCCGGACAAAGTTACGGAACTGACAGAACTGAAAAAGATTGCCGATTAATGCTTTTTAATTCTTAAGACTTACTTATATGTCTGCAAAATAATAAAAAGAAAGTAACCCGCTCATCAGTGAAGCTTTCTTTTATGTACTTTTGCACGCACCACCGTCTGGTAAAAGCAGATATTGGCAACTTCAATATTTCATCAGTATGAAAAAACTTATCCTAACCGGCATATGGCTCTTGTGTGGATTCCTCCTTCCGGCACAAGAACTAGAGCAGAATGTGGAAGAACGCCTCCAGACATTCTTTAGGGAATACACCACCCATACGGCCAACATCGGTACCTGCAAGCTGGATAGTTTCCGCATTGACTTCCGGAAGAAGAAATTGCTTGTCTATACAAACGAGCGCTTTGCCTACCAGCCTCTACGGCCTGAAACCGTTGATGCCATTTACCGCCATCTGGGACAAATCCTGCCAGGACCGGTGAACTATTTCGACCTCACCGTCTTTGCTGACGGGAAGAGCATCGAAGAGCTTATCCCCAACCTCTACCGGAAAGGGAAGAAAGACAAGGCACGTCTGTTCAGCCACCTGGAATACAAAGGTACCCCCTGGGTAACCCGTACCTCGCGCCCCTACGACATCACCCGCGGACTGGAAGGACGCCACATCGCCCTTTGGCAAAGCCACGGGAAATATTATATCAATGACAAGGACAAATGGGGATGGCAACGCCCGAGGCTGTTCTGCACTACAGAAGACCAGTTCACCCAATCCTTCATCCTGCCCTACCTCCTGCCCATGCTAGAGAATGCAGGAGCCAATGTATTCACTCCCCGCGAAAGGGACACGCAGAAGCAGGAAGTCATCGTAGACAATGACGGTAGCCTGAGCGGACATGGAGGACAAGGTTCCCTTTATCTGGACGTGAAAAGCCGGAAAGCACGTTGGGAACAGACCTTCCGACCCGGATTTGCCCAACGGAAACGAATCTATCAGGACAATGAAAACCCTTTCCTCTCCGGCACGGCACGCTTTGCCAAAACTGAAAAGAAGAAAGACAAGGCTTTTGCCGAATGGGTACCCGATATTCCGGAAACGGGAGAATATGCTGTATACGTATCTTACCAAACACTGCCGGGCAGCGTAAGCGATGCCAAATATCTTGTATTTCACAATGGAGGCGTCACGGAGTTCAAGGTGAACCAGCAAATAGGAGGCGGCACATGGGTGTACCTCGGCACATTCACTTTCGACAAAGGCCGGAATGACTATGGCATGGTGGTATTGAGCAACGAAAGCAAAGAGAAAGGCGTGGTCTGTGCCGATGCCGTCCGCTTTGGAGGAGGCATGGGCAACATTGCCCGCGGAGGACAAACCAGCGGCTTGCCCAGATACCTGGAAGGCGCACGCTACTTTGCCCAATGGGCAGGCATGCCCTATCCCGTCTATGGAGGCTATGAGGGAAAGAATGATATGAACGACGACATCAACGTACGTTCCCGTACAGTGAATTACCTTGCAGGAAAATCACTATTCAACCCGACGGAAGAAGGTTTGGGCATCCCCTTTGAAATGAGTATGGCCCTGCATAGCGATGCCGGTTTCAGTAAGGAAGATGAGATTATAGGCACTCTCGGCATTTATACCACCAACTTCAACAACGGCCGACTGCATGCCGGTACAGACCGCCATGCCTCCCGTGACCTTTCGGACATTCTGCTAACGCAGTTGCAGCGTGATATCCGCTCTACCTTCAACGTAGACTGGACACGCCGCAGCCTATGGAACCGCAACTACAGTGAAACACGCCTGCCCGCCGTCCCTTCCACCATCGTAGAACTGTTGTCGCACCAGAACTTCGCAGATATGCGCTTGGGACATGACCCTAACTTCAAGTTCACCGTCGGGCGTGCGCTCTATAAAGCCATTCTGCAATACATATGCAGCCAGCACGGCAGAGACTACGTTGTCCAACCCCTTCCCGTCAGCCACTTTGCCATCCGCTTCGGTCAAAAGAAGAATACTTTAGAGCTTTCCTGGCAAGGAGAGGAAGACCCGTTGGAGCCGACTGCCAAACCACGTGAATACATTGTATATACACGTATCGGTCGTGGAGGATTTGACAATGGCGTACGCGTCAGCTCCTCATCCCACACCGTAAAAATAGAACCGGGCATCGTCTATTCCTTTAAAGTAACCGCCGTAAACCGGGGTGGCGAAAGCTTCCCTTCGGAAATTCTTGCCGCCTACAAGGCAAAGCGTGAAAAAGGACAGATACTTATCGTCAACGGATTCGACCGCATCAGCGGGCCTGCCGTTATAGACACCCCCGATGCGGCAGGCTTCGACTTGTCACAAGATCCCGGCGTACCCTATCTCTATGACATCTCCCTCTGCGGCGCCCAGCAGAATTTTAGCCGGAAGGAAGCAGGACGACGTCTGGGAGAGAGCAGTGACGAATACGAAGGCATGAAAATCATCGGAAACACTTTCGATTACCCCTTCGTACATGGCAAAGCCATCCAGGCAGCCGGAAATTACAGCTTCGTCTCATGCAGCGACGAGGCTGTGGAAAAGGGCATCCTCTCATTAGAGGATTATCCGATAGTGGACTATATCCTCGGACTTGAGAAAGAAGACAATTCCAGCAATCCGGCACGCAATACCTACTACAAAACATTCTCCTCGCCCATGCAGCGCATACTGACTTCCTATTGCCAGTCGGGAGGTCATCTCCTGGTCAGCGGTGCCTATGTAGGCAGCGATATGGACAGCTCGCAGGGCAATAAAGAATTTATTCAGAATATCTTGAAGTACCGGCATGGCAACTCTCTGAAAACAGACGGGGACAAAATCGCTGTCCGGGGACTGGGGCATACCTTCACCCTTCCCCGCCTGCCGAATGAGCAAAGCTATCCGGTCACTTCCCCTGATTGCATCCTGCCCATGTCTCCCGCTTTTCCAGTCATGACCTATGCCATCGGCAACACACCCGCCGCCGTAGCCTATCAAGGCAGTGATTATCGCACTTTTGTCATGGGATTCCCTTTTGAAAGCATCCGGGAAGAAACATCCAGAAATGTAATTATGGCATCCATACTCCGCTTTCTCACCACAGATTACACAGATTAACACAGACAAAATAGCAATCCCTATAAATAATCTGTGAAAATCTGTGTAATCTGTAGTGAAAAAACTATCTTTGCTTCCATTAATCATTAAACATTAACCACTAAACATTAAACATCATGTACACTATACAAGCCAACCCCAGCGGAACCCGTAGTTTAGAAGTTTCTGAAGAGAATCTTGCCACCATCGAGAAATACGGCCTCTTCCGCCATCTCATCGACAGCAACGGTATTGTGGACGAAACCGTGCTCGACAAGTTGAAACTGAACATCCGCTCCCTCATCGCCGCGCAAGAGGAAGACAGCAAAGACCTGCTCGACCTCTGTATCGACGTTATCTATCACAACAACATGAAGGCCTTCGGACTACAACAGCTCATCAAGCTCTATCTGCAATGGCTTTCCCAACAAGACACCATAGAAGAAGAATAAATGAAAACCATCGACACCTGCGGACAACAGCATTACAGCCCTTTAATCCCTGCCATCAAAGCCATGTGCGAGGCCGGAAAAGGCGAGAAGCTGGAAATCATCATGGACGACGCTGCTGCCTTCAATGACATGAAAGAGTATCTTTCCGAGCAGCAGATAGGCTTCCGTGAGATTTACGACGGAGAACGGATGACATTACAGTTTTTAATGTGCAAATGAAAGAATATCGCCTTACAGACTGGCTTCCTACTACCAAGAAAGAAGTGGAACTGCGTGGTTGGGACGAATTGGATGTAATACTTTTCAGCGGTGACGCCTACGTGGATCACCCTTCTTTTGGAGCCGCCGTCATAGGCCGCATCCTCGAAGCAGAAGGATTGCGCGTAGCCATCATCCCCCAACCCAACTGGCGCGACGACTTGCGCGACTTCAAAAAACTGGGACGTCCCCGTCTGTTCTTCGGCATCAGTCCCGGCTGTATGGATTCGATGGTCAACAAATATACTGCCAACAAACGCTTGCGCAGTGATGACGCCTATACCCCGGATGCACGTCCGGATATGCGTCCGGAGTACCCTTCCATTGTATATACCCAGATATTAAAGAAGCTATTCCCCGATGTCCCCGTCGTACTGGGCGGCATCGAGGCAAGCATGCGCCGCCTGACGCACTATGACTATTGGCAGGACCGTGTACGCCCCAGCATCCTCCTCGACAGCGGAGCCGACTCACTCATCTACGGTATGGGAGAGAAACCGGTGGTGGAACTTGCGGAAAGGCTGAAACGCCAACAGACACAGATGGACGCCCCAAGCTTCAAAAAGCTCATCGCCGATATTCCCCAAATGGTTTACCTTGACAAGGAAGTAGTGGTACAAGAAGGGGATATCACCCTCTTTTCCCATGAAGAATGTCTGAAAGATAAAAAGAAAGAAGCTGCCAACTTCCGTCATATCGAGGAGGAAAGCAACAAATATACAGCATCCCGCATCTTGCAAAAGAGCGGCAAGCTGACGGTAGTAGTCAATCCTCCCTATCCCCCTTTGACGGAAGCTGAACTCGACCGTTCTTTCGACTTGCCATACACGCGCCTGCCCCATCCCAAATACAAGGGAAAACGTATTCCGGCATACGACATGATAAAGTTCTCCGTCAACCTGCATCGCGGATGTTTCGGAGGATGTGCCTTCTGCACCATCTCCGCACACCAGGGCAAATTCATCGTAAGCCGCAGCAAGGAGAGCATTCTGAAAGAGGTGAAAGCCATCACGGAGCTGCCAGACTTCAAGGGTTATTTGAGCGATTTGGGAGGCCCGTCGGCCAATATGTACCGCATGAAGGGACGGGATGAGGCCGTCTGCAGGAAATGCAAACGCCCGTCGTGCATCTACCCCAAGGTATGCCCCAACCTGAATACGGACCACCGTCCGCTGCTCGACATCTATCATGCCGTAGATGCCCTGCCCGGCATCAAGAAGTCCTTCATTGGCAGCGGTGTACGCTATGACCTGCTGCTGCACCAGAGCAAGGACCCGAACACTAACAAAAGTACGCAGGAATATACCCGCGAGCTCATTGCCCGCCATGTCAGCGGTCGCCTGAAGGTAGCACCGGAGCATACGTCAGACCGCGTGCTCAACATCATGCGCAAGCCTCCGTTCAGCCAGTTCGGTGAGTTCAAGAAGATATTCGACAGGATTAACCATGAAGAAGGACTACGCCAGCAGCTTATTCCTTATTTCATCAGCAGCCATCCCGGATGCAAGGAGGAAGATATGGCAGAACTTGCCGTCATCACCAAGCGACTGGACTTCCATCTGGAACAAGTGCAAGACTTTACCCCTACTCCCATGACCGTTGCCACCGAAGCATGGTACACGGGCTTCCATCCTTATACGCTGGAACCGGTATTCAGTGCCAAAACGCAGCGCGAGAAACTGGCTCAACGCCAATTCTTCTTCTGGTACAAACCCGAAGAGCGCAGGAACATCATAAACGAACTGCGCCGGATAGGACGGACGGATTTGATAGACAAGCTATACGGGAAACGATAAAAATACGATATTTCCAAGAAACTCACAGCAACTGCATGAAACGATTCCTCCTCCTCTGCCTATCCCTACTCCCCATTGGAGCGACAGGTCTGCTGGCACAAAGCGAATGCCTGCCGCAAAATTACAGTATCATCTTCGGTGGCGGTGTATCCTTACCTCATGTAGAGGGAAACCGTAACGACTTCTTCAGCAAGAATGGCAACCGGGTGGGATATGACCTGATGACAGAAGGCCGCTACTACATCACGCCCCTATTTGCCGCAGGACTTCAATATGACTATCTACGCATGGCACGCCTGCCGGATAAGGCACATCTGCACTGCATACGCCCCAACATCACATACCGGCCCTTGTGGAGCAACGGGAATCAAGGACTGTTCCTCTCGTTCGGCATCGGGTATATGAACTATCAGGAACGGACATATAAACGCGGTGAACGGAACGGACACCTTTTCCATAAAGGATATTGTGGAATAACTTTCGCAGCAGGCTATGAGTTCCGCATCAGCCGTAAACTCTCGGGCATGATTCGCTGTGATTTCCTGACAGCAGACTGGTTTGCCAACCCCGATGCACGACTTTATAACACAGACGGGTATGATGACGGAGTAGACCATAGCTGGTTCAAAAACAACATCACTTTCTTCAATTTGGGATTCGCCTTGCAGTTCGGACGTTAGTGGCAGGAGTGGCAACAGTTTACTCTTCCACCTGCATTGCCACTACCTCCTGCAACACACAGACAGCTTCTTCTACCGTCTTGACATCCTTCACCAACATACTCCGTTTGTTGTTCTGTTCGCGCAGGTCACAACGCCGGGTGTACTTCATCATGTAGGCAATGACCTTACCGAAAGCCTGGCTCTGATAGTACGGGCTGTCCGGATTGGAGACGAAGAACAGGGACATGCGCCCACCTTTCAGAAAGACTTTCTCCACGCCGAGGCGGGCAGCCAGGCGTCGCAAGGGAACGATGCGCAGCAGTTCTTCCGTTTCGGGAGGAATCGGGCCGAAGCGGTCTTCGAGGCGGGAACGGAAAGCATCCACATCCTTGTCGAGTGTCAATCCGTCCAACTCGCGATAGAGCAACATACGCTCGCTGCTGCCAGTCACGTAATCGGCAGGCAACAGAAGTTCGAGGTCGCTTTCCACCTGGCATTCGTCCACAAACTGCTCGCCACTGATGACGCCTCCGTCTGCTTTCAGTTCTTCGGCATAAAGGTCGGCAAACTCGTCGGTCTTCAGTTCGTGCACAGCTTCGGAGAGAATCTTTTGATACGTCTCGTAGCCTAGGTCGGCAATGAAACCACTCTGTTCGGCACCGAGCATATTGCCTGCGCCACGGATGTCAAGGTCCTGCATGGCAATGTGGATGCCACTGCCCAGGTCGGAGAAGTTCTCGATGGCTTGCAGGCGTCGTTTTGCTTCGGGAGTAAGGGAGGACAAAGGCGGTGCCAGCAGGTAACAGAAAGCTTTTTTATTGCTCCGCCCCACACGTCCGCGCATCTGGTGCAAGTCACTGAGGCCGAAGTTCTGCGCCTGGTTGATGATAATGGTATTGGCATTGGGTATGTCGATGCCACTTTCGATGATGGTAGTGGCAAGCAGCACGTCGTAATCGTAATTGACGAAATCAAAGATTATCTTCTCCAGTTCGGCAGGCTCCATCTGTCCGTGTCCGATACAGACACGGCAGTCGGGAATGTGCCGCTCTATCATGGCCTTCAACTCAAACAGATTGGAAATACGGTTATTCACGAAGAATACCTGCCCGTTACGGCTCATCTCAAAATTGACGGCGTCGGCAATGATTTCCTCGTTGAAGGTGTGCACTTCCGTCTGGATGGGATAGCGGTTAGGCGGCGGTGTCTGGATGACGCTCAAGTCGCGCGCACCCATCAGCGAAAACTGCAAGGTACGGGGAATGGGTGTAGCCGTCATGGTCAGCGTATCCACATTCACCTTCAATTGGCGGAGTTTCTCCTTGACGGAGACGCCGAACTTCTGCTCCTCATCAATAATCAACAAACCAAGGTCTTTGAACTTAACGTCTTTTCCCAGGATACGGTGGGTACCGATAAGAATATTCACTTCCCCTTCGGCAAGCCCTTTCACTACAGCCTTTGCCTGAGCAGCGGTGCGGGCACGACTCAGATACTCCACCCGGCAAGGCAAGCCTTTCAAGCGCTCCTTGAAGGTCTGGAAATGCTGATAGGCAAGTACGGTAGTGGGCACCAGTACAGCCACCTGCTTATTGTCCGCCACAGCCTTGAAAGCGGCACGAACAGCCACCTCCGTCTTGCCGAAGCCCACGTCACCGCACACCAGGCGGTCCATCGGACGGGCACTCTCCATGTCGACCTTCACGTCGGAAGTAGCCTTGCTTTGGTCGGGGGTATCCTCATAGATGAAGGAGGCTTCCAACTCCCGTTGCAGGAAGCTGTCGGGACTGTATTGGAACCCCTTCTCCTCGCGGCGTTGCGAGTAGAGTTTTATCAAGTCGCGGGCAATATCCTTTATCTTCGTCTTGGTGCGGTCTTTCAGCTTCTCCCAGGCTCCGGTGCCGAGCTTGTTGAGGCGGGGCGCTTCACCCTCCTTTCCCTTGTACTTGGAAACCTTGTGCAGAGAGTGGATGGAGACAAACACCACATCTTCGTTCTGATAGACAATCTTCATCACCTCCTGCGTGGTGTCACCGTTGGGGATACGTACCAGTCCGGCAAAACGCCCCACACCGTGGTCGGTATGCACCACATAGTCGCCGGGGGTGAATTGGTTCAGCTCCTTCAGGCTCAAGGCCACCTTGCCGCTGCGTGCCTTGTCGCTCTTCAAGTTATACTTGTGAAAGCGGTCGAACAGCTGATGGTCGGTAAAGACGCAGATACGCAAAGTGTCGTCGGCAAAGCCTTCGTGCAGCGTCCGTTCCACGGCGGTAAAGGATATGTTGTCTCCACGGTCCTCAAAGATGGCACGGATGCGGTCAGTCTGTTTCAGGCTGTCGCTGCATATGTAGATGGTGTAGTGACGGGAGAGGTATTCGCGGAAACTCTCTGCCACCATGTCGAAGTTTTTATGGAAGATAGGCTGTACCGTAGTATGGAACGAGACGGTAGCATCCGGCGTTCCGGTGGGCTTGTTACCGAACTCCATCCGGCGGAAATCGAGGGCGCGCAGGGTGAACTCGCCACCATCAATCAGCTTGCCTTCCAGCGTGATGGCTCCATTCTCCTCCGACTCACGGGCGGCGATGGCCTGTGGGGTGAGCGATTCGTCGTGCACGGTCTGGATGCGTTCGCGTAGCCAGAGAAAATCGCGCATGGCAAGCAAGCTGTCCGACGGAAGGAAATCGAGGAACGACACCATGCCGCCGCTTCCCTTTTTTTCCAGGCTATGGCTCAAGTCGGGAACTATCACGATGCTTTCTTTCTTCTCCTTCGAGAGCTGTGTTTCCACCTCGAAGGTACGGACGCTTTCCACCTCATCGCCGAAAAAGTCTATACGGAAGGGATATTCGGAAGAGAAGGAAAAGACGTCGATAATACTGCCACGAACGGCATACTGCCCCGGCTCGTAGACGTAGTCCACATATTCGAAACCGTAGCTGCGCAATACGTCCGTCACGAAGTTCATATCCACCCTCTCGCCTGCATGCAGTTTCAGTGTATTCTCTCCCAGTTCCTTACGAGAGACCACCTTTTCGGCCAGCGCATCCGGATAGGTCACCACGCAAAGCCCCTCTTCTCCTTTTTGCAGGCGACTCAGCACTTCTGTACGGAGTATTTCGTTTGCCGCATCCTTCTGCCCGTACTTGATGGCGCGGCGGAACGAAGAAGGAAAAAACAATACCTGCTCTGTCCCCAATATCTGCGTCAAATCATGATAGAAATAACCGGCTTCCTCCATATCGCCCAGAATGAAAACGAGCGGACAAGTAGCCCGCTGAACCAATACAGACGAAAACAAAGAAGCGGCAGAGGCATATAAACCTCCGCAATATAGGTGACGGACAGAGTTATCTTTCAGAAGCCTGCACACCCCCTCTACATTGGGATGGGAAGCATAAGATTGTTGCAGTTCAGTTATATTCATTGCTTTGCGCTTTTTCCCCCGGTATTGCCTCTCATAAGGTATCCTACCGAAATAAATTCGGTGCAAAAATACACAAATAATCTTTAGCTTTGACCTGTCGGCAACTATGTTCTCTGAAATAATCTTTCTGCTGTCAGCCTGCACATCCTTCACCTTTTTTCTGTATCGCCCTATTTATCGGGGAAGGCAATGAAACTTCTTTTCCTCCAATTATGAATAACACAGCCTGCACAATCCCTATTCAGGAGTTATGTTACACAAAGTTTATCCCCAGCCTGCGGACATGTATCCCAGGGGTTGGTCTGTCTATCCCAAGGCTTGGGATAGACAGACCAAGACTGAAGAGCACTTTTTCTCCCTATATCTACCCACTTTATCCTTTATACTTCGAAAGTTTTTCTTTAATAGTTTGAATGTTTTCTGTTAATGATTGAAACGGGAATAGCTAAAGATTGAGGCTAAAGTTCAAAGTCAAGCATATGGTTCTTTGATTTAACCTGCATTCCTTATAGTCAGGAGTTAGAAGGAGCTACATAAATGAAAGAGTCGTGGCGCCAGAACTTTGCAAAATCAAGATTTGTGTGAAAATGCTGCCAGATAAAAAAGAAATGTATTACATTTGTTCCCAGTTATAACCCCCATTACCTATAAGTATGCAAACATCAGACAGCATTGTCATCATCCCCACCTACAATGAACGGGAGAATATAGAAAATATCATCCGTGCCGTTTTTGCTCTGAAACATGGTTTTCACATCCTTGTCATTGAAGACGGTTCGCCCGACGGAACAGCTGCCATTGTAAAGACCTTGCAGCAGGAGTTTCCCGAACGCCTCTTCATGGTGGAGCGCAAAGGAAAGTTAGGACTGGGTACAGCCTACATAGCCGGCTTTAAGTGGGCATTGCAACGAGGTTATGAGTATGTATTCGAAATGGATGCCGACTTCAGCCACAATCCCCAAGACTTGCCGCGACTCTACCGCGCCTGCTCCGAAGAGGGTGCCGATGTAGCCATCGGTTCACGTTATGTGAGTGGTGTGAACGTAGTGAACTGGCCCATGGGACGTGTACTGATGTCTTATTTTGCCTCCAAGTATGTACGCTTCATCACCGGGCTGCCCATCCACGATACTACAGCCGGATTTGTATGTTACCGCCGCCGGGTATTGGAGACTATCAATCTGGACGGCATCCGCTTCAAAGGATACGCCTTCCAGATAGAAATGAAATTCACCGCCTACAAATGCGGCTTCAAGGTAAAGGAAGTGCCTGTCATCTTCATCAATCGCGAACTGGGCACCTCCAAAATGAACAGCAGTATTTTTGGTGAAGCCGTATTCGGAGTGATTCGGTTGAAATGGAACAGTTGGTTCCATAAATATCCTACCGTAGATAAGGAGATGAAGTGATAGGTGATAGAGTGATAGGGGTTTACTATAAATATTAGGAAGATATGAAAAGAACATTGATACATAACGCTACGATTGTCAACGAAGGACAATCCGTGAAAGGTTCCGTAGTGATAGAAGACGGGCGCATTGCAGAGGTACTGACCAACTGGAAACCTCTCTCCGCCCCTTGTGACGAGACCATAGATGCCACCGGATGCTATCTGTTGCCTGGCATCATCGACGACCATGTACATTTTCGCGATCCCGGGCTGACCCACAAAGCGGACATCCTCACCGAAAGCCGTGCGGCTGCCGCAGGTGGTGTAACCTCCATCATGGATATGCCCAATACAAATCCGGTGACCACTACGCTGGATGCCTTGAACGCCAAACTTGATTTACTGAACGAGAAGTGTATCGTAAACCATTCCTGCTATTTCGGTGCTACAAACGACAATTACAGCGAATTCGGCAAGCTGGACAAGCACCGCGTCTGCGGCATCAAGCTATTCATGGGTTCCAGTACCGGAAACATGCTGGTAGACAAGATGAACAGCCTGCTGAACATCTTCAACGGTACAGACATGCTGATTGCCGCCCACTGCGAAGACCAGGAAACCATCAAGAACAATATTGCCAAGTATAAGGAAATGTTTGCCGGAGAGAATGATATTCCCATAGGCAAGCATCCCTACATCCGCTCTTCGGCAGCATGCTATGCATCCTCTGAACTGGCAGTACGGCTGGCAAGGATTGCCGGTGCACGGCTGCATATTCTGCATGTGTCCACAGCCAAGGAACTGCAACTGTTCAATGACTATTCACTTTCCGAGAAGCATATCACCGCCGAAGCATGCGTTGCCCATCTCCTCTTCACGCTCAGTGACTATCGCACGTTGGGCACACGTATCAAGTGCAATCCTGCCATTAAGAAGCAAGCCGACCGCGATGCCCTGCGTGCAGCCGTCAACTCCGGCCTGATAGACGTTATAGCCACCGACCATGCGCCCCATCTGCTCTCCGAAAAAGAAGGAGGTGCCTTGAAGGCCATGTCCGGCATGCCGATGATACAGTTTTCGCTTGTCAGCATGCTGCAACTGGTAGATGAGGGAATATTCACACTCGAGACCATCGTTGAAAAAATGTGCCATGCTCCCGCACAAATTTACCGCATCAACGAGCGCGGCTATATCCGTGAAGGTTACCGGGCAGACCTTGTGCTGGTACGCCCCGATACCCCGTGGGAAGTGACAGCCGACAAAGTTTTGAGCAAATGCGGCTGGAGCCCATTGGAAGGACATACCTTCAACTGGAAAGTGGAAAGGACTTTTGCCAACGGACATCCCGTTTATAGCGACGGCATGGTGGACGATGCTTATCGTGGCGAGGAACTGAGATTTGGAGAGTGAAGGCTAGGGATTAAGGATTAGGGATGAAATGGGATGAAAAGGACAATATTGGCACTGGGGCATGAATTGCTTTCGTATCGGATTCATGAAGTAACCCCTTACATCAACTGGATTTATTTCTTCCATGCCTGGGGCTTCCAGCCTCGCTTTGCAGCTATCGCAAACATCCATGGCTGCGATTCTTGCCGTGCACTTTGGCTGACGACCTTTCCCGAAGAGGAACGCACCAAGGCTTCCGAAGCCATGCAGCTCTTCAAGGAGGCCAATAGAATGCTCGACCGACTGGACGAAACAATCTCCATCCATTGCATCTTCAGGCTTTGCCAGGCAAATGCAGACGGAGATAACCTCTTGATAGAAGGAACAACCTTCCCACTGCTCCGCCAGCAGACACCCCAACCCGATGGCGGTCCATTTCTCTGTCTGAGCGATTTTGTACGTCCCCTCTCTTCAGGCACGCCCGACATCGTAGGACTTTTCGCCTCCACCATCAGTGAAGAGGCCGAAGAGACTTATAAAAGCGACCCTTACAAACATCTCCTTGTACAGACTCTGAACGACCGCCTTGCCGAAGCCGCCACAGAAAAGATGCACGAATATGTCCGCAAGGAGGCTTGGGGGTATGCCCCCGACGAATCCTTGTCCATTCCGGATCTGCTGGTCGAGAAATACCAAGGCATCCGCCCCGCTGTGGGATACCCCTCCCTACCCGACCAATCCGTGAATTTCCTGCTGGACGAACTGCTCGGCATGAAGCAGATAGGCATCACGCTGACTGAACATGGAGCCATGCACCCTCACTCCTCCGTCTGCGGCATGATGCTGGCACATCCCGCATCCCGATACTTTTCAGTGGGCAAGATTGGAGAAGACCAGCTGGACGACTACGCCCGCCGCCGGGGAATGCCAATAGGGGATATGCGGAAGTTTTTAGCCACTACAATATGAATAATGTGCTAATGTGCCTATATGCTAATGTGCCAATTGGCTGCGCTATATGTATATTGTGCTACCATGCCGCAGGTCATTGGCACATTAGCATATAGGCACATTAACACATTAAAATAATCCTTTTTGAACTGTGATTTATCGCCACACAATGCGACTAACAGTGCAAAAGCAATTCGAAAGAAGCTAAAAGATGGAAAATGCAGAACAAGAGTTTGTATCCGTGGTACGGGAGTATGAGCGCGTGATATATAAGGTGTGCTATCTGTACACCACGCCCAATGCTACCCTCAACGACCTGTATCAGGAAGTGGTGCTCAACTTATGGAAAGCATTTCCCAAGTTCCGGCGGGAGTGTAAGATTTCCACATGGATTTACCGCATCGCACTGAACACGTGCATCAGCTTTATCCGCAAAGAAAAGAACATCCCCGAAATCGTCACCCTCACCCAGGAAGCCGACCGGACTGAAGAAACCGACGAGACACAAGCCATGCTACGGCAACTCTACCGGATGATAAACCGGCTGGGACAATTGGAAAAATCCATCATCCTGCTCTATCTGGAAGAGAAAAGCTACGAAGAGATTGCCGAAATCACCGGGCTGACCCTGACTAATGTTGCCACCAAGCTCAGCCGCATCAAGGACAAATTGAAAAAAATGAATAAGGAGGAATAAATATATGGAACTGGATGAACTGAAGAAATCATGGAACGCACTGAATGAACAGTTGCAGAAAGAACCGATTGCTGACGAACAGCAGATTACCGAACTGATTGCCGGCTACAAGGCCAATACCCGCAAAAGTCTGGGACGACTCGTAGTCATACAGCGTTTCTCTATCGGAATGGGAGCGGTAGGTCTGGCAGCCCTTCTGCTTATATGGCTGTTGCTGCCCACCTTCGGCTTCAATGAGCAGCTGCAAGGCAAGATTGTCGCTTTACTGGGATTCATCGCTATAAGCATCCTCATAGGCATGTGGTGGGACTGGAAAACATACCGCTGGAACAAGGACACGCGTATTGATGAAATGGGGGTTGCCGAAGTCAGTCGCCGTATGACCACCTTCCGCCAATGGACCAGATATGAAGTGATGGGCATCTCCATTTGGATTATCCTTTTCAATATCCTCAACTATTGGGTGATGGAATATCATCTGGCACCAGCCAGCGTACAAGCCCTACTGATTACCCTTTTCGTAGTATTTGACGCGCTAATTATCTATATTCTCTACAAAAAAGTGATTTACAAACATCTGGACAATATTAAAAAGAACATTGAAGAATTGAAAGATATATGCACCGAGTAACTCTTGTTTTCATCCTTTTCCTTCTCATCCCCGACCTTTACATTTACTTGGTTTATGTAGTAAGAAAAACCAGAAAGGCAGTTCTTCACTGCCTTTATTGGCTTCCCACCTTGCTATTAGCGGCAGGCTATGTTTACTTCATATTCCTTACGGGCGACAATGCGATGTCAAACCATACGCAGGCCATAGGCAGACTGGCAATTACCATCATGCTGTTTGTCTTTCCAAAAACCATATTCATGCTTTGCTCGCTGGTGGGAGTACTGGCACACTTCATCATCCGTCGTTGTCCCCGCAGCCCGTTCACCGCTATAGGACTGGTTTTGGCTGTCGTCAGCTTCTTCAATATCCTTTACGGTACCCTGGCAGGCATCACCCGTTTCGATACAAAAGAAGTGGAATACCGTTCTGCCAATATTCCGGAAGGTTTCGACGGCTACCGCATCGTGCAAATATCGGACATACACATCGGCAGTTGGCAAGGCAATCCGGAACCCATCAAACAGTTGGTCGATTTAGTCAACGGACAGAAGCCGGACCTGATTGTCTTCACCGGTGACCTCGTGAACCAGCAGAGCCACGAACTGGATGGTTTCCAAGAAATACTCTCCCAACTATATGCACCGGACGGAGTATACTCCATCCTCGGCAACCATGACTATGGCTCATACTATCACTGGCAAAGCCCGAAAGCAGAAATCGCCAATCTGGACTATTTAATCCGGCAGCAGAAAGCAATGGGATGGAAACTGCTGAACAATGAGCATGACATCCTTCATCACAAAGGTGACAGCATAGCCCTCATCGGTGTGGAAAACGACGGGGAGCCTCCTTTCTCCCAATTTGCAGACTTGCCGCAAGCCATGCAGGGCACGGAGGGAATGTTCCAAATATTGCTCAGCCATAACCCTACCCACTGGAGGCGCGAGGTACTGCCCCAATCGGATATTTCACTGATGCTTGCAGGACACACCCACGCCATGCAAGGCATCTTGTTCGGACATTCCCTTGCCGAACTTATCTATCCGGAATGGAGAGGAATGTACTACGAAGGCAAGAGGGCTTTGTACGTAAATATTGGCATCGGCTATGTAGGACTGCCGTTCCGGTTCGGGGCATGGCCGGAAATTACAGTACTAAAATTAGTAAGAGAGAAAGAGTGACGAAATAAGAAAAAGGTATATCTTTGTAGCAATAAAAAATCCGACACCTATGAAGATACTTTATATTATTTATCAGGTTTGCTTTGCGTTGCCCATTTTATTGGTACTGACTATCCTTACAGCATTGGTCACCATCATCGGTTCGCTGATAGGAGGAGCGCATATCTGGGGTTACTATCCCGGTAAAATCTGGTCACAGCTCATCTGCTATATACTGCTTATTCCGGTGGAGGTACATGGAAGGGAGAAAATACACAAACGTACTTCCTACGTGTTTGTGCCCAATCACCAAGGTGCCTTCGACATATTCTTGATATACGGATTCCTGGGACGGAACTTCAAATGGATGATGAAGAAGAGCCTGCGCAAAATCCCGTTTGTCGGCAAGGCATGCGAGAGCGCAGGACATATCTTCGTCGACCGTTCCAGCCCCAAGAAGGTGCTTGCCACCATGCGGCAGGCAGAATCATCTTTGAAAGACGGCGTGTCACTGGTAGTATTTCCCGAAGGGGCACGTACCTTCACGGGACACATGGGGTACTTCAAGAGAGGTGCTTTCCAGTTGGCAGATGAACTGCAACTGGAAGTGGTGCCCGTCACTATAGACGGCTCGTTCGAGATTCTTCCACGCACCGGAAAGTGGATACACCGCCACCGGATGATACTGACCATCCATGAACCTATTCCTCCCAAAGGGAAAGGGGCAGAAAACATCAAGGCAAGCATGAACGAGGCTTATGCGGCGGTGGAGAGTGCATTGCCGGAAAAGTATAAAGGGATGGTGAAGAACGAAGACCAGGACAGATAAAGACATAATGACAAACGGGAATGCCTGAATATCTTGATAGGATATTCAGGCATTTCCGTTTGTCATTATCAACTCATTCCTGTTTATTTCTGTCCTCCTACAGAAGCATTTTGCTTCATGCGCTTCTGCTCTTCAATCAGCTGCATGTTCTCCTTCGCCTTTGTAAGGAAATCCTTCACCAAAGTATTCTCTTTAAAAGACAAGGGAGCAGTTCTCATGATGTCCTCAATCTGCGGAGTCATCACCGGATAGGGCAGTGTGCTGCACATCATCATGAATACACTGGGGCCCAGCACATTCTCAAAGTTATCTACAATGAACTGCCGGACGTAGTCGTTCATCTCCTTCACAAGTGCTTCGCCTTCCTTTGCCAACTGCCCATGCACGTCATCCAGATTGGCACCGTCCAGCACCATACGCGCCTCTTTCCGTTCCAGCTCCTCTATCTTCACTTCCAGGGAATTGCGCTTGTCTATGAACTCGTACAGTTTGTCATTCAAAGGAGTCCCTTTGGCAATCAACTGAGTATTGGAGATGGAAACCACGATTTTGCCGTCTTCCAGCACCAAAGGCATAATGCCCTCGTGGTCCATATAAAGAGTCACCATCATCACGGAATCGGCCCGGCCTTTCATCTTGAAATGCCCATGGATAACCTCTGCCGAGTCGACGTTCACCCATTGCCCGTCCCGAAGCGTCTTGAGGAACAACATCTTTCCGTCAAGGCTGGTTACCGAGGAACTGCCCTCTATCTTATACTTGCGGTTGCAAGAAGTAAAGAGCACAAGCAGGAGCAAAAAGGGTAAAATGCGGTTCACACTCATTCTAATCATGCAAGAAACGATTTTTGAATTACACCCAGCAAAGGTATTAATATTCCTTATAAACCGAATAGAAAGAAAGGATTTTTCATTCGGTTTACGTATTTTTGCACAATTATAAATCATAAAAATAGAGAAAATATACATGTCAACCTATGCACCTTTTGCCAAACCGCTCTATGTAATGCTGAAACCGGTAGGTGCGGTATGCAATCTGGCATGCGATTATTGCTATTATCTGGAGAAATCCAAACTATATAGAGACAACCCCAAGCATGTGATGAGCGAGGAACTGCTGGAAAAGTTCATCGAGGAGTACATCAACTCGCAGACCATGCCCCAGGTTCTGTTCACCTGGCATGGAGGAGAGACGCTGATGCGTCCGCTCTCTTTCTACAAACGTGCCATGGAGCTGCAAAAGAAATATGCCAACGGACGCACCATAGACAACTGCATACAGACCAACGGCACGTTGCTGACCGATGAATGGTGCCGGTTTTTCAAAGAAAACAACTGGCTGGTGGGTGTCTCCATAGACGGGCCTCAGGAGTTCCATGACGAATACCGGAAGAACAAGCAGGGCAAGCCCTCTTTCGTCAAGGTGATGCAGGGCATCAACCTGCTGAAAAAGCACGGTGTGGAATGGAACGGAATGGCAGTGGTCAATGACTACAACGCCGACTATCCGCTGGACTTCTATAATTTCTTCAAGGAGATAGGATGCCATTACATCCAGTTTGCCCCCATCGTGGAGCGCATTGCCCCTCATGGGGACGGACGCCATCTTGCCTCCCTGGCAGACAAGGAAAAGAGCACGCAGCTGGCAGACTTTTCCGTCACGCCGGAACAATGGGGAGACTTCCTATGCGCCTTGTTCGACGAATGGGTAAAGCAGGACGTGGGTACTTACTACATACAGTTATTCGACTCTACCCTTGCCAACTGGATAGGCGAACAACCGGGTGTATGTTCCATGGCAAAGACTTGCGGCCATGCAGGCGTCATGGAGTTCAACGGAGACGTATATGCGTGCGACCATTTTGTTTTCCCCGAATATAAACTGGGCAACATCCATCAGAATACACTGGTGGAGATGATGTACGGAGAACGGCAACAAGCCTTCGGACTGATGAAGCAACAATCTCTCCCCACCCAATGCAGGGAGTGCGAATGGCTGTTTGCCTGCAACGGCGAATGTCCAAAGAACCGTTTTGCACGTACAGCCGACGGAGAGCCGGGACTGAATTACCTTTGTGCAGGATATCATAAGTTCTTCAGTCACGCAGCCCCATACATGGACTTTATGAAGAACGAACTGATGAACCGGCGTCCGCCTGCAAACATTATGGAAGCAATAAGAAACAATGCCATAAAGCCATAAGCCCACAAGCGATGACAATGAAATTCAAAGACATTACTTAATAATTGATTATATGAAGATTACATTTAAGAAAGGTTTGCTTGCGGCCATTGCCGCACTGACAGTCTGCTCTGCGCGTGCAGACGAAGGAATGTGGTTGTTGCAACTGATGAAGCAGCAGAACTCCATCGACATGATGAAAAAGCAAGGACTGAAGCTGGAGGCTGACGACCTTTATAATCCCAACGGCGTGTCACTGAAAGATGCTGTAGGTATCTTTGGCGGTGGCTGTACCGGCGAAATCATCTCTCCGGAAGGACTGATTCTGACCAATCACCATTGCGGATACGGTGCCATACAGCAGCACAGCAGCGTGGAACACGATTATCTGACAGATGGTTTCTGGGCCATGAACCGCAGTGAAGAACTGCCCACCCCGGGATTGAAATTCCGTTTCGTGCACCGCATTGTAGACATCACCGACCTTGTCAACGCTAAAATAAAGGCAGGCGAAGTGACGGAAATCGATGCACTGACTTCCCCGTTCCTCAACAAACTGGCAAAAGAGGAACTGGAGAAGAGCGATTTGAAGGGTAAACCGGGCATTGAAGTGCGCGCACTCCCCTTCTATGCAGGAAACAAATTCTATATGTTCTATTATAAGGTATACAGCGACGTGCGTATGGTTGCCGCTCCTCCCTCCTCGGTAGGTAAGTTTGGCGGTGAGACCGACAACTGGATGTGGCCGCGCCACACGGGCGACTTCTCCATGTTCCGTATCTATGCCGATGCCAACGGAGAGCCGGCTGAATACAGTGAAAGCAACGTACCCCTGAAAACCCCGAAGTTCCTGCCCATCTCCATCAAAGGTCTGAACGAAGGTGACTACGCCATGATTATGGGCTTCCCCGGCAGCACAGAACGTTACCTCACCCAGAGCGAAGTGAAGCAACGCATGAACGCCGTGAATCAGGCAATGATTGATATGCGCGGCGTACGCCTCGAAGTGCTGCGCAAGTATATGGATGCCAGTGACAAGACCCGCATCCAGTATGCCAGCAAGTTTGCCGGAAGCAGTAACTACTGGAAGAACTCCATCGGTATGAACAAGGCAATCATCGACAATGACGTGTTGGGCGCCAAAGCCGAAATCGAGAAAAAGTATGCCGCCTTTGCCCAAGGAAAACCCGAATACGAGGGTGTGGTAGAGAAAATTGATGCCATCATCGAGAAAAGCACCCCCACGCTGCGCCAGCTCTACTATACCAACGAAGCATTGCGCGGTGCTATCGAATTCGGCAGTACCTACCTTATCATGGATAACATAAAGAAAGCGCTCGAAGAGAAGAACGACTCATTGCTGCAAGCTTCGAAGAAGCAGTTGGAAAATGCATACGATGGTATCCACAATAAAGACTACGACCACGAAGTGGACCGCGCCGTAGCCAAAGCCATCCTGCCCGCCCTTGCCAAGGCACTGAACGCCGACGAGCTGCCCTCCTTCTACCAAACCATCAACGGAGAGTTCAAGGGCGACTACAACACATACGTAGACAACATTTACGACAACTCCATCCTCTCCAACCGCAAGAACCTGGATAAATTCCTGGCAAAGCCCACCGTGAAAGCCATCGAGAAAGACCCTGCTACGGCTTACTCGCGCTCCAAGAACGAAAAGCTGCAGGAACTCGGAAAGCAATACATGGAACTGGAAAGCGGAATGGAACTGCTCCACAAGGCCTACATCCGTGGCTTGGGTGAAATGAAACAGCCCGTCCCCTCCTATCCGGATGCCAACTTCACCATGCGTCTGACCTATGGTAATGTAAAATCATACAGCCCACGCGATGCCGTACACTACGACTACTATACCACTACCGACGGTATCCTTGAAAAAGAGAATCCCGAAGACCGTGAATTCGTGGTACCCGCCAAGCTGAAAGAACTGATTCAAAAGAAAGACTTCGGACGCTACGCCATGGCAGACGGCACCATGCCGGTTTGCTTCCTCACGACGAACGACATCACCGGCGGTAACTCCGGCAGCCCCGTCATCAATGGCGAAGGACAGCTCATCGGTACTGCTTTCGACGGCAACTGGGAATCTCTGAGCGGTGACATCAACTTCAACAATGACCTGCAGCGTTGCATTGCACTGGATATACGCTACGTGCTCTTCATCCTCGACAAACTGGGCAATTGCAGTCATCTGATAAAAGAAATGAACATTATAGAATAAATTAAAGCCTCTGAGAGATTACCTCCCATACTGAATGGCATTCAGTCGTATAGTGAATGCCATTCAGTCGTATACTTAACCCTATTCAGTCGTATACTGAATAGCCCCCCTCTCAGATGCTCTTCTAACGCACATCACCATGAAAAGAATCCTATTATCATTATTCATTACATCTTCTGTCCTTGCCGCACACGCCGACGAAGGTATGTGGATGCTCACCGACCTGCAAAAGCAGAACGAAGTAGCCATGACGGAACTCGGACTGCTCATCCCCACCAACCAAATCTACAATCCCGACGGCATTGCCCTGAAGGATGCCGTGGTGCATTTCGGCGGTGGCTGTACCGGCGAAGTCATCTCTGCCGAAGGCCTGGTACTGACCAACCACCACTGCGGCTATGGCGCCATACAACAACACAGCTCGGTGGAACACGACTACCTGACCGACGGTTTCTGGGCTATGTCCCGCGAAGAGGAGCTTCCCTGCAAGGGACTCACCGTCACCTACATCGACCGGATACTGGACGTGACAGACTACGTAAACGAACAACTGAAAACCGACGACGACCCGAACGGCACCAATTATCTGTCTCCCAAATACCTGAAAACAGTAGCCGACCGCTTCGCCAAGTCCGAAGGCATCGCCCTGACACCCGGCCGCAAACTGGAACTGAAAGCCTTCTACGGTGGAAACAGATACTATCTGTTCGTAAAGACCACCTATAGCGACATCCGCATGGTAGGCGCTCCCCCCTCCTCCATCGGCAAGTTCGGTGCAGACACCGACAACTGGATGTGGCCCCGCCACACGGGAGATTTCTCCATGTTCCGCATTTATGCCGACAAAGACGGGAAACCCGCCGCTTACAGCAAAGACAACGTTCCCCTAAAAGTGAAGAAACATCTCACCATCAGCCTTGACGGCTATCGCAAGGGCGACTTTACCTTCGTCATGGGATTCCCCGGACGCAACTGGCGCTACATGATTTCCGACGAGGTGGAAGAGCGTATGCAAACCACCAACTTCATGCGCCACCACGTGCGCGATGTCCGCCAGAAAGCTCTGATGAAACAAATGTTGCAAGACGATGCCGTACGCATCCACTATGCCAGCAAGTATGCATCTTCTGCCAACTACTGGAAAAATGCCATCGGTATGAACGAAGGTCTCGTCCGTCTGAAAGTATTGGACACTAAACGTGCACAGCAAGAGGCACTCCTGGCACGCGGACGCTCGCTGAACGACAATAGCTATCAGCAAGCATTCGACCAGATACGCGCCATCGTAAAGCAACGCCGTCCAGCCCTCTACCACCAGCAAGCCATTCAGGAAGCACTGGTGACGGGACTCGATTTCATGCGTATCCCCAGCACCGCAGGACTGGTATCTGCCTTGAAGAACAAGGACAAAAAACAGATTGCAGCAGCTAAAGACAGCCTTCAGAAGGCAGCCGACCGCTACTTTGCCTCTGTCCCCTTCCCCGAAGTGGAACGTATTGTTGGCAAGGAAATGCTGAAAATCTACATGAAGTATATCCCTGCCGAACAACGCATCGGTATTTTCCAAATCATAGACAAGCGTTTCAAGGGCAACAGCGACGCTTTCATCGACGCCTGCTTTGAACATTCCATCTTCGGCAACAAGGAGAACTTTGCCAAGTTCATCCGCAAGCCCAGCCTCTACAAGATTAATACAGACTGGATGGTCTTGCTGAAATATTCCATCACGGACGGCCTGCTTCAGACCTCCATTGCCATGATGGATGCCAATAAAAACTACAATGCCGCCCACAAGGTATGGGTAAAGGGCATGATGGACATGAAACTTGCCAATGGTCAGCCCATCTATCCGGATGCCAACTCCACCTTGCGCCTGACCTACGGTCAAGTACTCCCCTACGCTCCGGCAGACGATGTGAAATATGATTACTACACCACTCTGAAAGGAGCTATGGAAAAGGAAGATCCCGACAATTGGGAGTTTGTAGTCCCCACCAAACTGAAACAGCTGTATCAGGCAAAGGATTTCGGACGTTATGCCATGCCGAACGGCGAAATGCCCATCTGCTTCATTGTCAACACAGACAATACCGGTGGAAACTCCGGCAGCCCAGTGTTCAATGCCAAAGGAGAACTGATAGGTACCGGCTTTGACCGCAATTACGAAGGTCTGACTGGCGACATTGCCTTCCGTCCGTCCTCCCAACGAGCAGCATGTGTAGACATCCGCTACACCTTGTTCATCATCGACAAATACGCGGGAGCTTCGCATCTCATTGAAGAGATGACGATTAAATAATGATTTAGCGAACAAATCCTCCTCCTATTTTGTTATCATTACAAATAAATAAAAACAGAAAGGAAAAAATTATGGAAAAGTTTGAAGAATTGATACAATCAGAAAAGCCCGTTTTAGTTGATTTCTTTGCAACCTGGTGTGGCCCGTGCAAGGCGATGCATCCGGTACTGGAAGAACTCAAAAACGAAATAGGAGATGCTGCCCGTATCGCCAAAATAGATGTAGACCAGCACGAAGAACTTGCTGCCCGCTACCGTATACAAGCAGTACCGACATTTATCGTATTTAAGAAAGGCGAAGCCGTATGGCGCCACTCGGGTGTCATCAGCGGTAAGGATTTGAAAGCCGTTATAGAACAAAACTCTTAACAAGAAGAAATGAAGAAGATTATAGCAATGGTTGCCCTCGTGTTTTCCTGCATGCTGGCCTATGCTCAAACAAACGGAGAAGTTATCGTCATGAACAAAGCCATGTTCATCAAGGATGTGTTCGACTATGAGAAATCCCAGGACTGGAAATACAAGGGAAACAAGCCTGCCATCATAGACTTATATGCCGACTGGTGCGGACCTTGCCGCATGGTGGCTCCCATTATGAAGGAACTGGCCAAAGAGTATGCCGATAAAATCGTTGTCTACAAAGTCAATGTGGATAAGGAAAAGGAACTGGCAGCGTTGTTCAATGCAACAAGCATCCCTCTTTTTGTATTCATCCCTATGAATGGAGAGCCTCAGCTCTTCCGCGGAGCAGCCGATAAGGCTACCTACAAAAAGGCGATTGACGACTTTTTACTGAAAACAGAATAGTTCATAATAGAAAGAAAAAACTCCTGACTACCTTTACAAAAAGGCAAGTCAGGAGTTTTTGTATCCTATTCACTCAAAACACGATAGGCATCTCTTTCCATTCTCCTCCGTGTAGTTCCATCACCGATTCATATCCAGCTTTCCTCAAGGCACACAAAGCTTCGGGACGTCCGTTGCTTATCCGTTCCGGATAGTGTGAATCACTGTTTACCTGCACACGTACACCCAAATCATGCAGGTAGGAGAAATACCGCTCATTGGGGTAAAAAGTACCCAGGTCATGATAGGCTTTGGTATTGACCTCTACCTGATAGCCGCGACGGGCAATATCTGCGAAATACGCCCTAACCAGCTCATCATACCAAGGCTCGTCCAGCAATCCCGGGCGATAGCATGCTGCATTGTAGTGCATCTTATCGGCATGGCCCACAATATCAAAACCACCCAGCTCGAGCATCCTCGTCAACCTACCATAATAGAGACGGACCACATGCTCCAAGTCACCGCAGAAATGTCCGTCTACAATGGTCTTAAAGGTATCCGCAGGTACATCTACATCCACCACTTCCCCTTTGTCATTGTAGAGAAGATGTACAGAACCAATACGGTAGTCCAACGGCAACTCCCTGAAACGGGCGATGGACGGATTACTCGCTTCATTCAGATAATCAATCTCCAGACCGATATACAGTTCGATACGTCCGGCATACTTCTCCTTCAGACGATGGAATTCAGATAGATAGTCGTCCATGATATCCCACTCCATAGTCCATGCCGTAGAAAAAGGCAATGGAGCATGCGATGAAAAGCCATAAGATGTAAAACCTTCACTCAATGCAAAACGCACAAAGTCCTCCATGCCGGCACGCCCGTCACAATAAAGGCTATGGCTATGATAATTCGTCAGATTTCCCACTTTCTCAGTTCTAATTTTTAATTCTTAATTTTCAATTTCGAACTTCAGTTCGATTCTATCTCACTCAGCTCCAGCCAGCGCAATGTTTTTTCGTCAATCAAGTCCGACAATTCCGGCAAACGTTTCGACTTCTCCGTCAGTTCGTCCACAGACAAAGTACCGCTGCACAAAGCCTCTTCAATTGCATTCTTTTCGGTTTCCAGGTCAGCTATCTCCTGCTCCAATTGTTCAAACTCGCGTTTTTCCTTAAAAGACATGCGCCGCTTTTCGTTCAGACGCACCTTCGCCGTCTTGTCCTCCTGAGCCTTGGCGGCTTCTTTCTCTTTCTCCTTTTCCTGATGGACTTTCGCATCTTTCCAGTCGCGATATTGTGTATAGTTGCCGGGAAAGTCGCGGATGTCCCCTTGTCCGTTGAACACTAACAGATGGTCTACCACTTTGTCCATGAAATAACGGTCGTGGCTCACCACAATCACGCATCCTTTGAAATTCTGCAAATACTCTTCCAGCACATTCAGCGTCACAATATCGAGGTCATTGGTCGGCTCATCCAGCACCAGGAAGTTGGGATTGCGCATCAGGACCGTACACAGATAGAGGCGGCGGCGTTCTCCCCCACTCAGCTTGTAGACATAGCTGTGCTGTGTCTCGGGAGTAAACAGGAAATGTTGCAGGAATTGCGATGCCGTCAGCTTCTTGCCGTTGCCCAGTTCTATGACTTCGGCAATGTCCTGCACTACATCAATCACTTTCATCTGCTCGTCAAACTGCAAGCCGTCCTGCGAGTAGTAACCGAAGCGGACCGTCTCGCCAATGTCCAGCGTACCGCTGTCTGCCTGCTCCAACCCCATCAGTATCTTGATGAAGGTCGACTTGCCCGTACCGTTATTCCCTACGATACCCATCTTTTCGTAACGGGAGAAGATGTAAGAGAAATCATCCAGAATCTTCAAGTCACCAAAGGATTTGTACAGATGGTCTGCCTCGAATATCTTACTGCCTATATAAGAAGCCTTAACGTCCAGCTTTACATTGTCGTTGTTGAAACGCTGCTTTGCCACCTTCTCCAACTCGTAAAAGGCATCCTCCCGATAGCGTGCCTTGTGCCCGCGGGCTTGCGGCATGCGGCGCATCCATTCCAGCTCTGTGCGGTAGAGGTTATTGGCACGTTCTATCTCCACAGTCTTGGCCTCGATACGCTCTTGGCGCTTCTCCAGATAATAACTGTAATTGCCTTTATACTGATAAATCTGCCGGTTGTCTATCTCTACGATTTCGGAGCATACACGGTCGAGGAAATAACGGTCGTGTGTCACCATCAACAAGCTGAGGTTATTCCGGCGGAGATATTCCTCCAGCCACTCCGTCATATCGAGGTCGAGGTGGTTGGTAGGCTCGTCCAGTATCAGCAAATCGGGTTCAGTGATAAGGGTATTGGCAAGTGCCACACGCTTCAACTGCCCGCCGGACAGATGTTTTACGTGCTGACTGAAATCACGTATTTTAAGTTGAGACAGAATCTGTTTCGCCTTCTGCTCGTACTCCCAAGCTTTTTCATGGTCCATACGCACCAGAATTTCGTCCAAGCCGGGATGCCCCTCCGTTTCCATGCAACGTTCATATTCCTTGATTAACTCGACAGTACTGTTGCCATGATGGAAGCACGCTTCGAGCACGGTCAGCTCTTCGGGATATTGCGGGTCTTGTTCCAGATAACCCACACGCAAATCACGACGGAAGGAAATGGTGCCATTGTCATACCCTTCCTTGCCGGAAAGGATATTGAGCAATGTCGTCTTGCCACTGCCGTTCTTGGCTATCAACCCGACACGCTGTCCCTCGGACAAGCCCAAAGAAATATTTTCGAATAGTACCAAGTCACCGAACGACTTGGTCAAGTTTTCCACCTGAAGAATTGAATTTACTGCTGCCAATGCTTTAATAGTTGAAAAATGAAAATTGAAAGTTGAAAATCACAGTACCGAGATGACCGGACCTTAGAACAAGGAGCTGTATATCTCCGGCAGATTCACTTTACCTCCTGCCTTTACTTTGCTCCAAACCAGCTTCATGGGGTCTATCCATTCACCGGTAGACGTGTTCAGCAATATGGGCGCTTCCCGGTTTCCGTCCACCAAGGTACGCCATTCCATACCGTCCACTTCATTGGCGAAAATAACACAAAGCGCGATGCCAAAAGCCAGCCATGCATCCTTCTTCTTAGGACCGATGTTGCTTTCTTCCATCATCTGCTGCATCTTGGCAATGTCTTCCTCGGCTCCCTGGAAATCCTTCTTCAACAATTCCTTTATAGTAGTATCCACCCACTCGTATGCTTCATTAATCTGGTAGATTTCCGAAAGGCGCACCGGAATTATCTCCGCTGGATACTTCACTCCATCCTTCCGCGTTTCCAGCGAAGCGATAATCTTCTCCGCTTCTGCAACCGGCTCTCCTTTCTTCACCGTAAACGAACATTCAAAGGCAACTTCATCCGCGCCCGTTATCCATAAATGGGAAGTATAGTACGCACCTTCTTCCTCGAACATCTCCTTACTATATGCACATTCCATCCGGCCTATCCTAACCGGAATGGCAGAGGAGTTTTCCCGTAACTCTTGCTTCACGGAGTCCTTGCCATATGTAGCATTCCCTTTGAAAGCCGAAATGCGAAAATTACCGGTCCACTCATTGGGGTTATAAAAAAGGAAAGAGCCTTCCCCGTCCTCGAATTCATTCCAGTCTGCCGGATAAGTCATGGAGAACCATGCCCCCGGAGAGATAAATTTCTTGCTTTGTTCCATATATAGACTAATCTTTGCAAAGACAGTTCCTACCATCTCAGCTATTTCTCGCAAAGATAGTACAAACCGAATGCAAAATAAAATGAACTTGTCCATTTTTTATGCTGAGGTGCAGCCTATCTTCGGTTTTAGGGCAAAAGTAACATATTACCGCCGTTGATATGCAAACAAACGAAACAAAAAAACAGCCGATTCTCACGAACCGGCTGTTCCAATCATCATCTATGAATGAAGACCATTAGAGCCTTCAATATCTTAACTATATCTTAAAATCCACATTTTGGGCGTAAAGATAATGAATTTGTATCACAAAATAAAATGCAATGAAAAATTAGTTTTGGGCACTGTCCCACCATACGGGTAAAGTCCATACGTCCTCGGCAGCATTCCAAAGTGCAATTGAAGTATCAGCTCCCGGAACAGTGGCACCGATAGCTTGCAGATTGGCCGTATTGTAGTTGAGTTCATGACTGCATTGCTGCCAACGACGGAACTGTTTACCTTGCGGAATATTCTTTTGGGCAGTAGCATCAACGCCATAGCGTGCAGGAATACCCCAGCCTAAGAAAAGCTCCGGATTAAAATCGTAGCGACGCATATCGTTCCAAATTTCCATGGAAAAATGCAATGCCAAACGCTTTTGAGTAAGAATCTTGCCCAAAGTAATATTCTCTTCAGTGCCGATACCATTGTTCAAATAGTTGTCAATGTCGGTTTGCGTCATAGGAGAGAACGAGGGGCATGCTTCCAAATTGGCATCTTCACGGCACCACACTTTCAACTTATCGTTCATACCGTCGATACTGGCTGCAATACCTTTCTTATAAGCATTAAAAGCCGCTCCTTTATTACCTTGGTTAAAGAGTACTTCAGCACGTATGAAACAAGCTTCGGCATAGGTTCCAATATAGGTGGGAGAAGACACGCGAGTATAGAAAGTTCCCGATTCGCGAGAGGCATCAGTGCCATCGCGACGATAAAGTAAATCAGGACGTCCTTGATAAGCTTTGCACTGACTGGTACACTCTACATAAATAGTGTCCCCCTTACGGGTAGAAGATTCACTGTCAATCCACCAACCTTTGGCTGCCGAGAAGTTCGAGCGCAACGGTCCGCCGGTAAGGCTGGGACTATCATTGCCAATCATATCTACACCCATAGAACGACGCCAACCGTTTTTGAACTTCACCTCTGCGGGTGAATTACTTGATTGCTTCGAATATGCCCAAGGTAAAATCTTATCGGCACGCGGATCTTCTATTCCACTTCCGGCAAAATTTGTCAGATTATCGTAAAGCATCTTGGTAGGCATATAGCCGGCATTCATGCCACATACAGAAAAGAGCGGTGAATAATCAACCGGTTCATCCCATCCCAATACATCATGCGAATTATTGGCATCAATATGATTGAATACGGTATTGTCGGCATTGCTTTGCTGAGCCTTGTCAAGACAAGCCAAGATTTCTGCGGCATCGTATTTCCCTTCAAGATAACTGCCTTCACCCTTTTTAATAAGCTTGTTAATGTAACGTGCTTTAAGTAAGTATGCCAATTTAAGCCACTTGTCTACACTACCACCGTTCCAAATATCGCCTACAGCCAACGAAGCTGTCGCAGACCCTTGCTCTTTTTGGAACATCTCGATAGCGGTGTCAAGATCGGCCAAACAGCCCAAATAGATTGTTTTTCCGTCATTATAGGTAGGAGTAACACCGGCTTCAGCCTCACTCGACTTGTAAGGCATTTCTCCATAAAGGTCTGTCATAAGCATAAAACCATAGGCACGAATTACGCGAGCTGCACCCACATAATGCCAAGCCTCGGCTGCCGTAGCCTTGTCAATCAAAAATGGAATATTTACAGCAGCTCCACAGAACCACCATTGGTAGGGAGTGGTAACGGCACCGGTCTGAGGACTCCAATAAGACATGCTCCAATAAGTACCGCCGTCATAATAGCGTGTCCAATCGCCCATAGACATACTGGAACGCCAAGCAGCAAACTGAGTGGCACTGTTGGTATAAAATTCAATATGTGCCAATCGTGAATCATAGGTCGCATTTCCAGCTGTGGGATTTTCGGGATCGACATTTACATCGAGCCAGTCACTACACCCCGAGAACAAAGTCATAAGGGCACCCACACTACATAATATCATAGATTTGAATAATTTCATATTGCTTCTGTTTTTTAAGAGTTAGAAAGTAAGATTCAAGCCAAATGACATGGTAGAAGTGGCAGGTACACCGCAGTAGTCAAATCCTACTGATGATGAGCCACCTACACCCGCACCAGCGGCAGCCACTTCAGGATCACCGTCGTAATTGGTGATGAGCAATAGATTGGTAGCAGCTACCGATACCGAAGCACGCTTTACAAATCCAATCTTGGAAAGCCACGTTTTAGGAAACTCATAGCTCAATGAAACAGAACGCAAACGCAAAGAGTTGACATCGGTAATATAGTTGGCTGACTCCTTAGAATAATAGTTCTGATAGTAATCCTTAATGATGTTGTAACCACTCATTTGTACTCCATTAAAAGTATAGGTTTTATCGGCCTCCCAAGTATTGGTCACTGGGTCACCATTGGCATTGACACCCGTTACAGTGAGAGAACGATTGCGTACATCGGCAGAGAACTGGCTCACACCGCTGTTATCCATAGCATATTGAGTACCGTTGACCACATCGCCACCTACACGGAATTCCCATAGCATATTGAAAGTAAAATTCTTCCAAGTAAGGGTGTTGTTCAATCCACCGGTAAACGATGACTCACGATTACCTACTGCTACAAGGGTTTTGTCATAAGTAGGCATACCGTTTTTGTCGAGTATCACCTCACCGGCGTCATTACGTTTCCATTTGGTACCGGCAATACCCATAAAATCTCCACCGCTGAACGAGGCTGCCTGCATACCGGCATATTGCACATCGGTAACATACATCACGCCCATACCTTCGGGAAGCCCGTCCAAAGTACCACGATTACCTGCCATGTTCAAGCCAATGTCCCATGTCCAGTCCTTAGTCTGTATGGGAGTTCCCGAAATAGAGAGTTCCATACCTTTGTTATACACATTGCCCGCATTGATACTCCAAAAGATGTAACCGGTAGATTGCGGACCGCGAGGAGCAAGAATCTGATTATATGAATCGTTGGTATAGTAAGCATAGTCTATGTGCAGGCGGTTTTTGAAGAAACTCAATTCCACGCCTATTTCGGTAGACTTGGTCATTTCCGGTTTCAGTTTGTCATTACCGCGTGTCCAAGTATTTCCCACACCTACCGTACCGTCAAGATAGGTACCCGTAGGCCATAAGGCAGTTTCCAATTCGTACACACCGGTATCTTTACCTACCTTGGCCCACGATGCACGCAATTTACCAAAGTTGAGCACACTGTCATCCAGCCAACCGAGTCGCTGCAAGGCTTCAGTAAATACGAATGAACCGCTTACCGAAGGATAGAAGTACGAACGGTTTTCAAGAGGAAGAGTAGAAGTCCAGTCATTACGACCGCTCACAGTGAGATAGAGCATATTTTTCCATGATGCACGGAATTCTCCAAAAGCTCCTACCAAACGTTTCTTAGTAGCTGCATGTGTGAATTGCTTATTGTCTTTACTGGCATTGGCGTATGAGAAGAAATCAGGAACGGAAAAGTTCCAAGCCATCATCGAGCTACGGTCTGTCTTGGTTTCGTCCATTGTGGCACCCAACAAAAGATTCAAATCGAAATCACCGAACTTATGGCTCATGTTCGACATAAAGTCATGGCTCATATAGCGGAACTGCTGGGTGTTGTCACTCATCATACCTTTTTGCCACACTTGTTTAAGCACGCCATTGGCAGCCAAACGGTTGGAAGCAGTTTGGGTATAACGGTCAATACCTATTTTATAAGAAACAAACCACCATTTGGCAATATCGGCTTTTATACTGAGCATCCCATTGAAACGGTCGATGTCGTCATACATGTGGTTACGATTGACAATCCAATAGGGGTTGTCGCGTTCGTCCCATGGATCAAGACGATCGCCAAACAAACGATAACGGGTACCATCCTCGTTCTGATAGTGGGTCATTCGGTCGAAAGGAGACCAGTTGTACACACCATAAAGAGCACCATTACCACTCGAATTATAAAGCCCGGCACCCGTCAAAGTACGGTCCGTATGAGCATCGCTATATGCGGCACTGGCGTTAAAGGTAAAAATCCCCACCTTCTGCTCACCATTGAAACGGAAAGCATATTTCTTGTATCCGGTCTCGGGCACAACACCTACCTGATCATAGTAAGACCCTGAAAGATAGAATTTACTATTCTTGGTACCCCCGGCTACGCTGGCACTTTCATCGAAAATGTTTCCGCCTTGAAAGAAATCACCTATGTTATCATAAGTAGCTGCGTTCGACTTCTCTCCCCACGAAGTATAAGCAAAGTCATTAAACACAGTACCAGTATAGTTCTTCTTTGAATCATATTGGTCTTCCATATATCCACGGGCATATTGGCGTTGCGTTTGCGGCAGGCTCTTTACCCATGAAGCAGTAAACTTAGAATTGATATTCACTTCAACCACGCCCTCTTTACCTTTCTTGGTAGTGATAAGAATAACTCCGTTGGCTGCACGTGAACCGTATAAAGCGGCAGCTGCAGGGCCTTTGAGCACCGACATACTTTCTATATCTTCGGGATTTATATCCATCAAACGATTGGAAGTAGTAGAGGCAGAACGCATGGAACCATCGAAAGCCGAATTGCCCACCACTGATGAAGAGTTATCAAAAATAACACCATCCACCACAAAGAGCGGCTGATTGTCTTTGCCTTCAGCACCCGACGTTCCTCCACGCAATATAATCTGAGCGCCCGCACCAGCGGCACCGGATGACTGAGTAACATTCACACCGGCCACTTTCCCCGAAAGGGATGAAATAGGATTGGCAGTTTTCATCTTCATCAATTCATCCGACTTCACATCCTCCATTGAATATCCCAAAGCCTTGCGCTCTTTCTTGATACCCATTGCCGTCACAACCACTTCGTCCAGCGCTTGCGAGTCATCTTGCAAACTCACAGTATAAGTAGTGGCGTTCGTCACCTTCAATGTCACTGTTTTGTAGCCAATGAAAGATACCTCCAATGTGCTACCCACCGGCGCCTCTACAGAAAAATTTCCATCAATATCCGTCACAGCGCCGGTACCAGAACCTTTTACTAACACGCTGGCGCCGATGATGGGTTCGCCTGCCGCATCTAAAACTTTACCTGTGATTTTCTTGGCTTGCTGAGTACTTTGGGAACTTAGCACACTTTCAACAGCTGCATTAGCAGCAAAAGGTGCAGACACCCCAAACAATGCAAGCAACACTAATGATAAGCAATAATTTCTTTTCATAAGCTCTATTATTTGGATTTGTTTGCAAACATATGAATTAATTTAGAAATTCTATCATCAATCGAATTAAAAATTACTAAATAAATATTAAAACATTTGCATTTATATTTTTGCAAAGTTTTAAATATCTATTTAGTAATTATTCAAAGCATTAACTCTTAATCATATTAATGCCGTACTTGTATATAATATATCTCAATGATGCGAAAAAACGAAAAACACATCACATTTATCATTTATATATAGCAATGTTTTGAACTATTTGATTTACGCATTAAAGCATATTCATAAATCTTTTTATATAAAAAGAACTTGATTACGTGGGGATATTAGTATGGATAAGGATTCTAAAAAGCAAATTAGTTAAAATGATTCATAAGTTCATCAAAAAATAGTGTTAGACTATTAACAATAATAAATTCCACATATAATCTACATTAACATTTTATTTTTCAGCATAATACTAATATATACAAGTTTCACTTATAAAAACTGGTCTCTTTCCATGTTGTGGAATTTCCATATCAGTGGTGACATATATAATGGTACAGATTATTTCATGACAGCACGTAGCATGAGTGTGAGAAATGCAAACCGTGAAAATCCAACAATCAAAAGGGCAATTGTTAATGGAAAAGACACTGAGGGTAAAGAGACATATACACCTGCTACATATACTTTCAGCGCTGATAAATTTTATAATAGAAATCACTAGTGTTCAGTTTTAATTCATTGAAGCCTCTCAACGGTCTTCATTCATAGATGATGATTGGAACGGCCGGTTCGTGAAAATCGGCTGTTTGCATTCTACGCCTCATTTCCCTATCGGCTGTATTCTCCTTCTCACCTCTTTGGATATTTCCAGAAACATATAGTTCAGTTTGCCGGAATGAATACCTTCCTTATTCTGGGCATACTTCTTATTGGCATACTCCTTGGACTTGTCAAAGGTGATGCGCGACATCTGGTTCTGCGACTTTCCCACCATCGTCGAATCCAACTGTTCGTCCGGAAAGAAATCATCCAAATCCACATCACCAATCATGGTCGTTTCAAGGAAATTCATGTCTTTATGACTGGAATCCGTGTAGTATCCTACAAACATATGCCCCGGGGTGCGCACCAATATAGGTTCTATGTTGATGGCACGGAGCAGAGAAGCAAAAAGCACACTTCCATCCACACAGTTGATTTGCGAGGACTCCAAGGCGTCATCGAACGTGCGCACACGCTGTGAAAAGACCACATTGCTGGAAAGGCTCGTATTGGAGACCGAGCTATAACGGAACTTACGCTTCTGCAGTACATTCCACAAGGCATAAACCTGCCTGTCCACCACTTCGGCACCTCCCTGATAGCCTAAAAAACGGTTGACGATACGCGTATCCAGCGCTTCACGCAACAGCTTGTCAATCATAGGATTCTCCTCATTTACATATGCTGCAAAAAAGATGCCGGTATCATGGAATTTTGTACCATTCGTGACATACCCCAACAGACATTCATTAATGCTGCGAACGGAAAAAGTACGCACCCTCTGCCCCAAATCCTTGCCGTTCATCTCTACCATAACGGCCACACTGATGGGTTCCGCTTGGTTGTTATTCTTCAGAGCCTCGTAATTCCATATGATATCAGGATAGATAATATACTCCGTACGCGGTTTTGCCAGCACAAACTCCGACACGGAACGGGAAAAGAACGGAGTCTCTGCAACCTCTACCCGCACCCGGCTATAAGCATTCCTCGAACGGACACGGACAGCGATGCAGGACTTCGGATTACCTACATACATGGAGTCTACCGGCACTATGACCTGAGCATCGGTAGTAGCCACCGAAAGGATACTGGAAGGGAATATATTACCGCCCAGTTCATCCGTAATCTCAAATCCCGAGCGGAAAGTAGCCGTATTCAGCCAGACAGAGCCGATTATCACTAAAAGTAGAGTTCCCATAATAACCGACAAATGTCTCTTAGAGAAACTCCTGATATACATAAGTTCTTTCATACAATTCAGTATTTACGAAGCAAAGATAATATTTTAATGTGACGGGGCTTTTAGATAAACGGGAATTTAATGTAACCCAAATGTAACACTTGTTTCATCATTCCGTAACAAATTAGCCTCACTTTTGTACCCAGAAAGCAGAAATGGCCTGCATCTCGGCACAACTTTTCATGTAAACATGAAAATTCTGCATTCGGTTTGCACTATTTTTGCCGATAAAAAGAAATAAAGTTTAACTTTGTGACAAGAAAATTGTTTTATTCCTGTCATACATAAACAACAAAGCAATGAACGATTACCGGATTTTAGTAGTGGATGATGAAGAAGACTTATGTGAAATTCTGAAGTTCAACCTCGAAAACGAAGGCTACGAAGTGGACACGGCGAACTCTGCCGAAGAAGCTCTGAGAATGGACATTGGCAGCTACAACCTACTACTGCTGGACGTGATGATGGGAGAAATTTCCGGCTTCAAAATGGCAAGTATGCTGAAGAAGGACAAGAAGACGGCCCAGATACCCATCATCTTCATTACCGCCAAAGATACGGAAAATGACACCGTGACTGGCTTCAACCTGGGAGCGGACGACTATATATCCAAACCCTTCTCGCTGCGCGAAGTAGCGGCACGTGTCAAAGCCGTACTGAGACGCACCCAACAAGGAGAGACAGAGCATGCACCGGAACAGATTGTCTACAAGACACTGGTGCTGAACGTCATCAAGAAGAAAGTCTGCATTGACGGTGAAGAGGCACCGCTCACCAAAAAAGAGTTTGAAATCTTATTGCTGCTTTTGCAGAATAAAGGACGCGTATTCTCGCGCGAGGATATACTGAACCGCATCTGGAGTGATGAAGTATATGTGCTGGACCGTACCATCGACGTAAACATCACACGCCTACGCAAGAAAATCGGAGTTTATGGCAAATGCATCGTAACACGCTTGGGATATGGATATTGTTTCGAAGCCGAATAACGACAGACACTTTCTGTCCTTCAGCCGGAAGCTTTTCCTTTCGGTCATTTCACTGTTCCTCATATTCGCCGCATGCTTCATCGCCTACCAGTATCAGCGGGAAAAGGAATATAAAGTGGAGCTACTGGACACGCAGTTGCAAGACTATAATGACAGACTACACCAGGAACTTCGTTATCTCCCCGACAGCCTATGGACTTCCATGCTGGACAGCTACATCTCCAAGCATGTGAACAAGGAATTGCGCGTCACTGTGGTAGACCTTCATGGCAACGTATTGTTCGACAGCTCCCAGAACGACAGCCATGAACTGGACAACCACATCAAACGCCCCGAAGTGCAGAAAGCGCTGAAAGACGGCAAGGGCTACGACCTACGGCGCATCTCCGAAACCACCGGCAAGACCTATTTCTATTCTGCCACCGCCTACGAAGGCTGCATCATCCGCTCAGCCCTCCCCTACAACGTCAACCTGATGAACAATCTGGCTGCCGACCCACACTACATCTGGTTCACGGTCATTGTATCACTGCTGCTGATATCCGTCTTCTACAAATTCACCTCCAAACTGGGCAGCGCCATCAACCACCTGCGCGAGTTTGCCAAAAGAGCCGACAAGAACGAACCTATAGACATGGACATACAAGCCGCCTTTCCGCACAATGAGCTTGGAGAGATTTCGCAGCATATCATACAGATATACAAGCGCCTGCGCGAAACCAAAGAGGCGCTTTACATTGAGCGCGAAAAGCTTATCACCCATTTGCAAACCTCCCGCGAAGGACTGGGCGTATTCAACAGAGACAAAAAGGAGATATTGGTAAACAATCTGTTCACCCAATACGGCAATCTGATTTCAGACTCCAACCTGCAGGCTACCGAAGAGATATTCTCCATCTGCGAATTCCAGAAGATAACGGATTTCATCAACAAGGCGCAGAAGCGCCCCTCCTACAACGAAGAACGAAGGATGTCCGTACACATCAACAAGAACGGACGCACCTTCATCGTGGAGTGCATCATCTTCCAAGACCTCAGCTTTGAAATTTCCATCAACGACATCACCCAGGAAGAAGAGCAAGTACGGCTGAAACGGCAGTTGACCCAGAACATCGCCCACGAGCTGAAAACCCCCGTAAGCAGCATACAAGGTTATCTGGAAACCATCGTGAACAACGAAAACATTGCACCCGAAAAGATGCAGGTCTTCCTGGAACGCTGCTACGCGCAAAGCAACCGCCTGAGCCGCCTGCTGCGCGACATATCCGTACTGACCCGCATGGACGAAGCCGCCAACATGATTGATATGGAAAAGGTGGACATCAGCATGCTGGTTTCAAACATCGTCAACGAAGTGTCCCTGGAACTGGAACAGAAGCAAATCACCGTTGTCAATTCCCTAAAACCGAAGATACAGTTGCGGGGCAACTACTCTCTACTCTACTCCATCTTCCGCAATCTCATGGACAACGCCATCGCTTATGCCGGCACCAACATACACATCAACATCAGTTGTTTCCGCGAAGACGAGAATTACTACTATTTCAGTTTTGCCGATACCGGCATCGGCGTTTCTCCCGAACATCTGAACCGTTTGTTCGAACGCTTCTACCGTGTAGACAAAGGACGCTCGCGCAAGTTGGGCGGCACCGGCTTGGGGCTCGCCATAGTGAAGAATGCAGTCCTTATTCACGGAGGCACCATCTCTGCCAAAAACAACCAAGGCGGAGGACTGGAGTTTGTATTCACACTGGCAAAAGAGAGATAACAGCCCGTTTTACCACACCAAACAAAATGCTTTGCATACCTCCGGAGAAGGTTCTTGTGGCAAGTGTGGCTTGTATTGGTATCTTTTCACCTTACCGACATGACGGATTGCTTAAATCGCCTTAAGTCACTATCAATCAGAGAGTAATTTTGCCAACCTATTGCCATGCTTTTGGCAAACTTTTGCCATGCCTATGGCAAAGTTTTGCCAACGCGGTGACAAAGTCTTGCCAAGAGGGTGGCAAAACCTTGCCAATTTGTCGGCAAAAAGAAAGAGAGAGGGGAAGAAAATTTATCACTCATAGAATTGTTTTCTCAAAAAGAATCCGTATCTTTGTCATGCATTGGTTCGCTCCCCCTCTTCTGGGAAAGCGATTAAAAGGGAATCAGGTGTAAATCCTGGACAGTCCCGCTGCTGTAAGTTTCGTGCAACGTTGCAGACAATTACTCTATGCCACTGGAATATTCTTCCGGGAAGGCGCCTGCAACAGAAACAAGTCAGAAGACCTGCCATGCATACTTTATCATTGCTTTCGAGGAAAAAGCGTTGAGTCTAATGAGCCGGACAAACCGTCCATCATTTCATTCATCAAACCTAATTCAGAGAAAGTAAAGAAGGTAATAAACTCTGCCAAGTTTATTTGATGATGTCCGGCCGAAGTGATTTCGTCCGGACATTTACATTACAAAAAGTCATATTTAAATTGGTTATTACATAGATTTTGTCTAAATTCGGCACATTAAACCGCAATAATCGGTTTATCCGTTAACCTATTGTCAAATTATTAAAGATACAGAGTCTATGGAATTACCATTTGCCGAAGCATGGAAAATCAAAATGGTGGAACCTATCCGCAAAAGTACCCGCCAGGAACGCGAACAATGGCTGAAAGAGGCCCACTACAACGTATTCCAACTCAAATCGGAACAAGTTTATATCGACCTCATCACCGACTCGGGCACCGGAGCCATGAGCGACCGCCAATGGGCAGGCATGATGCTGGGTGACGAAAGCTATGCCGGAGCCACCTCATTCTTCAAACTGAAGGAAGTCATCACCCGCCTCACCGGATTTGAATACATTATCCCCACCCACCAGGGACGCGCTGCCGAAAATGTACTCTTCTCCTACTTGGTGCACGAGGGCGACATTGTGCCGGGAAACTCCCATTTCGACACCACCAAAGGACATATCGAGGGACGCCGGGCATTGGCTCTGGACTGCACCATAGACGAAGCCAAACAGACACAGCTGGAAATTCCCTTCAAAGGCAATGTAGACCCTAAAAAACTGGAAAAAGCATTACAGGAACATAGCGAACGGATACCGTTCGTCATCGTCACCATAACCAACAACACTGCAGGCGGCCAGCCGGTTTCCATGCAGAACCTGCGCGAAGTCCGCGCCATTGCCGACAAGTACGGCAAGCCCGTTCTCTTTGACTCGGCACGCTTTGCGGAAAATGCCTACTTCATCAAAATGAGAGAAGAAGGTTACCGCAACAAGAGCATAAAGGAAATTACCCGCGAGATGTTTGACCTTGCCGACGGTATGACGATGAGTGCCAAAAAAGACGGTATTGTCAACATGGGCGGATTCATAGCCACCCGCCGGAAAGACTGGTATGAAGGTGCCAAAGGCTTCTGCGTGCAGTTCGAAGGCTACCTTACTTACGGAGGCATGAACGGTCGTGACATGAACGCCCTTGCCATCGGCCTGGATGAAAATACTGAATTTGACAACCTGGAAACCCGCATTCACCAGGTGGGCTATCTAGCCATGAAACTGGATGAGTACGGGATACCCTACCAACGTCCCGCAGGCGGCCATGCCATATTTGTGGATGCCCCCAAAGTGCTGACACATGTGCCCAAAGAAGAATTCCCGGCACAAACACTGACCGCTGAGCTCTATCTGGAAGCAGGCATACGCGGCTGCGAAATCGGGTATCTGCTGGCAGACCGCGACCCGGTGACCCGCGAAAACCGCTTCAACGGCCTGGACTTGCTTCGGCTTGCCATCCCCCGCCGCGTGTATACCAACAACCACATGGATGTGGTGGCAGCCGCTTTGAAAAATGTATATGACAAACGGGAAAGTATTACCCGCGGAGTGCGCATCACCTGGGAAGCTCCGTTGATGAGACACTTCACGGTACAACTGGAAAGGCTGTAAGAGATTTACAGACTCAATGTCAAGACAAAATCCGGAAACAAATAATAATGAATAGTGAACCGGCGTTTCTCCACCGTACGATATTCTTCGGCGGAGAATACGCCGCTTTCATTTACAGCAAAAGGCAGAATGCGCATGTGCCCGCGAAAATCAACCTCGGAAGCATTCAGGCATTTGAACATGGTCTCCTTAGCCGACCAGTGCAGCAACAGTGACCAAGTGTCGGTTCCGCGAAACACGGATGGCTGTTCATCTTCGCGCATGAATTTATGTGCCACCTTCCTTACCCGCTCACCATACTGCTCGATGTCAACACCCACTTCCCGACCCGGCAATCCCAAGACAACAGCCACATAACCTTTCGTATGCGAAATACTGAGAGAGGCGGAGTCATCCGCCAGATAAGGTTTCCCACTGGGATGATAGGCAATCTCTTTCTCTTCTCCCGACAGAGTATAAAGCAATACGCGGACAGCCAGCCACTCCAAACGGCGGTGTGCCGCGGTGAAGCACCGCATACCTTCCCGGTATACTTCCTGATGAGGAAGCATGGCCAGCAATTCCTCCGGAGATTCCTCCGTTTTCCAAATTCCCCATCGGCAGGGAAGAGCGGTATGTTGCAAGAAGAGGGGCACGGAACAATTTAAAAATTAATAATTAAAAATTAAAGGGAAGAAGAGTTGGGTTCTGCCGGGGCATTTACTGTGAACTTCACTTTCAGGATACGGCGGTTGTCCATCTCCAACACCTCAAACTCATAACGGCCGTAGGTCACCTTTTCATGGAGAGCAGGAAATTCCCCCTTCAGTTCCAGCAGAAGTCCGGCAAGCGTATCGGCATCCCCTGCCACCTCATCGAACGTTTCCTCGTCTATCTTCGTTATTTTATAGAAATCAGTCAGCTGGGTCTTGGCTTCAAATACCCAAGTGTGGTCATTCAGTACGGCATATGTACGTTCTTCATCATCGTATTCGTCATGAATTTCGCCCACAATCTCCTCAATAATGTCCTCCATGGTGACAATGCCCGACGTACCACCGAACTCATCGACCACAATGGCTATATGAATCTTGTTTGCCTGGAAATCGCGCAGCAAATCATCAATCATCTTGGTTTCGGGCACAAAATAGGCGGGCCGGATAAGCGACTGCCAACGGAAATTATCCCCTTTGTTCAGATGGGGAAGCAAATCCTTGATATAAAGCACCCCCTTGATATTGTCACGGCTATCCGCATAGATGGGAATACGGGAGTAGACATTCTCTACGATGCACTTCACCACATCTTTGAAAGGGGTACGGATATCCAGGTCCACCACATCAAGGCGAGAGGTCATGACCTCCTTGGCCGTTTCCCCGCCAAAGCGGATGATACCTTCCAGAATATTATTCTCCTCCGAAAGCTCTGCCTTGTCGGTCAGCTCCAACGCATGCGAGAGTTCATCGACCGATATGTTATGGTTCTTGCGGACCATATGCTTGTTCAAGAAAGAGGTGGAACGTACCAGCATAGATGCCATCGGATAGAATACGGAACGGCAAAACGTGATGCCGGGAGCGGCAAAACGGCAGAAAGCCAGCGTCTTCTGAGCCGAATATATCTTAGGCATGATTTCACCGAAAAGCAACAGCAAAAATGTAAGGACTACTGTCAGAATGAGGAACTCTGCAATGGGAGAATGAAATTGGAACACATTCATAAAGAAGAAGTTGCAGAGCATGATTATGGTTACATTCACGAAGTTGTTCGTAATCAGAATCGTTGCCAACAAACGTTCGCTGTTGTCCAGCAGATTACTGATTTTCTCATCCGAAGGATGCTTTCTCTCCGCTATTGCATTCAGGTCTGACGGAGAAAGAGAGAAAAAGGCTATTTCGGAAGCTGATGCAAAACCGGAAACAAGCAAAAGCAAACCTGCCAACACAATGGCTACAACGGCCGAAATAGAAGGAGTCTGTACGGATATACCGTTAAAAACATCTGCCAACTGGCATAAATAAGCGTCTGGGTCCAAAGATTTTGGTTTTAGTTAAACAATTAGAACGGCAAGTCGTCCGTCGGGTTATCTTGTGCAGGGGCAGCCTGCGGTTGTACTGGTTGTTGTGGCTGGGGGGCGGCTCCCGCCTGCGGCGCATAAGGGCCAGCACCGGGAGTTGCCGTTCTCGGAGTCAGCATCTCCATATTGTCGACAAATATCTCAGTCACATAACGCTTGATGCCTCCCTGGTCATCGTAAGAACGGGTACGTATCTTACCTTCCACGTAAAGCTTATCGCCTTTATGCACATATTTCTCAACGATTTCGCCTAAACGGCCACGGAATATCAGGTTATGCCATTCGGTACGGTCCGGAATCTGCGTACCATTCTGCAAAGTGTATCCTTTCTCCGTAGTGGCCAAAGAAAGCTGGGCAACACAGTTTCCACCTTCATAATAGGTTATTTTAGGGTCTTGTCCCACATTTCCTATCAATATCACTTTATTTACTGACATAAGCTTCTATTTTATTAATTTGCTGCCAAAATTAACGAGAATATTCACACCATGCAAGAATACAAACAACTTTTATACATATTTCTCCAAGAAAGCATGTATCAGCCGGGGTACCGCATAACGGCCCAAATCTTCGACTGCAACCCGTTGGTAACTTGAGAAGAAGCTCGAATTATCGGGCAGAGTAACCTCGTAGAAGTTGGTGTAAATCACTCTGTGGGACAATACATGTTTCACCCCCCGAAGCAGTGTACGGACCATCCGCACCTCTCCCTCTGCAAACAGCGCATGAAACTGCGGACATGCCAGAAATTCCTCTTCGGATAAATCTTTTTCCGTTTCAACCAGAGGCAATTCAAAGAGATTTTTCCAGATATCGTCCTCCGTCCTCTTATGTATCAAGGTATGCGCGCCCATGCGTACATATATATAATTAAAATAGCGGTTGGTGGTCTTGGTTCTGTGCTGCTTCACGGGCAGTTGCTGCACTTTTCCTTCAGACAATGCCCGGCAGCTGCCGGACAAAGGACAAAACAGACAGTTGGGCGACTGCGGCGTACACTGCACGGCTCCGAAGTCCATAATTGCCTGGTTATAATCTGCCGGCCTGGATTTATCGAGCACCTCACCCGCCAAAGCGGTAAAAGTCTTTTTCCCTTCAGTAGAATCAATGGGAACATCAATGCCGAAATAGCGGGAAAGCACCCGATACACATTCCCGTCGACCGCCGCATAAGGCATGTCATAGGCAAAGGAGCAGATGGCCGCTGCCGTATAATCCCCCACTCCCTTCAAAGCACGTACCTCTGCATAGGTTTTCGGAAATGTCCCCTTCATGCTTTTGGCTGCGGCATGCAGGTTGCGGGCACGCGAATAGTACCCCAGGCCCTGCCAATATTTCATCACTTCGTCCTCGGACGCAGCAGCCAGCGACACCACATCCGGGAAGCGTTTTATGAAACGCAGAAAATACTCATACCCCTGCGCCACTCTTGTCTGTTGTAAGATGATTTCAGAAATCCATATCAGATAAGGGTCCGTGGTATTTCGCCACGGAAGGTCGCGTTTGTTCTCCGCATACCAGTCCAACAATGTTCCGCTAAAAATATTCATGCTGCAAAAATACTTCATTTTCAGCCTAACAAAGCTTAATGCCAAGACTTTTTTAGAAAATTGTCCGAAATATATTTTTTAGAGCCACGGAAAAGCTATATATTTGCAGTCCAAAAAATTAGGAAAACTATAGTAATAATATTTTTTTTAAAGAAAAATGACTAAAGCTGATATTGTAAACGAAATTACAAAGAACACCGGAATTGATAAGACAACCGTACTTACAACCGTTGAAGCATTCATGGACGCAGTAAAGGCATCTTTATCCAAAGATGAAAATGTTTACCTCCGCGGGTTTGGTAGTTTTGTAGTGAAGAAAAGAGCCCAGAAAACTGCTCGCAACATCTCCAAGAACACTACAATAATCATTCCGGAACATAACATTCCGGCATTTAAGCCTGCAAAAACGTTCACCCTCTCAGTGAAGAAATAATAAACAATAGTATTAACCCATAAAATTTTGAAGCTATGCCAAGCGGAAAGAAGAAAAAAAGACATAAAATGTCTACGCACAAGCGTAAAAAAAGACTAAGAAAGAACAGACATAAAAGCAAAAAGTAATTTTTAGTCTGAAGGACAAAATAAAGAACAAACTTGTGAAGCAAAATGTCTCGCGGGTTTGTTCTTTGTTTAAGTAGTAAATTGAATCATTTAAAAGCCAATTATTGTGACAAGCGAACTCGTTGTAGACGTACAGCCCAAAGAGGTATCCATTGCACTGCTTGAAGACAAGCAGCTGGTGGAACTCCAGAGCGAAGGAAGAAACATCTCCTTTTCGGTGGGCAACATGTATTTGGGACGCGTCAAGAAATTGATGCCCGGCCTGAATGCCTGCTTCGTGGACGTGGGTTACGAGAAAGACGCTTTTCTTCATTATCTGGACCTGGGTCCTCAATTTAACTCGTTAGAGAAGTACGTAAAGCAAACTTTAAGCGACAAGAAGAAGCTGAATCCCATTACCAAAGCAACCATACTTCCCGACCTTGAAAAGGACGGAACGGTTTCCAACACACTCAAGGTGGGACAAGAAGTAGTGGTGCAAATTGTCAAGGAACCTATCTCTACCAAAGGGCCGCGACTGACTTCCGAACTTTCCTTTGCCGGAAGATACCTCGTGCTGATTCCCTTCAATGACAAGGTTTCCGTATCACAAAAAATTAAATCGAGCGAAGAGCGCGCACGCCTCAAGCAACTGTTGATGAGTATCAAGCCGAAAAACTTCGGCGTCATCGTCCGCACCGTGGCCGAAGGAAAACGTGTTGCCGAGCTCGACGGAGAGCTTAAAGTATTACTGAAACATTGGGAAGATGCCATTACAAAAGTACAGAAGGCCACCAAATTTCCGACACTGATTTACGAAGAAACCAGCCGTGCCGTAGGACTGTTGCGCGACTTGTTCAATCCTTCCTTCGAAAACATCCACGTGAACAACGAGGCTGTGTACCACGAAATCAAGGATTACGTAACCCTCATCGCCCCTGAACGGGCAGGAATTGTGAAGCTGTACAAAGGTCAACTCCCCATTTACGACAATTTTGGTATCACCAAACAAATCAAGTCGTCATTCGGCAAGACCATTTCATACAAAAGTGGTGCCTACCTGATTATTGAGCATACTGAGGCGCTTCACGTAGTAGACGTGAACAGCGGTAACCGCACCAAGAATGCCAACGGGCAGGAGGCCAACGCACTGGAAGTGAATCTGGGTGCAGCCGACGAACTGGCACGCCAGCTCAGACTAAGGGATATGGGTGGTATCATCGTGGTGGACTTCATCGACATGAATGAAGCCGAAAACCGACAGAAGCTTTACGAACGTATGTGTGCCAACATGCAGAAAGACAGAGCACGTCACAACATTCTGCCGCTCAGTAAATTCGGACTGATGCAGATTACACGCCAGCGTGTACGCCCGGCTATGGATGTAAATACGACGGAAACCTGTCCCACCTGCTTCGGTAAAGGCACCATCAAATCGTCCATCCTCTTTACGGACACCTTAGAGAGTAAGATTGACTACCTGGTCAACAAATTGAAGATAAAGAAATTCTCGTTACACATCCACCCGTACATCGCAGCCTACGTCAATCAGGGACTCGTCTCCCTGAAACGGAAGTGGCAGATGAAGTACGGATTCGGTATCAAGATTATTCCAAACCAGAAATTAGCATTCCTGGAATATGTATTCTACGACCTGCAAGGGGAAGAGATAGACATGAAGGAAGAAATCGAAATCAAATAAAAAAGACGGCGAAGGGTATTTATCTTCGCCGTCTTTTTTATCTCTTGCTTTTGGGGAGCTCTCCTCAAACATGCCTTCCGCTATAAAGCCAAACGATAGATTTCCCTGCAATCAGTCATGGTCAGCTTCACGTAGTTGCCAAGCAGTTCGCCTTTATTGCGCTGCAGACTGACGAGCATACGGTCTATATCGGGATGCTCGATGCCCAACTCCTTAAAGCTAACCGGCAAGCCCATGTAACGGAAAAAGTGTTTCAGTCGGGCAGTACCTGCCAAAGCCATCTCTTCCAAATCTTCGGACTTGGGTATATCAAAAACACGATGGGCAAACTGGGCTATCTTTGCCGGATTATGTTCTGCCATAAAAGCCATCCAGGCAGGGAAGATTACAGCTAAGCCGGCACCGTGGGCTACATTATAGATAGCACTGATTTCATGTTCCAGTGCATGGGATGCCCAGTCTTCCTCACGCCCTACCCCACAAGTTCCGTTATGCGCCACAGTGCCACACCACATAATGTTGGCACGCGCGGCATAGTTGTCCGGTTGCTGTTTCACCCGGTAAGCTTCTTTAATGATAGCTGTCAAGGTGCCTTCACAAAGCCGGTCGCTGATTTCCACATCCGGTGTATTCGTGAAATAACGCTCCATGATGTGAGCCATCATGTCGGCAATACCACAAGCCGTCTGATAAGCCGGAAGGGTGTAGGTCAGTTCAGGATTCATGATGGAAAATACGGGACGCAAATGCTCGGGGGCACAGAGTCCCAGTTTTTGGAGTGTCTCTGTCTTGGTAATTACCGTATTGCCCGAACCTTCGCTTCCGGCAGCCGGGATAGTCAGCACCACGGCTACTTTCAACGCTTTCTCCACCTTGGCACGACCGATAAAGAAATCCCAAAAGTCACCATCATAGAGGGCTCCGGCAGCAATGGCCTTTGCCGTATCTATGACCGAACCACCTCCCACAGGAAGCATCATATCCACCTGCTCACGACGGCAAAGCTGAATACCTTCGTATACCTTCCCGTCAATGGGATTGGGCTGGACACCTCCCATTTCGCAATAAGCCACACCGGCTTCCTGCAAGGATTGCTTCACTCTATCCAGCAGACCACTCCGTACAACAGAACCGCCTCCATATACTATCATCACTTTTTGTGCACCATACTTACGCGCCAATGCACCGACTTGCACTTCAGTATTCTTGCCAAAGACAAACTCTGTAGGACTATAAAAAACAAAATTATTCATTGTATACCTTATTTAATGTATCGACTGTATCTTTCAAAGAAGCGTCCGAACGCTCCCCACTTCATCAGTCCTTTCTCAAAAACAAAAATACCCAGCAATGCACAAGAGATACCCAGCATCACATCAATCAGATAATGGTGTCCCGAATAGACAGCCGTCCACCAGATACCGACCATAATCACCGCAAACAACGCTATCAACCACTTTTTGCTGCGGTCCATAACCGCGTAAGCCAAAGCCACCACCATATAGGCGGCATGGAGCGAGGGCACTGCTGCAAATACATTGGCATTCCTTCCGTAAATGGAGTTGAAGATGGAACATCCCAGCAATTCGTCAAAGCGCCCTAAGCCTGCCACATTGCCCGGAGTGTCGAGTATCGGCTCGAAACCATAATTCATGGCATACCAGGGCGGAGCAGCGGGATGGATGTAATAGCCGGCAAAACCGATGAGATTAACCAGCAGGAACACCATCGCAAAACGAAGATATACCTTACGGTCACCCTTCAGATAGAGCCACAACCCGAATGCAATGGGAACCGGTACCCAACAGAGATAGAATATCCCGGCAAAGAAATCGGCAACAGGACAATGGTTCAAAGCAAAATACTCACAAGGGATAAGGACAGCACCGTCTACAGACAAGCCAAAAAGGGATTTTTCTGCCTCATAAAGTCCTTTTACATCAATGGGATTCACCTGGTAATTGGGATATACGCGCATCCAGTCATACGAAATGCCGAATATGAAAAACGGCAACAGCGCCACTGCCAACTTACGGGTTGTCTGTCCGGCAAAGAACAATACCAAAAATACACCCGCCATCAGGAAATGTTCCGGACGAAGCCCGATACAGACCGCTGTCAGAATCAGGAAAAACGCTGTGATGACAATCACCGGCACTGCCTCTCTCACAGAGGGAAACAAACTATTTTTCATTCCTTGTCTTTCAGTAGTTTATAGCAATGCGCCAAGCGGGCAAATGCCGTCAAATTCGCCAATATTGCAATCACTGCCATAGGCACAATCAGTATCAGCATCGGGTCGAACAAGGTACAATCACCAAAGATACCGCAGAACATGGCACCGAGGGCAGTCAGCACAACGCGTTCGGGACGCTGCATGAAACCGACTTTACACTCCAGCCCCAAGCCTTCGGCACGGGCACGCACGTAACTCACCATCAGCGAACCTATCAGCGCAATGAATGTAATGATGGAGCCCCACAAATAGCCTTGCAGCATCAAGTAATAGAAGATGCCGAACAATGTCACGAGCTCGCTGTAACGGTCGAGTACGGAGTCGTAGAGCGCACCGAAAGTAGAACTCATTTTACCCACGCGTGCCACGCGTCCGTCCATCATATCAAACAACCCGGCAAAGAGCACAATACCGCCTCCCCAGCCTACATAGGCCAGTTCACCACTCTTGTACACTCCTGCATACACAAACAAGGCAGCCGCCACGATATTCAGCACCAGCCCCGTAGTCGTAATAAAGTTAGGCGTAATGCCAATTCTAATCATACCATGCACCACAGGGTTGATAATCTTGTATATCACCTGCTGCAACCAATCTCTATAATTCATATTCGTCTTTTTTGTTCTCTAAATAATGTTTCAGAAAGCCTTTTATATTGTGATTACGATAAACGAAAAAACGTTGCAGATGGTAGTTCCAAAAAAAAGCTACCAGCACTGCTACAATTATCTTTGACAGAATAAATACATTGTCTATATAATATCCCAACAGCCCATTGACCCATGTCATGCCCGTAAGCCACTCGGTCAGTGCAAAAGTGCCCCAGGTATTCAGTATAATGCTGCCTCCCCAGACAAAGAGATATTTCACGGCAACATGCGTTTTCTTACAGTCTTCGGCATGGAACACCCATCCGTAATTAATGGCACAGTTTACAATGCCTCCTACCACGGAACCCGTGAATGTGGCATAAAGATAAAAAACAGCAAAAGCCTTTACCAGAAGGATAGTCACCAGAAAATCGACAAAGCTTGCGAATTGCGCAGAAATCTGGGCCTTGAAGAAGATCCAGACAGAATGGCGCCACGACACACCTTTGCCATTTGATTTCAACTGATTATCCATCTTGCCACAATCAAAATTATAAATCCGTAGACTCCGGACAGAATATCGTCCATCATTACCCCGATTCCACCCGGCAGACTTTCCATACGGCGAATGCCCAAGGGCTTGAATATATCAAACAAACGGAACAAGACAAATGCTCCCAATGCATACCATACATGTCCGGCGGGCGCCGCAAGCAAGGCAATCCACACACCGACCATTTCATCGACCACCACGCGCGAAGGGTCTTCGCCCCAAGATGCCTCCAGGCGGTTAGCAGCCCAGATACCGGCAAGTGTAAATACCAAAATCAATGCTACTGTCAGCCACAAAAGGCAGGCACTTGAAACCAGATAAGACAACCCGAACCAGATAAGCGTAGCCAGCAAAGCTCCCGCAGTGCCGGGTGCAAAAGGAGAAAAGCCCGAGCCAAAGCCCGTACCGATAATGACTGGGAGGAGGGAGGGTTTCTTCATCAAAAAAGTAATGAGGTGATAAATGCGATAAAAACGGTAAAGTGATAAATGCAATAAAGTAATAAAAGTGATAAAGTGGTAAAGTGCTATCACTCTATCACCTTACCACCTTATTTTTATCACCTTATCACTGTTTTTTTAATCCAGATAACTCGGTGCTGTTTCACCCACCATGTTACGGAGAGTCTCTTTCACCATGCGCCATTGCTGGAACAAATCGTGTACCGGCTCATGCTCGAAATCGTGCATCGGGCTCTTGCAGAAGAAGGATAGCCACGTCTGGATGCCGCACATACCTGCACGCAATGCCAAATCACTGAAAATAACCAAGTCGAGCGCGATGGGAGCAGCAAGAATGGAGTCACGGCACAGGAAGTTAACCTTGATTTCCATCGGATAGCCCATCCAGCCGAAAATATCGATGTTGTCCCATGCTTCCTTGTTATCCTTACGAGGAGGATAGTAGTTAATGCGTACCTTATGATAAACATCACCGTACAAGTCAGGATATTTCTCCGGTTCGAAGATATTGTCGATAACAGACAGCTTGCTGACCTCTTTTGTCTTGAAGTTCTCCGGTTGGTCGAGTACCTCGCCGTCACGGTTACCCAGAATATTCGTAGAGAACCAGCCGCTTACACCCAACATACGGGTCTTGAACATCGGAGCAAGCACCGTCTTCATCAAAGTTTGGCCACTCTTGAAGTCCTTACCGGAAATGGGCACATTCATTTTCTTGGAGAATTCCCACATGGCTGGAGTATCCACACACAGATTAGGAGCACCCATAATAAACGGAGCGCCTTCTGCAATGGCAGCATATGCATAGCACATACTCGGAGAGATTACTTCAGTATTGTTTTCCTTCATTGCCTGTTCCAAAGCAGCGAGAGATTCGTGCTCCTTGGACAGAGGAATATATATTTCGGTACTTGCAGCCCACAGCACAGCAATACGCTCGCAGTTATTGGCTGCCTTGAAGTTACGGATATCCTCACGCAACTGCTCTGTCATTTCCCAGCGAGTAGCAGCCTTCTTAATATGCGTACCGTTCAAACGTTTTGCAAAATTGTGGTCGAATGCAGCAGGCATCGGCTTGATGGCTTGCAGTTCGTCTTTTACCAAATTCAAGTCTTTCTCTTTCAAAACCTCGGCATACATAGCAGCTTCGTAGGCGTTGTCCGGGAAAATGTCCCAACCGCCGAAAATGATATCATTCAAATCAGCCAAAGGCACTATGTCTTTGATAAGTTTCTCTTTGCCATCCTGCATGCGCATAGCAGCCATTTGTGTGATTGAGCCTATAGCTTTTGCCAAGCCCTTGCGAGCAGCTAATGTACCGGTAATCATGGTGGTTGCAACCGCACCACCTACTCCGACTACCAGCACGCCCAGGCGTCCGGTTGCCGGCTTAATGTTTTCTTTCATTGCCATTGTATTATTTAGAGTTTAAAAAATTGCTCAAATTTAGGGTATTTTACTCAATTGGGATTAGTCATTTTATCCGATTTAATGTCCTATTAGTAAGATTTAAGTTAAAATGTCATGTGTAGACTGATTCTGAGCCCGGATTTGTCGATATTTGGTAAATTTCGGTAAGTCAAACGCCATACATAATCGACACGCAATACTTTGAAAATATTTTCAACACCTACACCTGCCTCTACGTATGGCGTATGCCCCATTGTAGTGCTGCCGGCAGGAAAACGGAACAAATCCTGCTGAAAAGCCGGATTATTCTTATCACTCAAATTCCCATACAAGCCGCGACAGGAAAGCACTTCACGCCATTTCAACTTTTTCAACAAAGGAATACGGTTGAAGAGCCAGCCGTTCAAGTAATAGGTCACATCCCAGGAAGCGTATTCATCGTTCATGAATTCCATGGCATTCATCAGTGAATAGGACTCGGGCTGTATGGTATAGGACAAGTTCGCGTTGGGAATGACGAGCAAAGGGAAAGGAACCTTGTTCCATACTTTCCCGGCCTTCAGGATAACGTCCGTATAACCGAATGCCGAGAACCAGAAACGCTTTTGAAAACCCGCTTCCGTATAGTGATAGGTATAGTCTCCTCCCAGTACCCCTTTGGCAGCCATGGTATGTGTAAGCGAAAAGACCGGAGCATCCAGCGAAACGGGGAAACGGTTCCATTGGGTCTGGAAGAATTTCTCGTTGGGAGCATAGCGCAGCTTCAATTCCAGTTCACTGGTCGAAATACTTTTTACATACGTATTATGGTCGTCCTGCTTGACGAAAGGAATCAGATGGGATGATTCATCTTTACGCAGACGCGTCGTCATCTGTACGGAAAAGCCGGAATGGAACTCATTGGTATAGGTCAGTTCCGCCTTCCGCTGATAACCGATACGGTCATCCTTCTGACGTTTCAAGGCAAGAAAAACATTATCCTGACTGGTATAAAGATAGTGTTGTCCATATTGATTGACGTCTGACAAGTAACGGAGCTTCAACGAATGTATAGGAAATTCATTGGCATATTCCTTCTTCCTATGAAAAGAATATTCCAGTTCGGCGAGTCCCTTTACACGATGGTCGCGAAAACCGTATGCCATATAGCCCCTGCCGAACAAATGCGGATTGAGCCATGCCGTCGTCATACCGCCGGCACGCAAGCGCACCCCTTCCAGTGTATTTCCGCTGATAGTGGTATTCATCATACCGATATAGAACAAAGGTTCTTTTTCCTTCGGAGCGGGAATATACCCCGTGAACAGCACCTTCAACACTTTCTCCGTCCAGAAATAAACGGGATAGCTGCGCAACTGGGCCATCATCTTGTCCACCGAAGTCTCTTTCTTGCTGACTTCCACCTGGCGGTTGGCATCCCAATATGCTTCCGAATAGCCGGAAGCCGATGTCTCTTCAATCACCTTTTCCGGTTTTCGGAAAGCCTGCAGAGCCTTGTCATCCGGTTCATACTGATAGTTTCTGTAATACACATCCCGCTTGGCATAAATACCGTCACTATTGTCCACCAACTTGAATTCCGTAGTGATACTCTCATTGAGCAACTGCCTCGTACCGTCCTCCGCGCGGTCAAAATTCTGTTCAATCTTCATGTAGTCCACAAAGTTCAGATTTATTTTCTGAGGAAAGTTCATGACGGCACGCTTTACAAAATAGGTACTGTCCAGCATGACGTATAAATGTCCCGTAAAACCGAACGACTCGGAGTTGAAAGGGACAAATGTCAAGTCAACACAAGGCTTTCCGGCAACGGTAAGCGTATCCATCAGATAATATTTGTAGAAAGACGGCCCAAGGGAGGAAAGCGGACTGACAAACTTATTGGTGAACAAGGTGATGTTGTTCTCATAAAGGTCTACATCGGTCATGGTGACACTGATAGCCTGCTCCATACCCTGCTGGGAAAGCATCTCGTCCACTCCTGCCTGCCTGCGGGCGGTGACCCACTGTTTCCGGCTATGCGGAGACTTGCGGTAATAGTCTGTGGCAAGTAACTCACGGTTGGAGATGGCCAGTACCGGCCTGCCGGTAACGGCAGAGGTATCGACATAATCCGTCAGAAACTTGAACTTACGGTAAAGCCACTTCTGTTGCTTCAAGCTGTCGAAGTTATTGATGGCAAAAGTCATCTTTTCATAGCGGTCACGTTTCCAGAAGTCGCGTTCGTCGGGCGAGTAGTCATCCCGATGCTCTATCATCTTGCGTACAAACTCCACTGCGGGATTATCCTTTTTCTTATACCGTTCACGTTTCGGCTTCACCACCACCTCATCCAGTGCATAAGTGGCTGGCGAAAGGGCAATATTGAACTTAGAAGACTTTGCAGGATGAATCAGCCGGACATATTCATTATATCCCACGGCCGAAATGACCAGCGTGGCCTCCGGGCGATAGGTCTTGAAGGAAAAACGGCCGTTATTGTCCGTCATCCCTCCCTCCGTAGTTCCTTTCAGATAAACTGACGTATAAGGCAACGGCTCCTTCGTCAACGAATCGGTGACAACGCCTTGCACCATATATTGTGCTCTCAATGGAAGAGTAACCAGCTGGATAAGCAGAAATACCCTAAAAAACAACTTCATACCTTGTTTTACCTAATTTGGATGGCAAAGGTACGGAAGAAAACTTTTTCTTAAAGTTCGGTTTTACGGAATAAATGTTCTAAAAAACTCCTTTTGTACAAAACACTTCCCGTTAAAAGCCGTTGTATAGCGAAACGACGCTCCAGAAAGCATCGGAACAACCAATATATAACCTAAACAACTTGATTATGGAATGGATTTTCAACCAGCTCAGGGAACGCCCCGAACTTGCCATTTTCCTCACTATATTCCTGGGATTCTGGCTGGGGAAACTGCGTATCGGTAAGTTTACGCTGGGCACAGTGACCAGTGTACTGCTTGTAGGCGTACTGGTAGGGCAACTGAATATAGCCGTACCGGGTCCGATAAAGTCGGTATTTTTTCTGCTTTTCCTTTTTGCCGTGGGCTATAAAGTGGGTCCCCAGTTCTTCCGCGGACTGAAAAAGGACGGATTACCCCAAGTAGGCTTTGCCGTACTGATGTGTGTATCCGTACTGTTAGTGACCTGGCTGCTGGCCCTGATGATGGGCTACAATGCCGGTGAAGCTGCCGGACTGCTGGCCGGTTCGCAAACCATCTCCGCCGTCATCGGAGTGGCAGAAGACACCATGGCCAATATGGGACTGGACGAGGCCCAACGACAAAGTTACGTCAACATCATTCCCGTATCCTACGCCGTCACCTACATTTTCGGTACGGCAGGCTCGGCATGGGTCCTATCATCCATTGGTCCCAAGATGCTAGGCGGGCTGGAAAAGGTGAAAGCCGCCTGCAAGGAACTGGAGGCGAAGATGGGCAGCTCTCTGGCTGACGAACCGGGATTCATGCCGGCGGCACGCCCCGTCACTTTCCGTGCCTACCGGGTCGAAAACGAATGGTTCAAGAATGGAAAGCGGGTGATTGACCTGGAAGTCTACTTCCGGCAGCACGACAAACGTCTATTTGTGGAACGCCTCCGCAAATCCGGAGTTGTGGTGGAAGTCAGCATGAACATACAGATAGAGCCGGGAGACGAAGTAGTGCTAAGCGGACGCCGCGAATACATCATAGGCGAAGAAAGCTGGATAGGGCCGGAAGTACAAGATGCCCAGCTCCTGGATTTTCCTGCCGAAAAGTTACCGGTTACAATCACACGCAAGACGGTTGCCGGCAAGACGGTTGCAGTTATCCGAAGGGAAAAGTTCATGCACGGTGTCAGTATCCGGAGCATCAAGCGCGCCGGAATATCCATTCCCGTGCTGGCACAAACGGTAGTAGATGCCGGCGACGTCATCGAAGTGGTAGGTACCAGGCAGGAAGTGGAAGCAGCAGCCAAACGTCTGGGGTATATAGACCGCCCTACCAACCAGACGGACATGATATTCGTAGGCCTGGGTATCCTTGTCGGAGGTTTGTTCGGAGCACTTTCCGTCCATATCGGCGGCATCCCCATCAGCTTGAGCACAAGCGGCGGCGCATTGATTGCCGGCTTGTTCTTCGGCTGGCTCCGCAGTAAGCACCCCACCTTCGGGCGCATTCCCGAACCTTCGCAATGGGTGTTGAACAATGTCGGTCTGAACATGTTCATCGCGGTAGTGGGCATTTCGGCAGGTCCCAGTTTCGTGCAGGGCTTCCACGACGTAGGTATCAGCCTGTTCCTGGTGGGAGCAGCCGCCACCACCCTGCCGCTGATTATCGGCTTGCTGCTGGCAAGGTATGTTTTCAAGTTCCATCCGGCACTGGCTTTGGGCGTCTGCGCGGGGGCACGTACCACTACGGCCGCTTTAGGCGCGGTGCAGGATGCCGTTGAGAGTGAGACACCTGCTCTGGGATACACCGTGACCTATGCCGTGGGCAATACCTTATTAATAATATGGGGTGTAGTCATCGTTTTGCTAATATAAGACGATTCTGTACCAATGCTTACTAATCCGGAGCATTCAAAGAATTATTGCCGGAAATGCAAGCGACTATATACCCATTCACTAATAGCTATTCGTCCGACAGCTGTCGGACGATAATTCAACAGTTGTCGGACGATGATTCAACAACTGTCGGACGAAAAGGAAACATATATCGGACGATTAATTTCAAGCAAGGAAAGAAATAGTATACCGCATGAACAGAGATTATTCGCCGAATGACTGAAAACAATAAATAACGAACCTAAACTTGAGCTTATGGATACAAAACTTTTAGAAAAGAAAATGGAATCTATCAGTCCTTTCGAACTGAAGAACCGCCTGATAGACATGGCAGACGAGAGTCTGAAGAAAACCGCCCGTACCATGCTGAACGCAGGGCGCGGCAACCCCAACTGGATTGCAACCGCTCCACGCGAAGCCTTCTTCCTGTTGGGAAGCTTCGGCCTGGAAGAGTGCCGCCGCATCATGGATTTGCCCGAGGGCATTGCAGGCATCCCCGAAAAAAAAGGCATTGCCTCCCGCTTCGAAGCCTTCCTGAAAAAGAACAATAACGTACCGGGCGCCAAATTGCTGGAACAAACCTACAACTACCTGCTGATGCAGCATGCCGCCGACCCCGACAGCCTTGTACACGAATGGGCCGAAAGCATTGTAGGCGACCAGTATCCCGTGCCCGACCGCATCCTTCATTTTACGGAAATCCTTGTGCAAGATTACCTTTCGCAAGAGATGTGCGACAACCGTCCTCCCCGGGGTGCCTATGACCTGTTTGCCACCGAAGGTGGAACAGCCGCCATGTGCTACATCTTCGACTCCCTGCAGGAAAACTTCCTGCTGAACAAAGGGGACGGCATCGTCCTCATGGTTCCTGCCTTTACCCCCTATATTGAAATCCCACAACTCAGCCGCTACCAGTTTCGAGTGACCAAAATACATGCCAACCGCATGAATAACGAAGGGATGCACCTCTGGCAGTACAGCGACGAAGACATAGACCGCTTGAAAAGCCCTAAAATCAAGGCCCTCTTTGTCACCAATCCCAGTAATCCGCCCAGCTACACACTCAGTCCGGATACAATGGCGCGCATCGTGAGCATCGTCAGGAATGACAACCCTAATCTGATGATTATTACAGACGACGTATACGGTACATTCAGTCCACATTTCCGTTCGTTCATGGCAGAAATTCCCTACAATACGCTTTGCGTCTATTCATTCTCCAAATACTTCGGTGCCACCGGATGGCGCAATGCGGTCATTACCCTGCACGAATTCAACCTGTTCGACAAGCTGATAGCCAAACTGCCGAAAGAGAAACGGGAGATTCTGCACCACCGCTACTCCACCCTCACTCTGGAACCTGAAAAACTGAAGTTTATCGACCGTATGGTTGCCGACAGCCGTCAGGTGGCACTGAACCATACCGCCGGACTGTCATTGCCACAACAGATGCAGATGGGCCTTTTCGCCGCCTTTGCCCTGCTGGACAAGGAAAACAAATACAAGCAAAAGATGCAGGAGATTATCCGCCGCCGATTGCATGCCCTTTGGGAGAATACCGGTTTCACGCTGACGGAAGACCCGTTGCGCGTAGGTTATTATACAGAAATCGACATGCTGGTTTGGGCAAAGAAGTTCTATGGGGACGACTTTGTAGAATATCTGAAACGCACCTACAGCCCGCTGAACGTAGTCTTCCGCCTTGCCAAAGAAACCTCTCTGGTGCTGCTGAACGGCGGTGGTTTTGACGGCCCCGAATGGAGCGTGCGCGCCTCACTCGCCAATCTGGACGAGAAAGACTATGCAACCATCGGCCAAGGCATCAAAAAGATACTGGAGGAGTATGCAAAAGAATTCTTTAAAAATGGAAAGGCGAAAGATAAAAATTGAAAATTGAAAGGTGAAAGGTAAAACTTTCAAATTTCAATTAAATAGTATACGGAAGCGGGTCAATCCATCGTTGTAGGTACGTAGGGAGAACGTGCAACCATGACGGCTCAAAACTTCCCGGATAAACACCAGGCCAATTCCCTGCCCGTTCGGCTTGGTGGAAAAGAAGGGGCTGAAGAGTTTAGCTTCGGTCTCTTTACTTATCCCCGGACCATTGTCAACGACTTCGACAGAAGCGGGGGCAGTGGTCCTTACTATTATCTCACCTTGCTGTCCGTTTTCTCCGGCGTCCCCCTCTATACTTTCGGCGGCATTCTTGATGATATTCACAAGCACCTGCTCAAAAAGAGAAGCATCCATACGCACCATTCCCACCTCCGGGTCGCATTCCAGACGTAGCTCTATATTGCGGTCATTGCACATTCCTTCCATGAAACGCTTGCACATGGACACCAACTCATTCAGCTGGACGGGTGCCAGGGTAGGTTCGGGTATCTTTACCACATCTGCAAAACGGGTAATGAAACGGCTCATCGAGAAACAACGCTCCGTACAAACGCGCATCACGTCGCAGATGTCCTCCATATCATCTTCTGTAGAAAGTGCCTGCTCCACTGTATCGAGTGTGGAAGTGATGCCCGCAGTGGTATTGTTCACTTCATGAGCTATCATGCGGATTACCTTTTCATAGGCACGTTTCTCGGCACGCATCACTTCTTCCGTCATACGCTCTATCAAGAAAAAAGGATGTTTGAACCCTCTGTCAATAAAAGAAGAATGGGTGCATTTATAAATATTCGCGTCATTGAGACGGACCACTGCCGTCTCGTCTTTGGGAATGGACGAAAGTTCGGCAGCCAACGGGGAGTCCATCTGGTCCAGCCGCTTTGCCATCGCCTCCTCCATACGGACACCGAGCATCTTTACCGCCATCGGATTCAGTTGCGACACTTCATCGTCCATTGTCAGGATAATAACCCCCATTGGAGATGCCTGAATCAGCAAATCCAAGAAGTGATTCTGCTCGCGCATGCGCAACCGTTCATTCTTGAGCTGCTCCATCATTCGGTTAAAGATATTCACAATGCGGTCTGCTTCGTACTGCCCTACCCGGCTGAGACGACTACTGAAATCCTGCTCGCGCAGCAACTCCATACCGCTGCCTATGGTGTTCATCGGCTTCACTATCTTATTATAGAATACTATCAGATAGATAAGGATAAACCCGATGAGCCCCTCCAACACGTACAGATACAAAGAAGGCTTTCCACTCAGCAGATATACCAGCATTCCACCCAGACCGAGCAGAAAAAGGACAAGTATGAAGAAAAAGAATTTTATGCGCACGGGACTTGAATATTATATTTTTCCAAACGTCTGTAAAGCGCAGCGCGGCTGATGCCTAATGACACTGCCACCTGACTGAGATTCCCTTTATGCTGTTCCAACGCCTGCAAGATAGTCTGCCGCTCTATTTCATCCAAGGTCATACCTGCAAAAGAAGTACCTTCGGCAGCTTTGGCCGGTTCGTCGTGACGCAGATATTGGGCATCGAAATCCGCGGCATCCAGCACCGGCTTGCCGCTGACCAGAATGGTACGCTCCACCAGATTCTTCAACTCACGAATGTTGCCCAGATAAGGCAGGCGGGAAAGGAAATTCAGAGCGTCGGCCGAGAAATCCGTACGCGGCAAGCCGTTCACCTCTGCCTGACGGTCGGCAAAGTGACGTGCCAGCAAAGGAATATCTTCACGGCGCTCCCGCAAGGAGGGCAGTTTTACGGTAATCAGGTTGATACGGTAAAAAAGGTCTTCACGGAAAGTACGTTCGGACACCATCTTGCGGAGGTCTGCATTAGTGGCGGACACAACGCGCACATCGACTTTGCGGGGACGGCTATCGCCCAGCACTTCGAATGTCTGGTCTTGAAGCACGCGCAGCAGTTTCACCTGGCAGGAAGGGTCGAGGTCACCAATCTCGTCGAGGAAGATAGTACCTTTATTTGCCATTTCAAAACGCCCTATACGGTCGGCGCTGGCATCGGTAAACGCCCCTTTCTTATGGCCGAACATCTCGCTCTCGAACAAGCTCTGCGAGATGCCGCCGAGATTCACCTTGACAAAAGGCTGCTTCACACGTTGGCTGTTGATATGGATGGCTTCGGCAATCAGCTCCTTGCCCGTTCCGCTTTCGCCCGTAATCAGCACCGAAGCATTGGTACGGGCTATGCGAGCCACTGTGTTCAGCACTTCCATCAGCCCTTTGGACTTACCTATAATATGGCTGCGATTCAATGCGGTAGTCTGCTCTTCCGGCACCTCTTTCGGGGCGGCCGTAAGCTCAAGGGCCGTCTCGATGCGCTGCAAAAGAGCAGCATTGTTCCAAGGCTTGGTTATGAAATCGAATGCGCCGGCCTGCATACCCTGCACGGCAAGCTGGATACTTCCCCATGCCGTCATCAAAATAACGGGCACATCGGGACGGAACACCTTTACCTGCTTCAATAAGGTAAGTCCCTCTTCTCCGGTAGTGGAAAGAGTGAAGTTCATATCCATCAAAATCAAGGCGGGAGCTTCGGCCCTAACTATGTCCATAGCTTCGCGAGGACTTGGAGCCGTTTTCACCTCATATCCGGCACGCTTCAGCATAAAGCTGAGGGAAGAGCGCACAGCACTATCGTCGTCTATTATCAGTATCATAAAAATTGTAGTTTGTTTCCCGCAAAAATAAGTAAAAAAGCAGAGTTATGAATGATAAGTTATAAGTTATTCACCTATAATATCGCATATACGGTACTTTTACCGGCAAATAATTCATAACTTATCACTTGCAACCCGTCGACTTATCCTCTTACCACCTCTTCAAAATCAGCTTCCAATTCCGTATCGCGTTCAAAATCCCAAAGGGTCAAGCTGCGGAGCTGATAGAAGTAATACCAATAGTAGTACAGCTCTGAAATATGCTTTTGACGGGCTTCGTCTTTAGAGTTCTGTGCATCGTTCAGGTCCAGGGTGCTGATTTTACCTATCATAAAGGTCTCTACACTGGTCTTGTAACGCTTCTCAGCAATGACATCCGCCTCTTCGGCTATGTCCAGCTGTTGCGCCTGGTTGTTGAAGTTAGCCACCAGCAAAAAGATGTCCTGGTTAAAGTCCATCTGTTCCTGACGGATTCTGGACAAGACCACTTCACGGTTGCTCTTTGCCACCCTTACCTTGCCGCGGCGCTTGCCCCAGTCAAGGATAGGAATCTTGACGCCTACCTGCACAATCTGATTATCAAGCAAGTCCCGGTAGGCTGAAGAGAATTCATGGTTCTGCCCCGTATAGCCCACACTGGCAAAGAGGTCGATGCTGCGCAAGTTTCCGCGTGCCGTTGCCACTTCATAATCAGCTTCGAGCTGGCGGCGGCGAATGTTCTGTGCAAAGGAGTTGCGTTCCAGTGCCTTGTTCAGCACACGGTCATACTCCATCTTTATATCGGGAACAGTGGCGGGCAACACCGGATTCAGGCTTTCCTGCTCGGACACCCCGAGGAAAGAACGGAGCTGGAACATTTTTGCATTCAGGTTGCTCTCTGCCTCAGTCACGTCGGCCTTGCCCTGCAATGAATTCAGTTTAAGCTGCAACAAATCATTCTCGGATATCTGTCCCATTTTACGTTTGGCTATGGCCACTTCATAAAGGCGGTCGGCATTCGTCTTGTTCTGCATGGCGGTAGCGAGCGATTCTTTGGCCAGCAGCAACTCAAAGAAATAAGTGATGGTTTTCATCGTCACCTCTTCCGTAGCTGAAATGAACTCGGCCTTTGCCTCGGCATAGCGTACGGGCTCTATACGGCGGTTCCACTTCAAGGTATTCACTCCGAAGACCGGTTGCGTCAACTCCAGACTCACGGGGACTGACATGAACTGCTTCGCTCCTCCGGAACCCAGTTGTTTGAGATAATCCAGCGAAGAAGTCAGTGACAGCTTACCCCCCGTAAACCAAATGTTCTGGTCTACCGAAAGCTGTCCGGACAGCCCCAGTGTATTGTTGCGAACAAAGCTATAGGAGCCGTCGGAATTCTGGTAGGTACTGTAGGACTTGTTATAGTTGGGTAGTGTACCGGTGAAATTCACTTCCGGCAACAAGTCCGCACGGAATGTACGGTATTCCCAATACGCGGTTTTCAATTCATTCAATGCCACAGCAGCATCCACAGACTGCGTACGGGCCAGTACAATGGCCTCCGACAGCGTAATATTGCGTTCATGTCCCAAAGTATCATTCTGCGCCATGGTTGCCAACGGCATCAAAAAACAAACTGCAAGTAAAATATTCTTTTTCATGTTCAATCTTTAAAATTGTCGCAAACAGAAAAGCAAAGAGTGTGCCAAGTGGCCGGAAAGGTTTCATAGAGGGGTAAGTGTTCATTTTCGGACAGTGGGGATGTCCGTTAGCGGACGATATCAAGAAAACAACCGGTCTCTATCTAAAGTCTGAAAAAATCCTTCTAAAGTTCAATTAACCATTAATTAATTGATGAAAAATTTCTTTATTAAGGAAGAATTCTCTTTCTTTGTGCTGCTTTATACCTTTATTAAAAAGGATACAATACTAACATTAATTTATATAGTTATGAAGATTTCACACATTGAGCATCTGGGCATTGCCGTTAAGAGCATTGAAGAAGCCCTTCCGTACTACGAAAACGTTTTAGGTTTGAAATGCTACAACATCGAAACCGTGGAAGATCAGAAAGTTAGAACCGCTTTCCTGAAAGTGGGCGATGTAAAGATCGAATTGTTGGAACCTACTTCTCCCGAAAGCACAATTGCCAAGTTCATCGAAAAGAACAACGGTAACGGTGGCATGCATCATCTGGCATTTGCCGTTGAAGACGGAGTGGCCGGTGCGCTTGCCGAAGTCGAAGAAAAAGGTATCCGCCTTATAGACAAAGCTCCCCGCAAAGGTGCAGAAGGTCTGAACATTGCATTCCTGCATCCGAAGTCAACTCTCGGTGTCCTGACCGAGCTTTGCGAGAAACCGGAATAAGCAAGACTGTAAAATCATCAAATCATAAATTGTATAAACACTTAAAGAATATAAATTCATGAGTAATCAACTTGAAAAGATTAAAGAGCTTATAGACCGCCGCGCTGCAGCACGTCTCGGTGGTGGTGAAAAAGCGATTGCAAAGCAACACGAGAAGGGTAAATATACAGCTCGCGAGCGCATAGCCATGCTTCTCGACGAAGGCAGTTTCGAAGAAATGGACATGTTCGTAGAACATAGATGCACCAACTTCGGCATGGAAAAGAAACACTACCCCGGTGACGGTGTAGTAACCGGTTGCGGTACAATCGAAGGCCGTCTGGTTTATATCTTCGCACAGGACTTCACAGTTTCTGCCGGTTCACTGTCCGAAACCATGTCTCTGAAAATCTGTAAGATTATGGACCAAGCCATGAAAATGGGTGCTCCGTGTATCGGTATCAACGACTCGGGCGGTGCACGTATTCAGGAAGGTATTAATGCCTTGGCTGGCTACGCTGAAATCTTCCAACGTAACATACTTGCTTCGGGTGTCATTCCGCAGATTTCCGGTATTTTCGGTCCTTGTGCCGGTGGCGCCGTTTACTCTCCTGCCTTGACAGACTTTACTTTGATGATGGAAGGTACATCCTACATGTTCCTTACCGGTCCGAAGGTAGTAAAGACTGTAACCGGAGAAGACGTAAGCCAGGAAAACCTGGGTGGCGCGAGCGTTCACTCCACCAAATCTGGTGTTACTCATTTTACTGCACAGACAGAAGAAGAAGGTTTGGCTCTTATCCGCAAACTGTTGAGCTACATTCCCCAGAACAACCTGGAAGAAGCTCCCTATGTAGACTGTACAGACCCTATCGACCGTCTGGAAGATTCCCTGAACGACATCATTCCTGATAACCCGAACAAGCCGTACGATATGTACGAGGTAATTGGTGCTATCATAGATAATGGTGAGTTCCTCGAAATCCAAAAAGATTATTCAAAGAATATCATTATTGGTTTCGCACGTTTCAACGGACAGTCCGTAGGTATTGTTGCCAACCAGCCGAAGTATCTGGCAGGTGTGCTCGACAGCAACGCATCCCGCAAGGGCGCACGCTTCGTCCGTTTCTGCGACGCCTTCAATATTCCTATCGTATCATTGGTAGACGTACCGGGATTCCTTCCGGGAACCGGCCAGGAGTACAACGGCGTCATCCTGCACGGTGCCAAACTGCTGTATGCATACGGTGAAGCTACTGTACCCAAGGTTACCATCACACTGCGTAAATCCTACGGTGGTTCGCACATCGTGATGAGCTGTAAGCAGCTGCGTGGCGACATGAATTATGCTTGGCCTACTGCTGAAATCGCTGTAATGGGTGGTGCAGGTGCTGTAGAAGTATTATATGCCCGCGAAGCCAAAGAGCAGGAAAATCCGGCTCAATTCCTGGCTGAAAAAGAGGCTGAATACACCAAGTTGTTTGCCAATCCTTATAATGCAGCTAAATATGGCTACATTGATGATGTTATCGAACCGCGTAACACACGTTTCCGCATCATTCGTGCCCTGCAACAGTTGCAAACCAAGAAATTGACTAACCCGGCTAAGAAGCATGGTAATATTCCCTTGTAATCAAGCTTTTCACACTAAAACAAGAACGATTATGAATAAAACAAAAATCGGAATATTCCTTTCATTGATGCTGGTGTTAGGCTTTTGCTCTTCTTGCAAAGAACAGAAATCGAACAACAAACTGCTGCTGAATGAAGTGCTGGTCAACAACGAAAGCAACTATCAGGATGACTACGGTGTGCACAGCGCATGGATTGAAATATTCAACAGATCATACGGCAGCGCCGACCTTGCAGGTTGCTATCTGAAATTCAGCAGCCAGCCGGGTGATACTGCCAGTTATTTCATTCCCAAAGGTGACGTTCTGACACTCATAAAACCACGTCAGCATGCACTTTTCTGGGCTGATGGAGAACCAAGACGCGGTACATTTCATACGAACTTCAAACTGGATGCCACAAATGCCAACTGGATTGGGTTGTATGATTCCGGCAAGAAATTGCTTGATCAAGTCATAGTGCCTGCCGGTACTTTAAAAGCCAACCAATCCTATGCCCGTGTCAGTGATGCAGCCGACCAATGGGAAGTAAAGGGTGGAAGCGAAGATAAATATGTCACTCCGAGTACCAACAACAAGACTATCGACAGCAATGCCAAAATGGAAAAATTCGAAGAGCATGACAGCGTAGGTATCGGTATGGCTATTTCTGCCATGAGCGTTGTATTCTGCGGGCTGATATTACTCTACATCTCCTTCAAGATTATAGGTAAAATATCAGTTAACCTCAGCAAACGCAATGCCATGAAAGCTAAAGGTATTACTGATAAACAAGAAGCAAAAGAGAAACAACTGGGGCAGGCTCCGGGAGAAGTTTTTGCTGCCATTTCAATGGCCATGCACGAATTCCAAAGCGATGTACACGATGTGGAAGACACGATACTTACCATTACCCGTGTAAAACGCAGTTACTCACCGTGGAGTTCAAAGATTTATACGTTGCGTGAGACTCCTCACAAAAAGTAAGTCACCCATAATAAAATAAAACGATGAAAGAATATAAATATAAAATTAACGGTAACGTATATAAAGTTGCCATTGGAGATATTGAAGACAACATCGCTCATGTAGAAGTGAACGGTACTCCCTACAAAGTTGAAATGGAAAAAGCACCGAAGGTAGTTGTTAAACCGGTAGCACGTCCGGCAGCCACATCCGCTCCTGCTGCTCCTGCTACTCCGGTAGTAAAACCGGCCGCTGCTTCTACCGGCAAGTCAGGTGTAAAATCTCCGCTTCCCGGTGTAATCCTCGATATCAAAGTAAATGTCGGCGATACAGTAAAGAAGGGACAAGTTATCATCATTTTGGAAGCCATGAAGATGGAAAACAATATCAATGCTGATAAAGACGGTAAGATTACAGCCATCAATGTAAACAAAGGGGACTCTGTTCTCGAAGGTACTGACCTCGTAATTATTGAATAATATGGGAGAATTTATCACATTTTTAGGAAACAACCTTGCCGACTTCTGGACTTATACAGGTTTTGCCAATGCAACGGTAGGACATGTGGTAATGCTTCTGGTAGGTTTGTTTTTCATATACTTGGCTGTAGCCAAGGAATTTGAGCCGATGCTATTAATTCCTATCGGTTTCGGTATGCTGATTGGTAATATACCTTTCAATATGGAAGCCGGATTAAAAGTCGGTATCTATGAAGAAGGTTCCGTACTTAATATTCTGTACCAGGGAGTAACCTCCGGTTGGTACCCGCCACTCATATTCCTGGGTATCGGTGCCATGACGGATTTCTCTGCTTTGATATCGAACCCCAAATTAATGTTGGTTGGTGCAGCAGCCCAATTCGGTATATTCGGTGCTTATATGATTGCCCTTGCCATAGGATTTGACCCGATGCAGGCTGGTGCAATCGGTATCATTGGTGGTGCCGATGGTCCGACTGCCATCTTCCTCTCTTCCAAACTGGCTCCTAACTTAATGGGTGCCATTGCGGTATCAGCCTATTCATATATGGCATTAGTACCGGTGATACAGCCGCCTATTATGCGTTGGCTGACCAGTAAAAATGAACGTCTTATCCGTATGAAACCTCCCCGTGTGGTTTCACATACGGAAAAAGTAATGTTCCCGATTATCGGTTTGTTACTAACCACATTCCTTGTACCATCCGGTCTGCCTTTGCTGGGTATGCTGTTCTTCGGTAATTTACTGAAAGAAAGTGGAGTTACACGTCGTCTGGCAAACACAGCCAGTGGTCCGCTGATTGATACCATTACTATTCTGCTTGGTTTGACAGTAGGTGCTTCTACGCAAGCATCCGAGTTCTTAACCCTTGATTCAATCAAGATATTCGGTCTGGGCGCCTTATCATTTGTCATTGCCACAGCATCCGGTGTCATCTTCGTGAAGATTTTCAACCTCTTCCTGAAGAAAGGCAACAAGATTAATCCGTTGATCGGTAATGCCGGTGTATCTGCCGTACCCGACTCTGCACGTATCTCCCAAGTAGTAGGTCTGGAATACGATCCTACCAACTATCTGCTGATGCATGCCATGGGCCCGAACGTTGCCGGTGTAATCGGTTCCGCTGTAGCAGCAGGTATCCTGCTGGGATTCTTAATGTAATACATTTATTCATTCCGTTATCCGGCTTGAATTCTGAACTATTTTAGAGCCCCTTCATTTTTGGAGGGGCTTTTTCGTTAATCTATCTAAAACAGATTACGATTATTTCGTAAATACATTCTTTTTAGTAACTTGCAGTCAGTTTAACCTCATATAAATGATATACTGTATGCGAAAGCTTTTTATCTCCTTATGTTTCAGTGCATGCTGTTCGCTTCTGGCGGCACAGACCACAAATCCCATTCAAGAGGCGATGGCCAACTACGATTATGAAACAGCCTTGATGCTGATCGATCAAGAAACCCCGACCGTCCCCCTACTCTACCAAAAAGGGAAAGCGCTGAAAGGGCTGGGCAATAACCTTGAAGCTCTGAGCGTATTTCAGGAAGTCGTAGCTCAGGATTCTCTCAATCCCCGGGCATACATTGAAGCTGCCGAATGCTGCAAATCACTTGCCAAATATAGCGAGGCACTGGATTACTACCAAAATGCGCTCCACATAAATCCGGACAATAAATACGCACGCATCCAGTATATCAGTCTGCTGATGAACATGAAGAGATACCGTGAGTCTCTAAAGGAAAGCAACCTGCTGGCAGAAAGGGACAGTTCCGCCTATGTACTACACCTTAGAGCCGAAAGTATGGGGCAAGTCTATGACAACACAGAAATCATGCATGTGATAGATGCCTACCTGGACATACAGAAAAGATATCCCAATGATTACCTGTCTGCTGCCAAACTCGGCAACATCTATGTAGCAGGCCACCAGTATGAAGACGCCATAAACATAACGGAGAAATACCGTTCCATAGACTCCACCAACGTCCTTGTGAACCGCATCAATGCCCAAGCCTATTGCCTGAACAAAGATTACCCCAAAGCAATAGAAAGATATGAACAACTGTTACAGGAAAAAGACAGTTCTTTCCAAACCTGCTTCTACGCCGGAATCAGCTATTATGCCCTCGAAGACTTCTACCCAGCACACGACCTGCTGGAAAGGGCTCTTAAAGATGACAATACCAACATCAACGTTCTCTATTATCTGGGACGCGCCTGCTCCAAGACATCATGGAAAGAGGATGGAGTGACTTATCTGGAAACTGCCGTAAGCCTCGCCATGCCCAGCGACAGTGTCATGTCCCGCCTATATGTGGGGCTTGCGGACTGCTACAAGATGGCATTTCAATACACCGACCAGGCGAATACCCTTCTGACGCAATACGAAAAATACGACCGGCAGAAACACAAACTGCTCTACGACGCAGCCTTTATCTATTATTACTATCTGAAAGATGCGTCCAAAGCAGAGAGATACCTAACGGCCTACCTGAAAACCCGTCCGAAAAACAGCAAGGACAAAGTGCAGGAAGTAGATGCGGACGGAGTTCCCATCATCGGAGAAGACAACCGATACAATGCCGCCGAAAACTGGCTGAAGGACATCAGAGAAAAGCGCAAGAAAGAGGACTTCTTCAAGGGAAAGGTCGATACCGCCAGCGTAACCCCCATCAAATAGCCCCAATGAAAACGTTTGCATAATATAATAAGGTACAGTAACGGAGAAAGATTAACTTTCTCCGTTATTTGTTTTAAATTAGCGCAAAAATTAACCGTAAAGTTACTATCATGAAAAAAGTATTCTTAATCTTGGGAACACTCTTACTCTCCCTCAGTACGTATGCAGCTATGAATGTGAACAAAATCGACCCTCCGTTTTGGTACACCGGCATGCAGAACCCGGAACTCCAGCTGATGGTCTATGGCGAAGGCATCGGCAACGCGGCAGTATCCGTCAATTATCCCGGCGTCTCATTGAGCAGCACCGTCAAGCTGGAAAGCAACAACTACCTCCTGGTCTATCTGAAACTGGACAAGGATGTAAAACCCGGCAAATTCAACCTCACCTTCACTGAAGGAAAAAAGAAACTCGTAAAGGAATATGAACTGAAGGCACGCAACAAGAAAGGTTGCGAACATAAAGGTTTCGACGCCTCCGACGCACTGTACCTGCTGATGCCCGACCGCTTTGCCAATGGCAACCCGGACAATGACCAGATTGCGGGCATGGCCGAGTACAAGATAGACCGCAATGACCCCAATGCACGCCACGGCGGTGACCTTGCCGGCATCGAACAACACCTGGACTACTTCTCCAACCTCGGCGTCACAGCCCTCTGGTTTACTCCGGTACTGGAAAACAACATGACCGGCGGTTCCTATCACGGCTATGCCACCACAGACTACTACAAGGTAGACCCGCGCTTCGGTACCAACGAAGAATACAAGCAACTGATTGAAAAAGCCCATGCACGCGGCATCAAAATCGTAATGGACATGATTTTCAACCACTGCGGCGTAGAGCATGTATGGATTAAGGACATGCCCTCCAAAGATTGGTTCAACAACCCCGACCACGAAAACAACTTCGTGCAGACCTCCTTCAAACTGACCCCGCACGTAGACCCTTATACTTCCCAGTACGATGCCGACCAGATGAACGACGGCTGGTTTGTACCTTCCATGCCCGACCTCAACCAGAAGAATCCTCACGTTTACCGCTACCTGGTACAGAACAGTTTCTGGTGGATTGAATTCGCCAACATCGACGGCATCCGCATGGACACTTACCCGTATGCCGACTATGATGCCATGAGCAACTGGATGAAAGAGCTCAACGAAGAATATCCCAACTACAACACCGTGGGCGAGACCTGGGTTACCGAACCCGCCTACACCGCCTGGTGGCAGAAGGATTCCAAGCTATCAGCCCCCAAGAACAGTAACCTCAAGACCGTTATGGACTTCAGCTTCTTCGACAAGATAAACACCGCCAAGAATGAACAGACCGAAACTTGGTTCAAGGGACTGGACCGCATATACAATAACTTCGTATACGACTTCCTCTACCCCAACCCCGCTTCCGTACTGGCATTCATCGAAAACCACGACACCGACCGCTTCCTGGGCGAAGGCAACAACCTTCCGATGCTGAAGCAAGCCTCTACCCTGCTGCTTACCACCCGCCGCATTCCGCAACTCTACTACGGAACGGAAGTCATGATGAATGGCGTGAAGAGCAAGAGCGACGGCTATGTCCGCAAGGACTTCCCCGGCGGATGGACCGGTGACGCAACAAACGCACTGACCCCAGCCGGACGTACCAAAATACAGAACGAGTGCTACGACTTCTACAAGACCATCCTAAACTGGCGCAAAGGAAACGATGTGATTGCCAAAGGCAGCATGGTGCAGTTCATGGTACAGAATGGTGTTTATGCCTACGCACGCCAGTACGAAGGCAAGACGATATTCGTGATGCTGAACGGTACAGATGCAGAGACCACCGTTCCTTTGAAATTCTACAAGGAAATCCTAAAAGACAGCAAGCAGGGAAAAGATATTCTTAGCGGCAAGGCCATCACCTTCGGTGAAGAGCTGAAGATGGGCCCCAGAGAATCATTAGTGATAGAATTATAACGCGCACTCCACACAGAGAGCTCATTCTTGCAAATCTCCCTTGCAGATAGCTTGCAGACACCTCGCCTGCCAGCCATCTGCAAGGGATTTTTAGTATGGAATAGGTGTCACGGGGATATGCTTTTCACCGGTCTCAAATATAGCTAATCTGTTAGTTCATAACGGTGAACACTTTGTTCCAGTATAGAGAAACAAAGTGTTCGGATATGTAGAAACAAAGTGTTCTTACGTATTGGAACGAAGTGTTTTTGCATATTGGAACGAAGTGTTCTCTTTATTGAAACAAACTGTTCAGTTAAGGGAAACAGACTGTTTTGTTAAAGGAAACAGACTGTTGTACACGTTGAAACATCCGCTTCTGAAATAACCGGCGAACTTAACCATCCCACAACACCGGCCTATATATAACAAGTCAGCCCTTGCAACATCAATATTGCAAGGGCTGACGCTATATTCGGATTATCTTTCGATTAGTCCAGTTGAGCCAATTTGTTCTCTGAACCAAGCACGTTGATGATTTTATGCTTGTACAGTTTTTCCATATTGTCACGAGCCGGACCCAGATACTTACGCGGGTCGAATTCTGCCGGTTTTTCAGCAAATGTCTTGCGGATAGCAGCTGTCATAGCCAGACGTGAGTCAGAGTCGATGTTGATTTTGCAAACAGCAGACTTGGCAGCCTTACGCAACTGCTCTTCGGGGATACCGATAGCAGCTTCCAGCTTACCACCATACTTGTTGATAGTATCAACTTCTTCCTGAGGAACTGAAGAAGAACCGTGAAGAACGATGGGGAATCCCGGAAGTTTCTCCATTACAGCATCCAGAACGGCAAATTCCAAAGGAGGAGGAACCAGACGACCGGTAGCAGGGTCAACGTGGCATTGTTCGGGTTTGAACTTGTATGCACCATGAGAAGTACCGATTGAGATAGCCAGTGAATCGCAACCTGTACGGGTAGCGAAGTCAATAACTTCTTCAGGATTAGTATATGTATGGTGTTCTGCAGAAACTTCATCTTCTACACCGGCCAATACACCGAGTTCGCCTTCTACAGTTACGTCGAACTGATGGGCATAGTCAACTACCTTCTTAGTCAGTGCAACGTTTTCTTCGTACGGAAGGTGTGAACCGTCAATCATTACTGAAGAGAAACCGGAGTCGATACAGCTCTTGCAAGTTTCGAATGTATCTCCGTGGTCAAGGTGAAGAACAATTTCAGGATGTTTGCAACCCAATTCCTTAGCGTACTCAACAGCACCCTGAGCCATGTAACGCAACAGCGTAGCGTTGGCATACTGACGGGCACCCTTAGATACCTGAAGAATAACCGGAGACTTTGTTTCAACTGCAGCCTTGATGATAGCCTGCATCTGTTCCATATTGTTGAAGTTGAATGCCGGAATAGCATATCCACCTTTGATAGCCTTAGCAAACATCTCTCTTGTGTTTACCAGTCCTAAATCTTTGTAATTAACCATTTTGTTTAAATTTTATTGTTAGTGAATTAAAATTCTACGCAAAAGTAATCATTATCCTTTAAAGTAAAGAACTTGACGGGAATAAAATATCCGGCTCATCCTACCAAATCCATTCTATTTTAAAGCTATTGGCTTCATTTAACAGATTATTGTAATCTCTATATTACAAACTCTTTGCATTTATCTCTGCCAGCCATACTTTTGCCATCTATACTTCTATCAACAAAAAAGCCGGAGAACATGTTTGCTCTCCGGCATCTGTTTACACATTATTATGTAATACTAATTTTTCAGATAGATGATGGTCGGCAAATGGTCACTGTAACCGTTCAGCCAAGTCCTGCCCCCATGCGTACGCAAGGGGGAACCTTTGTATTTGCCATCCTGCTGAATCAGATAATCGCGGATGAAAACTTCATTGTGATCATAGCGCAACCCTTTCTTAGCCTTCAGCAACGGTTTCGAAATGACAATCTGGTCAAACAAGTTCCACTTGCCCCGATAGAGCAATGTCCCCACTCCCTTGTCTTCCAGCGTCACCCACCAGGGATTGTAGAATTCGCCTTTCTTCACCTGCTTCGGATATTTGCGCGCTCCCAGCACCTCCATGCTTTCGTCCATCGGGTCGTCATTCATATCCCCCATCACGATGAGCTTCAGCTTCTTGTCGCTACGCATCAGAGAGTCCTTCAAGGCCTTTACCTGCCTGGCTGCATGCACACGCACCGGCGACTTTGCCCCACGGGAGGGCCAGTGGTTCACTATCACGCAGACACGCTCTCCCGCCAGTTGTCCGTCCACAATCAAGAAGCCACGCGTCAAGTGCACCGTATCCCCCTCAAAAGGAGTGGAAAGCACCAACTTTGAGTGGGTAACGCTGAATTGCTTCGGGTCGTACAGCAAGGCACAGTCGATGCCCCGTCTGTCCGGTCCTTCATAATGCACGAACTCATAATTGGAAATGGCCGGCTGCTTCACGAGGTCTTCCAGCACCCGGCTGTTCTCTGCCTCTGCCACACCGATGAATGCCGGACCTTCCGGCACTAAATCACGCGAAAGGGACCCCAACACTTTGGAAAGGTTCTGCAGCTTGGACTCATACTTCTTTGCCGTCCACTGGTAACTGCCGTTAGGCAGGAACTCATAGTCATTCTTACCTGCATCATGAATCGTATCAAATAAGTTCTCAAGATTGTAGAACGCAACACTATACAGTTTCCGTTCCGCATTTTGTGCCCCCAGCGTTGCCACGCACAGCCAGAAAGAGCATAAGACAAGTAGTTTCCTCATAAATTCACAAGATTAAGTCCTGCAAAAATCAGAAATAAAATGCGATAAACCTACTAAATAAAAATAAATCTGAATTTATTTTGTAGAGTCTCCAACTTGCACTATCTTTGCGCTCTGAAAAGAAGACCATTACACTATTTATTACCAAAATAGTAACAGAATATAAATTTTTAAAAGAAAATATCAAAATGAAAAAAGGTATTCATCCTGAAAATTACCGTCCGGTAGTATTTAAAGATATGTCAAATGGTGATGTATTCTTGTCTCGTTCCACTTGCAACACGAAAGAGACTATCGAATTCGAAGGTGAAACTTATCCGCTGGTAAAGCTGGAAATCTCCAGCACTTCTCACCCGTTCTACACTGGTAAGTCCAAGCTGGTTGACACCGCCGGTCGTGTTGATAAGTTCATGAGCCGTTACGGTAACCGTAAGAAATAATCAGTTTCAAGCAAACTGAAAAAAGGGAGTCTTTCACTGAAAGGTTCCCTTTTTTGTTTCCGCCTCCCGCTGAGCGATAAATAGGGAATCTCCTATCACAGAATAGGGGAAAAAACAAGAAAGGGGAAAAACACTTTCCTATTTTTGTATCATCGAAACCGAAAACATACCATAATCATGAAACGACTCGCCACCCTATTCATCCTAACAATCCTTGTCACAACGGCAGGGTTTGCCAAACCCAAGCACAAGGACTTAAGCGGAAACATCGCCATCAAAGGAGAATTGACAAAAGAGTACCAGCAATCTCCCGCCGGTACCCCGGTCATTATCCGCCGGGTTGTCAAAATGAACAATCCCGGTGAAAACAGCGATAACATTTACTATGCCGTCGAAGTGAATGGCATACAAGAAACCATTCCTTCGGATGAGATGGGTATCATTGCCATATCCGCTCCGGAAACGGACCGGGAATTCTGGCAGCAAATATACCTGAAGAATCATCTTTACGAATATTTCAACGACCGCGGTTACAAGCACAAACTGCGCCAGGAAATCGACGAAGAATGCCTGGACTATCTCGATAAACTGAACGAGATAGCCTATCAGGACGACTACATAACCTCGTACGTACAAGGAATATTCTCCAAACTGAATGCCACCACCATTGACAGCAATCGTGGAGAAAGCCTGAACATACGTATCATCCAGTCGTCCGAACCAGATGCCTTCATGCTTCCCAACGGCTCCATGGTTATCAGTACAGGCCTCCTCTGCACTCTTGATTCCGAAGACGAACTGGCCGCCGTCATCGCATGTGAGCTGGGACATTTCGTCCTCGACCATCAGGTAAACAACATTTATCGTGCCGAGCGGCGTGCCAAGCGTGCAGCTTTTTGGGCAGATGTCTTTGCCACTACCGCCAGCGCAGCCCTCGATGTGGCCTACTGGGACGATAATGAAGATGCTTATGCCGTCAGTCTGGTGGCAGATATCGGAGCCATCGCTTCCCTTTTGAGCATTCCGGCAACGGACCGGTTGGGGATGAAATACAAAACTTCCCAGGAAATCTCTTCAGACCGCCTTGCGCGCCAACTTCTGGCATTCAAGGGCTATAATCCCGACGGAATCGCATCGGCCCTCGGTAAAATTATAGGGTATTACAACCTGCACCAACGCAACAAGGACATTCCTCGCTACGGCAGCATCGGCAACCTGCAAAAGCGTATAGAAAAGGCCGGTGAATCCCATAGCCTGAGTGCCCGCCCCTACCTACGGACCACCAGCGATGTCGTTTCTTTCAACGCAAGTATGAACTACGCCAACAAGCGCTATAAGGAAACTGCCCGGCTGATACGCAAGAACATTGACAACAGACTAGCCACGGACAATGACTACATCATCCTGGTAAAAGCGGAAATGGCACTGTCTAATACGGAAGAAGTGAACAACCGCTGCCTCGCCATGCTTGATAAAGCCCAGGAGATGGCAGGAACAAGCCCCAATCTGGACATATATAAACAAAAAATACTATTATTGATGCGCATGAACAAACAAGCCCAAGCCGCTGATATACTGAAAGAATATATCACCTTGCTTTCGGCCTACGAAGGCCAGGGCATAGAAGGAACCGAAAAGGAATGGACCAATAAAGAGATAGGTTGGGCAAACCAAATGCTGGACAGGATAAGCAGAATATAGAGAAAGGAATAACTAAGAATGAAGAATGAAGAATTTGTCATGCGGCATCATTGCGCAGCCAAATTCTTCATTCTCAGTCATTTATTCAAACTACTGTTTGCGGAACGGCGGCTTCACAACCACAGCTTTCAGCTTACGTCCCCGCATGTCAATGCAGATTTCCGTACCGACCTTGCTGTATTCGGGTCTGATATACCCCATTCCGATACCAATCTTACGGGTAGGCGACATAGTTCCGGAGGTAACCACACCGATGGCAATACCGTCTGTACTATACAGCTCGTAACCATGACGGGGGATACCGCGGTCTATCATCTCAAATCCCACCAACTTACGGGTAGTGCCTTCCGCTTTCTGTTTTTCCAGCATCGGGCGATTGGTGAAGTTCTTTCCCTCCACAAACTTGGTAATCCATCCTAAACCCGCTTCAATGGGCGAAGTGGTGTCATCCAAATCATTGCCATACAAACAGAATCCCATTTCCAGACGAAGCGTATCGCGCGCACCCAGACCAACTGGCTTAATGCCGAACTCCGCGCCTGCCTCGAACACGGCATCCCAAATCTTCATGGCAGCCTCCGGATAGAAGTAAAGTTCAAAACCACCCGCGCCGGTATATCCGGTATTGGAGATAATGACATCCTTTTCTCCGGCAAACTCACCGTGGGTAAAAGTATAGTAAGGAAGGTCGGAAAGATTAATGGAAGTCAGCTTCTGCAAAGCCTGAATAGCCTTCGGTCCTTGCACAGCAAGCTGTGCCATGTGCTCGGAAGCATTTTCCAATTCAGCGCCTTCCGTGTTATGAGACACACACCAGTTCCAGTCTTTCTCAATGTTCGACGCATTCACGACAAGCAGGTATTTCTCCGGCTCATAATGATAGACCAGAAGGTCGTCCACAATGCCTCCATTTTCATTTGGGAAGCAGGTATACTGTACTTTCCCCGGTGTGAGGGCAGCTATGTTATTGGAAGTCACTTTCTGCAGAAAGTCCAAAGCATGGGGACCTTTCACCCAAAATTCTCCCATGTGTGAGACGTCGAATACACCGACACCCTGACATACTGTAAGATGCTCGTCAATGATGCCGGAATACTCGATAGGCATATTATATCCCGCAAACTCGTGCATCTTGGCACCCAGCGAGATGTGTTTTTCGGTAAACGGAGTGGTTTTCATGGAACTATTAGAGTTATGAGTTATGAATTATCTATTTGCTTGCTACGAGCTCGGCAATCTTGACGATGACGTTCATGGCTTTCTCCATGTTCTGGATAGGCACGAACTCATAGCGGCCGTGGAAGTTCAAGCCACCGGCAAAGATATTGGGACAAGGCAGGCCCTTGAAAGAGAGCTGGGCGCCGTCCGTACCTCCGCGAATGGCTTTTACACGAGGCTCTACACCTACCGCCTTCATGGCGGCAAAAGCGGTGTCGATGATATGCATCACCGGTTCAATCTGCTCGCGCATATTATAGTATTGGTCGCGAAGTTCCAGAGTAGCGGTACCCGGACCGTATTCTTCATTGATTTTTGCCACAAGACGTTCCATCTCCTTCTTGCGCTCTTCGAAGCGGGTGCGGTCGTGGTCACGGATAATGTAAGAGACTGTTGTCTGCTCCACCTCGCCGGTAATACCTATCAGATGATAGAAACCTTCGTAACCTTCGGTATGCTCCGGAGCCTCGTCAGCCGGAAGCATGGACATGAAACGGTTGGCAACGCGGATAGAGTTAATCATCTTATTCTTGGCATAGCCCGGATGCACATTCCGTCCCTTGAAGCTTATCTTGGCAGAGGCCGCATTGAAGTTCTCGAATTCAAGTTCACCCACTTCTCCGCCATCCATGGTATAGGCCCATTCGCAACCGAACTGCGCTACATTGAACTTATGGGCGCCCAGACCGATTTCCTCATCCGGATTAAAGCCGATACGGATTTTACCGTGCTTGATTTCGGGGTGCTCCTTCAGATATACCACCGCCGATACAATTTCGGCAATACCGGCTTTATCATCGGCACCAAGCAAGGTCTTGCCGTCGGTCACAATCAAATCTTCCCCTTGATGGTCGAGCAGTTCGGGGAACTGGGCAGGAGAAAGAACCACATTCTCTTCGGCGCAAAGAACAATGTCCTTACCGTCATAATTCTGCACGATACGCGGAGAAACATTCTTGCCACTCATATCGGGGCTTGTATCCATGTGGGCAATAAAGCCGATGACGGGCAACGGCTTGTCTGTATTGGCAGGAAGAGTGGCGAACAGATAACCATTTTCGTCCAACGTGATTTCTTCCAGACCCAAAGTTTCCAATTCTTCTTTCAGATACCGGGCAAACACCATTTGCCCCGGAGTACTCGGAGTAATCTCAGTCTCTTCACTGGACTGAGTATCGAAGCTTACGTACTTTAAAAAACGTTCTACTAAAGTCATGATGAATAATGATTAGTGATTAATGGTTAGTGATTAATGGTCAGTGATTAGTAATTGGCGAAAAGCATTATCCGAATGGCATTAATCATTAATCACTAATCATTAACCACTATTTTGTGCTGTAAAGATAAAAAAAGGGGCGTGAACTGCCAAGCAATTCACGCCTCTTTTTTATTTCTTAAGGACAAAATGTCAATCAAAAATGGCTGCTACCATCAAAACAATGCGTACATATCTTACACTTAGGCAATCCGATAGCCTCAACCAGAGTTTCCAACGTATTGAACTTCAAGGATGAAAGTCCGAAACGCTCGCGGATAACGTCCACCATCTTTTCGTATTCGGGTGAGCCGGTAGTGGCATACTTATCGAGATTCTTATTCTCGTCACCCTCCAGTTCCTTGATGACACGACGGGTAATCAGTTCCATGTCGCTTTTGGAAGCCGTGAATCCTACAAACGGGCAGCTATATATCAATGGAGGACAAGCAATCCGGATATGCACCTCCTTGGCACCATACTCATACAGCACCTTCACATTGTCGTGCAACTGGGTCCCCCGGACAATAGAGTCATCACAGAACAGCAGACGCTTACCCTCGAGCATGGCACGATTGGGAATCAGCTTCATCTTTGCCACCAGCGAACGCAATTCCTGCTTGCTGGGAGTAAAACTACGAGGCCAAGTCGGAGTATATTTGGAAATGGCACGATGATAAGGAACTCCTTTACCTTCGGCATACCCAAGCGCCATACCTACACCCGAATCAGGAATACCGCAGGCACAATCCACCTCTGACTTATCTGTCTGTGCCATCTTGAAACCGGAGGCAAAACGCACTTCCTCCACATTCTTACCTTCGTAGCAGGAAGTGGGGAAACCGTAATATACCCATAGGAAGGAACAAATCTGCATTCCCTCATCAGGCTTGCGCATCTGTTCCACACCATCGGCACGCAGGCGAACAATCTCTCCGGGTCCCAAATAACGGTCTATCTCATAACCAAGATTCGGAAAGCTGCTCGACTCACTTGTGGCGGCATACGCTCCGTCTTTCTTGCCAATCACAATCGGAGTACGTCCCCAGCGGTCGCGAGCGGCAATGATGCCGTCTTCCGTCAATAACAGCATGGAGCAGGAACCTTTGATATGCTTATACACATTTTCAATTCCTTCGACAAATGTCTTTCCTTGTATAATAAGGAGGGCGATAAGTTCCGTCTGATTGGTTTTGCCCGAACTGAGTTCGGCGAAGTGCATGTTTTGGGCCAACAGTTTTGTTTCCAGTTCTTGCAGATTTACTATTTTGGCTACCGTTACAATGGCAAAGCGACCGAGGTGGGAGTTAAGGATAAGGGGTTGAGGGTCTGTGTCACTGATGATTCCTATTCCGGAATTTCCTTTGAACTTATCCAGTTCATCCTCAAACTTCGTGCGGAAATAAGTGCTTTCCAGATTGTGAATGGAACGGGTAAACTGCTCCGTTTCTGCATCGTATGTAGCCAACCCACCACGTTTTGTCCCTAAATGTGAATTATAATCTGTGCCGTAAAACAAATCTGCCACACAGCTTGTTGCCTTGGCGACTGTTCCGAAAAAACCTCCCATAAGTTCTGTTTTGTTATTGGTTTCTAAAATTAACGGATGCAAAGGTATGAAGAATTTGCGAAATTCGGGCAGATTTGAAATGAATAAAAAAGGCAATATATTTCTTGCCCACAATAGAAGTTATATTATTGGAAACATATACTTTTGTGATCGAAACCAAACAACTGTATAATGGGAGAAACCGCAAATATTATAATAGCCGATACTCTTCAAGGTCTGGGGACGGACGCATACAGTGGCTATCTTGCACACGCCCTCTGTCTGTCAGGAATCTGCCGATTGAAGTACAATGGAGAGGAGCGCGAGCTACGTGCCGGCGACCTGATGATTGTCCGCAAAGGAAAACTGGTAGAGAAAATTCAACCTTCAGAAGATTTTCGCGTAAAGGTCATCTATATCGCATCGGGCTTTGTGGTGCTGAGTACACCACAGAACAACTACGGCATGAAAGGGCAACTTTCCCTATTTCTCAATCCTATCATGTCCCTGACTACCGAACAGCAAGAGCTATGTCTCCGGGATTTTGAACAAGTGGAATACAGACTCCGGAATACAGACCATCATTTCCATCGCGATATGCTTATCGCCTCCACACAGATGTTGATACTCGACTTCTTCGATTTCCACTCCCATCTATATGGCGAGGACAATATCTCTGTACAAAATGCTTCCATCATGAGCCGTTTCCTCAACATGCTGGAGAACGGAACTTTCCGCGAGCATCGTGAAGTGACCTATTATGCCGACTGCCTATGTGTCACCTCCAAATATCTTTCGGAAGTTTCCAAGAAAGTAAGCGGTTATACAGCAAACTACTGGATAAACCGTTATACCACACTCGACATCTCGCGTTTGCTGCGCGACAAATCACTAACGTTCGTCCGTATTTCCGATATGTTCGGTTTTTCCTCTCCTGCTTATTTTAGCCGTTACGTACAACAACATCTGGGTGTAAATCCGACAAAATACAGAGGTTAATGATTATAGTTTTTGATTGTTTGCCCGTTTCAGATCTATTAGCGAAATATGCTCATTACGATAGCGGGCATTGGGGTTCTTCTCCGTTCCGTCAGGAAAAGAGCCATCTTCCTGCTTTATGAACTGAATAGCCTTCTGCGGACAATTCTGTATGCAGGCAAAACAGAACTCGCAGTCACCGGACGTCTTCACTCCTCTCGACGTCAGCTCATAGTTGCCGCGCGGACAAACGTAGGTACAAATGCCACAGTCAATACAAACATCGGTCACGGTAAAGAACTTCTCGCTTTTCATCAGGAAGCCCACCTCGGGGTCGAGTCCACTCCGCTGCATAAAACCTTGGTGCTGTTGCCGTTCCTCCTCCGTCACCGGTTCGTGCCAATGCTGCCGACTGTTGATATCTGCCGTTATCTTCTGCAAGTTCTCGGGGATGTGCTTGTCTATCTTGAGTTGCTCGTTCATGTCGAAGTTGGGTAGCCAGTTATCCACCATGATGATAGTGTTGATATAGTCAAACGCATTGTCGGCTTTACGGGATATACGGTCCCAAATCTCTACCGCATCGCACTTCCTTGCACCATAGGTGAGGACAGCAAACTTGTATTCTGCCTTCAGTTTTGCTTTCCGAATGAACTGCCGTACCATATAGGGAGGCATATGACCGTAGATGGGATAAACGATGCCGATTTCATCTGCCTCAAATTCATACTTCCCCCGTTTCACCATCTGAGGGATACTCAACAATTCTGCGTTCTCTCCAGCCAACTGACGGGCGATGTAAAGACTGTTACCCGTTCCGGTAAAATAAAAGATGATACGCTTACTCCTTTTTGTTTCGCAGGATGCCAACGAGAGTAGGCCGGAAGATGCGATAGCACTGCTCATCACGGCAAATCCCATACGCTTTAAAGCCTCCCGACGACTGATTTTCTTATCCGTATTCATATCTCTGATTTTTAATGATTATGCAATCTGTTATCTGAGTGCAAAAATAAAGGTTTCCCCAAAGAACGGACTTACCAAAAACTCGGGTCTTGATGCTATTTTTACGGTATAAGAATGAGCTTACCCTAACACAAAAAAAAGCCCCGCAAAGATTGGACTTCTGCGGGGCCTCACTAATGCCTAATAAAAACTCTTTCTACCCTAAATTATCTCCACTTCTTCACAGCTTTCTTGTCAGCCGGAGTTGCTTCAATCAAGCTCAATGCAAAACCACCGCTACGCGCTTCCTTCACGGACATTTTGGTCTTGCTGGTTACGATACCCTTCTTTATCTGATAAGAAGTAGGATTCTCCTTGTAATCAGCATCTTTACCGTCGGCATAGAGAGTGGCTACGTATTGCTTGCCCGGTTCAAGGAAGTCGAGCGTAAAGTTGGCTGTACGTGCATTCTCGTCTGTAATACCTCCAACAAACCAGTTGCCGGTTCCTTTTGCCTTACGGGCCACGGTAATGTAATCACCCGGTTCTGCTTCAATGTACTTGCTGTCGTCCCAGTCTACTGCCACATCCTTGATGAATTGGAAAGCATCCATGTGCTTTTCGTAGTTCTCAACCAAGTCGGCAGCCATCTGCAACGGGCTGTATAAAGTTACATACAGAGCGAGTTGCTTAGCAAGTGTAGTCTGCACTTGTCCGTGGGGCAAATCGCCCATAAAGTCAAGTTTGGTATCGAAGATACCCGGTGTATAATCCATCGGACCGCCAATCAAGCGGTTGAATGGAAGCAATGTGGTATGGAACGGTTTGCTACCGCCGAATGCCTCATATTCAGTTCCTCGTGCAGATTCGTTGCCAATCAAGTTAGGATAAGTACGGCACAAACCGGTAGGGCGTACAGCTTCGTGCGCATTCACGCAAATTTTGTAGTCGGCTGCCTTCTTCACGGCATAGAGGTAGTGGTTGTTCAGCCATTGCCCATAATGATGTTCACCACGGGGAATCATATTACCTACATATCCGCTCTTCACGGCATTGTAGCCATTATCCACCATAAACTGATAGGCCTTGTCCATGTGACGTTCGTAGTTGCGCACCGAACCGGATGTCTCATGATGCATCATCAGCTTCACGCCTTTGCTCTTGGCATATTCATTCAGCATCTTCACGTCGAAATCGGGATAAGGGGTCACAAAATCGAATACATAATCCTTGGATTTGCCAAACCAGTCTTCCCAGCCTTCATTCCAGCCTTCCACCAATACTTGGTCCAGACCGTGCTCGGCTGCGAAGTCGATGTACTTTTTTACATTTTCGTTAGTGGCACCGTGACGGCCGTTGGGCTTCATTTTGGAGTAGTCCACTTCACCCAGTTTGATGGAGGGAAGGTCGTCTGTATATGCCCAGGTGCTCTTACCTGCAATCATTTCCCACCATACACCTACGTATTTCACGGGCTTAATCCAGGAAACGTCCTCGTAAGCACAAGGTTCGTTCAAGTTCAGCGTGATTTTAGAGGCAAGGATGTCACGAGCATCGTCGCTTACGATAACCGTACGCCACGGTGACGTGCAGGGAGCTTGCAGATAACCTTTATCGCCTACTGCATCGGGAGTAAGCCAAGATTCAAAAACAAAATTCTTATCATCCAGATTCAAGTGCATGCAAGAGTAATCCACCAAAGCAGCTTCGTGCAAGTTGATGTACAAACCATCAGCAGTCTTCATCTGCAAAGAAGTCTGAACACCGGTGGGCGAAAACGGGGTTTGCGAAGAGTTAGGCGTAATGGCCCCTTTCATCAGCCCGCGGATTTCAGAAAGTTTGGATTCTGTATAGTCATATTCCTGCGTATCGTAGTCGCCCGGAATCCAGAAGGCAGTGTGGTCGCCAGTCATGGCAAACTGAGTACGCTCCTCTTTAATCACGAAATAGTTCAGGTTCTTCTGCAAAGGGAATTCATAGCGGAAGCCCATACCATCGTCGAACAAACGGAAGCGGATAATGATGTTCCTATCCTGCGCTTTTTGGTTGAGCGTCACAGCCAGCTCATTGTAGTGGTTACGGATTTGCTTTACTTCACCCCATACCGGTTCCCAAGTCTCGTCGAAAGTGGAAGTCTTTGCATCCGCCATCGTGAAGCCATTCATCAGACCGGGGTCGTTCTTCAGTTCGAGTCCTAATTTGGAAGGGTTAATCACCGGCTTTCCTTTGTAAGAAAGTTCGTAAACGGGTTCGCCTTGCGCATTTACCGAAAAATTCAATTGAAGTTGTCCGTTGGGAGAGGTAATACTCTCTGCCATTGCTACGCCGCTCACCAACAAAACGAGCAGGAAGCAGGCTAATTTTGTACAGATTGCTTTCATGTTTCTCATGCTATATTTATAAAATTATGTTCCAGATGCAAATATAGGCAGGAAAGAAATACACTCTGACGCAATTAAACTAAAATGATAGATGATTTGTCGGCAAACGTTTGCATGAAAACCAACTTCCCTTGAACAATATCCTGCCTACAAACAAAATAGAAGGAGAAGTATCGCTACGAAAACTTCGCCCTCCATATTTTTACAACTTTAATCGTGCACTGGAATTATCCCAAAGGATTTTCACCTTGGTCCCCGTCATTGCCTCCCGAAGGATTGGAGTTATCCCCTCCACCATTGCTACTTCCATCCGTATAGTCCGTATCGGGAACCACCATCTTGGTGACGCTCATATTGCCCAACATTTGACTAAAAGCTTTCCCCCGGAAAAAACAGAATACGTTTACGGACAATGTTACTGGCCGAAACGCCAGCCTCCGTATCAGCACTCTTCCCTACAAAAGAAGGGCGGAACAATCCGAAATCACCTAAACGAACAGTCTTTCCATCGTCTATTTCTTCCGACATGATGTCCACCAGTCCTGCAGCCACTAAGTCCACCGTCTTTCTGTGAATACCAAGAATACGGCTCACTTTGGCACATAACTTATCAAAATCCAATTCACCCGCTCCTACGGATTTAGCTACATACTTTACATTTTTGTCCTTGTCAAAACCAAAGATTCTCTTTGCCACTACATACTGAAGTCCCATAATTTTTAATGTTTTAGAAAGTTAATATAATAATGTAATAAATAGGCCGAAGCCTTTTCCTCTCTTTCAAGAAGTGGAGATCCATCGTGAGGCCTCAACGATAAACTTTCATTCTCTTGAATTCGATGTTGCAAAGTTAGGGTGTGAATGACGGGAATACAAGGAAATGACATCTACAACCAATTTCGTTAAAACTCTAAAAAACAACAAATTAAAAACAACCCTTCTCTACAAGTGAAGAAAGAAAGGCAGGAAGAGAATGAGAAGGAATGGGTACAATCTCTACAGCCAATGAAAATAAATCGCTGATTATCAAGACAAGGTTCTAGAGAGGTCTCTACAATATGGCATTTGAACGGTTAAGACCTCAATTTCAAGAGTGGCTCAAGTTTCACAAGTTATTACCGTATCCAAAAATACAGACAAACCAGTCATCCTTCCAAAGCCCCTTCTACTCGTTTACTAAAATCTCCCGGACATTTTACTAAATCTCCGGCAACGATTTACTAAATCTTCCTCCAAGATTTAGTAAATCGCTTCTGCCCCATCACGAACTATCCGGAACCAAGATTGGCAATCACTCATATCAAATATCAAAATTATATACATCCCACCAATAACTACTTCCCCCAGTACAGAATCGCTTTATGAAATTTCGGACTATGATTTACTGAAATTCCTTTGTCTTCACTACCTTTGCAGCCAAAACCAACCCCAGACAACCTATGACTAGATTACTGATAGCTATATTCCTTGGCGGCGGTACCGGCAGCGTACTGCGCTACTGCGTGCAGATGATGCTCCACGAGCGCATAGTCCCCTACTCTTTCCCATGGGCTACATTCACAGTCAATATCCTCGGAAGTTTCCTCATCGGGCTATTCTATACCTTATCCGCCCGTTTCAACCTTTCTACTGAGGTACGGCTGTTGCTGACTACCGGTCTGTGCGGAGGATTCACCACCTTCTCCACTTTCAGCAATGACGGACTGATTCTGATAAAGCAAGAATTCTACGGAATGTTTGCTTTATATACCTTATTAAGTATCACATTAGGAGTCCTGGCAGCCTTCGCCGGCGGCGCCTTCGGACGCTGTATATAACCCAAACACCCCTATGAAACCCAGCAAGCCTTTTGTCATGCCTCCCGTACGCATCATCCCTCCTACCTTAGAGGGACAAAGTGAAAGTTCCAAATCATTGGAAGAATGGCTGAATACGGAAGAAACTGTCAGAGACCTTCACTTCGGTAAACGGACAGAGGAACACATGGAGTATTCCTACAAAAGCATCACCAACTGTACTTTCAGTCATATCCAATTCAGCGCCTGCAAACTGAAATCCTGCCATTTCACTGATGTACGTTTTGAACATTGCGACCTTTCCAACATCTCATTTGCCGAAAGTTCTCTGTTCAGAGTGGAATTCATATCCTGCAAACTGGTGGGAACCAATCTGCCGGAAACAATATTGAACCATCTGACAATGAAGGACTGCAATGCCAGATACCTCAATCTTTCCATGAGTAAAATCAATCAAGCCCGCTTCACCTCTTGTGACTTGCGCAACAGCGACGTCAACAACTGCAAACTTGCCTCCATCGCCTTTGAAAACTGTGAGCTGGTAGAATCCGAGTTTTCACACACCCCTCTAAGAGGAATCGACTTGAGCGACTCGCACATAGGAGGTATACGCCTCAACCTGCCCGACATACGGGGAGCCATCGTCAATACTTCCCAAGCCATGGAGTTGACTGCTCTTTTAGGCATTACAATAAAGGATTAAAAACGAAAAACAATTCCTTGTTTTCATTTGTTAGTAAGATAGTTTATAATTAAAATTGACTGAATATGAAAATAGAGAAGATTATCGGACGTGAAATCCTCGATTCAAGAGGTAACCCAACTGTAGAAGTAGACGTAACCTTGGAATCCGGCTTCATAGGCCGTGCATCTGTCCCGTCAGGAGCATCCACGGGAGAACACGAAGCATTGGAACTGCGTGACGGTGACAAAAAACGTTACGGAGGCAAAGGTGTCCTGAAAGCCGTGGACAATATCAATAATATCATTGCTCCCAAGCTCATCGGTATGTCCGCCCTCAACCAGATGGGTATCGACCATGCCATGCTTGCACTGGACGGAACCAAAACGAAAGCCAATCTGGGTGCCAATGCCATCCTCGGCGTATCTCTTGCTGTAGCCAAGGCTGCCGCCGCTTACCTTGACATCCCACTCTACCGATATATCGGTGGTACAAATACCTATGTGATGCCTGTACCGATGATGAACATCATCAACGGCGGTTCGCATAGTGACGCTCCCATTGCTTTCCAGGAATTCATGATACGCCCCGTAGGTGCCACTTCCTTCCGCGAAGGTTTGCGTATGGGTGCCGAAGTGTTCCACGCACTGAAGAAAGTCCTGAAAGACCGTGGCCTCAGCACAGCAGTAGGCGATGAAGGAGGTTTTGCTCCTAATCTGGAGGGTACAGAAGATGCCTTGAACTCCATCATTGCCGCCATCAAGGCTGCCGGATACGAACCGGGCAAAGATGTAATGATTGCCATGGACTGCGCTTCTTCCGAGTTCTACCATGATGGCATCTACGATTATACCAAATTCGAAGGTGAAAAAGGCAAGAAACGTACTGCCGACGAACAGATTGACTATCTGGAAGAGTTAATCAACAAGTATCCCATCGACTCTATCGAAGACGGCATGAGCGAGAACGACTGGGACGGCTGGAAAAAACTGACCGACCGTATCGGCAACCGTTGCCAGTTGGTAGGAGACGATTTGTTCGTCACCAATGTGGACTTCCTTGCAATGGGCATCGAAAAAGGCTGTGCCAACTCCATATTGATTAAAGTAAACCAGATAGGTTCGCTGACCGAAACACTGAATGCCATCGAAATGGCACACCGCCACGGATATACTACCGTAACTTCCCATCGTTCCGGTGAAACGGAAGATGCGACTATCGCAGACATAGCCGTAGCTACCAACAGCGGACAAATCAAGACTGGTTCGCTGAGCCGCTCAGACCGTATGGCAAAGTACAACCAACTGCTTCGCATCGAAGAAGAACTGGGAAGCAATGCGGTGTATGGATATAAGAAAGTTATAAGTAATAAGTGATGAGTTATTTGCCGGAAGGCGGGGCTTATAAAGAAGAAAGCAGAAGGGGCGAACCATCACGGTCCGCCCCTTCTCTTTTTAACCTTAAATCAACAATCAATCTACTACCTTAAAGAAAACTTCTTCTCCACTTTGGCTATCCGGTGCCACCCAAAGAGCAAAGTCTCCGGCTTCCACCGTCTTCACCATATCTATATTCCAGAAAGCAAGTTCACTTATCGGAAGTTCAAACGATACATTTTTCTTCTCACCCGGCTTCAATGTGACGCGAGCAAAACGTTTCAGCTCTTTCACCGGACGGGTCACCGAAGCAAACTTGTCCTGCACGTAAAGCTGGGCTACCTCGGTACCTTCATACTTTCCGGTATTCTCAAGGTCGAAAGTCACAGTCAGCACATCTTCCTTCTTCAGATTGGCAGACGAGAGTTTCACATTATCATATTTGAACGTCGTATACGACAGACCGTAGCCAAACGGATACAGCGGATCGAAACCTGCATCCATATAGAAAGAAGTACATCCCAACGAAGTCTGCCCCGCTTCCAACGGAATGTCATTCAGCAAAACCTCATTCCGCGTAGCCGGACGTCCGGAACTGTTATGAGCATAATAAACCGGTATCTGTCCTACCATCTTCGGGAAAGTCACCGGAGTCTTGCCACTTGGCACAGCCTTACCCCACAGCAAGTCGACCAATGCCGGTCCTCCCATGGTTCCGGGATGGAACGAATAAAGTACAGCTGACGAGAGTTCGACTTCCTTTCCTATGGTCAACGGACGCCCTGCCATTACGACAGTAACCACCGGTTTTCCTGTTTTCGCCAAAGCGGCAATCAGTTCGCTTTGCGCACCTTGCAGGTTCAGGTCGGCCAGGCAATGCGCCTCTCCTGAAAGAATAGCCTCTTCGCCTACAAACGCCAAAATAACATCAGCACGTGCAGCGGCAGCAGCGGCTTTGGCAACACCTGCCATATTCTTGTCACGGCTATAAGTCAGACCCGGCTCGTATATCACCTGCACTTTGTCCCCCACCAGTTCCTTGATAGCCTTCAACGGTGTCACGGTTTTTGTCTTGTCACCATCAAATACCCAGGTACCCAATTGGTCATAAGGTGCATTTGCCATCGGACCTACCACAGCAACCGCCTTTACCGAAGATTGCAAAGGCAATGTCTCCTTTTCGTTCTTCAACAAGATGGCCGATTCCACAGCAGCTTGCTTGGCAGCCTCCAGATGAGAAGGAGCATAAAGTTCCTCTATCCGTTTCTCATCCACATAAGGATTATCAAACAGTCCCAACCGGAATTTGATACGCAGAATATTCCGCACGGCATCGTCTATAGCAGACTTCTTGACCTTACCTTCTTTTATCAATTCCGGCAATTCCTTGACAAACGTATAGCTGACCATCTCCATATCCACACCAGCATTCACCGCCTTCATTGCTGCCTCTTTAGAATCGGCAGCAAAGCCATGTGCCATCATTTCGGCTACCGAAGCCCAGTCTGACACTACTATTCCATCAAATCCCCATTCACCACGAAGCACATCTTTCAAAATAAAAGTGTTTCCGGTAGACGGTGCTCCGTCATTGTCATTAAACGAAGTCATGAAAGTGGCTGCTCCTGCCTTGGCCACAGCTTCAAAAGGAGGAAGGTATACATCCCTCAAACGACGCTCCGGAATGAAAGTGGAATTATAATCACGCCCGCCCTCGGCAGCACCATAACCTACAAAATGTTTAGGACATGCGGCTATGGAAGTCGGACTGTTCAGCGAATCTCCCTGGAAACCTTCGACCATAGCAACACCCATCACTGAAGTCAAATAAGTATCTTCGCCACATCCTTCGGCCATACGCCCCCAACGGGGATCGCGAGCCACATCTATCATCGGCGCAAATGTCCAGCGGATACCCACGGCAGAAGCCTCCACAGCCGCTACCCGTGCACCATCCTTAGCCACCTGCGGGTTGAAAGATGCCGCTTGTCCCAAAGGAATAGGGAATATGGTCTTGAAACCGTGGATCACATCACGCGCCATCAGCAAGGGGATGCCCAAGCGGGACTCCTCCATTGCCACACGCTGCAAGGCATTGACACGCACCGGATCTACTTCATTCAGGATAGACCCGACTTCACCTTTCTTTATCAATCCGCTCATATCCTCTATGTTACCATAAGAAGAAATCTGGTTCATCTGCCCAATTTTTTCTTCCAATGTCATACGGGACAACAGCGCTTCTATTTTCTGCTCGATGACTGCGTCATTTTTTGTATCCTGCACTTGAGTACAAGATATAAAAGGAAGCAGCAACAAACAAGCAGAGAGCATTTTCATTGTTTTCATCTTTAATCTATTACTTGAAATGGAATATTTGCTGTTGAGACAAAGCCCGTATTATCAAGTACATATACGTACAAACGATATTCCCCGGGAACTTTAATCATAGTCTCATACACATTCTTGTCTGACACGGCCACGTCACCCATTCTTTCCGGACGTGGCTCATAAGAACCTCCAAAACCCAAGACTGTAGCCTCTTTCAGTACTTCCCACACATAAGCCAAAGAATCGTTCTCCTTATCTGTGACGGAAACCTCCGCCTTAAATAAAGTACCTGCTTTGATACGGACATTATCAATGGCACTTTTACCATCGATAGTCATGCCCCGAACTATCGGAGCCGTTTCATCCAATTCCTTGCCGGTCCACACTCTTTGCATGGCCTCCACCATAGGAGTTTTCTCTCCTTTCAATGGCAGTGAATCCACCTTATCCTCTACAAACATACTGAACCAAGTAGGCGTACGTTCTTCTTTTTGTCCCCACAAGAATACAAAAGAGCCCAAGCAACGGGTATTGGCAGAAATATATTGCGTATAACGCTCTTCGTATACCTGCCGTTTTTCTTCACTGGTCTGCTCTATGGGTGCCTTCCACTCGGTTGACGCTGTTTCCCACCAACCGGTCGGTCCCCACTCGGTAATCATAAATGCACCCTTGTAGTCCGACCGGTCAACAACAGCCTGCACCTCTCCCATCGGACCATATACATTGATGCCCACATAATCGAGAGACGGAGCATACTTTGCCACAGAGTCCAATGCCGACGGATTGTAGGAAATCACTGTCGAAACCAGATGACGCTTGTCTATCGACTTAATCAGCTGTGCCAGTTCTTCCACAAAATTCCATGCGGCAGCTATATTAGCATTTCCCAACTCAATTTCATTGCCAATACCCCAAGCCAGCAAACTCGTATCATTCTTGAACGTTTCTGCCAACAAGCGGACTTCTTCGCGCATCTTGTTCTTATATTCATCATCGTAATAGCGTATAGAGTCTTTGGTCATGCCTATTCCCTGCATTACGTACATGTTGTGCTCCGAAGCCAATGCCAGGTTTTTCTTTATCTCCTCCACATTACCTCCCCAGGTTCTGAAGGCATTGGCACCACTCTGGGCGGCAATGTCCAACCGATATGTGCCGCCTACGCCTTTAATATAGGTTTCTCTTCCGTCAATGGAAAGTTTATAACCGTCTGCCGCTTTCTCTATTACAATACCGTCTAGAGAAGAAGGAGAACAGGCAGACAACAAAACTAAACAGATAAAAATAAATATTTTTTCTTTTTTCATTATCAATTGTCCTAAAGCATAAGGTATTTATGTTATAAATAAAAAACATTCAGCCTTCATATTTAAATAAAATTTAAATATGAAGGCTCTATTTTTTCTGAAACACGCGTACATAGTCCACCTTCATCGTTACAGGAAGAGCAGACTCATCCACACCGTTCATTCCACCCCAATCACCGCCCCAAGCCAGATTCAGAATGGGATAGAAAGCATAATGGAAAGGCCATTGATTATGACCAGCTCCCAATTGTTGCTTGGTAACAGCCAACTGTACCTTGCCATCCACGTATGTAGTGATGGCATCTTCTGTCCACTCTAAAGCATAGAGATGAAATTCTCCTTCTGCCTGTTCTATAGTCATGGCATGTGTTTTCTGCGTACCTATAGTATGATTATAATCTTGCGTATGGATAGACGAAGAGACTTCGTTGGGTACGACTCCCACTTCCTCCATAATGTCTATTTCACCACACATGGGCCATGGGTTAGTATTCCAGTCATTACCAACTGGCATCATCCAAAAAGCCGGCCACGTCCCCTTGCCTTCAGGCAACATGATACGTGCTTCAAAATAGCCATATTCCCAACCAGTATTCACTTTAGCATACACACGACCAGAGTAAATTTTACCATCGGAGCCTTTGAAACAATTAATATTCAACTTACCGTCCACAAGTTCTGTCACACGCTTTCCGTCAGCAGAACCATTGACGTAATTTTGAAGTTCATTATTTACCCACCCTGCTCCTTGAACCTCGTGTGTCCAATCATTGCCAAGAGATGTGCCCTCATTAAATTCATCATGCCAAACCAACCGATACCCCTCAGGAGTATTGATATCCAGATCTTCAGCCGATTCTTGAATAACTGTTACCGTTACTTTCTCTGCACCAGCCACAACCTCAACTGTACCCGTACGGGAAATCTTTGCATCATTAGCTAAAGTGGTCACAACAATTTCCCCACTATTTTTTTCTGCGCTAATCCAACTATCATTGGATTTCACATTCCATTCGCCAGAAGCAATAACAGATAAGACAAAAGATTCTCCTATAGAATTAGAATACAACTCAGTCTGTGACACTGATAAAGGAGCCGCTTGCGTAAGAGGAATAGATACACGAGTAGCACCAGATTTAACCACCACCGTACCAGTACGAGAAGTAGTACCCGTATGAGCACTGACTATAACTGTCGCTGTGCCTTGGCTAGAAGAAGAACCCATTACATTTACTTTGACCCATGAACTGCAATCATCAGAGGCAAAAGCTGTCCACTCTTTACCAGAACAAACCACATTCACCACATATTGGCTAGCTTGTGCAACAGCCTCTATCTTTTCAGGAGAACATTTAATGGTAACATCCTCGGATTGCGGTTCCTTGTCATCGCTACTGCCACAAGCAATCAACGAAAACAAAAGAATAGATAATAGACAATAGTATTTCATATATATATATATTTTACAACATAAGTAGAGAAAAAGGGAAAGGATGAAACTCCAGCAATTGCCAAGATAACCCACATCCTTCCCCCTTTTTATTATTCACTGCTTTTAGCAGACCAATATTCTATCTAATACTAGCCATCAATCTCTATGAGTCTGGAAAATAATATCTTTAATAGTCACTTTTGTGTCAGCAGGATTTCCACCAAAATCCAAGACTAAAGATATAGCATGCATATCTTTAGGCGCCTTTTTATTTGCAACCCAAAATTTATTATCTTCATTACCCAACAAATCCGTCTGTTCTGCAAAGAAGAAGTTATCATCATGTTTGACATCAGGTTCATCAGTCTGAACCAGTTTTACTGTTACCCCCTTCAAATCAGTACTAGGATTTAGAGTGACACAGAAATCATAGGCAGTTTCTGTATCGGCTGACAAATCTGTAACAAACGAGAACTGGTTCTGCCATTGTGCTTCAGTAGCATCAGGGAAAGTGAGTGTATAAGCATTTCCATCCACCACTAAATCTGGATTAGGTCTAGCACTCCAATCCGGGTTTGCATAGAAGAAAGTATTGGTAAAGGTTGCCCCGTTCCAAAGATTGTCTTCACTATCCACCTTCACCCAAGAAGGTTCAGGCTCTTGTACTTCAGGAATTTCCGTACCGTCATCATTAGCATGGTCTTTCAAGACAAAGCTTTCCAAAGTAATATCCGTATTAGCTTCATTACCACCAAAATCAAGTGCAAACTTCAAATCGGTAATATTCACACCGGGTACGTTACTGAACCATATACACTTAGGCTCATTAGCATCTAAAGCCACACGCTGCATATTGATAAACGTATTGTCATCACCTTTCTGCTGTACTTTAACCGTCACGCCCGGATGTTTGGTAGTAGAAGTGATTATCACCGAAAAATCATAGGTTTTATCCACTGACAAAGCAATTACCTTATCCAATTCCACATGCATCTGAGCTTGCCACTGATCGGTAGTAGCTTCCGGTAAGGAAACAACAAATGCACCATTCTGATAAGTATATTTTGGATCTGCAATCTGCCCCCATCCTGGAGCATAGTAGAAAGATGCCACATTGAAAGTTACTCCCTTAAACATGTTAAATTCACTATCTTCCACAAAACCACCAAAACCGTTCATAATAGTCTTCTCTATTTCAAAGGTTTTGGTTATCGAACCATCACTAATGCCATTTGCGTTCTTTACTTTACATTCTACTGTATATGAACCTTTTTTACGATAATATTTGGAAAAACCATATGAGGCTTGATAAGCGCCGTCAATTATCCAAATAGGAGACACTCCAGGAGCAGAAGTAAATTCAAAGTTTGCATAATTGGTTGTCTGATCTACAGTAACTTTAAAGTTATCAGTATAATCCGATGCTTGTGGGATATTGCCATTGGCTCCCGTAAAATCTTCAGGCGAACATGAAGTCATTGCAAAACCAGCAACCAACACGCCTGCCATATATTTAAATATATTTTTCATATCAATTATTTATTAATGGAGTTATGGTAAACTATTTATAAGCATTCTGAACCAAAGCCGGATCGGAATCCAACTCTCCTTGTGCAATAGGAATGTATTTCTTCTTGGCAGTCCAAGAATTAGTACGGTAACCATATTCATCGGGGACCAGTGCAGTAGTAGCCTTATTGCTGGCTGATGCTCCACTGATTCCTTCAGCACGTACCAAATCAAAATAACGCTTGCCTTCACCTACAAATTCCAAACGACGTTCTGTAAGTACATCGTCAACCGTAACGTTTGCAAGTCCAGCCAAACCGGCACGGGTGCGAACTTCGTTCAACCATGTCTTAGCCTCACCTGTACCACTTCCACCTGTACGAAGAGAAAGTTCTGCAGCATTTAGTAATGTCTCAGCATAACGATAATAACGATAATTGTTATTATAGTTCAAATTCTGGTCACCGGAAGACTGCTTGAAGTTCTTATCATACGGACGATATTTTTGTAACCAAATATGAGTATCTTGATAACGTTTCGTATATTCTACATCTTCGGCAATCACCCAGCAAGTTGCATCACGACGTTTGTCTTGTTCACTAAACATTTGATAAGTTTCAAGACGCATGGGCATAAATCCCCAGCCATCATTACCCTTTGACCAACCATCATCACCTGGGAAAGAGTTAGGAGAAATCAGAGTAGGAAGCACTGTACCACCAACAGCTAACGGACTTCCCCAGCCACGTTCGTTATTAGTTTGCTCATAATTAATTTCCCAGATAGATTCGTCACACCATTCACCTTCCGTTTCCCAGATGTTGGCAAAACTAGGATTCAATCTAAAGCTAGGACTATCAATAAGCTCCTTCATATAACCTAAAGCTTTTGAGAAACGACTTTCATCATTCTGATACATTACCATTTCAGCATATACCATATAAGCCATAGCTTGAGTGACACGTCCCAACTGACCTTCGTCGTCAACTTCTTTACCTTCTTTGATTGTTTTATAATATTTCAAAGGTAACACCTTAGAGTCAATTACAGCTTCAAGTTCTGCGATCAACTCAGCATAAACCTGATCGGCAGTATATTGCGGAGCCGTATAAGGAGGTTCGGAAAGATTCTCCAAATAGAAAGGTACATTACCAAAATAATGCCACAACATATTATAATAGAAAACACGTAGTAAACGGGCTTGCATCTCATAGAGTTTACGATTGGCCTCAGTAACATCAGTACCCCAATCAAGATATTTCAGTAAGTCATTACAACGTTTGATACCAGAATAGTCCACTGTCCAAAGAGAGCCAAGTGTATTATTTTCATTAGCCTCATAATTAAACAACATATGCCAATTCTGCATATCGGTCTTGGTTGCACCACCTACCCAAAAATTATCGCCCATAATTTCACCGTCAATATTCAAGGCATTGTACTGTCCCAATCCCCAATCTGGCCAATGGAGAGGGTCATAGGCGGCAATCAGAGCTTCCTGAATATGCTCATCCGTAGTATAATAATCTTCCAATGGTTCACCTGTCGGATTTTCCACCTCAAGAAAACTGTCACTGCAACCGGTAGTCAACACTGTAGCGGCAGCAAGTAAGCCTATTGCTAATATTTTATTTGTTTTCATATAGTTCTTATTTTTAGATTAGAAAGAAACATTTACACCTACTGTATATGTGCGAGCCTGCGGATAAATACCACGGTCAACACCAAGAGAAGTTGCACCTGAAGAAATTTCAGGATCAAATCCCCAATATTTGGTCCAAGTCACAAGATTTTCAGCTTGCACATACACACGCAGACGTTCAATAGTAAGTTTGCGAGTAAGAGTCTTAGGCAATGTATATCCCAAAGTAATATTCTTAAGACGAAGATATGAACCATCACAAACATAAAGATCAGATACCATCCAGTTCGTTGCATTACCGACAGCCAGACGAGGATACTTATTAGAAGTACCTTCACCAGTCCAACGTCCCAACATCCAAGAAGGATAGTTACCAGAAGCAACATCTGTACGATAAGTGCCATCAAACACATCAGCACCAGCCACACCTTGGAAGAAAATATTAAAATCAAAGCCTTTCCAATCAGCATTGAGATTCAAACCATAAGTCCAATCCGGAGTACCATTACCAATGTTAGTACGGTCATCTGCCGAGATGCTGCCATCACCATTTACATCCACAAAACGTGTATCACCAGGAACCGCATCCGGCATAATCATTTTACCATCTTTATTGACATAAGCACGAACTTCATCCATATTCTGGAAAACACCGTCAGTCTTGTAACCATAGAAATAGGGGAAAGGTTGTCCGTTAGAGCCGCGTGTACCGCCGCCAGAGAATCCTTGAATACCATCTAAATCCATATAGCCAGTATCATTTCCCAAATTCTTCAATTCATTTTTAAGATAAGTAGCATTTCCCTTTACTGCAAATTTAGCATCAGCAATATTCCATTTATAGCCAAGTTCAAACTCAAAACCACTATTTTCCATATCACCTACGTTACCAAGAGGCTTAGTTTCACCTACATAACTCGGGATAGGCATCGTAATAATCATGCCATTGGTTTTCTTTATGTAATAGTCGGCACTGAATGTTAAAGCATTATTAAAGAATCCCAAATCAATACCCAAGTCAGTTTGTTCACTCTCTTCCCATTTCAAATCAGGATTTGCCAAACGTTGTGCTTTAGAACCATTCCATTTGATGGCATCTTTGCCCAAAAGGACATTATTACCCATGGCTGTCAATGAAGTATAACCAAATTCGGCTATGTTATCATTACCATTCTTACCCCAACTGGCACGAACCTTTAGGTTAGACAACCATTCTCGCGTATCAGCCATAAATTCCTCATTTGTCACATTCCATCCCACAGATACTGAAGGGAATGTACCATATTTATTATTAATACCAAAACGACTTGAACCATCACGACGGATTGTAGCCTGAATCATATAGCGTTCATTATAGTTATAACTCAAACGAGCAAACATAGATGACATTCTATGTTCTGTATAAGGACCTCCATAAACGCCATACTGAACTGTAGCACCAGTAATATTACCATCTGCATCCTTTGTATATTCAACATTCCCTGTAGCATAATCAATAGAAGGTTTATTAGGATTCACCAGATTCCAACGGTTACCACCAAGTTGATCTCCCTTATATTTAAGGGCAGACTGTCCTAATACAACACCAAATGTATGTTTGCCGATAGTTTTATCATAAGTCAATGTATTTTCAATCTGCCATGTCACATTCTGTGCCTTGAATGAAGATGCATTAGTATGTGTTGCCTTATTATTAGCTGAGAGATAATACTTGCTCTTAGTAGCCCCTTCATTACCCCAAAATCCCATATCAGCACTATAATTGAAGTGATACTTCAAATTATCCCACAATTGAAGATCAATAGAAAACTTTGGAACAAACTTATGCGACCAATTCTTTGTAGGAGTCAATGTCATCATAGCCAGCGGATTATTCATTTCCTGATAAGCTCCTCCATAGCCAGGTACTGTATAAGGATCACCATTTGCATCACGAGGCAAATCAAAATCTTTATAAGTTTCAATCATCTTTTCAGCTGCATCACCAGTCAATGTAGGGGTCAAAATAGGAGACAGATAAAGAGCCGATCCCAAAATTGAACCGAATTCAGAGTTAGTACCAACACCTGTTGAATGCGTACGCATATAAGCCAAATTTACACCTAAATCCAATTTATTAAGGAAACCGCGTTCTTTAGATGCATCAATTAGATTATATTGAGTATTGGAACGAATAGTCAAACGGTCATAATTAGAATGTCCGTGATTACCACCAACAATACCATCTTGTGAATAATACCCCAAAGACAAATAATAATTTACTTTTTCCGATGCACCACTAACTGTCACATCATGATTCACTACCGGAGCATTGTCATAGAAAACAAGATCTTGCCAATCAGTGCCAAATCCTTTGATAGAATTTCCATTAGCATCAATCAAATTATAAGGATCTGCATAAATTGGAGCCTGACCACCATTCACATTGGCTTCATTCTGAAGGATAGCATAGTCTGTCGCACTAGTCACATCACGTCTCTTCCATGCACTCTGCCAGCCATAAGAAAAATTGTAATTAATTTGTGCCTTACCCATCTTACCTTTTTTGGTAGTTACTAGAATAACGCCATTAGCAGCACGCGCACCATAGATAGCACCAGAAGCAGCATCTTTCAACACTTCGATAGACTCGATATCATTAGGATTTACAAAATCAAGACCACCCCCAATAGGCATACCGTCTACAATGTAGAGCGGATCACTATTGTTGATAGTACCAATACCACGTACACGTACACGAGGAGAATCACCCGGCTGACCAGAAGCTGAAGTTACATCCACACCTGCAGCCAAACCTTTCAATGCATTATCCATACGCACCGGAGATTTGTTTTCCAAATCCTCACTACTAACTTTGGCAATAGATGCTGTTACCACACTTTTTTTCTGAACACCATACCCCACCACTACTACTTCGTCCAGCGTTTCTGAATCTTCCTGAAGAACTATTTTCAAGGAATTTTTTCCATTTACCGCTACTTCTTGCGACTTAAAACCAATATAGGTAATAGAAAGTGTTGCGTCGGCAGGAACCGACAATGTAAAATTACCGTCCAAATCAGTAATTCCACCATTGGTAGTTCCTTTAACTACCACATTTACTCCAGGCAACGGTTCATTATCCGAACCGCTTACCACTGTACCTTTTACCTGTATATTTTGGGCATATACAGAAGCCAAGGTAAAGCTTAACAGAAATAAAACTGATAATAACTTTTTCATAAGTTTTACTAAATTAAGATTAACGTTTCTCGGTTTTGTTCTCAATCGAACAGTGCAAACATAGAGTAAAATGCAATAAAACAAATAAAAAACAATCATTCTTAAATACGTCAAATCTGAAATTCAAATACGTTATCAATACGTCATCAGCAAATAACTTACTAATAATCAATAATTAATATATACTTTTAAGTATTACGTCACAACATGTTATATAACACAAAAGGGAGAAATTTAACATTCCTCCCTTTCATACTCTTCCTTCTTTTAAAGGAAGTTAATATCTAAAGGCTACAGTTTATTGCTTAAATAATCCGTCAAACTATCCTCTCTCTCTAAAGCGAACTTCTTACGAAGACGATAACGGATTGTTTCAACTCCACGAACCGAAATGTTCAGCAGAGGTGCTATTTCTTTCGTGGAAAGATTCATCTTTAGATAAGCGCACATCATGCGTTCGTTGTGGGAAAGTTCAGGATGCTTGGCATGAAGACGTTTCATAAAATTGTTATGTATCAAATCGAACTGGTCTTCAATACGCTTCAAAACCTCATCACTCTGTATATTACCGTCTATTTTATTATTAATAAGTATGAGTTGCTGTTTTCCTTCCCGAGCCCCCTCACCCTTCAGCAAGGCGGATACTTTAAGTATCTCTGACTTGATTTCAGTCAGCATTTCATTCTTACGGACAAAGTTTATCATCAGATTGGCCATTTCCTGACTCTTATGTTGCAAATCGTATTCCAATTTTTCTTTCTCCAGCTGCATAATCTGCTTTTCCTGACGGGCTTTCTCCTCTTCGTACTCCCTTTCCATATCGTGCAACTCTTTATCTTTCTCGATTACCGCCTGCTGTTTCTTCCGTTTCACACGGACATCATCCCAACGATAGACATACCATAAGGCAAGCAAAGCCAAGATGATATAACAAACGTATGCAGCAGCACTACGATACCACGGCGGAAGTATACGGAAAGCAATTGTATCCGATGATGTCGTACCGTCAGGAAAGACCGCCTTAACTTCAAACGTATATTCACCTTCCGACAGATTACTATACTCCTTGGTGCGTACCGTTGTAAAATCGGACCAGCTCCCCTTATTCAGACGATATTGAAAACGGACATCATCTCCTACCGCAAAGAGAGAAAGGGCATAGTCAAAACGAACGGAATTCATGGAATAAGCTATCACCGGAACCGGCTTCTCTCCTAAAAAGTTTGCGGTATATACCAATGAATCCTTGGGATAGGACAGATACATGTTCCTTATATATAAGGAATGGCTACGATCCTGACGCTCCCTTACGGCCGGGATACTGAACAAAGCGAAACCTCCTTCATTAGGAACCACCATCAGCGAATCTGAAAGAGGAATAATCGTTTCAAAACCGGGTACCAGTTCAATCAGCGATTGCTGGATGGGATTAATGCTTGTATTCGCCCCCCGCTTATAGGTACCCAGATTGGCAATACAGATTTCGTGAGGGCTCAAACTTATCAACTTATCGTGATACTCCAAAATATGCGAATAGGCCGTGGTGCCATTCAAAAGGTTGTTCATATCCGGACAAGGCTCCATGACATCTTTATGAGGATTATGCTTATAGATTCCCCGGGGAGTGGCAAAATACACCCGGTCTTCTATCTTCGCTATATACATATCACGTCCTACCGGGAAACCATCCTTCGCGCTATATTCCTTTATACGGACAGCTTTTGTCAAATCATTATCCAAATCCACACGGGTAACGTGGTCTGTATTATACACCCAAATCACCTTATCACTTTCCTGCTCAAAAAGACGGCAAGAATCGTTCACACCCTCAATCTTGCCAACCACCTGCCATTCTCCATTCTTTTTCCCAACCAAATAAATACCGTTATATACCCCGACATACATAAGGTCCGTACGTCCTGCCACAAGTTGGCAACACCAGGCGCCGGCAATATCCGTCACACGTTTTACGGAAGTACCATTGATAAGGAAAATACCACGGTCGTGCAGACAGAAGAGTTCATCACCTATACGGCAAAGGTTCCAGACCTGTCCGCTGGATTGGGGCATCGGACGGATATCCGGCAAATCGCCGTTCATCTGTACCGGATACGAGGTGTAATACAAACCCCGATTGGTACCTAAATAAAGATAACCGCCTTCTACCGCCGCCGTATATCCCGTGCCGTAGGAATAAGGATAGGAATAGAGATTCGTAAAAGGAGAACTCAGACAGACGTAGTCAATGCCGCTATCCAGACCGGCCCAGAGGTTTCCGGTCGTATCGAAGGAGACAGAAAGCACCGTATTGTTACGCAAGCCGTTGTTCTCATTGAAATATTTCAGTTGCATGGTGCTGCAATCCACCAGTACCAATCCTTTATGAATGGTTCCCAAGGCAATCTTATCATCCTTTTTGGCTACGCAAAAGACTTCATTCTCACGCATAAACTCTTCGGCACCGGTGACAAACGGTTCCATCGTACGCCCGTCACAATAGTAAAGTCCGTTGTATGCAGTCACCACCAGAACACCTTTCTTATAAGGTATAATGCCACGAATACGCTTGGAAGCCAACGCATCGGCACCCTGAAGAGGGAAAAAAGTGTTTCCAACCAAAAGCCATACGCCTCTGTCCGTACCGATGTAAAGAATACCATTGACCATATTGGAACAGTCTATCTTGGCATTCATTTCAATGGCGGTATATTTGCCGTTCAGGTACTTCACCACGCACCCGTCCCCTTGGAAATACAAGATATTGTCTGTCTCATGGATGCCCCACACATTTCCAAGAAAACGAACGGAACTCTCCAAAGTATCGGACATGCAATGATAGGCCAAAGAACCGTCCGTATCCGGTTCATAATAGCCGAATTCATTGATGCCCCCCACATAAATTCTTTTTTGGGTGGCAGAAGCCAGAACGGAACGCACATCGGAAGCATTGTTCAATGGAAACACATTCCAGACATTGCCATCAAATTGCACCATACCGTTCTTGTTGGCGAAATATACCCACTTGTCATCATAGGGTGCTATCTGCCAAGTCTGGGTCCCCTTACCATAAACACTTTTATCAAAATTGACGATAAAGCTATTCCAGCCGGCAATTGCTTCGACCAAAGGGGGAAAAAGAAAAAGGCAGAAAAAAAGGTAGAATGACAATATGTGTTTGTTCATGCGTATAATGACTATATAGTTAGTTGCACAAAAATAATGCTTATTTTCAAGGTAGCACACAATAGCCTATCTGTTTTTTTGTCCCCGATTATTATTTTCTTCTCAAATGGCAATCTTTTGCATAACTATACTTTAGATTCCGGTATACTAAGAAGTATTCGTCCGACGGCTGTTGAATTATCGTCCGACAGCTGTCGGACGATAATTCAACAGCCGTCGGACGATAAGGTTACATATGTCGGACGAATACTTTCTAGTAAAAGGAATATTTGTCCATCGTAATGCCGGAAAGAATCCGTACCTCCCCTCCAAAGTGTCTATATAAGAAGGCCATGAAGAGGAATAGAACAGAGAATCTAAAAAAACAAATAAAAAAATCGCCACAAGCTATTGCAGATTTCAAAATAATGTCTACCTTTGCAACCGCAAAACAAAAACGGGTAAGTCCTATACGGCCAGCTCCCTTCGAATCCTCCAGGGCTTGATCGCAGCAAAGGTAGTTGGTTGTAGCGGCGCGATATAGCAAGCTTACCCACCCGCCTCTTTAGCTCAGTTGGCCAGAGCACGTGATTTGTAATCTCGGGGTCGTTGGTTCGAATCCGACAAGAGGCTCGAAAGAAAAGCAGATGATACGAAAGTGTTACCTGCTTTTTTCTTTTTGCCCCGCAAAGAATCCTCTAATTTATTTAAAATCTACACATCGGCTTGCCCTTGAATCCAACTATATTTGTACCTTTGCATATTATTTCTAAGAAAGATGGCAGAAAATAGAGGTTACATGCAACGATACGCAATGCTGTTCGGTACCTATATGGGAGGTTTCTGGATATTGAAGTTCATACTCTTTCCTGTGGGGCTGTCGGTTCCTTTTTTACTTTTCCTTTTCATGGGACTCACGCTATGCGTACCTTTTATGGGATATTATTATGCACGGATGTATCGTAATCAGGTATGCGGAGGCGGCATCAGCTTCCTGCATGCATGGGTATTCACCGTTTTCATGTATATGTTTGCCGCGCTGCTTGCCGCCGTGGCACACTACATCTACTTCAGGTTCATAGACCACGGATATGTGATAAACACGTGCGAAACGATGGTAGACACGCTTGCCCAAAGCAACATGCCGGGAATGGATTCGTACATCGCCACCTATCAGGAAGCTCTGGAGACAGCCCGACTACTCAGCCCTATCGACATTACGCTACAGATGATATCGTCCAATGTATTTTGGGGTTCGATACTGGCTTTCCCCACCGCCTTGTTCGTGATGAGACGCAAGAAAGACGACGCTCCGGCAGAGTGACGGAACAGCAAAAAGAAATGTTATTTCAATTGTAAAATAGAAAAATCATACATCAATGGATATTTCAGTTGTCGTACCACTATATAATGAAGAAGAATCACTCCCCGAACTGTTCGCATGGATTGAGCGGGTGATGAATGCCAACGGTTTTTCATACGAAGTGATTTTCGTGAACGACGGAAGTACCGACCGTTCCTGGCAGGTAATCGAACAATTGCAGGCACAAGCTCCGGACAAGGTACGGGGCATTAAGTTCCGCCGCAACTACGGGAAGTCGCCGGCATTGTTCTGTGGTTTCGAACAAGCACAAGGCGACGTCGTGATAACCATGGACGCCGACCTGCAGGACAGCCCCGACGAAATACCCGAACTCTACCGCATGATTACCCAAGACGGCTATGACCTCGTATCGGGCTGGAAGCAGAAACGTTACGACCCGTTGTCGAAGACCCTCCCCACCAAATTGTTCAATGCCACCGCCCGCAAAGTATCGGGCATCAAAAACCTGCACGACTTTAATTGCGGACTGAAGGCGTATCGCAAAGAGGTGGTCAAGAATATAGAAGTATACGGCGAAATGCACCGCTACATCCCTTACCTGGCCAAGAACGCCGGCTTCAAGAAAATCGGCGAGAAAGTGGTGCACCATCAGGCACGCAAATACGGAAAGACCAAGTTCGGGCTGAACCGTTTTGTAAACGGGTATCTGGACTTGCTTTCCCTTTGGTTCCTTTCCCGGTTCGGCATCAAGCCCATGCACTTTTTCGGATTGCTGGGTTCGCTGATGTTCATCTTCGGCTTCATAGCCGTGGTCATAGTGGGTGTCAGCAAGTTGTACTACATGCACCATGGCATGCCCTACCGCCTTGTGACGGACTCTCCCTACTTCTACCTCTCGTTGACCTCCATGATTATCGGCACACAACTGTTCGTGGCAGGATTCCTCGGAGAGCTGATTTCACGTAATGCCCCGGAACGAAACAAATATCAAATAGAGAAAACCATTTAACGATGAAAAAATTAGTCAGACTTGTCATACTCGGAGCTATCCTTTGCCCGATAATAAGCATAGCTATCTCCTGCTCGGAGGAGGCAGATTGCTCCATGACGGCACGCCCCATGGTGAATTGCATTCTTTATAGAGTAGACCCCGAAACCCAATACGTGGAGAACGACACGCTCGACTCGCTCACCGTCACAGCATACGGCACCGACTCCATCATCATCAACAACCAGAAGAAGGTACACGACATCTCCCTGCCACTGCGCTATACGGAGGATTCCACCAAGCTGATATTCAAGTATAGCCGGACCAAGAGTGACACGATGGTGATACGCCACACCAACACCCCCTATTTCCTATCGATGGATTGCGGCTATCAGATGAAGCAGGCCATCACAAGCGTAACGTGCACCCGCATCTCTCTGGACTCGATATACATCAAAGACAATGAAGCAGGCATCTATGGAAAGGAAAATCTTAAGTTATTCTATTAGTCTGGCACTCTGCCTGCTGATGTTCCTCCCCCTACGGGCGCAGAACGGGAATCCTACCGTCCCCCCCCAGGGAGCACCTCCCAAGAAGGAGAAGAAGGACGCGAAAGAAGAAGTGCACTATCCGTTATACAACGGCATGTCCGTCGGCTTGGACTTGTGGGGAATCGGAAGTTCCGTATTTGGAGGAGATTTCCTGAGTTCCGAAGTGGCCGTGGATGTAAACCTCAAGAACCGCTTCTTCCCTATTGCCGAACTGGGATATGGCTCCACGGACACCTGGAGTGACAAAGGCATACACTACAAAAGCAACGCCCCCTACTTCCGCATAGGAATGGACTATAACACGCTATACAAGAAGCAGCACGGACACATGCTACTCGTAGGCTTGCGTTACGGTGTAAGCAGCTTCAAGTACGATGTAGACGCCTTGGGACTGGACGACCCGATATACGGTGGCATCGTAGGCAATCCGAATCTGGACGACGAGATATGGGGAGGCAGCCTGCCCTATAACCATAAAGGAATGAAAGGCTCCATGCAATGGGCGGAATTTTGTGTCGGTATCCGGGCGCACGTCTGGAAGGCATTGTACATGGGCTGGTCACTACGCTTCAAGTTCAAATTGTCTGCCTCGGCCGATGAATACGGTGACCCGTGGTATGTGCCCGGTTTCGGGAAATATGGCTCCAACACGATGGGAGTAACCTATACGATAACTTATAAACTACCTCTTTAAGCGACTTATGACAGGGTTAGAGATTTGGCTACTGGCCGTAGGACTTGCGATGGATTGTTTCGCCGTTTCTATAGCCAGCGGAATTATATTGAAACGCGCCCGGCTGCGCCCTATGCTGGTGATGGCCATCAGCTTCGGCTTTTTCCAGGCTTTGATGCCTCTGCTGGGATGGATAGGCGCCAGTTTTTTCAGCCACCTGATAGAAAGTATTGACCATTGGATTGCATTCGGTATCCTTGCCTTCCTGGGCGGACGCATGATAATGGAATCCTTCAAGGACGAAGATTGCAAGCACGAGTATGACCCTACCAGCCTGAAGGTGGTGCTCGCTCTGGCCGTGGCAACCAGCATCGATGCATTGGCGGTAGGTGTTTCGTTTGCATTCCTCGGTATCAAGCAATTCTCGGCTATTCTTTCCCCCATCGGCATTATCGGTTTTGTATCATTCGCCTTGTCGATGGTCGGCCTGATGTTCGGCATCCGTTTCGGATGTGGCATAGCCCGCAGACTGCGCGCCGAACTTTGGGGAGGGATTATCCTCGTCATCATCGGTACCAAGATATTGGTAGAGCATCTCTTCTTTTAATTAAAAAGTAAAAACTCAGATAGGATATGGAAAAGAAAGTACAACGGAATTTTTTATGGATTGCCCTACTGGTACTGGGAACCATCTGGATACTTGCCCGCCACAACCAAGTCACTCCTTATCAGACGGATAACGGACTGATATTCGGTACGGTATATAAAGTGACTTATCAATGTGACCAAAATCTGAAGGCGGAGATAGAAGCGGAACTCAAACGTTTCGACGGTTCCTTGTCCCCTTTCAATGACACGGCGACCATTACGCGCATCAACCGCAACGAGGACATTGTGCCCGACACATTCTTTACCAACGTCTTCCGACGTAGCATGGAAATCTCCCGGGAGACCGATGGTGCCTTCGATATCACCGTTGCCCCTCTTGCCAATGCCTGGGGATTTGGGTTCAAGAAGGGTAACTTCCCCGACTCTGCCATGATAGACAGCCTGCTGGAGATGACAGGATACGAAAAAGTAAAATTGTCCGATGAAGGGAAAGTGGTGAAAACAGACTCGCGTATAATGCTCTCGTGCAGCGCTGTGGCAAAAGGATATGCAGTAGATGTCATAGCCCAACTTCTGAAGAAGAAGGGTATCCGCAACTTTATGGTCGATATAGGCGGAGAAGTGGTTGTTCACGGGCAAAACCCTCAAAATGGACCTTGGCGCATCGGTTTGAACAAGCCGATAGACGACTCACTGGCAGTGAACCAGGAACTGCAAGCAGTGCTGCTAGTCACGGATTTAGGCATGGCTACATCGGGCAATTATCGCAACTACTACTATAAAGACGGAAAGAAATATGCGCATACCATCGACCCGCGTACCGGCTATCCGGTACAGCACAGCATCTTGTCAGCCACCGTCATTGCCAAAGATTGCATGAGTGCAGACGCCTATGCCACGGCATTCATGGTGATGGGGCTGGAAGAAGCAGAACGCGTGGCGGATGCACATCCGGATATCGACGCCTGTTTCATTTATACGGATGAAGAAGGAAAGCTTCAAACGTTCTTAACAAAAGGAATGGAGAAGTATATGAAATAATGTGCAAATGCGATTAACCCATCATTTATAAAATACAAAATATACCGCCAGTACCAGACATACAAAAGCGGCAAAATGATTCCAATGCAGCGTTTCCCCCTTGAAAAGAACCGTTGTGAACACCGTAAAGATAATCAAAGTGATTACTTCCTGAATCACTTTGAGTTGCATCAATGAGAACGGGCCTCCATTGCCTAAAAAGCCTATCCGATTGGCCGGAACCTGGCAAGAATACTCTGCCAAAGCTATTACCCAGGAAAACAGCACCACGGCATACAACGGCCAGTTGGAGATGACTTTTGTCTCTTGTAGCTTCAGATGCCCATACCAGGCAAACGTCATGAAAATATTAGATACAATCAATAGCAAAATGGTATAAAATGCTTTCATATAGTGATTAATGATTAGTGATTAATGATTAATGATTGCAGGCAGCAATTCCTCTTGCACATTCGTCATACTCCCCCATAGACTATAGCGTGCCTCAGGATTCATTTCCTCCAATTGTTTCAGAATGCCTTTCATTGCACTACGGCTGGATTGTGACTCATACGGACAATTCTTCACCTGCTTACGATACCCCCTCACTTGCGCCAACTCCATCAAATCCGCCTCATGTACCAGACACATCGGACGGATAATCGTCATATCAAACTTCTTCATTACCAGCCGGGGGGGCATAGAGCTGAACGCTCCCTGATAGGTGATATTCATCAGCAAGGTCTCCAGAATATCATCCATGTGATGGCCTAACGCGATTTTATTGCATCCCTGCTCCTTGGCTACGGTAAATAATGCCTTCCGCCTATTCCAAGAGCAAAGAAAACAAGGAGACTTGCGGGTATCTGTCGTGGCATCAAACTCCGTTTCAAAGAGAACAAAAGGCACTCCCCACGACTCTACGTACTCCCTCAGATAGTCCACATCGCTTTGATAAGGTATATTCTTCATCACTACATGTACGGCGACAACGGAAAAACGGGGTTTATAGACACGGGCACGCCGTGCCAACAATTCCACCAGCGCCAAAGAGTCCTTGCCTCCCGAAAGCCCGATAAGAATCTTATCGCCGTCCTCTATCAGCCCATATTCCACCACACCTTTGCTAAACCGCTTGTCTATGCGGCGCAACATCTTTTCTTCTTCAGTAAATCGTGCCATTGATACGAGTTATGAGTTATAAGTTATGAATTATAGCTCTTCCGGTTGCAAAAGTAAGGCAAAAGAACGATTTAAAGAAGAATTAACAAAATAGAATTACGGAAACCAGCTTTATTCACGATAAATTTGTATTTTTGACCTTCTGAACAATCAGCATGTATCAATATGAATAAAAAATATATCCTTTTCTTTCTATTCGGCCTTTTGAGCATAACAATTTCCGCACAAAGCCTGGCAGAAGCCAAAGCCTTGTACGAGAAGGGAGAATACGAAGAAGCCAAGCCCACTTTCAAGAAACTCGTCAAGACACAACCTGGCAATGGAAATTACAACCTATGGTACGGTGTATGTTGCCTGGAAACCGGCGAACCCGCAGAAGCCTTGAAACACCTGGAAAGCGCCGTCAAGAGACGCGTCCCCAGCGGGCAACTCTATTTGGCCCGGGCATACAATGATTTATATCGGTTCGAAGAAGCCATCGAGACTTATGAGACCTACATTTCCGACCTGAGAAAGAGAAAACGCTCCACCGAAGAGGCCGAACAATTATTGGAAAAAAGCAAATCCAACTTGCGCATGCTGAAAGGCGTGGAAGAGGTCTGCTTCATCGACAGCTTTGTGGTAGACAAGGAAAAATTCCTGGATGCATACAAAATCAGCCCCGAATCGGGCAAGCTGTTCATGTACGACACCTACTTCAATGATTCCGGTAAGGAAGGCGGAACGGTATACGAAACGGAGCTGGGCAATAAGCTATATTATAGCGAAATGCAACCGGACAGCACCCTCAGTATCCTTTCGCGCAACAAGTTGCTGGACAAATGGAGTGATGGCAGCTTGTTGCCCGGAAGCATCAACGAGGCCATGAATGCAGACTATCCCTATGTACTTACGGACGGTATCACTATCTACTATGCTTCGGATGGCCCTGGCTCGATGGGAGGATATGATATTTTCGTCACCCGTTACAATACGAATACCGACTCCTATCTGATGCCGGAAAATGTGGGCATGCCGTTCAATTCGCCCTACAACGACTATATGTACGTCATCGACGAATTCAACGACTTGGGATGGTTTGCCTCCGACCGCTACCAGCCGGAAGGCAAAGTGTGCATCTATGTATTCATTCCCAACTCATCCAAGCAAGTGTACAACTACGAAGGGATGGACCCGGACAAGATGATATCATTGGCGCAACTTCACTCTATCAAGGACACATGGACGGACACCGATGCGGTAGAGGCCGCCCAAGAAAGACTTCGGACTGCTGCCAACGCAAAGCCGCAGACCACCAAGAAGCATGATTTCCAATTCATCATTGACGACCACTCCACCTACTACCAGCTGGACGATTTCCGCTCCCCGCAGGCCAAAGCCTCGTATGGCAAATACAATCAGCTGGAGCAGAGCTACAAACAACTGCAGGAGAAACTGGAAGATATGCGTTCGGAATACTCCCGAGCCAACAAGCAGGAAAAGGACAAGATGTCCGCCGCCATCCTCGACCTGGAGCAACGTGTACGGCAATTGTCCACTGAGATGGAGCAAACTGCCATTCAAGTGCGCAACCTGGAAAAACAAGCCACCAAATAAAGACAACTATGGATATACTCATTATCGCCTCATTGATTATAGGAGCAGTAATCTTGTTCTTAGTGGAATTATTCGTAATTCCGGGCATCAGCGTTGCCGGTTTTCTGGCAGGAGGTTGCATCATCTTTGCCAACTACTATGCCTTTGCCTATATGGGCACCACGGCAGGTGTCATTACGCTTATCATATCTGCCCTGGCTTGTATCGGCTCGTTGGTATGGTTCATGCGCTCCAAGACACTCGACAAAATTGCATTGAAAAAAAACATCACCTCCAAAGTAGACCGTAGTGCCGAGGAAAAAGTCAAGGTAGGCGATATAGGCGTAACCACTACCCGCCTGGCTCTTATCGGCTATGCCGAAATCAACGGAGACATCGTGGAAGTAAAGTCATCAGACGGCTTCCTGAACGAAAAGACTCCGATTATCGTAGACCGTATTGCCGACGGAGTCCTCTTAGTGGAACGGCTCAAGCAGTGAAATTTCTGAAATCAACCTATTATTTATAACTAACAATTAATATTTAATCTCATGGATCCAAGCACAATGTATTTAACCGCCTTCCTCATTATAGGAGGCATTATTTTCCTGGTACTTTTCTTCCATTATGTACCGTTCTTCTTGTGGCTGTCTGCCAAAGTATCGGGAGTAAACATCTCGCTGGTACAACTTTTCCTGATGCGCATCCGTAATGTCCCTCCTTATATCATTGTGCCCGGCATGATTGAAGCTCATAAAGCAGGATTGCAAAACATCACGCGCGACGAACTGGAAGCGCACTACCTTGCCGGAGGTCACGTAGAGCGGGTGGTACACGCACTGGTATCCGCCTCTAAAGCCAATATCGAGCTGCCGTTCCAGATGGCAACCGCCATCGACCTTGCCGGCCGTGACGTATTCGAAGCCGTACAGATGTCCGTTAACCCCAAAGTAATTGACACCCCTCCCGTGACAGCTGTTGCCAAAGACGGTATCCAGCTGATTGCCAAGGCCCGTGTAACGGTGCGCGCCAATATCCGCCAATTGGTGGGCGGTGCCGGAGAAGACACGATTCTGGCCCGTGTAGGCGAGGGTATTGTGTCTTCCATCGGTTCGTCAGAGAATCATAAGTCTGTATTGGAGAATCCGGATTCTATCTCCAAACTGGTATTGCGCAAGGGGTTGGATGCCGGAACAGCATTCGAAATTCTGTCCATTGACATTGCTGATATTGACATAGGTAAGAATATCGGTGCCGCCCTGCAGATAGACCAAGCCAATGCCGACAAGAACATTGCTCAAGCCAAGGCAGAGGAACGCCGCGCCATGGCCGTAGCCACAGAGCAGGAAATGAAGGCAAAGGCCCAGGAAGCCCGTGCCAAAGTTATCGAGGCAGAAGCGGAAGTACCCAAGGCCATGGCCGAAGCATTCCGCAACGGCAATCTGGGTATCATGGACTATTACCGGATGAAGAATATAGAAGCCGACACTTCCATGCGCGAAAACATTGCCAAACCGACGACGGGCAATACCAGCCAGCCGTTGAGTAAATAACCCGGAAAGTAACTGACGAAACGCCGGAACCGGTGAACAAGAATCGGTTCCCGGCGTTTCTATTTATAAACAAAAGATTAAAGCCTCAAGCATATGAAGAAATATTTCGCCTCTTCCGAACTGATCATCAATGAAGACGGTTCTGTATTTCATCTTCACGTAAAGCCCGAATGGCTGGCAGACAAAGTCATCTTGGTAGGCGACCCCGGACGGGTGGCACTGGTTGCCTCCCATTTCGAGAACAAGGAATGTGAAGTGGAAAGCCGCGAGTTCAAGACTATCACCGGTACTTACCAGGGGAAACGTATTACGGTGGTTTCCACCGGTATCGGATGTGACAACATCGATATCGTGATGAACGAACTGGATGCCCTGGCAAACATCGATTTCGAGACGCGCGAAGAAAAGCCCCATCTGCGTAGCCTTGAGCTGGTACGTATCGGCACCTGCGGCGGCTTGCAACCCTACACTCCGGTAGGCACATTCGTATGTTCTGAAAAGTCCATTGGTTTCGATGGGCTGCTCAACTTCTATGCCGGACGCAACTCCGTGTGCGACCTGCCCATGGAGCGTGCCTTCCTCAACCATATGGGATGGTCCGGCAACATGTGTGCCCCTGCCCTCTACGTCATTGATGCAAGCACTGAACTGATAGACCGCATCGCACAAAACGACATGGTACGTGGCGTAACGATTGCCGCCGGGGGCTTCTTCGGACCTCAAGGACGCGAGTTACGCGTGCCGCTTGCCGACCCACATCAGAATGAGAAGATTGAAAAATTTGAATACAACGGCTACCGTATTACCAACTTCGAGATGGAAAGTTCTGCCCTGGCAGGCTTGAGCCGTCTGATGGGGCACAAGGCCATGACGGTATGCATGGTCATTGCCAACCGCCTGATAAAAGAAGCTAACACGGGATACAAGAATACGATAGATACTCTTATCAAAACAGTACTCGACCGTATCTAAGTATCCTTCAAGAAATGCTCCTCCCTTTCCTTCAGCCAATCCTAGGAGTAGGGTTTAGTAATGACTTCATCACATCCTGCCTGACGTGCCCGTTGCTGGTCTGTATAGTGTAGCAATGTCCTGCTATACCCACAATGGGCACAGAGGCGGATTAGGCTTTATAAGCATCTATCCATTATCGATTTGCACAAAGTTACGATAAAAGCCCATAAGTTGAATCACCATCTCTCTTTTTTGTAAAGAAACCATTATCTTTGCTGAATAAAAATAAGCCGGATAAAATGAACCAAGATACCATTTGTGCCATAGCCACCGCCCAAGGGGGAGCCATAGGATGCATCCGTGTCTCCGGACCGGATGCCATAGAGATAACATCCCGCATATTTACCCCTGCCCGGAAGGGGAAGAAGCTGAAGGATGCCAAGCCATACACACTTACCTTCGGTCATATCCATGAAGAAGAAAACATCATAGACGAAGTACTTGTAAGCTTATTCCGTGCCCCCCACTCGTACACGGGCGAGGATAGCACGGAAATCATGTGCCACGGTTCGAGCTATATTCTTCAGAAGGTGTTGCAATTGCTCATCGGCAATGGTTGCCGCCTGGCCGCTCCCGGTGAGTACACGCAACGGGCCTTCTTGGGCGGCAAAATGGACCTAAGCCAGGCCGAAGCCGTGGCCGACCTCATCGCCTCCACCTCTGCCGCCACTCACCGCCTCGCCATGAGCCAAATGCGCGGTGGGTTCAGTAAAGAGCTGGCCTCACTACGCGACCAATTGCTGCACTTCACATCACTCATAGAACTGGAGCTGGACTTCAGCGACCACGAAGAACTGGAATTTGCCGACCGCTCCGAGCTATGTCTCCTAGCAGACGGCATAGAGCAGGTAATTTCCCGTTTAGTACAATCCTTCAGTGTAGGCAATGCCATCAAGAACGGCGTGCCCGTAGCCATCATCGGCGAAACGAACGCTGGTAAATCCACCCTGTTGAATGCACTACTAAACGAGGAACGAGCCATTGTAAGCGACATACACGGGACAACCCGCGATGTGATAGAAGACACAGTCAATCTTGGTGGGATAACTTTCCGATTTATTGATACGGCAGGCATACGCGAAACGAACGACACCATCGAGAACCTAGGAATTGAGCGAACCTTCCAGAAATTGGAGCAGGCGGAAATCGTGCTCTGGATAGTTGATGCCACGAATGCCGTCTCACGGATACCACAACTAACTACCCAGATACTTCCCCGTTGCGAAGGGAAACGGCTCATTCTCGTATTCAACAAGACCGATTTGGTGCAAGATGCCTCAACCATCCCCAACTCCAGTTTCACCGTGGCCGCTACTAATGTGCAATGCATCTCCATCTCTGCCAAAGGACGTACCAACCTCGACAAGCTTCAGCAAATGCTAATCTCTGCCGCTAACCTGCCCACGGTTACCCAAAACGATGTCATTGTCACGAATATACGCCACTACGAGGCTTTGACCCATGCCTTGGAAGCCATCCACCGGGTCCAACAAGGATTAGCAGAAAATCTATCCGGAGATTTTGTTTCACAAGATATCCGCGAATGCATTTTCCATCTAAGCGATATTGCAGGGGAAGTTACGAACGATATGGTACTTGGGAATATTTTCGAACATTTTTGCATCGGCAAGTGATACAAAGAAAAGAAAAGCATAAAAAGAGAAAATATAAATCCGTAAAGTGCAAAAAATCAATGATTTTATGAGAATTTGTATTTTCTCTTTTTCTCCATACTTTCTGCCTGTTTTCATATTTTTTTCGTAATTTTGTCCCCAGATTGTCCCCCGAAAGGGATGCAAGGGACAAAAATCTGTCCCCCGAAGACAATGAATCACATCTCTCATTAAAATAGGAACAGGCTATGACTAAGAAAACAACAATCCAGAAAGAACCTGTAAAATTACGGGAAAAGAAGTTGGCAAACGGTAACGTGAGCTTGTATCTCGACATCTACAGAAATGGGAAACGTCAGAAAGAGTATTTGAAACTTTATCTGATCGATGCCACTACTCCGTTGGAGCGTGAGCAGAACAGACAGACATTGGCAACCGCTCAGGCTATAAAATCCAAACGCCTCATTGAAATGCAGAACGGAGAGTATTCTTTCACTCGCCAATTCAAAGAAGATACTCCCTTTTTGGAATACTATCGGAAGATGGTTGAAGAAAGACACAAGAATCCAGAATCTGAGGGAAACTGGGGTAACTGGAGGAGCTGCTTGCGTTATCTCGAAATCTATTGTGATGAGAAAACCACATTCAAAGATATTACTCCGGAGTTTATAAACGGCTTCAAGGATTTTTTGAACAATGTGGAAAAAGACACTCACAAGCGTACCGGTCCACGTAGGGAAAGGGATGTGTTTCAAGGCTTGTCCCAAAACTCAAAAGTCTCTTATTTCAATAAGCTCCGCGCCTGTATCAACCAGGCTTACGATGAAAGAATCATACCTGTAAATCCTTTGCGTGGAATCGAGGGATTCAAAGCCGCAGAAGTAAAGCGTGACTATCTGACCTTGGAAGAGGTAAAACAGTTGGCTGCTACTCCTTGCCGCTATCCTATTCTAAAAAGAGCTTTCCTCTTTTCATGCCTGACCGGACTTCGTAAAAGCGATATTCAGAAACTCACATGGAGCGAAGTTCAAAAATTTGGAGATTACACGAGAATCGTCTTCAAACAAAAAAAGACTGGCGGACAAGAGTATCTTGACATTTCCTCACAGGCAGAAAAATACCTCGGTGAAAGAGGCAACCCGGAAGATCCCGTCTTTACAGGATTTACATACGGAGCTTGGACTTCATTGGAATTACAGCGTTGGAGCATGGCTGCCAATATCAATAAGAATCTGACCTTCCATTGTGGAAGACATATAATTTATTCTTACGTATTGAAAATAAATAGTTTACAAGATTTATTTTTTAGACAGGTAACGGTTTAGAAACGAGTAGAATTCTATGTTCTATCTTATTTTGCATTATTGATAAAGAACGCATTTATATAGCAAAAATAATATTTTTCATTCAATTAACAAAGCTCTCACTCTGAAAAAGGTAAGAAAAAGGAAGTCATAATTTATATGTTATCGTAAAGCATAAGGAATCCATCTATCATTTTCTCTATCATCACAGGGAAAGAATTCAAATCCTAAATCTATTGACAAAGTTAGATAGCTCACTCTAATTGATGGTTATTATTACTCATGATTTTTCCAAAAAAAATAAATTTAGCATTATAATTCCTATTTTCTTTTCTAATCCAGCTTTTAAGGTTGGAATTCCTGTTTTACGAACAATCTTTTGTTTTACTTGTGCAATACCCAATGCTCTTTTCCATGAGAAAGAAAAACCGAGAATACCTGTATTTGTTTTTTTGCCATATTCAGATAAAATTAAAAGGCTGGAATAACTCTGAAAAGATATATGGAGTCATTCCAACCTATAATATTTAGTTATCGTTTAGTTATTAAATGCCATCCTTCACGCACCCAAAGCACAAGGGAAGAACCAACAATAATTATTATCCAATCTTGCAAACTCAAACCGCAAACATTAAAAAATTGTTGAAGGCCTGGTATCTCTACCATTGCTACCTGTCCAATCATAATGATAGCCACAATGGTAAGCAATCCTTTACAACCTTTGAAATGCAATGCACTACGCCCAGTCTCAAAAGCACGTGCGTTGAAAAGATAGAAGAAGTGAGTCATCACAAAAATTGTGAAGAGCAGTGTCAGTTCGTAAGCAGTTACGTGTCCTTTTTCGCCCAACTGAAGTGTCAGCAAATCTGTGAGTTGATGAATGTCTGCGTGCTGGAAGATATAAAGCAGCCCGAGCAGCATCACAAAGAAGAAACCTCCCACACCTACAATGTTTGCAATCATCTGTTTGTTAAGAATGAATGCGTTACGGTTGCGAGGTTTATCCTGCATCACGCTCTCTGAAGGAGGAAGTGAAGCCAATGCCATTGCAGCAAAAGTATCCATAATCAGATTTATCCATAACATTTGGGTTACAGTCAATGGGCTTTCTGTCCCCATGAATGCACCACAAAGAACTAAGAAGCAAGCTGTAACGTTCACTGTCAGCTGGAATAGCAAGAAACGTTGAATGTTCTGATAAAGCGAACGTCCCCACATTACAGCTTTCCCGATACTGGAGAATGAATTATCGATAATGGTGATGTCTGATGCTTCTTTGGCGACAGATGTTCCATCACCCATAGATAGACCAACGTGAGCCGTATGCAATGCAGGAGCATCATTTGTTCCATCACCAGTAACGGCTACTACCTGATTTTTCTTCTGTAAAGCTTCTACCAACCGTTTTTTGTCCATAGGACGGGCACGAGCTATAATCTTCAAATCCTCTATACGGTCGAGTAGTTGTTCGTCAGTAAGTTCCTCAAATTCAGGACCGGTAATAATATTGTTATCTGTGTCCGTAGAACTCCAAAGACCAATTTGACGACCTATTTCTTTTGCTGTGCCCGGAGTATCACCCGTTACAATTTTTATGTTAATACCAGCATTCAAACATTCTTTCACAGCATTTGGAACATCCGCACGAACAGGATCTGCAATGGCTGCTATGCCAATGAAATGAAGTGATCCAGCTATCAACTTGTCATTTTCAATCACTGTATCATCGTTTTCCAATACTTGGTAGGCAAAGCCCAATGTACGCATGGCACGTTCTTGATAGGTTATTAGTTGTTTATCTACAGTTCCTTTATCCACATCGGATATTTTACATATATTAAAAATTATCTCAGGCGCACCTTTCACATAAAGTACTTTCTTGTCTGGTATAGCAGCGGATTCAACTATAGTAGCCATATACTTACGCTCCGTAGAGAAAGGAAGTTCTTTCACTATATTTACACTTTCACGTAACATACGATAATCAATACCCTTACTGCTTAACCAAAGTAACAATGCTCCTTCTGTCGGATTGCCAAGTACTTGAGGCTTCGTGACGATGGAGAAATCAATAGACGCTGTAGAATTCACTGCAAACCCTTCGTTGATAACATTGTCGGAAACATTGGTTGCATAAACTTTTATGTCGTCCACTTTCATTTGGTTTTGTGTCAATGTACCTGTTTTATCTGTACAAATAACGGTTGTTGCCCCCATCGTTTCGCATGCGTGCATTTTACGGACAAGATTGTTTGTGCGTAACATTCTCCTCATGGAATAAGCCAATGAGAGTGTAACGGCCATAGGCAGTCCCTCAGGTACAGCTACAACAATTAAGGTAACTGCAATCATTAGCGTTTGCAGAACATATGCTATAAAAGGAGCTATCTGTTCCATAGAACCAAAGCAATCAGTTCCATTGCTTATCAAATAGACTGCAATACGACCGATAATAATCAAAGCAGCAAATCCATAACTTACCTTAGTAATCCAGTCACTTAGGCCATCCAGTTGTTCGTTTAATGGAGTCTTCACGCTGTCATCAATCTGTGCAGCCTCAAACACTTTACCTTGTTCCGTAGTGTCTCCAACTGCTAACACACGGAAAATGCCATGTCCTTCCATCACTTTTGTACCCTTCATTACATGGTTGGTAGGATAAGTGGCGTTTTTGTCAAATTCTTCCTTATTGATACTTTTACCACATACAGGTTCACCTGTCAGAGTTGATTCATCCAAATGTAGTTGTACAGCTTCTATCAATTCACCATCTGCGGCGACCTCTTCACCGGTATTGAGGATAACTATATCACCAACAACCACATCCTTACGAGGAATTTGTTTGACATTGCCATTGCGAATTACTTCTACCGGTTCGTCATCGTTTACTTGATTGAGAATTGTAAATTCTTTATCAGCTTGAAGTTCGAAGTAGAATGCCAAGCCCGTAGCGAGTAGAATCGCTACGAAGATTCCTGCAGGTTCAAAGAAGACTTCGCCTCCTTCTCCCAAACCGAAATATTCATAGAATGAGATACCGATAGACAACACACCTGCAATCATCAGAATTATGATGAGAGGATCTTCAAATTTTTCTAAAAATTGTTTCCATAACGGATCTTTCTCCGGCGGTGTCAAGACGTTGGCACCATATTTTTTTCGACTTTCGAGCACTTCGGCATCGGTTAAGCCCTCATAATGAACTTTTTTCTCCATTTTTATAAATTATTTTATTGATAAATAATTGGGGACAATTCTTCATCAATGCTTTTCCCTAAAAAACGATAAGTCCCGCTCAAATTATTTATTAAGTTTGGTATATGAATAATTATATAACAGAACGGCAATAAACGCCGAATAAATAAATAGAATAAGCTCCGTCGGGAAATTATATTACCAACGGAGCCATTCCTTATTTCACTTAATTCATAAGTTGATTTACACGTGATTGGATTTCTTCATAGCGAGCTCCTAATCTATTCTTACGTTCCGGATTATTACCATATTCTCCCCGTATAACCTTCATAGCCTCTGTTTCTGTATCCTCCGAAACAGATGTTGCAGGCATACTAGTTTGTGAAGATTTCTGTACTGGTTCAGCATTAGTAGGCATATCACCTGGTACAGCTACATCTGATGTCTTATCAACATCTGATGAATTTGTCTCAAGAGCAGATGCTGTTATCCCTGCATATGTTGAATCAGATGCAGCTGTCTCATCATCTTCAGATGGCGAAGTATCCTTCGGTAATTCAGAAACAGCAGGAGTTGTTTCGTTTGTAGAATTATCATTAGAAAAAAGCCACCATCCCAACACACACAGCGCAACAATTACTAATGCACCAATTAACCACTTCTTAGACCCTTTATTGTTTGCTCCCTCAACTTGCGAAGATTGACTAGCAAGATCGGATTGATTTATCGGCTTTGAATCTGTCAATAAAGGTTTTGATTCAACTTGAAGTTCATCACTGTCCTTCGTTAAATCAAATCTACGTTTTTTACCTTTAGAAATATCAAATTCGCGGTCCGAGCCTTTATTAAGTTCAAACCTTTGTTTTTTATCGTTTGCCATAGTATTATTCCTCTGTATACATATCTACCAGTGTTTGTAGCCCACCATTATAGCCATTACCCATAGCTTCAAAAGTCCATTCACCTTCATCATTGATAAGGAAACGGGCCACAACACATGCATCTTCCGTCTGGTAATCCTTGCTCAATTCATAACTACAAAGAGGATCTCCGGACTCTTCATCTATAACAGTTATTTGTGCATTTTTAACTTGACCAAATGTTTCGTTAGCATCATTCGGGACATACACCGACGATGTAATCACAACTTCTTGCACCTCAGGAGCTATTTTATTCAAGCAAATATTTATTGTCTCAATACCCCCTTGAAGTTCATCTTTGGGACCAAGTACTGCCCCATCAGCACTCATCGGACGAGTTGAAGCCAAATAATTGGCTTTATTCCCAAATTTAGTGCGGTCAAATGGTTCTGTACGGTTTTTCGAGTTATAAAATACAAATGCTGCATCATTTACAATCAAGCCATCTGCATTTAAAAGCCACGCTTGTGCATCCAGATCTCCGTTTTGCCAAGTAAGTTCAACTCTAATATTATTTAACCCGAGAGTTTTATCTATTATGAAACGTTCACCACTACTAAGTTTTGTAAGATTAAATCTTCCCATAGCAACACATTTTTATTGATACATATCTACTAAAGTTTGTAATCCGCCATCATATCCTTTACCTATAGCTTCAAATTCCCATTCACCGTCTTCATTCAAGACTAATGCACCTGCAACAACAGCCGTTTCAGAAGAAAAATGCTCTTTCAGATTATAAGCACAAAGCTCTTCACCACTTTCTTCATTGGTAATTACAATTTGTGGTTCACGTACATCTTTAAAAGTTATTTTATCTCCTTCATCGTAAATTGTTACACAGAAAACGATTTCAGTGATTTCCGGACGAACTTTAGACAAATCAACATGCATGGTTTCTCCAGCTTCTTCACTACCTCCCTCTTCATCACCTGTATCATCGGCCGACCCTACCACAGAACCGTCAGAACTAATAGGCACTGTATTATCACGCCAATTCTTTTTGCTACCAAATTTAGTCCTATCATAAGGCTCAGAACGGAAATTGGACTTGTAGTACACAAAGTCTGCATCCTCTGTAATCACGCCATCATCATTCAAAAGAAATGCAGAAGCATCAAGATCTGCGCCAGACTTCCAGTTAAGATCAACTTGGATAGTTGAAAGTTCATCACTTTTACCTAATGAGAATTTCTCACCCTTTTTAAGATCAAAATTTCTTGCCATAATAGTATTGTTTAAAGTTATTTAATTTTACGATATTCAAGAAGTAAGGTTCTATATTCTTCGGCAGGAATACCTAGCCTAGTACATAAATCCAAATATTCTTCCAATTCTTTTATTATTCGTTTTATTTGTTCAGTATTTTTATTTTTCTTATATTCTTCCAAAGAAAGCTTGCGTAACTCAACCCCTTTCTGTGAACGAATAATTTCAGACAACAGACGAGCTTTCAAGCTATTGCCATTGGTTCTATACCTATCACGAGCTTCCTTGAGTTTATTCTGTGCAATTAATTCCCGTCCTTTATCAGTTTCCTCTTGTTTTTGTTGTTTCTGAGTTTTTTCCGTCTGCTTATAACTTTGCTTATCAGAACTTGATGAAGCCCTTTCAGACACTAACGGATTTCTAGAGGTAACATTTTCTTTAGACCTAGAAATACAATGACTTTTCGGGTACTCCACAGAATCATTTTCCCTTTCACCAAGAGAAGGTTTTTCTATCGGAATCGCATCTAATTCTTCATTTATTTTCGCAGTCAATTCTTGGGCACCATACACATTGCTACATAGATCTCTAAATTCGGTTAGTATTGCCCTAGCTTCCTTATAGTTTTGAGTACGCACCTTAGCCTTAGATTTAGCTTTAATCTCTCTCCATTTACGGTCCAATTGTTTAGCCTCTATATTAATATGTGGGGTCAGATTCTCTATCTGCGCATTAATATCATTTAGTATATCTTCTACACCTAGCGTGGATTTTATTTCAGCATAAAAAGTCTGCAAAATTGATTTAGCTTCATCTTTTTTCCCATTCGATGCTTTACCAGAAGCTTCGGCCTTAATCTGTCGCCATTTTCTTCTTACCTCTTTAGACAAATCAGGCATGGAAGAGTCAAGGATGACGGACTTGGGGGCAGATTTCTCTAAGTCTAAAGATTCAGTTGCAGGAGTTCTAATATCAGCATCATGGATTTTAACTTCTAACGGTGGAACATCTTCAGCAATGAGCAAACTCATAGTCTTATTTCGTAATATGTCATTACTCCGAACAATTTTAAGAAATCCATGTCCAAGATTCTGCTCAAAATAGGCATTACCCGCTGCAACCCCTCGTAAAAGCAGCAATATGTTACTTCTATCAACTATGTCTGCATTACGAAGAAAACTGTCGAGCCCGGCTTTTAATGATTGGCTTTCATCGGTCTGAATGAAGTCCACAGAAGTTCGATTCAAACTATATTTATATTTACCACCACTTGATAAGGTCAACCATTCAGAAACCATAGGTGCGGTGGAGTTAATAAAATCAGCAGCTACCTTAGTAAGGATAGAATCTTCTAAATCACGGGATAACCACGGATTTTGACCTATGATATCATTCCAAATTAGATTTTTTACATATTCTAATCTAGGATCAATACCTAAGCCTCTCAGAACAATATGATTATTCACCGAATCTGCATTGAGATTAAAAAGCGTCAGTCTTAAATCAATTCCTTCTGTCCATGCGACTAAAACTTTTTCACAATTATAATCTTTGGACAATGATTCATTTATAAACCTAGCAATGTAAGTATCATAATCAATCACCCTCACACGCACATAACCACTATCCTTGAACAAACTGGTTATATAGGCTCTTTCATTGGACTCGATATCAGCCTCACAAACAATAGAAAGAGGCATATTCGCCCTATTTTCCGTCAATGAACCATATCGATTAAACAAAATGCTCCGATAAAATTCACGGAAAACAGTTTCTGCAGCATCTAACAATAAATTACCTATGGGCTTACACTGATTACCAAACTGATAGGTTTCTCCTTCACTTAATCGATCAAAATAATTATCGAAAGCATTAGGAGTTCCCGTTTGAGCAGCACGTGCAGCCTCTTCACCTATAACAATTCCTGACTGAGAACAATAAAATGCTAAAGGTGAAGGCCAGTTTCCTCCTGGCATCAGCTGCAGTTTATCCTCACCATCGCGTAACCAATATTCAAAGGATATGCGATGGTGGGAAAGTGACATAATTATTTTATATTTATCTTCGTTCATTAGACCATTTTAAGCAACGTATTATCATAGAATTTCATTCCTTCCAAAATAATAATTGGAGCTACAAAGTCAAATGGTTTCCTAGTTTGTTGAGACTCTCTTGCAGCTTTACGGAATTCCGGCATATTTTGCACATAACCAGTTATACTCATCTGACGACATGCTTTTTCTAAAATAGCAGGATCCGTTTTCCAATTAAATAACTGGCTAGCTGCACTATAGAAGAAGCCACAAAACTCTGTAAATTTATCAGCTTGTACATGATCAGAATCTACACAGAACCGAATTCCAATAGATTTTAACATGTCAGGCGTGATGGAATTAGTAAAGTCCAATGGTCTTCTTATATTATCATTACCGATAACTTCAAATCCTGTTTCACCAATAATCTCTGAAGGTTGTTCTAATTTAGGTCTCTGAAGAATCGTATCACCTTTAGCTAAACCTTTAGAAACTTCATATTTGATGTCTGGGTCATTAAGTTTAGGTAGTTCTATCAATTGCCAGCCTGCTAAAGATTCCATTAACGATTCTCTACCAAATCCCATGACAAACATATTTCCATAATACTGATTGGCTGCATTCTTATTGATTACCTTAAGCCATTGGAACAAACGAGAACCTTTACCAGCAAACGTCACACGCACATTCGGTTTTTTCTTTGCCGGCCATTCAGTTTCAGGCGTTCTGCGTAAATCATCTACTAACTTGTGTGCTATTTGACCAGCATAATACATAAGAAGTCCTGTAACATACATATTTACACGCATCAATTGAGGACAATCTGAAGCAATACTCTGATAGAACGATTCTAATTGTGAATCATCGAGTCTGTTCACAATCTGATCAAAGAAATATGGAGCCGTGTGCTCATTGTATGTATTTGGACCAAAATTCAATCCTACCATTTGGATTTTATATCTGGAACAAATGCTGTCAAGTACCTTCTGGAATGCAGGAAACAATGAAACAGACTGAGACACTCTTTGAGCTGCAAATCTCAAAGAATTCTGTTTAATCATAGTGATTCCATTACTTAAATAGAACAAAGCCGAAATATCTGTTGTACTACCACCAACATCAAAACATAAGTTAAGTACATTTGCTTCTTTTCCGTATTTAACAGATATGAAATTGGCTACAGCCTCAGCTTCAGAAAGACTAGGATTCGCATTCGGACCTGTCATCGTATATAATGGTTCTGGCTTATAAGATATTTCTGCTTTAGGATCATCAGGTAACAGATCGAAAGTCGGTGTTGCAGAAGCCACTACCTGATTAGAGTCCTGTGCAAAGCCACTACCAAAGCCATTACCGAATCCTCCGCCAAATCCTGCAGAATTAGAATCATTTACAGGCTGAGTGCCAAAGCTATTCCCAAATCCATTACCAAAACTATTTCCAAAGCTGCTACCAAATCCATTACCAAATCCATTACCGAAACCGGATTCTTGCGATGAATTTTGGCCAAAGGAACCAGTACCAATAGTATCTCCCAATGAGCGATTATCTGTATACTTACTTATATTCAGAGGATAACGTGTTCCATCTGTATTTAACACAGGAGAAATGGAGTCTAGAGTTTGCCAAATGTTCTGATAAGAATATAGCAACTGCCCAGCCATAGCTGATGGATAAGACCACTTTATACTAATAGGAATGAAACCCTTTACAAATAAAGTTGCATATACTTGCAGCATCAGAGTCCTCAAGAATGCACTTTTATGTGCTTTATCATCATCTGTGTCTTCCCACTTCATGTTATGAATCTGTGTTACTTCACCCACACCATTTGGATAACAAAGTGTAATCTTCTTCTTATCAGAATTAGCAAATGGTAGATTGTCAGCAAAACTTGGGAAACCACCTATTACCTCGCGTTCATTTCGCATCTTAATAGTTTCACCTTGACGTAATGGAGGAAGACGACGATTATCATGTATAGTCAGCACGCTTTTAATAGCATTTGACTTAACCTTTGGTCCTGCCCCTTGAAAAAAGAAGACCTGATTCTCTCTAGGCACAATATTCCTTCCGGGCATTTCATTGCCAAAAAGAGAAACCCGCTGATTTTCAAACTCAAATCCCTGTTCCTGTGTGTTGTCGCTTGAGTAAGCTATGGATGTATTTGTACTTCCAAAATCAATACCTAAACGTACAGGATTCAATGTGGGTGTAGCACCTGATCGCATCCAATCATGTGGCAACCTAGTACCTTGAGCAGAACTATAATTAATCAAAATATAACCGCCTTCATTTCCAGTCGGAGAAAGCAAACGTACACCTTTAAAAGGCTTATTAGACCTATAGATTTCATATTTATAGGGATTATCTGCTACAGCTTCATCCGATAAGACAAGCAATTCTGCTTTCACATCTCGGTCAGAAACAATAACTTGCCCATTTTTACTCAACAAGATGGGATCCTGGTCTTTATCTACAATAATACGGAAATAGTTCTCCTGTATCTCTCCTACGAAAGGAAATGCGCGATACGATTGACTTGTACCATTATGAGGCAATTCATTATACATAAAATAAGCATCCCATTGAGGAGAAACAAAATTAGGCCAGATGAGAATATCTTTATTTTTGATTTCACCATCTGAAGTATATACTTTCTTAAACTGTCGTTGAGTTCCCGATTCTGTTTTAATAGTCAGAACCACCTCGAGATTACCGACACGTGCAGAAGGATCATATACAGCTTTTAGAGTAGAAGAAATAGCACTATCCGAATTAGACATTCCAACCAATGCCGCCACATTCTTCCCATATACATTTAATCCCTGAGCACTTAATGGGAGAGCAAAATAAGCTTTTTCTTCGGTTCCTTTAATATCTGCAGTCAAAGCCAAAATAGGCAACTCCTTTAATTCTGCCGAAGTAATGTTCAAATCCAATCTAGCTATATGAGCACTTTCATTAAGAAGTAAATTCTTTGGATCAAACACAACACCACCTGGCATCTCTTTCTCAGAAATGACACCTTCCACACCTACAAGACTATCCTTATGGCAGAATAATTTTTCGAACGGACCTCCGAAAGCAGCACTTACGGGAGGAGTACTAGCAATAGAGAGATCGATTGCTTCTGTTAATGCTTTGGATGCTATATCCTCTTTCCACTGCTCTAGAATGGTTCGTATAGATGTATAATCAACTGCTAAACCATCTTTCAAGTTCTTATAGTAGGCCTCAACATGGCTAAGTTCCTTAATAATGTGGCATACATAGGCATGAAGTGTCACAATCTGAGTAGATGTCATTGAAGATTTTAACGGATTGATAAATTTACCCGTAGCAACATCAATCCATGGGCGTTCCACAGATGCCTCTGAATAGTACCCAGTTGAGGTAAACAATAAAGACTCAGGCGCGGTAGCCCCAACTACTTGTCCACGATACTTAATTACATTGATGTATGGAACAGCTTCTTGATTATCGGAAAGATTCTGTTCACACCAACGTTTGGTGCGGCGAAGCAACATATTACCAAATGCCCCTTTAGGTTCATAGACATTCGATGTTGATGCAATATCCTTACCATCGCTATATTTAAGATCGATTCTACGGACACTAATATGAGCATAATCTAAAGCTATACACGCTATAAGACCTTTCCATTCATCTACTAATTGGCTATAATAACCCACTAAATTATGTTGCCCCTCAGAAGTATTACACGTGGCTACATGATCTAGTGCAGTTTTAAATAAATCTACTCTCGCAAATGCAGTCGGAATACCAGACACCAGCTGTCCTACGTTTGTTTTTTCACTTAATTTGGGAGTCTGGATATTATTTATAAACACCGTTGTGTTTCCTAGTGGAGACCAGTTATCTACCAATCCACTAGGAATGGCCGCAGGATTTACATCTATGGTTAAAGCTTTATTTGGCATAATTTATTCATTAAAATGTTGAGCTATTGTAATGGCATTATACATGTGTGCCAAGAATCTCTCTTTAAGCGTGACAGCCTGTGAATCACCTGGTTCAGTCTCATCACTCTTCAGCAATTCGATTAAAGTGTTAAAGCGTCTATCTGCAGCACTATTTGTGAAGAATCCCGTTTTATTCCAGTGATGTGCTTCATCCGAGAATATAATTCCAGGGTCAATGCTGTCCAATTCATCAATATCTGTCTTGAAAGCTTCCGGGGAGAATATGAATTTACCACTTCCCACAGACTTAAATATTTGATAAATCCAGCCAAATACTACGCTGCCTTTAACAAACTTATATCCAAATTCTTTAAGGTATCCATCTATTTCATCACACTGTGTATCACTTATGTCATTATACTCTGAGAACTTTACGTTGTCTAAATAATTCAGCAACTCTACCGTTCCATGTATATCTTCATGCGCTCCACCAAACTTAGATAATATGATATGAGCCAAAGATAGAAGAGCCCCTAATTTATTTTCAAAGACTTCCCCCTTATCACTACCGATAAAACTGGATCCGGACAATTGGATTGTACCATTCTCATCAACAGCAACAGTCCTGAAATCATATTCTGCTTCTCCAATCTTTTCAAGTTTTGCCCGGTCTTCATTAAAAAAATCGTATGCAGCTGCCGCACACATTAACTCTGCCACATGACATGCATTACACTGCTCATGCCCTCCAGTAACCACATTTCCCGTTTTCCCTTCAGAATAATTAATCTTCAGACTGCTCGGCCAGCCGATATGATACATTTTTTTATAGGTACTACGAACTGTGGAATCCCCATTATAAAAACTTAATGCAGCTTGGGAATTCAATGCGAAATTATTTGCATCGGCTATAACTTTATCAATGGTAAGTTGTTTATCGGTCGGTGGCTGAAACGTAAAATAATCAGTCAATAAAGTTGAGCCAAACAGCACTTTTTTCAAATTCAATACATTATTACCACCTGTGATGATTCGCATTGCTTCGCTGATGGCAATAGGCATTACGGGAATAGACGATGCACCGGTACCGCCAAAAACACTACCAAATACAAATACTCTGGCATTTGCTGCATGTTTATTCAGAAGCTGGAGATAGTCAAACAATTGTTTCTCTTGTGCTTTTACAGTATTATCACCCTTCTTAGCATTAATCGCTGCCTCAATAATGCCATGATACATCAGTAATGAGCCTAAATGGGTTTGCGCTCGATACCCATGATCTAATTTAAACTGTTGGACAGAATCACGTTCAAACAATAAATCAGACAAATCCTGATTATCTTGTCGTTGTTCATCTGTAAGGTTACTTGTGCTAGCCAATGCAGCCAGTGTCATACGATTGGCAGTAGAATAATCTGTAAAGAACCGATACAGATTCAATTTTGCAGAAAAGAAAGTATTACTACGTTGCTCTCCTCCTTTATTGGACGCATCATTGGTTTTAACTTTGTTGTATAATTCAATAAGATTTTCTACCCGATCTTTATTACCATTATTCTGATCTGTGTCAAGAGTAAGAATTTCTATTGTATGGTTATCAAACAAGCCAGCTGCACACAAGTGTACGAATGCCTCCAGACATCGCATGCCGGTGCCACCAATTGCTATAAGAAATAATTTATCCTCCATTAAGCAAATAATTTAATTAGAACCATGTACCTATTTTTGATTTGCTAAATACTTTACTCAATGCAAATCCAAGAACGATAAAAATTACAACTGATACACCTGATGCTATTCCTGAATGCATAAAATAACTGGATTGAATGTTAGGAACAGTTATACCACTTCCGATTCCATAATTAATCAAGAAACTAATTATACCAGTACCTATAGCCAGAATCCAAAACCAGACTCTTCGTTGAGTAACACCTGTATTACCAGGTTTAAAAAGTATCATATTTGCTATTAATACAGCAAGAAGAAAAAATGCAGCCATAACTACAAATGACCACATGTAAGCGGATGTCATAGATGCTTGTTCCATTTGTTCTTATTTTTAGTTATTATCATTTTATTCAGAGATTGTTTTTAAATAATAGGAAAAAAGAATACGCCCTTCAGGGTTACATTGTTTCGCTGTCAAAGTTTCACGTATTGAATTGGCTAAAGATGGATTTCCTTCCCAACCAAAGAAATCATCAATTCCTTCCAATCTTGGTGAAGCTTTAGAAATAACGATATTAGCTCGAAGTAAGTCTGAGCTTTTCATGTTACCAGGAAAGTTTCCATTAAATTGGGGGGCAAAGTCAATATTTATTTCCGACCATTCACCCATATCTGTTGAGACTTTATTCATCGATGCAATTAAAAATTCATTGACTTCCGGATTTCTTATTTCACCCAATGATTTTGTCATTTCAGTACTTATGGAATCTTTAAGAACAGAAGCTATTTGCTCCATTGTTTTCTGCATGTTAAAGACTCTTACTTCCACTTCATCAACAGAGAATCCACTCTGCGCATCAAAATCAATATATAGATGACTCAGCAAATGCTTATAAGCATCTGCTTCAGCAATTCCTGCTTCAGCCATTTGCCTTGAATTTGTTAATGCATTTGTCCAACTTACACCAATTGGATAATACTCCGAAAATGATCCTATTAGTTTGTTCAGAGGAGCAAATTTTCCTGGCGCACCCTCTGCTGTCGCTAAAGGTTTTGCATAACTAATGTATGCCTCTACACCACCATCTTCAAGAACATTTGTTACGATATCCAGACCTTTACTGTTATGGTAGTTTCCTCCTTGTTTCAGAGATAAATATTGAGAGGCTGTAGGATATGCAAAATCACGGCTTCCTAATACAAATGTTCTTATTTGGGGGGCTGCACCTACAGCAGCGTTTTGGATGAGTGAATTCAAGCGGTTGGCATTGTCATCGAATACAGCAAGGAACATGTGTTTTGATTTTTCTTTTTCAGTAAAATCCCATTTATAAAAGGTGATATTATACCCTTTAGCTAACCAATCTATGAAATATTTTTTTGCATATGCAGCCTTTTGAATTAAGCCTCCGTTATATTCTTCAAAATCGGTCATCAATAAGGCAGGCTGATTATTCAAAATGATTCTTTCGAGTGTTTTTTCTATCGGAGCTCTTTGTTTCTTATAATTTACACTGTTCATCATATAATTATACAGCTGTGTATGACTCATATTAATGGGATCTATATTTCCTTCTGCAAGCTCAAAGAATCGAATTACATCATTTGCTGCCATCTTATTAATAACAGCTTGCAAAATATTGCGTCCTAAGGGCTCAGCATAAGCGCTATTCATTCCATCAGACATATCTACATAAATAGACGCACCATCTCCCAGTAGATTTTCACGATGAGTAACTTCTATATATTTATCCAAATCAGTTCGGCTGAATGTATAATCCGGTGATTGTGCTAATTTATAGATTAAATAACCGAAGCAACCGATGATACAGATAGCAATTAAAGCTACCCACAATTTAGATGATTGTGAAGATTTTTGTTTACGTCTCCTTGATAAATTAGACGCTGAAGATGTTCGTTTTCGAGTCATAGTATATTATAATAAAATGGATTTTAAATTAAACTCTCTTGGTAAGAGAGAGATTAGATCATATATTGTTGTTTTTTAATGGATTAATGCAGTAATATCCATATTTCCCTAAACATCTATCATTTTTTATATGCAAAGTGAAAGAAAAATTTGAATTAAATATGGTTTAATTTCTTTTTTTTCTTAATTTTGCTACAATATCTCTCTCTTACCAAGAAAGATTTAATTTGCTAAACAAATCTATCACATTATAGCCCACTCAAAATTGAAGCGTTGGCTTTGTCCACTACGGAGTTATCCAATGAGGCCAGATAAATTTGTGTGGTCGCCTCGGAATCATGTCCCATTCCTTCACTGATAACCGAAATCGGAATGTTCTTGCCTTTGGCTGCGCTTGCCCATGAATGACGGGCACAGTACATGCTCAGAGGCAAGGATATATCGGCCAGTCTGGCTATTTCTTTCAGGTTTCGGTTTATTCCGGACATGACATTCCTGTAATGCTTGTGCGTATCCTTAAAAGGATATTTCAATACCGGCAAAAGATAAGGACTGAAACTGTCTTCCGGGTATTTGCCGACAATCTCCTGCATGCATTTTTCCCACCTGATGACCAGCTGCTGCCCGGTCTTTCGTCTGCGATACGATAAGAAGCCGTTCTGAAGATCTTTCTTTTTCAGGTGAGCCATATCTACGAACGACATGCCACGGGTATAGAAGCTGAACAGGAACATGTCCCTTGCAAATTCCAGATTTGGCTGTAAAGACAGGTCCAGATTCTTCATACGCTTGATGGCGGATAATGGAACGGCACGCTTGATGGTCTTGTCCACTCCCGTATAGACATGCCTGAAAGGATTGCGCTGTTCCATCAGTTCCTTTTCCAGGGCACGGTTATATACCGCCCGAAGGATACGCATGTAGAATGAACTGGTATTCCGTACGGCACCTTTCCCATGAAGATAGGCTTCATAAAGCTGCATCAAATCCGAATCGATGTCAGACAACAAAATATCCCTGTCTCCTCTGAACTGCATGAAACTTTTCAGAGTACAGGAATAATTTTCGGCTGTGCGTATCTTGCCCATCTGTTTGAGACGGGCTATGATGCCTTGCATGAAGTTGAAAAGCGACTGTCCATCTGTGTTGCTTTGAAAAGAAATGACAATATCACCTGCTGTATATGTCCCTTTTCGATTTTCTAGTTGGCGGACGATCATGTCCAGCCGCTTCAGGTCCCATTCCATGCGTTCCTGCAAGGAAAGAAGCAGATTGCTTCGTTCCGAATTACTGACAATGATACAGCTTCCAGCTTCATTCCATTCTTCCGTAAATATCCGGTAATCCGTCTTTAACTGACGGATTACACGGTTTTGGATAATCTGATAATAGATGGTACCTTCCTTTCCCTCTATGGTGGAAGGTCTGAATTTCACTTTGACACTGGCCATGGGCTTACTTTTTGGGTTCGTCCGTAATAGACTTGTCCTTGATGGACTTCGCCTTGCTGTCCAGTTCTCTCGCGGCCTGTTCTTTCAGCCGTGCCTGCTCGGTCAGGGTGGCCTTTCTCCGTACCGCTTCCTCGTAGGCTTCCACGTCCTCACGCATCTGTCCGATCCGTTCGTTATCCCGGTTCGGTCCAAAGAGGTTCTCAAGTTCCACAAGTTGCTCAGGAGTAGCCTCTCCTTTCATCTTGACATAACGGTACTTCAGATCATTATCGGCATGTTCGTTATCTGTTCTTGCCGAAAAATAGAGCGCCACGGACAGGGCCACGACTGCCGCGAACATCACGGAAAAACTCCCAAGGATGTACGGGGATTCCAAGCTCAGTCTGAAATGATGGTTGATGTTGCTTGTCTTGACGGCATTCTTTCTGATTGTGTCATTGGTCTCACAAAACAGGATTTCCACTTTCTCCTGGTTCTGCCGCTGCTCATTACGCATTTCTGACAGGACCTGTCCAAGTCTTTCCTGTGACGAGTTTTTCCTGTCCATGGAAACCATATCGTTCTTGATGGCGGCAAGACCTTCGTACACGCGAGCCAACAATTTGCGAAATGTCTCATGACCGTTCCGGACTTCATTCAGCATGGACTCATCCTGTGTGTTATTAACTGTCGGGCTGTTGCCTTCCGGCAAGGGGACGGACAACCCGTTGATTTTGTCCTCGATTCTTTCCAGGCATCCGAAGATGCTCTCGATACATTCTTCCATTTTCATATTCCTGCAATTTTAATGTTCATGAATAATTTGAATGGGAAAGGACGGACTACAATCCGAAACCTTTCCTTTTTTGTCTCTTTTTCCTGCGTCTGCGCAAGAGTTCTTCCTGAGATAACGGCTCTTCGGGAGCGGTGCCGCTTGTCGGGCTGAACAGTCCCGGTCCCGTACTTTCGAGAAGATGGCCTCCGTCCGGTATCCTTTGCTGCACCTTACGTTCGGATTCCTGTTGGGATTCCGAAGTCTTCCATCCCAGCCGGGCATTCAGTCTGGCAAAGCTGAACTCCCGGCTGATCTGTGAAGCCTTGAAGGTCTGCCCGTCCTTAGTGAACCGGATTCCCTGTATGTCCTCCGGCCTTTTTATCTCCCTGGTACGCTTTACAAATTCCAGCCTGATGCCCCGGCGAAGCAGATAATCGTTGAACTCTTTCCATGTTCCGGAGTGCTTCAAAGCCGCCTTGACGGCATTGAAGATTTCGTATTTCACACGCTCCGAAGCATGGAGTTTCTCCACGTTAGTCTTGCCTTTGTCCTCGGCGTATGTCAGCCCGTACCTGTCCTTAAGCACTTTCGTGGCAATCTCGTTACGCTTGTAATCGCCTTGGGAAGAGATTACCCTGCCGTCATACCCGATGCGGTTATAGACCAGATGGCAGTGCGGATTGTCCGTGTTATGGTGTCTTACCAGGATGAACTGGGTGTTCCTTATGCCCATCAGCTCCATGTATTCCCGGGCTATTTTAGCCATAAATTCATCCGTCAGCAGTGCCTTGTCCTCCGGCTTGAAGCTCAATGCGATGTGCCCGACAGGCTGTTTTATCTTCGGATTAAGCTCACGCTGGTAATTGAAACTGGCCGTTATTTCCCGGATATTTTCCAGCAATACACCGTCGGATTCGATGATTTCCGCATTATCCTTGCCCATCACGTAACGGATACAGCCGCCAAATGATTTTCCTTTCTTGATCTTGCCAATCATGACGACCTCCTTTCTCCGTACCTGTACCGGACGATAATCTCCTTGAGTTTCTGCAGGAGTTCTGTCACCGTCTTTTGGGTACGGTGGAATCCGGCCTGATGGGACAGCCTGGTCAGCTGGTTCAGGTTGTTCGCCATCCCCGTAAGACTGCGTATGACGGCAGTTTCCTCAGCAGAGTGCCTGGCCGTTATCGTCGTCTCAAAGGCTGATACGCGGAGAAATTCCGCCAACGTGAGGTTAGCCTGTCTGCTGCGTCGGCATAACCGTTCATAGTCTATCTTGGAGAATTTCACTGTAACGGCTTTGCAGAGTTTGCACACTCCGCTTACTCTGGGGCGTCCTCTCGGTCTGTTTTTCTTTCTGTCATTCATATTTTCTTCGTTTGATTTCTGATTATTCTTTTTCTCACAATCTGCGACCACCGGGAGCGGATTGCCTCCACTCTTCGGGAGTGGAGCGAGGTTTTTCGGGATGCCCGAAAGATAACCTCGCTAACTCCCAAAACTGAAGTTTTGTCCGTTACCCCCTCAGGTCGGCTACTGACTGTCTGAATACTGTAATGACTGAAGTCAGTAAGCAAGTCTGTCATTCCAGAAAATGTCACAGCTTTCGCCACTGCTCGAAGTCTTCCGAGTAGATTTCAAGATGCTGCCGGGCGATGTTTTCAAGCAGTCCGGAAACGCTCATTTTGCGTCCTCCCAACCTGCGGACAAACTCGTCCAGCCTGTCACGTACCTCGCCGCTAACAAACACAGGCTTGCGGTCTTCGATTCTCGGGACCTGAAGAAAGGTCTTCCGGTATTCGTCCAGAGAAAGTTTCCTCTGCCTGCTGCTTATACGACGCTGAGAAGAGGGAATGGCTTCCTCTTTTCCGATTGACGGTTGCTGGGGCTCGAATGGAACTTCTACTTGTTCTACTGACTTTGCCTGTTCTCTATTTCCAGTATCATTCAAGGATGATTCCAGGGCAGTTTCAATGCCGCCATCTGACGGGAGTATGAATGACATGTCCGTACCTGTCATAGCCTCCCATTCCTCTTTGGTCAATTTCTTTTTTGTTACCATACATTTTTGATTTTAATCGGTTTACTCACTGATCTCGGTGCGCACCTTGACTCATTGTCGTGAGCAAAGGAAATGTGTATAGTAAACAGAATCAAGCAAATGGAGATACCGTGGCAATTATGTTACCCTATGCACAATACCGATTGGACGGTCGGTGCTGCCTGCCGTGATTTGCCGGAGTGATTATTCCATACCGGATTGTTCAAGCGGATTCCGTTTATGAAGAAGGCTCATTGTATGTAGTTGATATGTAACATGATGTCATTCCGGGCAACGCATCGTCACCGGTCTGAAAATCCATTGCAGTGTGATTTCTACTGCTTTTATTTGCAGTGGGAACAGGATAAGACAGTCACATTTCCAGCCGAGAATAGGACAATGAGACATGATGGAATATCGGCTGTAAAAGACCTGTCCTTTTCCGGAATTTTGAATATATGTTTAACTGAAAATAATGAAGAAAATGGAAATCATCAGCTTTGAAAAGAGGACTTTCGAGGAGATTGCCGCCAAGCTGGATTACTTCGTGCAGCGGGTGGAAAGTCTGTGCAGTGAACACGGCGGGAAGGAAACAGGTGAATGGATGGACAACCATGAGGTCTGCCGCAGGTTGCGCATCAGTCCGAGAACCTTGCAGACCCTGAGGGATAACGGGACGCTTGCCTTTACCAAAATCGGGAACCGGACTTACTATCGTCCTGACGATGTGGAACGGGTAGTCGGCAACGTGGAGGACAAGCGCAAGGAAGCCCGTTGGAAAGGCAAGACCATTTGAGTGAGTTTCAAGAATAATGTATAACCAATATCAAGCGCATATGAGTAATGAAATCAGAGAAAAGGACCACGAGTGGGTAAAGACGTTCCACTCGAATTTCGACAGGCTGCTGGCCCTGCTCGAAAAGTTGTTGGAAAAACGGCAACCGCCTGCCTATGGCGATGAACTGCTGACAGACAAGGAAGTGGCATACCTGCTGAAAGTGAGCCGGAGAACCTTGCAGGACTACCGCAACAACGGCATTCTGCCTTACACACAGGTAGGCGGAAAGATTCTCTACCGGGCTTCCGACATAGAAAGAACACTGATAAAAGGGTACAAGGAGACATACAGGAACAGGAAATAATGGATATGTTTGTCTTGCTCTATAATCTGCATCATTTATCTATGAAATGGTGCAGATTTTTGCTATAGCTCATATTGTATATAAATCGTTACTATAGATCTATTTATCTATATTCTATAATTATAGACTATTTAATCTATAATTTTGGCGGAATAAAAGAAAATTCATACATTTGTCATCAAATCAATGAACTATAATATGTTTGCAACAATTTCAGCGGATATAGTAGCATCCACTTCCTTGTCTGTGAATGAAACTATAGGATTAAAGCAAAGGATAGAATCATTATTTGGCTTGCTGAAAGTGAGTTATCCTGATTTTGAAGGTCGCCAAATAAAAGGGGACTATATAGAGTGTGTAATGCAAAATGTATCAAACGTATTCCGGATAGCCTTTATAATCAAATCCTGCATCAAATCTTTTTCCACAGCTAAAAATGAAAAGACGAAAAATTTCCATACATACGGAATACGGATAGCCATTGGTATCGGAGGTATGAGAATAGTGAATACCGAACAAGGCATTTGGGATGGTGAGGCCATATATCTATCAGGACGTGCGCTCGAGGAAATGAGTTCCCTGAATAAGGGAACGATGTCTGTTCATACAAGTAAAAAGCAATTATCTGCCCCTTTACAAACTATAGCCCTATTGACCGATGCCATATTAAATGATATGACTATGCGCCAAAGTGAAGTCGTTTACTATAAACTACTTGGTTTCAAAGAGGCAGACATTGCCAAGAAGCTGGGTATATCCCAAGCCAGTGTAAATAATGCTTCTACAGCTACAAAATGGTATTGTATAGAAGAATCCATAAAATATTTTGAGCAGATAAATTTTGAAGAATATGAATAGTTGGTTGTTTTTAGGTCTGTTATTGGCACATGTTATAGGTGATTTTTACCTGCAGAATGATAAATACTGTGCGCAGAAAGAGGAAAGGAAATTCAGAAGCTGGTTTCTGTATGTGCATTCGCTTATCATAGGCGGGGTGTCATGGGCAGCTGTTCCTGTTTATGAATTCAGATTTTATGCCCTTGCCATTGCTTTTTCTCATCTGGTGATAGATGCTATCAAAACATATAGCCCCAAAGGATTATGGAATTTTGTGATTGATCAGATTTCTCATTTGGCGATACTGATTATAGTAACATTCTCCTTTGACACTACAACAAAGTTGCCAATCCAATCAATGGATTGCAATGGCAGTTACTCTATACCTCTGTTCATATTGGCGTTACTATTGTGCATCAAGCCTGCAAACATCCTGATTAAGTTGGTCTTAAAGAAATATCAAGTTGGAGAGACACAGTCTTGTGAAAATATCAAAAATGCAGGAGCGTTAATTGGAAATTTAGAGCGTATTCTTACAATCATATTCGTTATCATTGGACAATATGAAGCAATCGGTTTTATCATAGCGGCAAAATCCATACTTCGATTCAAAGACACGGATACAGCAAAAACAGAATATGTCCTTGCCGGAACGTTTCTGAGTTTTGGAATTGCATTGCTGTGTGGTTTAATGGCAACAAAATAACAGATGGACAGTTTTCAAGAGAAATACAATGCGCTTGTCATTAAATACAATGCCCTGCTTGCCGAAAATGAAGAACTGAAGTCAATACTTTCACAGCATGGTATAGTGTATTCCTCCATCAAACGTGCTGATGAAAGTACAACATTTTCTTCCATAATATATCCTCCAATCAGACTCTCTCTTGATGAGAAAATAGCATTGTTCCGTAACTTTTTCAAGGGACGAGATGATGTTTTTGCACGACGATGGTTCAACAAAGCCACAGAAAAGGGTGGTTACCAACCAGTATGTATCAACGAATGGCGCAGAGGAATATGTGACAAGAAAAAGCATAAATGCGCGGAGTGTCCTAACCGCAATTTTGCCCCGTTAACCAATCAAGACATATACCGACATCTGGAAGGCAAGGATGAGAACGGATGCGATGTTATCGGTCTGTACGTCGTTACTTCTGATAATAAATGTTCTTTCCTGTGTGCTGATTTTGATGACAAAAATTGCACTCATGGATATAAGAACGATGTATTGGCATTTATTTCCATTTGTAGAGAGTGGAGAATTCCGTTCAGTATAGAACGCTCACGTTCTGGCAATGGTGCGCATGTGTGGACTTTCTTTAATGAACCCATACCAGCCTGCAAAGTAAGGAAATTAGGCAATACAATTCTTACGGAAGCCATGAAGCTCAATGGACGGATTACATTCGATTCATACGATCGTTTCTTTCCCAATCAGGATAAAGTACCGGAAGGCGGATTCGGCAATCTCATTGCGTTACCATTGCAGGGAAAAGCCAGGAAAGCAGGAAACAGCGTTTTTGTAGATGAGCAGTTTCTTCCGTTCCAGGATCAATGGGCATATCTATACAATGTAAGAAAAATAGATGAAGGTACCGTAGATGCATTATTGACACAGCATCAGCAGGAAGATTTTGGGACATTGGCCACATCTTCGGAAAATAAACCGTGGGAAATACCAGTCATACAAGATGTGACTCAGGAAGACTTTAACGGCATACTTATAATACATAAATCAGACAGGATATATATTCCTTTAAAATCTATTTCAGATAAGGTTAGTAATCATTTGAAACATATTGCGGCGTTTAAAAATCCTGAATTTTACAGCAAACAGGCGATGCGTATTTCCACATATAACATTCCTCGTATTATCTGCCGTGCAGATTTTACCGATGAATATCTTGCAATGCCTCGGGGATGTGAGGATGCCATTATCAACATGCTGTATTCTCTCAAAATTGATTATGAGATAGTTGATAATACAAATCATGGTAAACCTATTGGCGTAACATTCAAAGGAAAGGAACGCGATGAACAATTGGACGCTATCAATGCCCTCATGACATTTTCCAATGGTGTGTTGTCTGCAACGACAGCCTTTGGAAAAACTGTTACAGCCGCGGCTCTGATTGCCCGAAGAAAGACAAATACACTTATTCTGGTACACTCCAAGGCATTGCTTATGCAATGGCATGAACGCCTGTCAGAATTTCTTGACATAGATTTTACAGGAGATGAGATTTCCAAGAAACGAGGAAGGAAGAAGGCGTTTTCTCCAGTCGGGTGTCTTGATTCTACCTCTAACACGTTGCATAGTGTTATTGATATAGCCCTTATGCAGTCGTGTTTTGAAAATGACGAAGTCAAGCCTTTTGTAAAAGGATACGGGATGGTCATTGTAGACGAGTGTCATCACGTATCTTCCATAACATTTGAGAATGTATTAAAACACGTTACGGCACATTATGTCTATGGACTTACTGCCACTCCAATCCGTAAAGATGGTTTGCAGCCTATTATCTTTATGCAATGCGGTCCGATTCGTTTTTCTGTCGATGCCAAGGCACAGATACAGAAGCAGTCGTTCCAACGTTATCTTGTGCCGAGATTTACATCTTATAGACCTGTTACCGATGATAAACAATCGTTTACGGCACTATCACAATCCCTCGCTGAATCGAAAATACGGAATAATCTTATAATAGAGGATGTTCTTAATGTCGTGGCTGCAGGCCGAACACCTATAATACTTACTGCCAGAACTTCTCATGTAGAATTGCTTGCCGAAATGTTGAAGCAGCATGTAGCCAACATCATACAACTCACAGGAGAAGGGACTGCAAAAAACAGGAGAGAAACGCTGCAAAAGTTACAGGATATACCCAAAGATGCCCCTCTTGTAATAGTAGCTACGGGAAAATATGTGGGAGAGGGATTTGACTATCCACGACTTGATACACTGTTTTTGGTACTGCCAATCTCATGGAAAGGATTGGTGGCACAATATGCCGGACGTTTGCACCGTGAGAATGAGGGGAAAAAAGATGTCCGTATTTACGACTATATTGATATACACGAACCTGTTTGTGAGAGCATGTATCGTAAACGCCTGAAAGGATACTCTGCCATCGGTTATCGTGTACTGTCAAAAGATAATCCGACATTGTTTGATGACACAGAAAACTTGTACACATCGTCATGTGAAGGACAGATTTTCAATGGTAACACATTCCGTTTGGCATTTATGCAAAATTTGCAAAGTTCAAGACAATCTATTGTCATATCCTCTCCAAAACTCTATCGTACAGAACGAAACACATTTGTTAAAACACTCAGAGAGTTTCATGCGAGTGGTATTCAAGTATCAATTCTCACATCAGAGGAAAACAGTCAGACGGATTATCTAAAAAGTTTGGGATTATATGTAAAGATTGTACCGAAACTATCATTATCCTCGTGCGTCATAGATAAGTCCACAGTCTGGTATGGCAGTATCAATATACTTGGCTATGTTACAGAGGAAGACAATATTATTAAAATCACAGATGTGAAACTTGCAAATGAGCTACTTGATGTCATTTACAATAGCGGAAAATAGAAAAAACAAATAAGTGTGGAAAAAATCATCGTTTTACTCTCGTATGACAGTATCCCAAATGTGATGACTCTTGCCGAATAGATGAGAATAACAGCCAAAGCCGCAGAAAACAAAAATTGATTTTTCTGGAGGGAGCGCAGTTTGCCGTCTGCCCATTTTATTGTATTTCTAAAAAATATCCTTCTTTAGGTGATGAGAACAGCATATAGAATCGGACGTGATTTTAATTTCCGTCTATATGCTGTTTTACTTTTTTATTTTCTGACTTTTCCGTCAGTCGCTTGTTTCCGCTGCCGTCGGCATTCATTGTACAGACGTGAAAGGAAAAAGGTTTTCGGGCTGAATACGCTCTGAAAGAGGAAGATTCTGCCCGAAACGGCATAGCCGCTCGACCTTTTCACTTTCAATAGAGTCTGTACTAACTTCTATGGACGGCAGAGGGAACGGGCGACTGTCTGGGATTGTCCTTTTGCTCTTGTCTTCGTTTCATCAGCTTGTCCATGTCCTCGGATATTTTATCATCGGTTACTTTGGCATATCCTTGTGTCGTTTTAATACTCGTGTGTCCCATCATTTTACTTATACTTTCTATCGGGACACCTGCAGAAAGCATCAAAGTGCCGAACGAATGCCTGCTGGCGTGATAGCTCAAATTCTCCTTTATACCAGCCACGATACCTATCTCATGTATGCAGTACCATAACATGTCACGCTTGGGCAATGGGAATATGGGTCTGCTTTCATCCGTTGTGTTATACAGGGCCAATATCTGTTCAGCTATGGGATGAATAGGTATGAATGACTCCACATCCGTTTTCTTACGGTTAATACGGATGTACTTTCTTCCCTCTAAAGTCGTTTCAATATGTGAAGGATAAAGCCGTTTCACATCAACGTATGATAATCCGGTGAAGCAGGAAAAGATGAAAGCCCTGCGTGTAAGTTCCTGCAATCTTTCCGGCATAGGCTGTTCCATAATCCTTTGCAATTCAGCCCTGCTTATATGTTTCAATTTGCCTGTAGGCTTTTTCTCGTAAGGAACATCCGCAAGCGGGTTGAAACGGAGAATCTCCCTGTCAACGGCAATATATATCAGTCTGTTCAGCCATGTAAGACAATGGTTGATGTGACTCGCACCGCAACCTTTGCCCTTCAGATATAGTTTGTATTCCCAACCGAAATCTTCTGTAATGTCTTCAAAAGCTAGGTCATTCATCCCCATAGAAAGCAGGTATTCGTGCAGGTATGCCTGAGTAGACTTGGACTGACGGTAAGATGAGGTAGAATTTATCGCTACGGAACGGATTCTCAACCTTTCGCGTTCTTCTTCTCCAGCTTTTAAGAGAGTCATAGGAACAGTCCCTACACATGTTATTTCGTTTTTCAGCATTTCAGCAGTTATTATACCCGTTTCCTTTAACAGGTTCATGTAAGAAGTTTCAAGCCTTGCCCGTAGGTCCGCAAGAAGACCGTTTGTCCTGCCATCTTTTACCGTTTCGTTTTTGGTATTCCAGCATTCAGGATTACAATAATATCCGGTAGTAAATACACTGCTCTTGCCGTCAATCGTGATACGGCACATGATGGCTGTTGTCCCGTCGGTTTTGACCTTGCCTCGGTTAATATAGTAGAGAATAGAAAATGTACTTCGCATTGTTTAAATATTTTAAGAGTTATAGAATCAGTTTCAGGTCTTTTGTCGCCTCGATATATTTGTCCATGTCCTCAAAAAGTTTTTTGGGAGTCACACGGGCATATACTTGGGTTGTACCTATATCCGCATGTCCCAGCATCCTGCTGACAGTTTCAATCGGCACCCCGTTTTCCAATGTCATAAGGGTCGAGAACGAATGTCTCCCCATGTGGTATGACAAACGGCCTTGTATCCCGACTTTCATTTTGATGCTTGTAAGACACCATTTCAAAGCCTGGTAGGGGATGACGGGAAACAAGGTAGCCCTTGTCTCATCCTTGTACTTTTCAATAAGAGCCACGGCTTCCGGTAACAGCTTGACACGGCACAGTTGTCCGTTTTTACCTCTTCGGTATTTCAACCATGGCGCTCCCTGATCATCCTTGGATAGGTTATCAGGAGTAATTGCAACTACGTCAACATATGAAGTCCCGGTGTAGCAGGCGAAAAGAAACATATCCCTGACTATAGAGTGTTCGGGGCGGCAGCCGGTAAGCTCTACATCTCTTATTTTTTCGAAATCATCCTTGCTCAATGCTCTCGGGGGTGTCTCTTTCTGTTTTGGCAGCTGGTAGTGTTCAAAATAGGACTTGTCCGAATGCCCTTCCTTGAACGCGATACGGCAAATCTTTTTCAGTATGGCCAGATAGTGACGTACAGTCTGGACTCCCAGTCGTTTCTCAATTACAACATATTCCTGAAATTCACGTATAAACAGCTCATTAAGCTGGCAAAAGGCAAGGTCTGACACCTTGAATCTGCAATTTATGAATTCTGCAAGACGGTTACGGGTATAAATATAGTTTGGAAGTGTACGGTGGGATATGTCTATCCCCACACGGGACTTCACTTCCTCGATATGCCTGTCGAACAGCTTGAGCAATGTCATTTGGGTATCTTTGCTACCTTGAAGCATTTCTTTTACATCCGTTGCATTAAAATCATTTTTCCGTTTCACGAGAGAATCAAAGGCAGCGTTTACAGCCAATAGCAACTTGGCGATTTTTGCATTGGTTTCCACCGCTTCTTTACTTTTCCCATTCAACCGACTCTCACGTGGATTCCATAACTCTGGAGTACATGACAGCTTGCAACTGAATTGCGCCATCGTGTTGTTCACCGTTATTCGTCCCATAATTGGAGCCTTTCCGAACTTGTCAAGACCGCTCTTTTTCAGGTAGAGCAACACCTTGAATTTTTCTATTTTCATACGCTTATCCTTTAATGGCAAAATTACCTAATTTATAAGCGTTCTTTGATATGCAAAATATTGACAACCAGTGAATAATAGCCCATTGTGATAACTTCTGTACTCCTCATTGCGTTACCTGTATGCTTCGGTAACTGGACAGCTAACGCTTTGGTAACTGAACGAATACTACAAATCACCTTTTTTTGCGTTTTACTCATTTGGCAGAATCCAGCAAATATGCTAAATACCAACTATTTAAGTTTTATCTACTCATTTCTGTTATCGCTTGCTTTCCTGTTACTTATGCATTGACAGAGACATACCTTCGCTGTGCTTATGCTTGACTTGGGCGCAGACATCTACACAGTATCAAAACTATTAGGACACAAAGAATTGGCGACCACGCAAATTTATGCAAAGGTGCTTGACAAAAACAAGCAGAATGCCGTATCATTGATTCCGGACATTGATTAAATCTCGTGTTTATGACAAGGCAAGAAACCGTTATAAAGATAACGAAGATTACCCGAATCGTCGGTGAAATGAAAAGCCAATTGGATTTGGATGATGAAATCGAATTTGAAGCACTTGACTCTTCGTGGATGAATATCGGGAAATGGGCGAATGAGATCTATCAATATATGGAACAAGCCCCCTCTCCTCTTTTGGCAAACCTTATAACAAATAACGAATTTACCGTCCCGGTCGTAAACTATGTACAAAGTCACAGACAGGAAATTGATTCTGCATACGTCAAGGTTATTGACTGTTATGCGAACAATATGCAAGCGTTGCTGTCACTTTGTAAAAGGCAAGAAGAGGAGGTGAAAGGCGAATATAAAGATTTGATTGAGCCTTTAGCCAATGAACAGGTGGCTACATTATTACAAAGAGCCATACACACAGGTCTCTTGGATGAACACTATCAGCCGATGCCGCAAACGAAGCCGCTGCAACTGAAAGTGATAGCCTATGCTGTATCTACCATCTGCAAACTTCCCAGCACCTACATCCTTTTTGAAAAGCAATGGAAAAGGGAAAATGGAAAGCGATTCAGCACTTGGCGTGTTCCGAGACACAATACGGGACTTTACGAAACGACCAAAGCCCTCTACCAGGAAGTTGACTTTACTGAATTTGAGCCAACGCATCAGACAGAGACATTCTACACACCACAAAGTGAAGAAGATATAGCAGTGCTGTATCAAGATTTAGTGAAATACGGATACATCGCACCTGACACTGGCTTGAAAACATTTGTCGGAATTTTCAATAAAAAGACATTCAGCAAGCCGGTAGAATGGATTAAAACGCAACGGCAGTTGTCCTTTTTCGTATATCAGGCATTTTACAAATTCAACAAGAAGGATTTGTGGGTAAAAGGAGAATGTTGTTTCAGCATAAACGGACACACTCCGCACAAAGCTTGTTTTGTATCAGGTTACAGTTGGATTAAGCGAACCGGATGGTTGGATAGGTATGATGTTAAATTAAAGACTATCTGTGATAAGTTCAACCACATTGAAAATACGTTCAATGAAAAAACTTCTGATGAACGGCTCATTCATACGAGCAAAGTTGTATTTTACAGTCCGAATAGCGAAGATGAGATACATTTAATGTTCTCCGCCCTACTTGGCGGTGGATATATCTCCTCCGACACCACATTTGCTGCATTCAAAGGTATTTTCGATGAAACGGTATTTGAACATCCTATAGTATGGATGAAAACACAGACTTCACTTATGTACTTTGTACATTTGGCCTTTAAGCAACACAATCCCTATGATGTATGGGTAAAGTGCGTAAACTGCTTCCGCTTGCAAAATGATAAAGTGCCTAACAGAGAAAGTATGGATAGTAATTTTCGTTTTATAGTCAAAAAAGGATTGATGGACACATACGATATTCAACTAAAAACCATTGCAGATAACTATCTTAGCACTCAAAACAAAAACGCCATCAACGCAAAGGTGGCAAACAACAATACTTAAAATAATGTTTTATGTCAAAGAAATTATCTTTGCACCTCTCTCTTTTTGAAAAGAGCGATGCGAGGTTTCCAATGGACTCCTGCGCAGACCGGTAAAGAAGGGCTATTCCGGTTGGTTGAGCAAGCCCAAAAGTCTTACAAAGACGAAGTCACCACACGGCAAAAAAGTTACAGGCGATACGTGCTTGACTTTACCCATTCACATCGGTTTCACGATGCGATTGATGCCTGGAGCAAAAATGAACATCTAAAGAATTATCACACGGTAATAGAGCTTCTGAGAAAGCATGAAATTTTGATTCGCAAACATTTCGACCATGACCTATTGGACGAAAATGGGATCATAAAACTTCTGAACGAATTTTACGCCATTGACCTGTCGGAATCCACTACCGAGTCCGACAACAGCAGTCCGGGAAATCATATTCAGACCATTCAGAATACCAACATCAAACCTTTACTTGACAGATATACTCTGGACCTCATTGTGCAACTTGCCAATGAGGTCTGTTTGTTTAAGGAAGTTTTGGATGTAGACAATGTTGCCATTTGTTATGCAGCAGACAGATTGCAGACTGTGACTTCAAGAAACAACAGCAAATTGGTTTTATTGTTGGATAAACTGGCTTCACACGATGTGATAACCTATAACTGGCAATCGGTAATTGCCCAAAAACATCTTGTCATCAGTTCTTCAGGGAAGAAATTACTGACCCAACACGATATGTCATCAACCCTCAATCGGATAAAAGACACCACTCCCAACGCCATAGATAAGCAGTTTTTGGCAATCATAGACAAGTATATCACTCTAATCAAAAACAAAGAAGTATAACAAAGGAATAACAAATTGTTGAGAGTTGTATTGAGAATTGTGTTGATACTCAATAATCTCAACATAATCAAGCGAATATACTCATCTACCTTTGCCCTCCGTAATCGATTACTCACGGAGGGCATACCTCCCATTGTCAAATTTAACAGCATCAATCAATGAGACATCGAAGAACAACAAATGAAAATAAGATGCTCTCCAAAATGGAGAACATGATTTCGATGATGACAACGGAGAAACCTTTTGAACGGCTCCAATCGTTAGAACAAAAGATCAACGAAGTGGATAAAATCCAGACCATCGAGAATTACATTGCACAGCTGAAAGAGCGTATTTGGGCAGTCAAGGAAGTGCTGACTACCGCTGAAGCTTCTGCTTATCTCGGTTTGTCCGAGAGTTATATCTACAAACTCACTTCTCTCAAGCAAATACCACACTACAAGCCAAACGGCAAATTGGTGTATTTCAACAGAAAGGAACTTTGCAGATGGGCAATGAGAAATCAAGTACAAACAATAGGGCAACCTGCTGCTATAACAAAAGAAGAATTATGAATAGAAAAGAAATAGACTTACTACTCTCCCGTATCGAAGGATTGAAATCATTCCTCGAAAACAACTCCTTGGAAAATTTTCAGCAGGAAATTCTGAATGTTGAAAATTACCTGAAACGATTCGGTTCTTTGGCCGAACTGCTATCCCATCTTGAAAATGTAGAAAAGATAGCTTATGCCGCAAAAGAGTTTCTCAATATAGACGAGGTAGCCGCCTATCTACAAGTGTCCAAAGGCTATGTCTATAAGTTAACCATGCAGAAAGAACTTACCGTGTATAAGCCGAATGGGAAAAACATATTCATTCTCAGGGATGACCTGAACCGATGGATAAAGCGCAACCCCTGTTTCTCCAATGCAGAAATAGAAAGGCAAGCCAATGTCATCGCTTACACATTGGGACAAAAAAGTAAGAACAAACCAACAAAAGGAGGGAAAAAATAATGCAACCTGATATGATACAACCCAACAATTATCGGATAGACGAAGCCAAATATAAGTCTTTATTGAAATATATACGGCTGAGTGTTACCGAAAAATATGAGTTTCCACAGGAAATCGTACAAATAGACGGCGTTACCATTGCTACAATTGGGAATTTCAGTGCTTCCACCGGCAAACCCAAAAGCAAAAAGACATTCAATGTCAGTGCCATTGTCGCATCTGCCCTTTCCGGAAAGGAAGTCCTAAAATATAAGGCAGAACTGCCGTCTTGCAAGAATCGAATTCTATACATCGACACAGAACAAAGCAAGTGCCATTGCCACAAAGTGCTTCATCGAATCCTCAAACTGGCAGGATTGCCTACTGACCAGGAAAATGACAACATCCAATTCTTGGTTCTGCGTGAATACACTCCTGACCAAAGGAGAGATATTATACGATGGGCACTCCACGAAGAGCAAAACATCGGGCTCGTAATCATTGACGGCATCCGTGATTTAATCCATGACATAAATAGTCCCAGTGAATCCCTTGACATAATCAATGAACTGATGAGATGGTCAAGCTATTACGAGCTACATATCCACACCGTCTTACATTTAAACAAAGGCGATGACAATACCAGAGGTCATATAGGAACAGAACTGAACAATAAGGCTGAAACTATCCTGCAAATATCAAAAAACAATGAAAATGGAAAAATCAGCGAAGTAAGAGCCATGCACATAAGGGACAGGGAATTTACACCTTTCGCATTTGAAATCGGAGAAGACTCTCTCCCTCACTTGGTAAAAGAACATCAATTCAAAAAGAACAAAATGGACAGACTGGCTTCTTATATAGATATGACCGAGCAGCAACACCGAACCGCCTTGGAAGTAACCTTTGAAGAATGTGCGGAATATGGCTACCAATCTTTGCTTGAAGCTCTTAAAAAGGGATATGAGAGCATTGGGTATTCAAGAGGAAGAAACACATTGGTAAACTTGTGTAAGTTCCTGTTGGAGAATCATGCCATTACAAAAAACGGTCGTACCTACTCCTATAATAGTTCATTCCATCTCTAAGCAGTATGGTTTAGTTTGTGGGTATATATAAGTAAACCATACTAAAATGAATATAAAAGAAGCGAAACAGATACGGCTCGTGGAATATCTGCGGATAATAGGACATTCTCCGGTCAATACGCGTGGCTGCCAGTATTGGTACCTCTCCCCATTGCGAGAGGAACGTACCCCCTCGTTCAAGGTCAACGATAATTTGAACGAATGGTACGACTTTGGTCTCTCTGCCGGAGGTGACATCATAGAACTGGGGAAACACCTTTATCGGACTGGCAATGTAAGTGTGGTATTGCTCCGCATCAGCGAGAATGCCATTGGCGTACCTTTTCAACAGTTACAAAGCCGGAGTGTCCGTCCCGGTCCTATCGAGGAAGAAATGGAAAACGTGGAAGTAAGAGAACTGAGCCACCATGCCCTGTTGTCTTACCTCCGTTCCAGGTATATCAGTGAGAATATCGGCAGGCTTTATTGCAAGGAAATTCATTATGAGCTACGCAAAAGACACTATTTCGCCATAGCCTTTGAAAACAAGACCGGCGGTTACGAGGTGCGTAATCCTTATTATAAAGGATGTATAAAGGTGAAAGACATATCCGTCATCAGGTATAACAAGGATATAATCCAAAACCATGTCTGCGTGTTCGAGGGCTTTATGGACTTCTTGTCTTACCAAGAACTTCATAGAAAAGGAGACTATCATGTCTGCATCGACAGACCTACCGATTTTCTTGTGATGAACTCAGTCAGTAATCTGAAAAAGTGTCTTGCGGAACTGGAACGGTACACCGTCATCCATTGCTATCTGGATAATGACCTTGCCGGGCGAAAAACAGTCGAAACCATTGCCGGACTTTGCGGCAACCGGGTAACTGACCATTCGGAATGTTATTATAACTACAAAGACCTCAATGACTATCTGAGAGGCAAAAGGCGTTAGTCTTTGTCTTCCCTTTGATAGGAATATAGTATCCACGAAAGGCTCTCCGCACAGGAGGGATTTTCGTGGATATGTGTGTAAGTAAACCTGGTTATGGATTTTTCCTACTATCTATTTGGCTATAATCTCCCAATAGCCGGTCTTAGTAGAACCTACCCTCTTAATAACATTCAATTCCTGAAGCTGCTTCATTGTTTGGGCGACCCACCTTCTTGAATAACCTGTCAGATTAGCAAGGTCTGTCATGGTTACTTTGGGATTGATTTGTATTTGTTCCAAAATTTGTAGTGCAGTTTCTGGTGCAGTTTGTAGTGCAGTTTGTAGTGCAGTTTTGAGTGCACCTCGCCTTGATGCCTTCACGGAAGCATCTTTGTTGGCTATGTCGGCTATTATATTGCCGGCTGCTTCATGGCAAGGAATCGTGATGCGGAAGAATGTGCGGTCTTCATCCGTGACAACAGTTGCACGAGGAGAACCGTTATTCTCCAATACATTTTGTATGGTCGGAATACCTGTAGAACGCCCTTCGGTCATATCCAGTTCTTTAAGATATTCTCCCAAGCGACGGTTGCGATAACGTTTTGAAACAAGAATCTCACAACGGGAAATGTCAGCGGCAGATATACTTCGATCCGGACCACCCACATTTTGAATGGTAATACTATCCGGCTCTACTGTTATTACGACAGGTTCCCATTCCCGATAGTCACGATGATAAAGCGAGTTCGTGACACTTTCTTCCAATGCCTGATAAGGATAAGTATAGAATTTCCTGCTGCGATAGTCATTCTCCGGTTTGATGATACTCTGCATCACGAGCATACGCTTCAAGTATTCCAAGGTGCGGTCTATAATCTGCGGAACAGAACCTGTGATGACTGCTCCTTCGTAAAGGTTACTCGGATTATTCAGCCTTCCTTCAGGGAAATAGACAATCTCCACCTGTGTCCGCTTGAAAAATTTGCTTGGATTCTCACAGAACATCATGGCTGCCACGTTTCTCAGCATACGGTTTTCCTTCGGGCCGACAAACAAGTCCATCTGCTCCAGAATCTCTTGCAGTGGTCTGACGTTAATCTCGCTTGCCAGTTTGCTTCCGACTTTCACCAGGTATTCACGCAAAAGCAAAGCGGATATGTCTTCCAAACGAATGTCAGGGTTGCCCCTTTCATCAAATGGCACACGACTGGCAAGTTCGCGAAGTTCATCCAACACCTCACCTTTGGCGATAATGCTGCTTGTTCCACTGCGGATATAGAAGTATTCCTTGGAACCGTTCTTTGCCGTTACATTCTCCGGAACAGAATACGGACGGTTAATCCCGGCAGGGCACCATATTACGAGTACAGTCTTACCGTCCACTTCCTCCGTGCTTGTCCGAGGCATATAGTACGGGGCTATCTTGTTATTATAGCCGACCATATCCTGAAGGATGTTATCAATCTCTTCAATGGGTATTCCTTCAACAGGCCGAATGGCAACTCCGGTTTTGTCGTCAGTGTCAACGCCCACCACGATATAGCCGCCACCTAAATCGTCAAAATCATTTGCGAAAGCGCATACGCTGTGGTATATGCTCACCGGATTCCAACCTTTCTTAAATTCAATCCGATTGGACTCTATCCTCTGTTTGTTCAGCAGGTCGTCTATGTTGATAGCAAGTGCCATAATTATTTATCCGCTTAATGGTAATTGTCCTCTGTTCGTCTTTCAAAATATATATGGCAGTTTTGCGTTTTGTCTTTTATTACCACAAACACCTTGAAAATCTGTTGCAAAGTTAATGATTTTGCACGAGTTGAGCAAAGAAACGGGTGATTGGTTTAATAGTCATTGATGAATAAGAGACTTTCATCCTATCTTCTTATGGAAATCAAAAAAGACATAAAGCCAAGCAAAGCGGTCATCTTTCATCCTCGTCTTAATCCGGCTCGTATTTCGGTTCAAAATTGCGCTTAAAGTATGATAATTGAGTATGATTTTAGATTTTCTCGGAATAATGTTTAATATTCAGCTGCTTTTCACAAGGATATTTCGTAGTATGAAATTATTGTATTTCCTTTGCGTTCATATTTTAATCATATTCTAAAATCAGACTATAAGATATGAAAGCATATTTCATCTTCGCCATTGCGCTGACCGTGGCATACATCATCTACTACGCTGCGATGATAGCAAGAGACCTTTATGGTAAAAACGGGGAAAAGATAAAATCCGGAGAGGAAGAATTTGACGTGAGTGATTTTGACGAGGAAGAAAGCGTCAGCGTGGTGGAGAACGACAAAGGATTCAATATCGGTGATAACGAGTATGAGACCCACTACATCGATGAGACACAGAGTGTATCGGAGGAAACAAATTCCGCAGACGAAAAGCCGAAACAGGATGTCATCGAGGCTCTGAACAACAAGGTCAAGGCTAACATGGAAGAGACACAGATCACCTTCTCCAATCCTTATAACTCCGCAGAGCTATACAAGCTGATGATTCAAAACGGCATTGGAGAATTGCATCCGGACGGAGGAGTAACCACAAAGAACGTAATTGATAAACTATGACCCGACACGACGGCAAAAGAATACTAAGTGCACTGTGTACGCTGCTTCCCTGTTCCGTCTTCGCTAAAAGCGGTGGCGTGAACTACTCGTGGGGAGCAGACGCGCTGGCTTCCATGCACGACTATGTGGTGACGATGATGCTCTATGTCCAGTACATCATTTACGCGGTTGCAGGAGGTTTTGCGGTCATAGCCGCATTCCAGATATATATCAAGATGAACACGGGCGAGGACGGAATAACCAAGCACATACTCACGCTGGTCGGAGCCTGCCTTTTCATCATAGGTGCGACAATAGTCTTTCCGGCATTTTTCGGCTATCGAATTTAGAAAATCACGAGTGTAAAACAATCAATAAAGTTCAATTAAAACAAGACAAGCATGTTTGAAAAAGTAAAAAGATTCGCAAAGAAGATCGCGACTTCAAAGAAAACGCAGATGACCTGCCTGATGGTGTGCGGAGCGACCGCTTTGATGGCACAGACTACCGCAGGAGACTACTCGGCCGGAACAGCGGCACTGACCCAGGTGAGCGAGGAAATCGCCAAGTATGTTCCTATCGTGGTGAAACTCTGTTACGCCATTGCCGGAGTGGTAGCCGTAGTGGGTGCGATCTCGGTATATATCGCCATGAACAACTGGCTGTTTTGGACTGCCAGAAATGTACTGAAATGTACTGATATAGAGCAATTTATGAAAACTTAAACTTTCTAAACGAAACCGCACTTATTCGGGATAAACGGGAACAATTTGGGCACCTTTTACTAACTTTGGGCACCGCAAAACCTCAAATTTGGGCACCGCAAACAGATTTTGGGCACCGCAAAAATGAGGTCAACAAACAAAGATTAGTAACCCAAAATACCCGAAGCAATGAAAGTAAGCGTCACTCTCCGAAAAAGTCGGAGCAAGAAGGAGAACATTGGCATTCTCTACTTCCGTGTAAGAGACAACAAGGCAGACCTGCGAGCTGCCAGTTCCATCACCATCAATCCCGAATACTGGGATGCATCAGTGCCAGGCTATGCCGCCAACACCCCGAACATGGTAGTCCCGATAGAACGGCAGCAACAGACAAACGAGTTAATACAGAAGATATTGAACATGATAAAGACGAAATACAAGAAAGGCATGGATGCCAAATGGCTTGCAGCCGCATTGGAGGACTGCACCCTGAAAATGGCAGAGACCAAGGCCGATGATAAAGCCGCCCTTCCTGCTGATGAGTATAACGGCAGCGAGGAACCAGGGCTGATAGACTACTTCAAGATGTATCTGGAGCGGTCGGAGTTCAACGACTGGCACCGCCAGGCGCAGACCTCTGTCCTTCATCGACTCCAGCGTTATGAGAAGTGGCTGGGGTACAACAACGGCAATTCCGACTTCCGTCTCTCCCTTGAACTTTTCGACAAGGAACAGGTGGAGGACTACGCCGACTACATGGAACATGAGCATGAGTACCGTGATGCTAACCGCAAGTTCTTCGACCAGTTCAACATCAAGAATGAGAAGTGGATTCGTCCCATTTCCCGAAATGGCATTATCAGCGGCATCAAGCGACTCAACATGTTCCTTAACTGGGCTGTGAAGGAAGGCTATCTGACAGACACTTCCTTCCGCAATGTGTCGCTCGACCAGCAGCTCTTCGGTACACCTTATTATCTTACCATTGAGGAACGTGACAAGGTGATGACCTTAGACCTCAGCCAGTACCCACGTCTGGAGCGTCACCGTGACAAGTTCATCTTCCAGTGCCTTGTGGGCTGTCGCAGCAACGACCTTGAATACTTCACATGGCAGCACATCAATGGTGACTTCCTGGAATATATCCCACACAAGAACCTTCTGGCTGGCCGCACGGAACTTGTGCGTGTTCCCCTTTGTGACAAGGCAAAGGCTATCTTGGAGGAACTTGACCCCGAATGTGAATACCTCTTCCGATGGTTCTCACATGACCTATACCGACAAGACATCAAGAGAATCCTCAAAATGGCAGGAATCGACCGAATCGTGATGACCCTCAATCCGCTGACACGTCAGGCAGAGCAGCGTCCGCTATATGAGGTGGCTGCCTCACATCTGGCCAGACGCACCTTCATCGGCAACCTCTACAAACAGGTCAAAGACCCTGCGCTGATAGCGTCTCTTACGGGACACACAGAGAACAGCGTTTCCTTTACTCGCTACCGTGCCATTGATGATGACACCAAGCGTGACATCCTGAAGATGATTGAATAATACCATATTACCCAATAATATAAGAATATCATTAGACATGAAGATTTCCGCTTTTATCCGCGCCAAGTCCGCTAAGAACAATGTGACCGACAAGTCAACCATATATTTCCGCGTCCGTGATGATCGTACAAGGACGGACATCAAGGCCGCAAGTGAGCTGACCATCAATCCCAACCACTGGAGCAGCGAGCGTCAGGGCTACCGCCTCCGTGTGGCTCTGGTGTCCAATGAGGAACAGCTTCGCCTGAACCGCTCCGTGATGGAGATAACCAGCCTTATCTCCAGGGAGTTTTATATTGGTGCCACCAACAAGTGGCTGCAACAACTCATATTTGCCTACCACCACCCCAATGCCTTCAAGGTGCAGAACGGCGAGATTGTAGAGACTGGCCTTGCCGTCTGGGGCAGGAAGTTCATTGAAGAGAAGAAGTCCGACAAACATCAGGCTTCCAACTACCGTGGTGTCATAGACAAGATGGAACGCTTCGAGAAATATCAGCGCAGCGTCCGCAAGATGAAGGACTACTCATTTTCCATCGGCTCCATCACTGCCGAGGACATTGCCGCCTTCAAGAAATTCGTGGAGCAAGAACACACCTTCGTGGACAAGTACCCCTCCATCTATGGCAAGCTCGACAACCGCACCAAAGGCAGGATAAAGATGCCCAGAGGGGGCAACACCGTGAACAACATCCTTACCATGGTACGCACCATCGTACACTGGGCTTTTCTCAACGGCGCACAGGGCGACAACCCCTTTGACAGGTTCGACATGCCGGGGACGCTCTATGGAACGCCATACTACCTGACCATCGCCGAGCGTGACCAGGTGTTGGCATACGATTTCAGCGACAACCCCACGCTGGAGAACTACCGCGACATGTTCATCTTCCAGTGCATGGTGGGATGCCGTTACGGTGACCTTGTGAGTTTCACCACCGACAATATCATTGACGGTGTGCTGGAGTACATTCCGCAGAAGACCCGCAACAAGGTCGGGGCAAGCGTCCGTGTGCCGCTTGGGGCAAAGGCGATGTCCATCATTGAACGCTTGAACCGCAGTAAGGGCGAGGTGCTGTTTCCCCAGCACATCAATTTCAAGTACAATGATGCCATCCGTGAGATTCTGACCAAGGCAGGTGTCAACCGTATCGTCACGGTCATTGACACGCTTACCCATCTGGAGGTGAAACGCCCCATCAATGAGATAGCATCCAGCCACATGGCTCGCCGCACCTTCATTGGCAACCTGTACAAACAGGTCAAAGACCCGAATCTGATTGCTTCGATGTCCGGCCATGTGGCAGGCTCCAAGGCTTTTGCCCGGTATCGTGCCATCGATGATGACATGAAGAAGGAGCTTATTGGACTGATAGACTGACTATACTTCCTATACACTTATACCCCTATACACTTATACACAGTATACACATATACATATTATACACCATTTAACTGTAAAACATCATGGATATTTCAACACTCATGGAGATTGGCGGTGGCAACCTCAAACTGGAGGTCACTGCCGCTGACCTCACCAAATTCGCTAAAGATGTCGTTGACATGACCCTTGCGGCAAGGAGCAAGGAAGTGACCAAGACAGGTGCGAACGCCATCAATGGTGAGACCTACCTTTCCTCTGGTCAGGTATGTGATAAACTGGGCATTGCCAAATCGACCCTCTGGCTATGGCAGAAACGTGGCATCATTGCCCCTAAGAAAGTGGGCAGTCACAACCGCTATGCCCTGTCGGATATTGTACGGTTGTTGAACAATGGGCAGCTGGGTAACGTCCCCGTTAATTACCCATCTGGAAACACTGGCTGCAACGCTGATGAAACTGGCAAGGAGGACGAGACATGATACAGGACTTGAAACAGCAGAAAGGCCGTCCCCTTGACAGAGCCTACCTTATTGACGCTTTCGAGCTGTGCCGTATCAGCGCACGGGTTTATGCCAGATACCGCTGGCGGTATGCTGATTGGCTCACCCTGCGAATCGCCATGAACAAGTACAAGACTGTCTCTGACTTCCTTCACAGGGATGACGAGGACAAATCTCCCGATGCCGTATTTGGCAGACGGTGGGAACTTGTTGGAGAGCTGGTCAACAAATGTATGCCAGATTTGACCGACAAACAAGTGGCACGTCTTGGTGCCAAACTCTTGTGGATTGCCGAAAAAGATACTCCAGAGAAACTGGAGGCTGATTTACAGCGATGGCTACATGAGAGCAGGTAATGGTCTGGCAAGCAGCCCTCAGTCAGGAGGCGTAACAGTCTGCCGATGTCACAGCCACGACAGACCCTTACTACTTCTTCTCTTGACTGAAATAGCTCCACCTATCGGCACATGCCTGCGGCAAGAGCCTACAGGTGTAACAAGCCGAACAAAAGGGAAAAGGAAGTCAGCAGACTACCGCTTACCACCTTTCTCTTTTGACAGTCGGTTTTCCACCGACAGGGACTCTTCCAAGATTATGCCGACAGCCAGCGACTTTACAGCCGTGAAGCCCCAGTCAGTCGTGGTCGAATTACGACCAGTTATAGCAAGAGTTGCCCATGTCACACAAATGCGCTTCGCAGCATCCGTGCCGACAAGTGCCTCTTGCCACTACTCGCAGGCTCGCACTGGTTTTCCTAACCCTTTGTAGTTTACAACCGAAATGACAGATACCAACCCTAAAGAGAACCGTACCCGACGCATTCAGGTACGGCTGACAGAATCAGAATACAAGACCGCCGACGGCATAGCCGAAAAGTGCGGACTGACCATGAGCCGCTATGTCCGAAAGGTCATCACAGGCCACCATCCCAAGGCGCGGATGACCCAGCGGGAGGCAGATGCAATCGCCGCCCTCAACGATGCCAGGGGCGAACTTGTGCATGTGAAGAATGCACTCAAAACCCGGAATCAGGAAGAGCGCAGGAGGCTCTTCCGCAGTGATGACTTCATGCGCTACTGGCTCCAGAAAGTGGATACTCTCATGGAGCGATGGAACAACATCATTGAAAGTCTGTCCAGATAAATGCCACTTTGTCTATGATAGCACAAGTACACACCATTTCACACGGAGCCGCCATGACAACCTATGCCATGGACAAGCTCGATGCCGAGACAGTGAAGTTAAATTTCCTGCCGGAAGACCTGTCACCGTCTGCCATCTGGGGACGGATGATGCTGCATATCAGAGAGACGGAAAGGCAGCGCAAGGGCAACAACGAGTTCAAGAAGTTTGCAATCCGCATAGAGCTGTCCCCTTCCAAGGAGGAAACCGAGGGCTGGACGATGGCAGACTGGCAGCAACTCGTCGATGAGTTCATCAACGAGTTTGACTCTCTCGACATGACCCCTTACCATGGCCGACCGAAGGATGCACATACCAATCTGGCGCATAGCCAGTATGTGGCATCGCTCCACGTCGATAGTGAATCCGGCATTCCACATCTGCATATCGTGGTGAACCGTGTGGACATGAACGGTCATGTGAACAACGACCACAAGATTCGTGAGCGTGGATGGATGGCCGCTGACATCATCAACCAACGCCGCAGATGGAAACTGCCAAAGGATATACGCGACCGACACAGACACCAGATAAACGATGCTTGCAAAGCTGCGCTCCGTGAGCTTGACAAGTTCTCTTGGGAGGGCTACTGCGACAAGATGAAGGACAAGGGTTATTCCGTCATGCTCCGCCATGACAAGCAGGGAAAGCTTGTGGGTTACACCGTCTGGATGGGCAACAGCCACTTTAAGGCTTCGGAACTTGGCGTAGCCCGTAACCTCACTGTGCCGAAGATAGAACACACCTGGCAGAAACTCCATCAGCATGATGGACAGCACATAGTGGCTCATTCTGGCACAGGACTGAAGCCTGATAGCCAGTTGTCCCGACCTATCAGTGCCACACCTGATGCCACTAAGCCGAAGTCTGTAGTGGAGCGTTATTCGGAACGGATGGCAGGGCAACAGCGGACAGCCGAACCGCCCCGATATATCAAAGACATACCATATAAGGACGGGAATTGTCACATTGATATTCCGCAGTCTATTCACGACATGATAGACCGTGAGGTGTCTGTGCATCCAGACAACGAGACTGCCACACATGAGGATGTCGTGAAGGTCGCCATGCTCCTGTTTGCTGGCTATATCGACGCAGCCACCGCCATGAGCGAAAGCAGCGGCGGAGGGGGCAGCGCACCAGACAGCGGCTGGGGACGTGACAAAGACGATGACGAGGAGTGGGCACGCCGATGTGCGCAGATGGCAACACGCATGAGTACACCAAAACCGAAATACGGATATAAACGAGGACGTTAATATGGGACTGAGACAAAAACCTATACAGGAATACCGCCCAACGGAAGAACCGAAGGCGGTACCCACCGCCAATGCTGGCGAGAGCGCAGAACTGGAGGAAGTTCTGCAAGTGGCAGAAGCCGAAAACGCAATACAGGAGAAGCTGGGCTTGTTGCGCAAGGAGATCCAGGAAATGGAACTCACGCGCACCGCATTGAACGAGGCAACCAAGGCACAGACTACTGCCAAGGATGACCTTAGTGAAACCATGAAGGCATTCCATGCCGCCAAGGATTCTGCTGACAATATCGTCTCAGGTATTGTGGCGCAAATCGTCCGTGTGGAGAACATACACTTAACCGCCCATCTGGACGAGGGCAGCGTTGCTCAGGTTCAGGAGACCAACCGCACGGCGATAGAACATGAACGTGGGGTTCTGGCCCAACACAGGAAAGAGCAGGAAGCCATGTTCCGCAAGCAGTCACAACGCATGGCGGATATTGTTAGCAGAGGCGAAGGGGTCTGGATTTCACTGCGGCTTTTCTACATCATAGCACCGATAGCCCTGTTCGCCATATTCGCTTGGGTGATATACTTTTCCTTCTGGATTTACTTCCACTGGATAGCGTAAAAGATGTGAATTTATCAATGATTGCGATGACCGCTAAATCAGAATTTAGAAGCAATGGCAAAGCAGCTTTACGATTACTGGTTTGTGCAATTTGACTTTCCAGATGAGAATGGAAGACCATATAAGTCAAGTGGCGGTGAAATGGTTTGGAATGAGAAGTTGAAACGTAAGATTCCTGCATCTTGGGAAAACAAAAATATAGAGGATATTGCTGATGTTTACAATGGTGCAACCCCTTCTACTATTAATGAACAAAATTATGGAGGAGATATTGTTTGGATTACTCCGAAAGATTTATCTGACCAGAAGCAAAAGTTTGTATATCAAGGAGAACGCAATATTTCGCAAGCAGGATATAATTCTTGCAGTACTCATTTATTGCCTCCAAATACAATATTGATGTCAAGCCGTGCGCCAATAGGTCTGTTATCTATTGCTAAGACTGAGTTGTGTACCAATCAAGGATTTAAGAGCTTTGTTCCCAAAGCGGAAAACATATCAACTTACCTGTATTATTATCTAAACATTCACATCAAGCAGATAGAACAACTAGGCACTGGAACAACATTCAAAGAGGTGTCTCGTGAAGACGTGCTGAAATTTCCAATTCTAAAGCCAAGTGATGCAATCTTGGATTTATGGGAAAAGCAAGTGTCAGCTCTTAATAACAAACAGTTTGTAATTCAAAAAGAAAACGAATTCCTTACTAAGCAACGAGACGAACTTCTCCCACTTTTGATGAACGGTCAAGTATCGGTAAATTCTGATTTATCGCACGATTGATGGAAATCTTCTTGTCTAATGACGAGAATATTTCGCCAATACGCCTTTGCTCCTCTAACGATGGAAGCAACAGCGGCATACTTTCAAGGGTATCAAGGGAAAGCGTATATCTCATGCCGCTACCAGTGGCATTCAGTTCAAAGTATCTTTGAATATAGGCAGAATGCATGAAAGCGTTGAGATACTTCCCACAAAGTTTTGTTTCATCAGGAGTAATCAGGGCACAGTGATAGCCTAAAATTACATCCTCAAAATCATCTGCGATATATGTAGGAATGCCAATATCGTCCCTTGTCTCGCTATCCTTTGTAAAAGCGACTTGTCCTTTCTTGATAGTGAACTTTTCTATCTCACTGGAGTTTGCAGATGCTTCCATAAAGGAGCTGGCCATATCCGATGTTATCGCCCAGTTATGATATACGTCAGTGAAGTTGCATAACCTTACTGGCGTTTCACCATCTTTCGTCTTTTTATCAACACTGCTAATCTCAACTTTAGCAACTTCGGATAATTTATATCGTTTAAGTTCCATCTTAGCTATTGAATTGAAGTTGCTTTAGTTGTGAAAGAATTTCCGTTTCCAGTTTGTGACTCTCTTCAAACTGCTTGGTCAGGGTATCTTGATAGTTGGCTATACGAGTGCCGAACTCTTCTTCTGTTATATCCACATACTCAATCTTTATGTCGAAGTACTGACCAGCTGACAGGCTATAGTTTTTCTCCTTGATTTCGTCGTATGTCACGGCTACAGAGAAATCGTCGATAGGCTTCTTTTCATTGAAGGTGTTGACAATCAGGTCTATCTCTTCTGGTAACAAGCGGTGCTTCTGCAAGTTGTCCTCCTTATAGTCCTCACCTAATTTGCTGGCATCTATCAGCACAACTTTGTCTGCCGTTCTTGACTTGTCGAAGAACAACACAGATACATTCGTACCAGTGTTTGCAAACACGTTACTTGGCATAGAGACACAGCCATACACAATCTTGTCATCGACAATCTTTTGCAGGATCTTCTTCTCTATGCCGCTTTTTGCCGTGATAAATCCAGTTGGGATGACAATAGCACCTTTTCCTTTCCCTTCCTTCAAAGAGTTGATAACATGCTGGATGAAGCATGTGTATATTGCCATTGATTCCTTCTTCTTGGCAGGGACATTCGGCACACCAGCCCAGAAACGAGCTGGCATTGCTGCAATCTTTTCACGGGTATTGGAGAAGTCCATCTTGAACGGTGGATTGCTGACCACGAAGTCAAACTGGCGCAACTGTTGTCCGTCATCGCTCTTGTGGTAAGGTGCTACCAATGTGTCGCCCTGAATGGCATTGTCAAGCGAAGATACCAGACCGTTCAAGAGCAGATTCAGTTTCAGCATCTTGTTTGAACGCTGGGAAATATCCTGTGAGAAGATGGTGCAGCGGTCTTCGCCAATCTGATGACCGAGAGCCATCAACAGCGTACCTGTACCAGCCGAAGGGTCGTAGCACTCCATACTGTGAAGGTCTGCATTGTCACCCACCAGCAGACGTGCCATGATGGTAGCGATGGCATGAGGCGTGTAATACTCCGCATATTTGCCACCTCCAGCCGTGTTGTAGTCTTTGATTAGATACTCAAAGATAGAGGCAAAGAAATCGTAATGCTCTGCAAAGGCTTCCTCAAAAGAGAAGTTCACAAGCTTGTCAACCAAAGCACGGGCAAATGGCGCACGTTGAGCCGAGTCCGTGACGAAGTTCGTCAGGGTCTCAAAGAGAGGAATCTTGGTATTTTCGGTTGTCTGGGTGGAGAAAATGTCTGCATTCTTTTCGGCAATATCGGTCATTGTATTGTCAAAGATAGTGTCGAAGTCGCCCTTTCCCTGCTGATTCCACAGGTTGGAAATCAAATGGTATGGTTCCAACATTGGTACATCTGGCGAAATGGCACTCTGCAAAAGCATCCGTTCATTATCGCTCAGTTCTGCGTAAGCGGTTTCCCACTTGTCAGCAGCCTTTATCTTCTTGGCTATCTCACTTCTGGCATTCTTGATTTCGTAACCGAACTTGTCGTTCAGGAACTTATACAAAAATACCTGTGTGATTATTTTGTACTCGTTGCCATCGTTGCCCATACCATAAGCGGCACAGGTAGATTTCAACTCATCTATAAGTCGGAGGGTCTTTTCTTTTATCGTCATATCTGGATTATGCTACGCCATATGTGGCGTTATACTGATTGATATATTGCTGTGAAATTCTCTGCTGGATAAACTTGTAATCGTCCATTTCCGGCTGTATCTGTGGGAACTGATACAGACAACCATTGATAAGGGCGAGTACTGTCCTGTTGAAATAAGCATCCTTCTTTAAGATGTCGTTCCTGTCATAGACCTTGGAATCGATGTCTTCCTTGATGATTTTCAGGATGACCATGATTTCCTCGTCGAGGAATGAGAACATTGGCTTCTGATGCTTTTCTTCACGCTCCTTGTTCACTTCACGAATACGCTTGTGAACACGGGCAAACTTGGCATCGCCGTTATACTTCTTCAGAAGGACGTTGTTACGCTTCTGTAAGTCTTGAAGCCTCTGGATGATGTCATCAAGAGCCTTTGTCTCTTCATTGAACTTCGCTATAGTGTCAATGACAAAGCCGTGTTCCTTGAAGCGTTCCATAAAGGCATCGCGCAACGTAATAAACTCTGGGTCTTCTTGGTCGAAGTTGCTGGTGAAGGATGATATTGTGCGCTGCCATTTCTCCTTCAACTCTATGCCGCCAGCAATCAGGCGCATTTCCTCAGTGCCAATCTTGCTGAAATTGAACTCAATATCCATCATGGCTTCGTTGATGAGCACCTTTGTTTCATCGCTCACACTGAATGCCTCTTTCTGGTTGATGATGTCAATACGGTGCTGCACCTCAGAAAGCAATTCTGGCAGTTTGGAGATTTCCAGCTGGGCAAACTTCTCCTTCATATCGTCATCGCCGAATGTGCGGACAATATTTGCCATGTTCTTTGCCGAAGTCAGAGCTTTCTTCAAATCGAGCAGCACGGCCTTGTCTTCCTCCGTAGAGATCTCAGAAGAGAACTCTTCGGCGTTGTCATAGGAATAATTAAAGAGCACCTGACGGATTTCCTTCATCTGGCGTACAATCTCTTCCTTGTCTTCAATAACCTGTGTAAAGGTGTCGGTATTGTTTCCTTCGCCTGTCTCATCCACGTCATTGAATCGGTTCAACTCTTGCAGATAGGCTTCATTGGTCTCGTCGAAGTTGCGTTTGATGTCGGCAAAGTCGATGAGGAAGCCATAACGCATATCCTTGTAGGGACGATTGACACGGGTGATGGCTTGCAGAAGGTTGTGGTCTTTGAGTTTGCGCCCGAAGTAGAGCCGTTTCAGACGTGGGGCATCAAAGCCAGTCAGGAGCATGTTGAACACAATCAGAATATCAATAGTCATATTCTTCTTGAAGTCCTTGATGATTTGCTTTCTGACTTCTTTATCTTCATAGTCGTGGAGGATAAGCCCAGCTTTCAAGTTAAGTTTCGGGTCTATCTCTTTTTGGATGGCATCAAAGTTAGCAAACAACTTCTCAGCCTGTGTACTGGTTTCACAGATAATCATGCCGCCCAAAGTCTTGTCACCTTGGGCAGCTCTGAAACTAACAAGGTCATTGATGATGTAGCGAAGCAATTCATTGACATAGTTGTCGTGCTGAATAATCTCACTCTTCTTGATTTCCTTCTTCTCAACAAGGGTGTCAAGCTTGTCATACACCTGTGTAAGTTTCTCTCTATATGATGTTTCGATGTCTTCACGAATAATCTTAAGTGTATAGCCATCTGCAATAGAACGGTCATAGTAATAGGTGTGAAGATAATCTCCGAACACCTTACATGAGGCACGTTCCTCTTTCAGAAGCGGTGTACCAGTCAAGGCTATCTTAATGGATTCCTTATCGGCATCAAACAAGTTGGCAAGGAAGCATCCACCGGGCTTATATCCTCGGTGTGCCTCGTCCAAAATGAAAATACGCTGTAAGTTAGTGGCATAGTCGGTGATGTTCACCTTCTCTTTATCCTCGGCAAAACGCTGGATGTTGACAACGGTAATCTCTGCCTGTCCGCTCGACCCCTGCTGTGCCTGGTTCTGACGGAACTGTGCCATCAGCTCAGCCCTCGTATTGGCTGTGGCAACTACAAGCCCACGGGCTTCAAATTCCTGCTTAGCCTGTTCCAGAAGGTCAAGACGGTCAACGATGAAATAGAACTTGGCCACTTTATTCTGCTTGGCATAAAAGTCATTCAGAATGTAGGTGAGGTAATAAGATAGAGCCGTCTTTCCACTTCCTTGCGTGTGCCATACGACACCAGACTTAACGCCTTCTGAAAGCTTCTGCCTGATAGCCAGTGCTGCGAACATCTGCTGATAGCGCATGATGTGCTTTTGGTCAGTCGATTCTATCTTCCCATCCACTTCACGCTCCATACGGACATAGGCAATGCCGTATTGAAGAATGAAAAGCAAGCGTTCAGGGCTGCACATGGATGTGAGTATTCTGTTTGTCGGTGTATTCTCTCCGAGGTTTGTCTGATACTCAGGGCTTGTGTGAATCACCTGACAGTTATAGTCGCTCAGTATCTTCTTTTCCGTTTCCGTGTCGATGGCAAGGTACGGATAATCCCTGTTATATGGAGCTACCTTCATGCTGCCGGGGTTTTCTTCCCTGAAGCAGTTGAAGGGGGCGAAAGACCTTGCTCCAGTACAATAGAACGCTCCCTGTATCGGAACAATGCCGCCCAAGGCATCATACTCCATGTTGTTGGAGAATATCATCAGTTGGGTGATATTGATGAAGCGGCGGAATTTCTTGTTGGGAAAGCGTTCCTTGTTCATTCGGGTACTTTCAGCCACCATGCCACCGTGATTGTTGGGCTTCTTCACTTCAACAAAGCAAAGAGGCAATCCATTTACAAACAGGGTTATGTCTGGACGGAACTCATCTTGACCATTCTTGCATGTGAACTCTGCCGTGAAATGGAAATCGTTGTTCTTGGGATGGTCAAAGTCTATCAACCGAACTGGCGACACAGACTTCAATCGCTTGTAGAAGCCTCTGCCGAGATCATCATCATTCAGCTCTTTTCGGATGTCACGCAACACTTGAAGATACTCTCCTTCGTGACCAGGATTCAGCTCTACAAACTTCTTCTTGAATACTTCTATCAAGATATTGGTATCGCCATCATAGACTGTACCCTCAGTGGCTTCGTGAATCTTCCCGAAGTATTTATATCCCAAGCGAGTTAGATGCACCATTGCTGGCATCTGAACCCTTGTTGCCTCGTTGAACTTTGACATAACTATTGTTCCTTTTCTTTTCGAATATCGTATAATGTCTTACCTTTATAGCTGAAATATTTTGGCCCCTGATATGCCCTAGATGGTGTCTGCATGTCTTCTGGCAGGAAGTTGCCAGTAAATGCTGAAAGGCTATAAAGACGGCCCTCATATTCCACCTTGTCATCAGAGGCTACTTTTACATCGAGTTTAAGGGCATCAAAAGTAACAATGTCACCGACCTTTAGGCCTATCATGTGAAACTTGAAGGGGTCTTTGCGACGTGTTTCTTTCGCAGCTTCCTTTGCTGTTATCTCCTTATCTTCTTCTTTACTCTTGGAAATTACGGGCTTGCCATCTACATACACTGCAAGTTCGGCATCGTCAAGCAAATCTGCGATGTCGCGCATAATATCCAAGGCTACGTCTGGAGCAATGTTGAAAAACTCGCGGTTCTGGCGAATGCGTAAATCCGTCAAACGGTCAATCTGTTTGTGGATTTGTTTCTCAACTTTATCATACTTCTCCGTCTGCAGTGTAGCATAAATTTCAAAGGGAAGAGGGACAGCGGTATTATCCAACTCCTTTGAACGCACATTAACGGGACGTGATGATTTGCCAATCTTAACCCAATCTTCTCTGAAAGATGGGTTCGTAAGAATGTAAACGTAGCCTTTACTATTTTCCATGTGTATAATCTTTATTTATGAGGGAGAGAGAGTGGTACACTGAATTTGATATGTTGTTCGTTCCTTTTTCGGTTTTTTGAAAGACCTCCGAAGTTAAATCCTATACTTGTTGGAACTATAAGTGAAACGCCACCACCAGACTTGTTCTCGTCTTCCGCAATAACAGTAATGTCAAATTCCACGTTTTTAACCAGTCCAACATTGCCTTCCGCATCTTGCCCCGTAGCATAATCGACATCTCCTACAGGGCCATTTATTGTTTTTGCTATAAATGCACCTTGCTCCTTAATCTTATTATCTGCATCATGGATGCCCTCCACGATGTCACAAATAGATTTTGATATAAAGTCTTTTAACTCTACCATAATAAAACGAGAACTCCACATGCAGTGTCTCGACAGGCGACCAAACCTTTATGCTACACTGCGAGGGAGTTCTGTATATTTATTAGCCAATTGGCTGTTGGGGGTCTTTTGCCGATGAATGTAACGTAGATTGTTCGTCATGCGCACATTGCATGGGCGCAAAGTTACAAATTTTTAATGAGATAATGGCCTTTCTCTTCTGTTTTTATTGTTATTTAAGCCTGTTTACTGACATTTTGCCATCTGAGACACCCAAAAATGGAAATCCAAGATGCTATTTGCTATGAAAAATGGTTTCTGAGGGGATTCGTGTGCTCAAATCGGGAACATTGAGTAGTCTTAATCGTTGATTTGTCCTTATAATCAATTACTTATACCGACTTTGTTTCATGCAAGGTCGATGAACAACCCCTTGGAACACGTTTTCAAGCACATCTTTCTTCTTTCCCTTTCTTCAATCATGGAACTTACCCCATGAAGGACGAAAGTAGGGAAGAAAAATGAGTGTGCCATCACTCAACATTTTGAGGTTATGAAACATGAACAATCGGCGAAAAGTTGCCTTAAAAAGTGTAAATTCACTGTTAAAAAGTGTTTAGTGAAAATTCACCAAAAAGGGTGTTTTGGAGCGTTAAAAACGAACGAATTTTAAGCCTAAAATGTCGGGAACATACAGTCGAATTTTGGCATATTTTATCATTTTACCTATATACTTAATACTCTGTATATAAGCCATTTAGAAACGTAGTTTCGCCATCATATTGCGATGACATCGCGATGAACAACGAGGAACAGGATGTCAAGAAGAAGATCATGATGGTGGTCGGAGCCTGTATCTTCCTTATCGCGGCAGCCCAGGCACTTCCTCTGTTCTTCGGACTCTCCTAAACCGCAGGTATCATGAACGGGAAAGAGAAACACTATCCGGATTATCCATTGTTCAAGGGGCTGCAACGTCCTCTTGAATTTATGGGTATTCAGGGTCGCTATATCTATTGGGCGGCAGCCACGATAGGCATCGCCATTGTCGGCTTCATCATAGCATACTGTGTGGCAGGATTCGTCCTTGCCCTGATTGTCCTGTCCGTCACCGTGACAAGCGGTGTGGGACTGATTTTGTTCAAGCAGCGCAAGGGACTGCACAGCAAACGGCAGGAACGTGGGGTGTTCATCTATGCCTACTCAAAGAAAATGTAACAGAAAACCATTTGACCATGAATGGATATATTGAATGTTGAACGTGGGTGGGCTTGGCCTTTCAATAGGTCAGCCTGCCCTTAATTGTAAACAGCCGAATGATTATATATGTTTTCATAGTCTTCATTGCCCTTTGCGTGGGCATGGCCGTGTCGGTCTATGCCTTTGGAACTGGCGGCAAGCGGAAACGCATCTTTCAGGACATCTATTTCTCCGTGGAAGAAGCAGACAGGATTGGTGTGATATATACCAAGACCGGAGAATATTCCGCCGTGCTGAAACTGGAGAACCCGGTACAGAAATATTGCGCCAATATCGACTCTTACTATGAGTTCACGCAACTTTTCACCGCCATTGCCCAAACTTTGGGAGAAGGCTATGCCATACACAAGCAGGATATTTTTATCCGAAAAAAGTTCTCGGAAGAGAGCGACGAGAACCGTGAATTTCTCTCCACATCCTATTTCCGTTACTTCAACGGCAGACCTTATACCGACAACGAATGTTACCTGACTATCACTCAGGAAGTCAAGAAAAGCCGTCTGTTTTCTTTTGACGGCAAGAAGTGGCGAGACTTCCTTGTAAAAATACGCAAGGTTCACGACCAGCTGCGTGATGCCGGCGTACAGGTGAGATTCCTGAACAGGCAGGAAGTCAATGAATATGTTGACCGTTATTTCGCCATGAACTTCCGTGACAAGGTGGTCTCCATGACTAACTTCAAGGTGGATGACGAATGTATCTCCATGGGAGATAAACGGTGCAAGGTGTATAGCCTTGTGGATGTGGATAACGTGAGCCTGCCGTCTGTCATCCGTCCCTATACCAACGTGGAGGTCAATAACAGCAGTATGCCGATGGATTTGGTGTCGGTTGTGTCCGGTATTCCCAACACCGAAGCGGTGGTGTATAACCAAATGATATTCATTCCCAACCAAAAGAGAGAACTGGCCTTGCTTGACAAAAAGAAGAACCGCCATGCGAGTATGCCCAATCCCGGCAACCAGATGGCGGTAGAGGACATCAAGCGTGTGCAGGAAGTGGTGGCAAGGGAAAGCAAGCAACTGGTCTATACGCACTACAATCTTGTAGTAGCCATGTCCGCGGACACCGACCTCCACAAATGCACCAACCATCTGGAAAACCAGTTTTCAAGGATGGGCATCCATATTTCCAAAAGAGCCTACAACCAGTTGGAGCTGTTCGTCAACTCCTTTCCGGGTAACTGTTACGGTATGAATCCCGACTATGACCGTTTCCTTACCTTGGGTGATGCGGCAGCCTGTCTGATGTACAAGGAACGCATCCTGCATAGCGAGAAAACTCCCTTGAAGATATATTACACGGACAGGCAAGGCGTGCCTGTGGCTATCGACATCACAGGAAAAGAGGGCGCGGAGAAATTGACCGACAACAGCAATTTTTTCTGTTTGGGTCCAAGTGGCAGCGGCAAGTCGTTCCACATGAACAGCGTTGTGCGCCAGCTTCACGAGCAAGGGACGGATGTGGTAATGGTAGATACCGGTAACTCATACGAGGGACTGTGCGAGTATTTGGGTGGGAAATATATCTCCTACACGGAGGAATGCCCGATTACGATGAACCCTTTCCGCATTAACAGGCAGGAATTGAATGTGGAAAAGACAGGTTTCCTGAAAAATCTCGTGCTGCTGATTTGGAAAGGCAGCCAAGGGACGGTCACCAAAACGGAAGACAGGCTGATCGAGCAGGTCATCACCGAATATTACGATACATACTTCAACGGTTTCGATGGTTTCACTCCACCCCAACGGGAGGATTTGCGCAAAAGCCTTTTGATTGACGAGCGAAATAAAAGCGGCAACCGCGCTGAAAGTGAAACGGAACTGAACGCACGGATAGAAACTGTCATAGACGAGATAGAACGCAGGAGAAAGGAACTGAAAGTGGAATCACTGTCATTCAACACGTTCTATGAGTTCTCTGTACAGCGCATTCCCGACATCTGCAATGAAAACAGTATAACCGGGATAGACATTTCCACCTACCGGTATATGATGAAGGACTTCTATCGAGGTGGCAACCACGACAAGACGCTGAACGAGAACATGGACAGTTCGCTGTTTGACGAGACCTTCATTGTTTTCGAGATCGATTCCATAAAAGATGACCCGCTCCTGTTCCCCTTGGTGACACTCATCATCATGGACGTGTTCCTGCAAAAGATGCGTATCAAGAAGAACCGCAAAGTCCTGGTCATTGAGGAGGCATGGAAAGCCATAGCCAGCCATCTTATGGCAGAATACATCAAATTCATGTATAAGACCGCCCGAAAGTTCTGGGCTTCAGTGGGCGTGGTCACACAGGAGATTCAGGACATCATCGGGTCTGAGATTGTCAAGGAGGCCATCATCAACAACTCCGATGTGGTAATGTTGCTTGACCAAAGCAAGTTCCGTGAACGCTTTGATACTATCAAGGCGATACTCGGACTGACCGATGTGGACTGCAAGAAAATCTTTACCATCAACCGGCTGGAGAATAAAGAGGGGCGTTCGTTCTTTCGTGAGGTCTTTATCCGCCGTGGCACTACCAGCGGTGTGTATGGTGTGGAGGAACCGCATGAGTGTTACATGACCTATACCACGGAACGGGCCGAGAAAGAAGCCTTGAAGCTCTACAAGGCTGAACTGCAATGCAGCCACAAGGAAGCCATCGAGCGTTATTGTGCAGACTGGGATGCTTCCGGAATAAGCAAATCCCTGCCCTTCGCCCAAAAAGTGAATGCAGCCGGTAAGGTATTGAATCTTCATCAACCAAAGACAAAACAACAATGAAACGATTCGCTCTCATAATAATGACAATAGCCACGATTTTCGCCCAACAAGTTCATGCCCAGTATTACAGCGTGAACTTCGATGCGAAAACCGTGGCCGCTATGGTTGCCGCCTACGGTACTGGAACCGTTGCAGAAGCGTATTATGACGAGCAGGTGCAGAATATACTGAAACACTACAAGGCTTCGGAAGTGGCCACTGCCGGAATATTTGCCAGCAAGTTCCTGGAGAGGAAGGCACTCACTGATTTGGGCATCTGGAGCAGTGCCACCGAAAATTACTACTACCGCAGGATTTATCACTTGGTGGCGCACAAGATTATCCCGAAGACATGGATTGTCGCCAAGCTGATGCTCCGTTCTCCACAGACCGCACTCCATTGGTGCAGTTATCTGATGAAAGTGTGCGATGACACCAAATCCCTCTGTATGCAGTTCGAGAGCGTTGTCACCAACAGCACCTTATCTTTCTCCGATATCGCCTTTCTGGAAATCAATGAGGAAATCGCCTCCATCTTAAAACTCTCCGAAATAGGCAACGTGGACTGGCAACGGCTCTTTGATGACATATCCAAAGTGCCGGGCAACTTCACCAAGGAAAACCTGAAAGCCGATTTGGACAAACTTTACCGGATGGGAGCCGGTCTTGCCACTTCGGGAATCACCAATATCGGGAACGCCTTGCTGCAACAGAACTCGTTTCACGAGCTGATGAACGGGAAAGTCAGCAAGGTCATTGACATCTACGAGCATTACAACGGACTTTTCGAGCAACTGGAGAATAATGTCGGACAGGCCATATTGGGCATCGTGGGTGGTGAAGAAAATGTGGCAGGATTGTTCAAGTTCAGCGACTACAACCTCACTTCGTGGATTACCGATTATCTGGACGAAACAGCCGGGAATTACTACACCCAGCGATGGTACATCGCGAGGCGTGACCGTGGCAGTGTCTCCCTCTGCGACTATTATCCCCCGACAGATGACAAGAGCATCCTTGAAGGTGGTGAATGGACCCGCTTCAAGACAAGCGATCCGAACTTCTATCCCGACGCATCGCAAAAGGAACAGGCTCTTTCCAATTCGGAACGCTACGCCGGATGGTCAAGGAACAGGGTGCAGCAGCTTAACAATGCCAATGACGGGTTCAGTTACACCATCAATTATTACCAGTCCAGTTATATCATTAAAAAAGGAAAGAAGCAAACCAAGAAGGCATACGCCTACGAAATCCACGTCACGAAAAGCTGGAACAACGAGGAAATAGTCTATGAAGACGTGTTCGATTCCTATTCGATGGATTTGAACACATTCAAGGCTCAACTTAATGCACATCTGTCTGAATTTAACGACAACGAAGACGGCTATGTCTATTATATCGCTTCCGACAGCCGGAACTATTACCAAGCAACCAATGAAGAGAAACTGAAAGGATGCGAGACGGTAACAATCAGTGTCACCTGTTCGGACGGTGCGACACTTGGGCAGGGAACAACCCAGTACAAGTGCCGGAAATGCGGAAGTACGCTCAACGCACATTCCAAAGAGTGCGCGATGAAGACTACGGCCGAAAGCGAGGAACTGGATTTGTCTGAACTCGATGCCATGCAGCGGGAAGCGGACAACAAGGTTTACGCGCTCCAGTCACAAATATCCGCATTGGAAAAGGAAAACGAATCGCTTATCAAACAGATTGCCAATGCCAGTGTGGAGGAAGCCGTTTCTCTCCGTCAGAAATACAATGAGAACAAAGCGGAGATAGACAGGTTGAAACCTGAACTTGCCGCTTGGCAGCAGAAGCAAGAGGAAATCGCACAAGCAAAAGAAGAAGCCAAAAGCGACAACGATGTGCAGACCGATGACTATTACCGGATACCGGCTATCATGCAAGACTGCAAGACTGCTTACAATATCACCTGGCAGGACAACGGTTCCTGGAACGGCTACACCTATATCCGAAAAGGCACGATTCCGAATATCAACGGCATTATCACATTCAAGGCGACACTGAAAATCGACCGAAAGCCCAAATACTTCCTTGGCATCAAGATACACAGGGCTATCCTGCAAATATCGTGGGACTTGACAACGGAATATTCCGATACCCATGTGGTGGAAGTGATTACACTTGACCCCGATATGAGCGACAAGGAAAAGACGAAACTGGTCAATGACCGCATAGCGGAAATCGCGAAAGAATATCCGAAGTGCAAGATAACGACTGAATATGCCCGTACTGCACCGCAGGAGGACACGAAAACAAACGATATGTATCACCTGCTTTGGTCAAGCGACCGGCTGGAGATTGCCCGTGAAGTGGATTCCCGGCTCACGAAGATTTACGCCGACTTGGTATCATTGGAAAAGATGATGCACTACAGGCGCAGTATCATTGACGTGCTGAAAGATGTTCTGCCACCCGTTGACGATGATCAGGGGCGCAGACTTTCCCTTGTGGAGGAATGTCACGACCGTTGGATGGAAAACGCACGAAACAGAAAGACTAAGGAGGGCAAGCGATGAAAAGAGGCAGGACATATATACTCGGACTGTTGATAATGCTGCTGGCACCCCTGTCCGCAAATGCGCAATGGAGTTTTGATGTGGGGACGGTTGAAGCCTATATCAATGACCACAAGCAACAGCGAAGTCTCTTGCTGGCTCGCTCCACATTGGAACACAGCAACAAACTGTTGCATGAATACAGCCGCAAGGAAACAGTGGGTTATAAGGAACTGAATGTAGATTTGGACAAGTACACCAGAGCTTTCGATGTGATTGACGTGATGTACCAGTCCCTGCGCACGGCATTGAATGTACATTCCACCTACAAAGGGGTCAGCGAAAGAATATCCGACTACAAGGCGATGCTTGAAGATTTCAATGAGAAGGTCATCAAGCGGAAACATATAGAGTTGGCGGACACGCTGATATTATCCATCAATGCCGGAGTCATACGGATGATAGCACAGGAAGGAGAATGCCTATATAAATCCGTGAGCGATTTGGTTCTGTACGCCACAGGTGCGGCGGCTTGTTCCACTTCGGACTTGCTGATGGTGCTGAACAGCATCAACCATTCTCTTGACAATATCAAGAAGCATTTGAACCGTGCCTATTTCGAGACCTGGCGGTACATACAGGTTCGTATCGGCTACTGGAAAGAGAAAGTCTATCGTACCAAGACCAAACGGGAACTTATTGACGATGCTTTCGGACGGTGGAGACAATCAGGTAAACTGGATTATTGATAACTAAAAAAAAGAGAAATTATGAAATGGATTTTTACAACGATGCTGTTAGTGGCAACCATTGCGGCAAACGCCCAATATGTTACCTACAACCACGATTCGCCCAAGATGAACCAAATCACGGTGGAGGAAACCGGAGCCGGTGCACTCAAACCGGAACCTTATTACACGTTGCTGCACAACAAGTACAAGAAAACGGCAGCGGTCAAGAACAAACTCACATTCCGCACGGCGGCAGGCGTGGCTTCCTATCAGCAGGTAGATGAAGCGGAAGCCATAGATTCCGCACTCACAAGCAGAGCCAAGATTGAAGCCTTGAATGTCGCGGACCGACAAGTGGATCTGGCCTGGCTTGCGGAAAAGGACAAGGTGGAATCCCAGATGCGGCAGTTTCAGAAGAACATTGACCGCATAACGATGACAGGCGGCTCACCAAAAGAAAATGAACGGTGGAATGACTATTACCGTGTCTATCAATGCGCAATCAAGGCAACAAGGGATGCCTATATGCCCAACGCGCAGCGTAAGAAAGAGTATCTGCAAATCTATGCCGATGTCTCCCGGCAAAACGATGTACTGGTTAAATATCTCGTCCAGTTGAGCAACCGCAATGCCACGAAGAATCTCCTTTCGGCAACGGACAACCACTCGATAGACAAAAGAAGCATTATCAGCAATGCCATGAGCCGCTGGAATGAATCCCGGTCGGCAGTGCGAGGGTTGCAGAATAATGACGGAAACGAAGACGGAAATGAAAACGAGAGTGTGAACAGATAAAATTTAATGGAAAAACAGATGGCAAGCGGAGATATACTTTCAGATTTCGGCATCAATCTGCTTGAAGAAGAGATTGATGATGTGATTTTTCAGACCAACGAGTTCCTGACGGATGCCACCTTCACAGGCTCACAAGGCCCGTTTTGGTGGATTCTCCAGATGTGTATGGCACTCGCGGCCTTGTTTGCAATCGTCATGGCAGCAGGCATGGCGTATAAGATGATGGTCAAGAACGAACCGCTGGATATCATGAAGTTGTTCAAGCCATTGGCGATTTCAATTATCCTATGCTGGTGGTATCCTCCGGCAGACACGGGTATGGTAAACAGTGGGAGCAACTGGTGCGTGCTGGATTTCCTATCCTATATCCCTAACTGCATCGGCTCTTACACTCATGACCTGTACCAGGCGGAAGCCACACAGATAGAGGATAAATTTCAGGAGGTGCAGCAACTCATCTATGCAAGAGATACGATGTACACCAGCCTGCAAGCACAGGCGGATGTGGCACACAGCGGAACTTCCGACCCCAATCTGATAGAAGCCACTATGGAACAGACCGGGGTTGACGAAGTGACCAATATGGAAAAGGATGCAGCCAAACTTTGGTTCACTTCACTTACTTCCGGGATTGTTGTAGGAATAGATAAAATCGTGATGCTCATAGCCTTAATTGTATTTCGCATAGGCTGGTGGGCAACGATTTACTGCCAGCAAATCCTGCTCGGAATGCTCACGATTTTCGGTCCGATACAGTGGGCTTTCAGCCTCTTGCCCAAATGGGAAGGAGCTTGGGCAAAATGGCTGACAAGGTATCTGACGGTGCATTTTTATGGTGCGATGCTATACTTCGTAGGATTTTATGTCCTGCTCCTGTTCGACATCGTGCTGTGCATACAGGTCGAGAACCTGACAGCCATCACACAGAGCGAGGCGACGATGGCAGCCTACCTGCAAAACTCTTTCTTCTCGGCAGGCTACCTTATGGCAGCAAGTATCGTGGCATTGAAATGCCTGAACCTTGTTCCGGACTTGGCCGCCTGGATGATACCTGAGGGCGATACCGCATTCTCAACCCGAAACTTCGGTGAAGGTGTGGCTCAACAGGCGAAGATGACAGCGACCGGTGCAATCGGCACCATGATGCGATAACCGTAAACTCATAATCAAGAATATACAATGGTAATCAGAAATTTAGAAAACAAAATCAAGTTAGTGGGAATCATCTGCTCGTTCTTCCTTGCCGGCTGTATCATCATCAGCGTGAGCAGCATTTGGACGGCACGGACAATGGTGACAGATGCGCAGAAGAAAGTCTATGTGCTGGACGGCAACGTGCCGATATTGGTCAACCGTACGACGATGGACGAAACCCTCGATGTGGAAGCCAAGAGCCATGTGGAAATGTTCCACCACTTCTTTTTTACGCTTCCTCCCGATGACAAGTACATCAAATACACGATGGAAAAGGCGATGTACCTGGTGGACGAGACCGGACTTGCACAGTACAACACGCTCAAAGAGAAAGGCTTTTACTCCAACATCTTGGGAACGAGTGCCGTATTCTCCATTTACTGCGACAGTGTGCGGTTTGACAAAAGCAATATGGAGTTCACTTATTACGGACGGCAGCGTATCGAGCGCAGAAGCAACATCCTGATGCGAGAACTGGTGACGGCAGGGCAACTCAAACGAGTGCCGAGAACCGAGAACAATCCGCACGGACTGCTTATCGTAAATTGGCGTACCCTCCTCAATAAAGACATCGAACAGAAAACAAAAGCAACCTATTAAAATTTACAGATATGAACACCAAAGGATTCCGCAGGATGCTGTTCGGCGAAAAGATGCCGGACAAGAACGATCCACAATACAAAGAGAGATACGAGCGTGATCTGAATGCCGGTCGCAAATTCGCCCAGGCGACACGTCTTGACAAACTGGCCGCCAAGATACAGGGCTTTGCCAACAGGAACAAGATACTGTTCCTTGTCATGGTATTCGGTTTCGTAATCGGCACATTCACCTTCAACATTTATCGGCTGACCAAGGCTTATCGGCATGGTCAGGAGACAAGAAGTGCCACAGAAATGCAGGACAGCCTGCTCAGAGAACGCCACAAGGAGCCGGTTGCTCCCATTGTTGAACCCACCCAAACCAGACAACGATGAAAAGGATATTCGAGAAAATCAATTTCAGGCAGCCCAAATATATGCTTCCTGCCATATTGTATATTCCGCTGTTGGGCGCATCCTATTTCATCTTTGACCTCTTCAATGCAGAAAAGGCAGAGATAGCCGACAAGACACTCCAGACCACGGAGTTCCTGAATCCCGACCTGCCCGATGCCACCATCAAGGGCGGCGACGGCATAGGGAGCAAATATGAAAACATGGCAAAGTCGTGGGGCAAGATTGCCGACTACACGGCTGTGGATAACATAGAACGAGACGAACCCAATGATGACAAGGAAAAATACGAATCGCAGTACAGCCAGGACGAAGTTGCCTTCTTGGGTGAACTGGAACAGCAGAATTTACAGGCAGAGGAAGCTGCCGATGCCAAAGCGAGAGAGCAGGAAGCCCTCAAAGAACTGGAGCGTGCCCTCGCCGAAGCACGACTAAAGGCGCAGGCACGGGTGACACCTGTTGAACCGCTTGCAGAAGACTGCCTTGAACAACATACGGAAACCGGAGTGTCCGCAAGCGGAACAATCAATGAAGACAGCCGGGCGGTAAACGCTCCTTCCGAAAACGAAGAACCGGGTGAAATGGTCAAGAAAGTAAAAGTGACCTCCGACTATTTCAACACCATTGCCCAAAACGAGCATGAGCCTAATCTGATCAAGGCGATTATAGACGAGGATGTCAAGGCCGTGGACGGAAGCCGTGTCAGGCTTCGGCTTTTGGATGATGTGGAAATCAATGAGACGGTGGTCAAAAGCGGTTCTTATCTCTATGCCATCATGAGCGGTTTTTCATCGCAGAGGGTCAAGGGAACCATTAACAGCGTACTGGTGGATGATGAAATCATCAAGGTCAGCCTTTCGCTCTATGATACCGACGGACTGGAGGGGCTGTATGTGCCGTCAAGTTCATTCAGGGAAACCGCCAAAGATGTGGCAAGCGGAGCGTTCAACAGCAACATGAACATGAATACCGGCGGTAATGGCAACAGCCTTACCCAATGGGGAATGCAGGCTATTCAGGATGCCTACCAGAAGACGAGCAACGCCATCAGCAAGAACATCAAGAAGAACAAGGTCAACCTGAAATACGGTACGTTTGTCTATATCATCAACAGCAAGGAAAAAAGAAACGTAAAGTAAATAACCATTCAAAGAATCATAGATATGAAGATTATCAAGACTATCTGTATCGGAGTAACGGCGGCATTGTCGAGCCTGCCTGCATTCGCCCAGCAGACTTACGAGGAACTGGAGCAACTGACCGTCAACGAGCAAGTGACCACGGTCATTACCGCTTCAGAACCTATACGCTTCGTGGATATTTCCACGGACAAAGTGGTCGGTGACCAACCGATAAACAACACGATCCGTCTGAAGCCAAAGGAGACGGGACACGAGGACGGTGAGGTACTGGCCGTCGTCACCATTGTCACGGAACGCTACCGCACCCAGTATGCGCTGCTCTATACCACAAGGATGCAGGAAGCCGTGACGGACAAGGAAATCGAGTTCCGGGAACGTAACGCCTATAACAATCCGGCCGTGAGTATGTCACAGGCTGATATGACGCAGTTTGCGAGGCGTATATGGAACTCTCCTGCCAAATACCGCAACGTGAGAAGCCGGGAACACCGCATGACGATGAGATTGAACAACATCTATGCGGTCAGTGATTATTTTTTCATTGACTTCTCCATCGAGAACAAGACCAATATCCGTTTCGACATCGATCAGATACGGGTAAAACTCGCTGACAAGAAGTTGTCCAAGGCAACCAACGCCCAAATCATAGAGCTGGCCCCCGCATTGGTACTTGAACAGGCAATGTCATTCCGTCATGGCTACCGTAACGTCGTCGTGTTGAAGAAGATGACCTTCCCCAACGACAAGGTACTGACCATTGAAATGACCGAGAAACAGATAAGCGGCAGGAACATACATCTGAATATAGACTACGAGGATGTGCTTTCAGCCGATTCGTTTAACCGTGTATTATTGGAGGAGGAATGATGAAAAAGATATTATTGGTATTGGTTGCGGTCATAACATTTGCCATGAACGGCAAAGCGCAAAGCAACATCGACCGTCTTTCATTGGGTTTTGGTTGCCTGTATCAAAACGGGTTGGATCTCACCCTCTCATACGAACATGAGGGCAAATACCACCACATGTGGGAGTTTTTTGCCAACGGTTATCTCAAATGGGATGAATGCGCATCCTGCGGTCATATCTGCCCGGAATCATTCTGGAGGAATTTCAGGAGTTACGGATTCGGAGTAGCCTACAAGCCTTGTGTGGCGCATGGTCGCAACCATTACGGCAATGTCCGTATCGGGGCATCGGCTGGGAGTGACACAAAACGGTTCTTGGGCGGCATCCACCTCGGCTATGAACACAATTATGTGCTTCGAGGTGGCTGGAGGCTGTTCTGCCAGGTGAAAACCGATTTGATGATAAAAGGAGAAGACCTGTTCCGCACGGGCATTGTCTTAGGTGTAAAATTACCTCTAAACTAAGGGAAAATGAAAAAGAAATTATACATAAACGCTTGCAGGCTATTCAGCCTGTTGGCCATCGTCACGTTATTCGTGGCCTGTGACGCACACCGGGATTTCCCGGACACGGCAATGAAACCCTGCCATATCCTGTGTACGGACGGCAAAGTATTGTCGGTATCAGACTTCAAGCAATCCGAAAAGCAGCCTATTGCCGTGGTGTTCCATGTCAATCACGACGAAGCCATTGAAGGCAACGGCTATGCGGTTTACCTGTGGGACTTGGCACCGGAGGCTTTTGCAGATAGCGTAGGTGTAAACCAACGCACATCTGCTGACATCACGGCACTGGACGGCAACGAGAACACCTTTGCAATCTACGACACCAGAGAAACCACCTCGCCTATGGCAGAAGCGGTCTTCGCCCTGTGGCGGTACGGACAGTCGTCCTATATCCCATCCGTGGCACAGATGCGGATGCTTTATAATGCCAAGGGCCAGATAAACCCCATCATCAGGATGTGCGGTGGCGACGAACTGCCCGATGCAGCCGATGACTGCTGGTACTGGACGAGTACGGAAGTGGCTGAGCAGGAAAAGGCGAAAGCGTGGCTCTATTCCATGGGAAGCGGCTCGATGCAGGAAACACCCAAGACACAGGCGCACAAGGTACGTGCAATCATTACTTTAAGAGATTAAAAATCAGAACACACAAGAATTAGCGAATAACTGGAAACGAAATGGAAGAAAGCAAAGAGTTACAAGGATTTTACAAGATATTCCGTTCGGTCATCTATGTCTCCATTCTGCTGGAGTTCTTCGAGTATGCCATTGACCCGGTCATGCTTGACCATTGGGGCGGCATACTCTGCGACATACACGGGCGTATCAAGCGGTGGGTAATCTACAATGACGGGAATCTCGCGTATAGCAAGTTAGCCACGTTCCTGCTTATATGCATCACCTGCATAGGGACAAGGAACAAGAAGAAACTGGAGTTCAATGCACGGAAACAAGTTCTTTATCCTATCATAATAGGTATGTGGCTGGTTGTATCGTCTGTTTGGCTGTTCGGATATCCGATGGAAACAAGGCTTTACACTTTACGGTTGAACATCTGGCTTTATATGCTTGCTTCTGTAATCGGTGTAGTACTGGTACACATTGCCCTTGACAACATGTCCAAGTTCCTCAAAGAGGGATTGCTGAAAGACCGTTTCAATTTTGAGAACGAGAGTTTTGAGCAGTGCCGGGAGTTACAGGAGAACAAGTATTCGGTCAATATCCCCATGCGCTACTATTACCGGGGCAAGTTCCGCAAAGGTTGGGTGAACATCAGCAATCCGTTCCGAGGCACATGGGTGGTCGGCACACCGGGTTCCGGCAAGACTTTTTCCATTATCGAACCATTTATCCGGCAACACTCCGCAAAAGGCTTTGCTTTAGTAGTCTACGATTACAAATTTCCGACTTTGGCGACCAAATTATACTATCATTATAAGAAAAACCAGAAGCTCGGGAAACTGCCCAAGGGGTGCAAGTTCAACATCATCAATTTCGTGGATGTGGAATACAGCCGCAGGGTGAATCCTATCCAGTTGAAATACATCAACAACCTTGCTGCCGCATCTGAAACCGCAGAAACCTTACTTGAATCCTTACAAAAAGGCAAGAAAGAAGGAGGCGGTGGCAGTGACCAGTTCTTTCAGACATCCGCTGTCAACTTCCTGGCAGCCTGCATCTATTTCTTCTGCAACTGGGGCAAAGAGCCATACGACAAGGACGGCAATATGCTCACGGCAGAGAAGGTACAGGACAAACAGACCAAGCGGATGATACCCACCGGACGTGTGTTCAATTCCGCAGGTGAGGAAGTGGAACCGGCTTATTGGCTCGGAAAGTATTCCGATATGCCACATATCCTGTCATTCCTCAATGAGAGTTACCAGACCATTTTCGAGGTGTTGGAGACCGACAACGAGGTGGCACCGTTGCTCGGTCCGTTCCAGACCGCTCTGAAGAACAAGGCAATGGAGCAGTTGGAAGGTATGATCGGTACGCTGCGTGTCTATACCTCGCGCCTTGCCACCAAGGAAAGTTACTGGATATTCCACAAGGACGGTGACGACTTCGACTTGAAAGTATCTGACCCCAAAAGCCCTTCTTATCTCTTGATAGCCAATGACCCGGAAATGGAAAGCATTATCGGGGCACTCAACGCCCTTATCCTCAATCGTCTGGTCACACGAGTGAACACGGGACAGGGCAAGAATATCCCGGTAAGCATCATCGTGGATGAGCTGCCTACTTTGTATTTCCACAAGATAGACCGCCTTATCGGTACGGCTCGAAGCAACAAGGTGTCAGTGGCGTTGGGATTCCAAGAACTTCCGCAGCTCGAAGCGGATTATGGCAAGGTAGGTATGCAGAAGATTATCACTACTGTCGGTAATGTGGTCAGCGGTTCTGCCCGTTCCAAAGAGACCTTGGAATGGCTGTCTTCCGACATCTTCGGCAAGGTGGTACAGCTCAAAAAAGGTGTTACCATTGATCGGGACAAAACCTCCATCAACCTGAATGAGAACATGGATAGTCTCGTTCCTGCATCCAAAATCTCCGATATGCCGACCGGATGGATATGCGGTCAGACAGCCCGTGACTTTGTGCAAACAAAAACAGGCAGCGGTGGAAGCATGAACATTCAGGAAAGCGAGGAGTTCAAGACCTCCAAGTTCTACTGCAAGACAGACTTCGACATGAAGGAGATAAAAAAGGAGGAAGCCGGCTATATACCGCTTCCCAAGTTCTACACCTTCAAATCAAGGGATGAACGGGAACGTATCCTTTACAAGAACTTCGTACAGGTCGGAGAAGATGTTAAGGAAATGATTCAAGAGATTCAGAAGTATAAAGTCAAATAGATAAAATATAGCGACATGTAACATAAACCTGAAAATTCATGAAAAACAAATAAATATTATTTGTTTTTCTGAAAAATAATATCATATTCACTGCGAAAATTTGGATAGTAAATGCTAGAAACGCAACATAATAATCAAAAAATAGTTCTTAAAAAGGTACTATGGTGCTTTGAGGTTCAAATTAAAGGCCTTTAAATATTGCGGCAATACCATTTGCTGCATAGTCTTTTGGGGGAGATAGTAGCAATTTTAGTTTCTATCAGATAGTTCTTATACCCGCCCCCCCCAAAAAAAACAAAATCAAATAAAGGATTAACGAATTGTTTTGGCAATTATTATCTGAGTATCCGATTCAAAAATGCGGATTCTGCCATATTGATGAACATGTCCACATACTTCCTGTGCTATTCTCTGTTCAGTTCGGCATTGATAATGTTGCTTGATCGTTTTTACATTACCAAACGGCGTGTGTGGACACATATCATTTTATGGATTATATTTTCAACTCTTTCCGGAGTTGTGTTGTTCCTGTTGCCAAGCGGAATCATGCAAAAATTCTCTTTATTTGCTTTAGCTGTATGGTTAGTCGTTTTTGGAGTCGTTTTAGCTCGCAGAGTCATAATTGCATATCGTAGAGCCATTCGGATTTTCAATGAAACTCAGGCGGATGATATAGGCGCATATATCGAATGGCTTTCCATATTCACTTATTGGGCACTTATCTTCGGTGTCGGATGCGGATTGCTGACATTTCTGCCAGACGAATATGTTTTTATCTGGATTTTGTCGTCAATACCGTTCTACAGCTATCTTTTCTACAGCTATCAGAACTACCTGCTGTTCTATGAACAGGTAGAAAATGCTTTTGAGCAGGATATACAGTCTGAAGAAGAACTTCTGACAGATACAGAAACAGAACCTGAAATAGTTTCTGAGAAAGAAGTTCCAGTGTCCTATACAGGAATTATAGAGAAAGTGGCCAACTGGATAAAGACAGACGGCTATGTCCAGCAGGGACTTACCATAAAAGAACTGTCCAAAATACTTTATACGAACCGTACCTATCTTTCCGCTTATATCAAGACTACGTATAAAATGACATTCCGCGAATGGATAACCGATCTCCGGTTGGAGTATGCGAAAAACATACTGAAGGAGCATCCGGAAATCAATATACAGAAGCTGGCGGAGTCTTCCGGTTTTCTTTCCCAAAGTAACTTTATCAAAGCATTTACCGAGAAGGAAGGATGTACGCCTGGCAAGTGGAAAAAAGCAAATCAGGAATAATTTACCAAAAACACGTTTTCAAAAGGTGCTAATTTGACAATTCGAAAAGTACTAATTCGACAAAAAAAGTGCTCAAACGACAAATTGAAAAGTGCTCAAACGACAATTTCCATAAAATGCTGTATATTAACAGAAAAAGTTTATGTAATTCTTTTGGGCATAGAATGACATTTATTATCTTTGGACAGGACAAAGATAATAAATGCAAGTTTATATGAACAGAAAAATCACTTTTCTTACCTTGTTTCTGTGGCTGATGACGGTAACTTTTCCTGTCATTGCGCAGCAGAAAACAGACACGACCTACACCTTCCGCTTCGTTCCGCAGAAGGATATGTTCTACGTTCCTTGGAATGGCAATGACACGGAACTTGCCCGCCTGTTGGAATGTATCGAAAACAACAAAGCAACAATTTTTGACGGCAAGTTGCCGCTACTGGTTGACGGCTACTGCAATTCGCTGGGCGGTGAAGCCGAGAACCTTGCCACGGCGAAGATCCGTGCCAACCGAGTGAAATCAGAACTGATTACACGCGCGGAAATCAAGGAAGAAAACTTCATTACCCGCAACCATGCGACAGAGGGTGATTTTGTCACCGTGCGCCTGACGGTACCGGTCAAGGAAACAGCCGCGACGGATGCGGAAGCGGAAGCACGACGCAAGGCGGAAGCCGAACGCTTAGAAGCCGAGAAGCGTGCTGAGCAGGAACGGCTTGCCGAAGAGCAACGTAAAGCGGAAGAAGCCCGACTTGCTGCAGAAAAGGCAGAAGCCGAGAAAGCCGCTCAACAAAATACACTTGCCGACACGCCGTCGGAAACCAAAATTACAAATGATCATCATATCTCTCTGCGTGCCAACCTGCTGCGCTGGGCTACCCTGACACCAGATCTTGGCGTGGAATGGCGCATCTGCCCGTCGTGGGGCATTGCCGTAAACGGTTCATGGACTTCTTGGAGTTGGAGTGACAAAGACCGCCGCTATGCACTCTGGGAAGTGGCTCCGGAAGTGCGTTACTATATGGGTGAGAAGAAAGCCTGGTATCTGGGCGCGATGTTCAAGGCTGGACAGTTCAACTACAAGCTCTCCGAAACAGGCAAGCAGGGCGACCTGATGGGTGGCGGCATCACCGCCGGCTATCAGCTGCGGCTGAACAAGGCATTAGATCTTGATTTCAACCTCGGTTTGGGCTACCTGAATGTCGATTTCGAAAAATATGAAGTCATCGACGGCGTGCGCGTGCGCCGCGGAAACGAGACAAAGGATTGGTGGGGTCCCATCAATGCCGGTGTGACATTGGTGTGGAAACTTTTCTAACAGAGGGAGGAAGACGATATGAAAGCAAGACAATATATAAATATGATGGGAATGGCAGCCGCTGTGCTACTCTCTTCCTGCGTGAAGGATACGCTTTATGACACGCCGCACCCCGACTACGGGAAGATTGCGGTGACAGCCGACTGGTCGGCCCGCGGTGAGGGTATCGACATACCTGCCACATGGACGGTCACCATGGGCGACTATACGGGTACGGAGACTTCCGCCACCCATACCCCCGACCATCTGTTTGCTCCGGGCAGCTACACCCTTGCAGTGTGGAACCCGGCTGAAGGAATCACGGTGAACGGCACCACAGCCACCATTGCCGCAGCCACGGGAAACCGGGCAGGCACGGATGCCTTTGTGAACAATGCCCCGGGATGGTTCTTCACCTATACGGAACAGGTGAGCATCGAGAAAGACAAGGACTATCCGCAGACCGCCGCAATGAAGCAGCAGGTACGCGAACTGACGCTTGTCGTCGAACCTACGGGTGATGCCGCCGAACGCATCACGGAGATTGTTGCCCATCTGACGGGTGCAGCCGGAACACTCGATTTCGCTACCGATACCTACGGAGCCGCTTCGAACGTCGTGCTGCCCTTCACCAAGATAACCGAAGGTGACGATGCTGGCAAGTGGAAAGCCACGGTGCGGCTGCTGGGTGTGACCGGCACGGAACAACTGCTGACGGGTGAAATCCGCTATACGGACGGCAACCCGACCCCCACGACGCTGAAAAGCGATCTCACGGAAGCCCTCAAGGAGTTCAACACCGGAAAGGGCGAATCGCTGACCCTCGGCGGAACGCTGGTTGAGACTCCCGAAGGCATGGAAGTGGACGGAGTCGAAATCAACGGCTGGGAAGAAGTGAAAGGTGATGATGTAAATGCCGATTTGTAACTAATAAAATAACAGATATAATGAAGACAAGATTTTTTGCACTTGCAGCGCTCGCCCTCGCATTGGCAGCCTGCAACAACGACAACGAGAACCTGAACGGTGACCCTGTGGCCGCCCAGTTTACCGCCGACATCGCCCTCGCCACCCGCGCCAGCGGAACCACTTGGGACAACGGTGACCGTATCGGCATCACCGACATCGGCAACGATACCCAGTACGGCAACGTGCCTTTTATCCTGAAGAACGGGAAATTTGAGGCAGATGGAAAGGTCATCTATATCGAAGATACAAAGACCCATACTTTCCGTGCCTACTATCCGTACAACACGACGGGAGGCATCCTCGCAGCCACAACCGATGCCACGGCACAGCAGAACCAGCCTGCCATCGACTTCCTCTTTGCTTCAGGAGCCACGGGAGACAAAAACAACCCGGTAGTGAGCTTCACCGACAAAACCGGCAAAGGCGGTGAAGACAACTCCTTCCAACACCGCATGAGCCGGATAACCCTTACCTTCGAGGCGGGCGACGACGTGGATTTCAGCGTGGTCAAGCCTGAACGTTACACGCTGGACGGATTGTTACTCACCGGTACGTTCAACACGACCGACGGTATTGCCACCGCAGACAACGGGGCACAGACCGGAGAACTGGCCATGGATCTGGCAGACGGCAATCTCACGTCATCGATCATCCTCTTCCCGCAGACAGTTGCATCACTGCCGTTGGTTGTGAATTACAAAAGTCAGGAATATCATGCCACACTCACCGTGCCCGAAGGCGCACTGCAGGCGGGCAACAACTATACCTATACCGTCAAGGTACGCAACAAAGTCCTTGAAGTCAGCGAAGCCACCATTGCAAAGTGGAACGATATAGACGGTGGAGATGTGGGTGCTGACCTGTAAGACATTAATAATTAAGAATGAAGAATTATGAGGCATAGATTATTTATCCCCGCAGTCCTCGCGCTGCTGTTCGCCCTCGCCGCCTGCACACAGGACGAACTGGCTGACAATAACCGTCTGCCTGAAGGTGAATACCCCGTATTCATCCATGCCACCGGATTGTCCGTAGTGGCAAGGCCGCAGGCAGCCCCATCAACCCGTGCTACCGTGGACGGCGACTGGCAGGGCGTACAGATTGTGGCACTCAAGATGGGCGACGTGGTAAAGGAATACACCGTAACGCCTAACTCCGCTGACAATACGAAAGCCACACTCTCACGCGAGAACGACCCGCACTACTGGACCAGCCGCAACCCGATTACCGTATCGGCATGGTGGCCCTTCGACAATGCTGACATCACACAGATGCCTGCCGTGAAGGTGGCCGAAGACCAAAGCAAATTGGCAGACTTCCAGAAAAGCGACTTCATCGCCGCCGAGAACCGGAAAGTGGAATTTAACAACCCGACCTTGGAGTTCAACCACCGAACGGCACGAGTGGCAATCGAACTGAAGCCCGGTACGGGATTCACAAGCGTGGACGGTGCCACGGTGAGCCTCGTGAGCCTGTCCGCCGATAACGGTAACCCGACCGCCATCAAGACCTACAACGCAAGCGGTAACACCTACGAGGCACTGACCGCCCCGCAGACCGTTGAGGCAGGCAAGCCGTTCATCCGGGTGGAACTCGGCGGCACCTTCTACTTCCGTCCGCAGAACAACGTTGTATTAGAAGCGGGCAACCGCTATAAATATACCGTCAATGTGAATGCCACCGGCCTAACGTTAGAGGGCTGCACCATCGGTGAATGGTTTGACGGCGGCGGCGAGACTGGCGAGGCTGAAGATTTGGGCTATTCTATACAGGACGACGGCAGCTATATGGTCTATAACGCTGACGGCCTGCTGGCATGGAACAAAGCCGCACAAAAAGATGAATCGATAAATTGCACCCTCACCGCCGACATCGACATGACGGGTAGGGAATGGACACGTTTAGGCACATGGCCAGGTTACTCCGGCGTCTTTAATGGGCAGGGACACCGCATTACGGGATTAAACATTTCAGCAGAGACTACTGAACTTTTTGAGTTATTAAATAAAGGTGGTGTGATAAAGAACCTACAACTCATAGATGTGAATCTGTATGACAGTAGTGGACATGCAGCTGGAATAGTGGAGCGAAATTTTGGCAAAATCATTGCCTGCTCTGTGACGGGAAAAATTTCTGCATATGGTAGAACTTGTGGTATAGCCTATTCAAATTATGGCGATATCACCGCTTGCTGGTTCAACGGCACATTGAAAAAGGATGAATCTGGAGCTATAGTGCGTTATAACTACGCTTATGTAACTTCCTGTTATTGGGGAGGCAATGCCGAGCAAGGAGTATTCAGTAATCTTGGAGGAGAGGTAGATGGTGGCGCAAAGGTGGACGGCGCGACCGTGAAATGGCAAACAGCCGTCGACGGCATGAACCCCGCCCTCACCAACAACGACTACCAGTGGGTACTCGGCACCGACGGTCTGCCCGTACTGCAAAAGAAACAATAACAACCCCTAAACAACACGCATCATGAAACGAACAACCATCCATATATTCGCAGCCCTCGCCCTGCTGCTCGGTCTTGCCGCCTGCACGCAGGACGAAGCGGGCTTCCTACCAGAAGGGGCGGAAGGCACACCCATCGTCTTCACCGCCACGGGGCTGAATCCCGTCGCGACAGCCATCGCCGGTACCCGTGTCCCCGCGGATGGCAATTGGACGGGTGTGCAGAGCGTGGCAGTTCTGATGGACGGCACGGTGAAGACGTACAACGTAACGCCCACCGCCGACCCCACCAGCGCCACGCTGACCTCCACCGACCCGTACTACTGGACCAACCACAAAGACATCACCGTTACGGCGTGGTGGCCCTACACCGCTGGCGAGACAACCCCACCTGCGGTAAAGGTAAAAGCCAACCAAAGTGCCCAAAAAGACTTTGAGGGCAGCGACCTCATCGTAGCCGACGGACAGACTGTGACCTACGGTAGCCCCACGCTCCGCTTCACCCACCGCACGGTGCGAGTGACCATCGTTCTGACGGACTACACCGAGGGGCTGGCATCCGTGCAGCTGACGGGACTCTCCACCGAAGGCGACAACCCGGATATAATCGTCCCGTATGACAAGGGTAGCAACACCTACACCGCCATCGTCGCCCCGCAAAGTGTGGCAGCTGGCACGACCTTCATTACGTGCACCTTCACCAACGCCAAGACCTTCGTTTATAAGATGAAGAATGCTGCCGACTGGCAGGCGGGCGGTGAATATACCTACACTGTCTCCCTCGCTGCGGCAAAAGACCCGGGATATACCATAGGGGGCAACGGCAGCTACACCGTTACCTCCGTCGATGGCCTGATAAATGTAGCCGAATTAGTGAACGGAGGTAAGACCGACATTAACATTACCCTCGACAAAGACATTGACCTAACGGGCAAAGGCTGGACGCCGATAGGCACAAACTACGAAAACCGATACAAGGGTACCTTCGACGGCCGCGGCCATACCATCAAGGGGCTGACCGTTACGACAAATGACCAATTTGTGGGTCTGTTCGGCTATCTCGATAGAGCTGGTACGGTGAAGAACGTGGTGATGGAAGACATACAGATAACAAGCAATCACGTGTTAATGTCAGGCAATACTGGCGGCGTGGTAGGATATAGCTGGGGCACCATTGAAAACTGCTCGGTGTCGGGCAGCGTCAGTGGCACGAATTGTGTCGGCGGTGTGGTGGGTAGCCAAAAGGTCGGTTCCATCATCGGATGCAGCTCCTCGGCCATAGTTAAGGGAACGCGCTATGTCGGCGGCGTGGCAGGAGAAAAATGGGGCACCATGACCGCTTGCTATGCCACAGGCAACGTGACCTTAGAATTTGGCTCCCATAATAATCTCTCTGGCGGTGGTGTAGTGGGATTAAGCGGAGGAAACCGCGTCCTTGCCTGCTATGCCATTGGCAACGTAACCAGTACAGGTAGTAGCACTGGCAATGTACATATCGGCGGCTTGTTGGGAGATAGCTACACCGAAGTGACCGCCTGCTACTGGAAGAACAATCAGGAACAAGGCATCGGCCGCAATCAGCATAGCACCGCCCCCGAAGCTACGAAGGTGGACGGCGCGACCGTGAAATGGCAGGCAGCCGTCGACGGCATGAACACCGCTTTGCAGAACGCAAGCTCAGAGTGGCGTTACGAACTTAAAGGAGCATTGCCTACCTTGAGGAAACAGTAAGCCGTTGCGGGCGGAAAAGTTCCGCCCGCAACGAACATTAACCGAAGTATAACGAAATCACGTTAAATATAATTGAGGGATTGATTACGTATCCTTTGTATTTACAGGTGATATGCAGATGTTCCCGGGTGCTGCGCCCCGTATTACCTGTAATCCCAACAACATCACCCGGCAGAACGTCCTGCCCTTGTGATACGGAGATTTGAGACAGGTGACAATAACTGACCGTGAAGTTTCCATGCTGGAGCGTGACATACTTTCCAGACACATTATCCTGTCCTACAGCAATCACCTGCCCCTGCAACATGGCATATACCTCGGCATTTCGGGCGTACAGATCAATGCCGTTGTGAAACTTCCTCTTCCCTGTGAATGGGTCTTTCCGATAACCGTAAGGCGAATTTATCTTGATATGTGAGAGCGGATAGCATACGCTTAGATAGCGTGCTACCTGCTCTTTCTTTTTTGTGTCTGCACTTGACAATGAAACCTTGTCGGGTACGGACTTCTCATTTTCAGAGGTGATGCTTTCGGGTGTCACCTCTGTTTCGTTTGTCGTCCGGGTGGGATTTTCAACAGTGACTTTATAGCGATTACCCTGACAGGAAACCGTGTTGAACTGCGCTTTCACATGGTTCCCGGATAATAACAAAAGAAGGGCTATAACGATTCGTGTATTACTCATAGATGCAAATGTAGGAACAGTTCTCCGACCGTGCCAAAAGATGTCTTGATTTACCTCCAAAATATAACATTAAATAAGTTTAGAGTATGAATACTGCATTACAATCATACTTAAAGCATAAATAAACACAAATAATCAGGCTATTTAGAACTACGCTAATTGAAGTATGAACAATAGTATATACCTTTGTCAAAGTATAATCAAAATATTATATTAAAGTATGAAGCAAGTACGATTTGAATTTGAGGAACTGCCTTACGAAACCCTTTCGCAGTTCGGACTCACACGGGAAATGATTGAAGACCTTCCTATGCGTATTTTGGAAGAACTCAGCCACGGCAGGCACTCGCCTGTACTTCCCATCAAGGTAAACGATGATAACGGAAACACGGTCACCGACCGTAGCCGATTCGCTTTCGTGCGCAAGGAAAACGGAGAAGCCGATGTCGTGTTCTACCCGGTGCTGAAGAAATCCACCTTGGAGAAATACAGCGAGGATCAACAGAAGCAGCTCCGTTCCGGCAAAGTCATTCTTGCCGACACGGTAACGGCTGACGGGCGAAAGACAAAAGCATTCGTGCAGATCGACACCGAGACCAATCAGGTCATGTCCGTCCCCACGCAGGTCATCGCCCGGAACCTCCAGGTGATGGCAGAAGAACTGAAACTCAGCAATGCCGAAATCAAGGTGATGCAGCAAGGAGAACCTTTGACCTTCGTGATGGAAGACGAACCGGTTACGGTCGGCATTGACCTTAACGAGAAGAACGGCATCCGCTTCTGCCAGGGAGACGCCAAGAAATGGAGCGAGCAGACCAAAAGAGAATGGGATAAATACACCTTCGGCTGTTACGGTTGCTGGATGATGGACGATGACGGCAATCTCGATTATATTCCTGAAGAGCAATACACGGAAGAACTCTGGAACGAACAGAAAAAGAGTGCCCAACGCAATATGGGGGCAGGACTTCACAAGTAAAACCTTTCAAACACTGTAATTATGGCACACAACACCTATTATCCCGAAGAAGTGCTCATCGAGAAGATGGAGTGCGGAGAATACGGCTGGCTGGATTACGTCAACCACTTTTCTGCCGAATGGCAGGATGAACTGGTGGAATACTGCAAGGCGCACTCGCTCATGATTGACGATGCGGCCGCCGAGCAATTCGTCCACTACAAGAGTGAACAATTAGAAGCCGCCATGGAAAGCGGTGAAGCATAAACACGGACTATGGCAATACGAACCAACACAAACCCGATGAGACCGGACTTGCAACCCGAAATGCGTGCTCTTTTGATGCGCAACGGTATGCAAGCCCATGTCGTACCTGTGGGTGACAGCTACCTGCTGGTAGTACAGGGGCACGATTCCCCACTGTTACGATACCCCATCAGCAGGCAGCAGATGCAGGCCCTGACCGACTGGGGAACGAACCATGCCAACAAAAAGGCATACAACACCTTTACGGAGATAGTAAAGAATGACTTTGAGCTGCCACGCAACTTTGTCCATGCCCGTAATGCCAACGGCAGGGTGGCTATGGGGCTGCACGGCTACCGTATCGGCATCGGTGAGTATGGCAGGGTCGGCAGGTACGGTATGCCGCCCCCTTTCCTCGGATGGACTCCCAGACAGCAGGAAGGCTATCACTTGCGCAGGGTCGGCGGCCGGCTTTTCTATGCAGGTACGCCTATGGTGGCAGAACGCCCGGACGGACGAATGAAACCCGGTGAGATGCAATCCGGCGGTTACGGATTCTACTACAAAGGGCATCGGCAGCCACAAGAGCAGGTACAGCCAGTCCGGCAGGATGTCTTGCAGGATTTGCAGGCAGTCATCACCCCGATGGTAAACAAGCCAAGAAGCGAAGAACCGGCAAAACCTTACAAGGAGCTGATTACCTCACCCGTCTATTTCTCCAATGAGAAGTGGCAGGAATGCCTTTCGTCACACGGCATCATCGTGGATACGGAAGCCGGGACTCTGACCGTCCAGTCGGAGAAAGTCTGTGCCGATATGGTCTATGACCTGACAGAAGAGGAATTATCCGCACTGGTATCTAATTCCATTGAAGAGCATCCGGTTGAGAAACGCCTGGAGATTCTGAACAATGTCATTCAAAATGACTATTCCGATAAAGTCACATTGGAATCACTGAACAACAAGGAGCGCATCAGCATTGCCCTGCATCCCGAAGTGGAGCAGGATCTGGATATGCGTAACCGACAGGAACAGGACTTGCTCCTGCCCTTGGAATCCGATAACAGCCTTGCACCGCACTCTGCCGAACAGACCGTACTGCAAGAAGACGAACATATCATCAGAGAACCACAAGAAGGAGCCTTGATTGACGGACGGGACTTGTCATACATCAACGAAAACAAAGGCTGGTACCGGGAAGGAGAACACGGACGTGAGGTGGAAGTGGAAGCCATCGCTGTACAACCGGCAGAAACAGAGGGCAAATACAAGATGACCGCCATTATCAACGGAGAACCCATCACCCATGAAATCAGCCAGAAACAGTACGACAAGTTCCTGGCAGTCGATGACTACCACCGCATGAAACTCTTTTCCAAGATATTCAACGAAGTGGATATGAAGACCCGTCCCGAAATGAGCAGCGGATTGGGGACGAAGATATTAGCCGCACTTGCCGCAGGTGCGGTAGTGCTGTCGGATGTCGCCCACGGGCTGCACCATCCCTGTCCGGAATTTTACGGAGAGCGTTTCAGTTCCGCACCCCGTCCTTATTTCAAGCCGGGAGTGGACTCGCCGATGGATGTGGCTGCAAGGAACTTTGAAGCGCAGATGAACAAGGAGGTGGCAGAGATGCGCAGAGGATTTTAAGGAATAAAAGGAACACGGAAATGGCAAACGGAGAACTGACATACGATGACTTCCTGCAACGTCTTGACATTCAGGACATACTGATGGACGCAGGCTATCACCTGAACAAGCGTGACGGCTTGCGTTATCCGTCCTATATCCGCACGGACAGCAACGGCACACGCATCCGGGGTGACAAGTTCATCGTCACACCGAACGGCAAATGCTGTTTCCAGCCACCACAGCAAAAGCTCTATAATATCATATCCTTTATCAAGGCATTCCCTGAGAAGTTTGCGGAACACCGGAACGGCGTCTCTCCCGACAGGTTGGTCAACCTTGTCTGCAACAGGCTGTTGAACCAACCCATCAATGACAGACCTTTGCACATCATCCAACCCAGACGGGAGAACACTCCGTTCAGGCTGGATGATTACGACATCCACCGTTTTGACGTAAACGACCGGGAGACCCACAAACGTTTTTACCCCTACTTCAAGAACCGTGGCATCGACATCTTCACACAACGGGCTTTTGCCGACCATTTCTTTCTGGCTACCAGACACCGTTCAGACGGTTTGGCGTATGCCAACCTTGCCTTTCCACTGGTACTTCCCAAAGAGCCGGACAAGATTGCAGGACTGGAGGAACGCGGCCGTCCCAAGATGGACGGTAGCGGAAGTTACAAGGGCAAAGCCGAGGGCAGCAACAGCAGCGAGGGCTTATGGATAGCCAATTTCAGCGGTGAGCCTTTGCAAAAGGCAGGCGGCGTTGCGTGGTTTGAAAGTGCCTACGATGCAATGGCTTTCTACCAGATACACAGGAATGGTTTTCGGGACAACCCAGACCTTTCCAAGAAAAGCGTGTTCGTCTCCACGGGCGGCACTCCCACCGATATGCAGATTCGCGGTATGCTTTCCGTCACTCCGGATATAAACCACTACTTGTGTTTCGACAACGACAGTGCCGGACGTGAGTTCGTGAAGAAGTTCCAAGCCATAGCGGAATCCATGCACATCAGTTCCGACCGTATAAAAGTCTTTCCCTTGATGCCCTGCTACAAGGACTGGAACGACGCCCTGCTTGGCAAGACAAGCGAGGAATACCTTGACAGCATCAAGGACGCGATTGTCCCATTGGGAGCACCACTCGGTACCACAGGGTATGCAACTGACAAGGAAGAAGAACACCGACAACCAAATATACACAGATAAGAGCCATGCAACAACCGATATACAGAGAGATTTCGCTACGACCGCAAACGGCACAGTTCTTCATTGACGAACTGCCATTGCTGTTGCTTTGTCCCGTGGGACTGGTCTATGGAGGAATGGAGAACGCCCCTCTTGCATCTATCGCCACCCTCCTTGCCGTTCTCCTTTCCCTCATTTTGATTTACCGGCTTATATACCTGAAACGCATACGCTATCACATCGGTAGCGAACAGCTGACTGCCGAGCATGGCGTGTTCCAACGCAGTATCGGTTACATCGAATTGTACCGTGTGGTGGACTTCCACGAGCAGCAGAGCCTATTGCAGCAGATTTTCGGGCTAAAGACTGTCACGGTGTTGTCTATGGACAGGACCACGCCCAAGCTGGAATTGACAGGTCTGCCCAAACGAATCAATATCGTGGATATTATCAGAGAGCGTGTAGAGTTTAACAAACAACGAAAAGGAATCTATGAGATCACCAATCATTAAAATAGCGATGCTCCTATTCGGCATCATCTTGTCTGTCACGGCGAAGGCGCAGATTGTCACGACCAACCCGTTGGAATATGTGGCATTGGCAGAAGGCAACGAATTGATTCTCGGCAAAGTCAAAGACCAGATGGACGGGCAGAAGAAAACCGCCCTTTTGCAGAACACCATTGCCGCAGAGTTCGAGCAGATGCGCCAGTGGGAGAAGAAATACAACAGCTACCTTAAAACGGCAAGCGGTTTCGCATCCTCGCTGAAAGCCTGTACCCACCTGTACAATGACGGTGTGAGGATTTTTATCTCGCTATGCAAGTTGAAGAAAGCCATCAGCGACAATCCACAGGGCATTGTCGCCGCGATGAGCATGAACAACCTGTATATCGAGACCGCAACCGAACTGGTGACGGTATTCTCCCTGCTCCGTGATGCCGTGGCAAAGGGAGGCAAGGAGAATATGCTTACGGGAGCGGAACGGAGCCAGACCCTATGGGCATTGAACGACCAACTGTCCGCATTCCAAAAGAAACTCAACCTGCTTTACCTGAGCATCAGGACTTACACGATGACGGACGTGTGGAACAACGTGACGGCAGGTATGCTGGACAGGAACAATGGTGAAGTGGCACGAATGGCAATGAACAGGTGGCGCAGGGCAGCAACGGTAAGATAAAAAGATGGAGGAAAGAGAAAATGAGACGGGCAATCTTTATCATAATCACACTGCTGTGCATAGGCGTGAAAGTCCACGCGCAGATAGACCCCACCCTTGCCGGAATGGTTCTCATCTATACCGAAAAGTCCAAGAAGTCCTTGAAGAACCAAGAGAAAATCATGCTCCTGCAAACCACCGGACACATCTGGACGAAAGAGGAGGTGGAAGCCGTCACCGACCTGCAACGGGAGTTCAATGATTATCTGGATTCATTCCGTTCGGTCATCAGTTACGCCGCACAGATATACGGCTTCTATCACGAGATAACCCATCTCACGGAAAACATGGGAGAGTTCACCGGGCAACTCAGGAAAAGTCCTGCCAATGCCGTGGCAGTGGCACTCTCCACGAACCGGAACAAGATATACCGGGAACTGATATACAACTCCGTGGAAATTGTCAATGACATACGCACGGTCTGCCTGTCAGACAACAAGATGACGGAGAAACAGAGGATGGAAATCGTGTTCGGAATCCGTCCCAAGCTGCAACTGATGAACAAAAAGCTGCGACGGCTGACCATGGCGGTGAAATACACCTCGATGGGTGACGTGTGGGCAGAAATCACGGAACGGGAACAACCCAAAGCCAACAAAGCAGAGATAGCCAGGTCTGCCATGAAACGGTGGAAACGAAGCGGAAAGGCCGGTGCTTTTTAACATAACGAGAATGTAAAAACTAAAAGATATGGGATTCTGGAGTTCATTATTAAAGACAGGCGGCAAAGCCGCAGGAGCGACAGGCAAAGCCGTTGGCGGAGCCGTATTGCACCCATCACAGACCTTGCGAGGGGCAGGAAGCGCATTGAAGACGGCAACCGTAGGAGCCGCGGCCGGATATGTCGGCTGGGAGAAACTGACCACCGACAAGAGCGTGGTGCGTATCGTGAGCGATGCCGTCATAGGAGAAGACACCACCAACGCCATCAGCGGCACGGCGAAAGCGGCTACCGAAACGGTAAACAAACTTACCGGCAAAGCCGAACAGACTTTTGACAGCGTGAGCCAGGCGTCAAGTTCGCTCTCTTCCACGCTCGATGGAGCGTCCAATTTTTTAAGCGGTGTTTCCAACGGGAATGCCGGGAATATGTTAGGCAACTTTTTCAGCAACCTCGCGCATGGCAAAGTATCGGGATTAAGCATAGTAGGATTGATTGCCGGGGCATTCCTCGTGTTCGGACGTACAGGCTGGCTCGGCAAGATAGCCGGTATCTTCTTGACCATGATGATGATTGGCAACAACACCCAACGCCAGCAAGAAGCGTCCGTTACCGACAACCAGCGTCAAGCCCGTCCACAGCAGGAACAGGAGGAGCAGACCCATAGCGGAGGAATGAGAAGATAAGACAGTCATAACACAATAATATTCTACAAATGAAATACACGGAAGAAATGATTCTACAGTCCCCAAGCGGCTATTGTATGCCCTTTGAGGAAGAAAAGAATAAAGAAGTAACCTTGTCAAAAGGCTACGGAGAACTGAAAGATACCGTCACAGGAGAGACATCCTTTAATCATGGCATAGACTTCAATGCCAGTCACCGTCCTTTGGCGGCAGTGGCAAGCGGTGTCGTATCGAGCATCGGTACGGACAAGGAACGTGGCGTGTATGTTGTCATACGCTACGGTAAATACGAAGTGACCTATGCACATCTTGCCAATATATTCATCCGTTTCGGGCAAAAGGTAAAGGCCGGTCAGACGGTAGCCATCAGTGGAAACGACCTTCACATGGAGGTGGCGTTTGACGGAGAAGAACTGAATCCGATAGAGTTCCTGACCATGCTCTACGGCAATATCCAGGCATTACGCAAGGCCGGGCACGAAGCCACCCACGAATTTATCCAATTTGACGGTGAGATGAAGACAAGATACGACCGTGACAAGGAAGAAATCGAGGAACTGATGATCCGTTTCCTGCCGGTCTATATGGAAGACCTGTTCCGAGGAGCGTACACCGTACCCGAATACACCGAGCAATCGCTGCGGAACGTGTTTGCAGTGGGTGCCACCAAAAATTATTTCTTTGAGAAGATGCCGAGCATGGCAAATCCTCTTGGTATCGGCAGCCGTGCCCTGCCGTTGGCAAGCAAGGTACAGAATCTCCTGATAGCGGATTTCCTGAATTACCTCGCGCTCAGGCACAATGTCTATCTCTCCACCATGGGCGAGGAAGTAAAAAAAAACTTCAATCCGAGGCCATAGCGAGCAGTGGAATCATTGACCCTTTGGAAGAATTGGAGATTGATGTGCAGAGTTTTGACATTCCGAGAGTCGTGTCCGTCTATCCCGACCGTGCCGGAGTCCGATGGTGGACAAAGGCCTGGTTCAACAACCGGGAGGAAGGCGAACATTCCGTAGAAATCGACCGGATGGCCGCCATCCGTTTCATCCAGGACCGGATAGAAAAGGATGAATGGCTGGAAGAGTTCTTCCCCAAGCAGATGGAGATATACCACAACGCCATAGAACAAACCAAGGAACAACTGTTGAACCAATTGAATTATTAGAATATGGGCGAAATCAGACATACAGAGCGTTTTGCAGAGATAGAAAGGATATTCGGTGACTACTTCAATAGTCACCTTGCACCTGTCATGCGAGACACGCAGAACTATCTCAACCGCAAACAAGCGGAGGAAATGGCTGCATATTCCACCAGTGCAGCCGGCATTCTCGGTTCTATGGCGGCAGCCGGTAATCCGATGATTGATCCGTACCAGACACTGAAAGTGACCGGGGAATGGAACTCCAAGACCACGGAGGACTATCTGGAAATGTGCAGGGAGAAGATTGCAAACAATAAGGAGATACAGGCAGACCTCACGATAATGGCAAACGAGTGGCGCACAGCCGTGGTGGATGAAATCGGCAGGGAAAGATATGATGAACTGTCCGGGCAATTAGGGAGCGACCTCGCTTACGCATATACGGAATACCGTATCGGAGAGTTGATGACGGGCAAGATGGTCAAAGACAATATGCCCAAGTCTTCCGCTGAATACATCATGCGCAAGGCGGCACAGAACACGCTTTTCGGGCTGTCATACACATTGAACCAGTCACCGCTTGCCGCAGAAATCGAGCGACGTGGGGAAGCGGCCTACAAACCGTCCAAACTGGAAAAAGGGACAGGCAAAGTCATCGGTGCAAGCATCGATGCCATATCACTCGGCGGTGCGGGAAGCTGGGCGAGCTTCGCCAAATTTGTCGGGGTTGACCTGGCATTTTCAGCACTGACTTCCTCCAAGGACAAAACAGGAAACACAGCATCCGTTGAAGAATGCATCAGCAAGGGCGTATTCGGAAGTGAGAGGAATGTCTTTGACAGATTCCGTAAAGAAGCCAATGAAATTCGAGCCAATGACAATCCTTATATCATCGCCACCAATGAACGGCTGACCAAGAAGATTCCCGTACAGAGTTTTGATTTCAGGGACTGGATGATCCATAACGCCCAAGCGAAAATGCCGTTTGATTTTATTGCCGGCCAAAAGATAAAAGATGAGCGATACAAGGATATTCCGATGGTCATCGCTCCGGAATACATGGAAACTTATTTGCAGGATATGGAGAAAAAAGAAGAGGTTAAAGGTCAATCCGCACTTGCAAACAATCCGGGACAATCGGGAAACACCCATACCGCACAATCTGTCCAACAAGCCAATGAAACGGAAACTGCGGAAGAATCAAGGGAAGATACAGCCATTGAATCAGGACAGCAAACCGCCAATGCCAACGAAAACGGCTGGGGCGATTTTTTCTCAACCTTGGGATTGAGTGGCATGGGAGACATAAGCAAAAATTTGGGTTATGTGCTTGCCATGTTGCCGGATATTCTGGTGGGTATGTTTACGGGCAGGACAAAATCATTGGATTTGGGAGACAATGTACTGCCTATTGCCAGCATCGTCGCCGGCATATTCATTAAGAATCCTATTCTCAAAATGATGATGATCGGACTGGGCGGTGCCAATTTGTTGAACAAGGCGGGACACGAGGCATTAGGATGGGAACGGAATGAAGATAACGGTTTGAATACGGGAAAGCGTTCCGTCCGATACCGGGTCTATGCGGACGAACCGCTGAATCCACGGATTTCCGATCCGATACTGCAAGGGAACAACCTTATCGCAACCATAGACCATGTACCCTGCACCATCCAGTTGCCTGAAAAAGTGGTGTCAGCTTACAATGCCGGGGCATTGCCGCTTAATACCCTTGCCAATGCCATCCTTGCCAAGAGCGACCGTACCCAGCAACTGATGTCACAGAATTATGAAGAGAACGACAGGGAAACGATTGTGCGTACCAGAGGAATACAATAAAACAGCAACAGATATGAAAGAGAAATCACAGTTTGAGAAAAATGCCGCCGACAAACAAGTTGAACTGCTCTCCGGAGCGTTAAACGGGGCGGTCAGCGCGGGCGGCCACTGGCTCAATGCCACAGGAAAGGGCTATCCCAAGTTTTATCCGGCAGGCGTGGCGGTCAGTCCGTTCAACGCCCTGTTCATGGCTCTGCACTCGGATAAGAACGGATGCAAGAGCAACCTCTTCACCTTATATAGCGAAGCAAAGGCAAGAGGCGAATCCGTCAAGGAACACGAAAAAGGAGTACCGTTCCTGTTCTATAAATGGAACAAGTACGTGAACAGGAACAATCCCAACGAGGTCATATCAAGGGATGACTACCAAAAACTTTCTCCCGAAGAGAAGAACCGATACAAAGGCGTCCACAACAGGGAGATACGCACATTGTTCAATATCGACCAGACTTTGCTGCCCCACGTTGACAGGAAAGCATACGATGACGCATTGGCAAAATACGGCAACAGTGTCGAGCAAGGATTCGGAGAAAAGGAATTGCGCGAACTCAGGCCGAAATTCAATGCCTTCGTACAGTCTATTTCGAGAAATCTTGCACCGGTTCGCACGGATGGCAGCGGTGTGGCGCATTATGACAGCCAGAAAGACGCGATATATATTCCACGGCAAAAGGATTTCGCACATTACACCGATTACGCGCAGGAGACCCTTCGGCAAATCATAGCAGCCACCGGACACCAGCAACGCCTTGCCCGTGAGGGAATGGTGATGAAAAACGGGATTCCCCCAACAGAGGATGCCGTCAAGCAGGAACGGCTGATTGCCGAAATCGCTTCGGGTATCAAGATGCTGGAAATGGGACTTCCGGCCCGGTTGTCGGACGAGAGTGTCAAACTGGTGGATTATTGGAACCGTGAACTGAAAGAGAACCCTTGTCTGATAGATGCCATCGAGAGCGATGTGAACAATGCGCTGGAAGTAATACGCAAAGCGGAACGGGGCGAGAAAATCGAGTATGCCACCTATCGCAACTATCGCCAGACAGAACAGATGCGGGAGCAAATGCCCAAGCATTTCTTCGTGGCTGACGAAATCAAGAAGCATCCCGACAAGGAAAACAAGACCATTGTCCTGGTCATCGACAAACAAGGCAAGAGTGCCGATGTGATACTCCCTGCCGGTGCATCCTTGGAGGTGAACAACGAGATCAAGGGAATGAGCAAACAGCGCATACAAAGCGCATTGGAGAAAAGCGGCATTGAGAACGTGCGTTTTTATAATCCGGACGGTGCGTTGGGCTACCGTCCCGATGACCGTTACTTCGCCGAAAAGCAGATAGAAGTGGCGCGTCTGAAAAACTGGGCATTGGAAACACTCTCCACCATCGATGCCCACCCTGCGGTGAAGCAAGCTGACAAACCCTGGTTTGAGAAGATACAGATGGTACAGGACGACAAGAACCGCTGGGCTTTATTCATCAAGCCGGAAGGAAAAGCCGGTTACAGCGTCTATCCCGAAAAGGATGACCTGAACCGTTTCTTCACCACGCTGAAACAGTCTTTGGATAATATAGACAAGGTACGTGGAGAACTGGCCAGAAAATACTATGCCCTTGCCGAGAGCAAGCCGGATCTAAAAGTGGACCTGTTCCACACGGCAGATGAAAGCATTGACTTGAACCGCATACAACGAGTGGCCGTGTTCAAGACAAAGAACGGGGCGATACTCTGCGCTCCCACCATTGACAACCGGAAGCCACAGCCCCGAAGCGTCACACCACAGCAATGGCAACGGATGTGGGTCGCCGAGGACAGGAACAGTTTCAAACAGCATCTGGCGGCAACACTTTTCGCGGACGTGCTGAACAAGAGCCAGGCACAGGAGCAGAACTCTTCCGAAAAACAGGGGGCGGAAGTGGAAACGAAGATCAGCCGTGACGAGGACATCAAGCACGACCAGCCTAAAGAGGACGTTGAAGAAGAGGAAGAGATTTCAAAAGGAATGCACCGATAAACAGACAAAGCAATGAGCAAGAATAAAGAATACGCGGAGAAATACGCCGTTTTTGCGATGGAACAGATGCGCAAATACGGCATCCCGGCTTCCGTGACCTTGGCACAGGGCATACTGGAGAGCAGCAACGGACAAAGCCGTCTGGCCCTGAACGAAAACAACCATTTCGGTATCAAAGCCACTCCGGGGTGGATTACGCAGGGTGGCAAATACGGCATTTACACCGATGACAAGCCCAACGAGAAGTTTTGCAGCTACGACAGCGTGGGCGATTCTTACGAGCATCACTCCAAATTCCTTGTGGAGAACAAACGGTACGCGGAATGTTTTGACCTGTCTCCTGACGATTACAAGGGTTGGACGGAAGGACTTGCCAAGGCCGGGTATGCAAGTGGCGGCAATTATGCCCAAAGTCTGCAAAAAATCATTGAAGCAAACGGGCTGCAGAAGTATGACCGGATGGTCATGGCAGAAATGAAGGCAAAAGGATTGGAAACAGGAACCGGACAAGCGGTTACGACAAACGCCTATTCATTCCCGGTCGAACGCAAAGAGTTCCTGTTTGTCACTTCACCGTTTGGAATGCGTACCGACCCCATGGATGCTGACAAACAGCAAATGCACAAGGGTATGGACATCCGCTGTAAGGGCGATGCGGTGTTGGCTACCGAGAATAACGGCAAAGTGGTGGCAGTAAACCAAAATGCCAAAACCGCCGGAGGCAAGTCCGTAACCATTGAATACGAGAGGGCTGACGGAAGCAAGATACAGAACACTTATATGCACCTGTCCTCTGTTGATGTCAAGGTGGGTGACAAAGTGCAAGCCGGACAGAGACTCGGTATGTCAGGTAACACCGGCACACGGACTACGGGCGAACACCTGCATTTCGGAGTGGCACAGATTACCGCTGACGGACAAAAACGAGACATTGATCCCGCAATCTATCTGGCAGATATCGCCCAAAAGGGAAACATCAAGCTGCAAGCCTTGCATAATGGCAAGGACCTGTTGGCTAAATACAAAACGGAGGTTTCTGCCACTCCTCAGGAAACAAAATCACAAAGTCCTGAAGAGTGGATGAAGAAACTGTTATCCTCGGAAGACAGCGGTGTCGGACTTTCAGGAACGAATGACCCGATTATGGATATGGTGGTCAAAGCCTTTTCATCGCTGATGATGCTGGCGATAGCCATTGACAACAAGAACGAGGAGGAACAGAAAGAAGCCATTTCTGAAATGGCAGGTAGCCGGAAGGTGGAACTGACTTCATTGATGCCCCACATGAAAGCCTGTGCCATTATAATCAATGAAAACAATAAAGCCGTGTTACAAGCAGATAACGGAGCCGTGCAGGTTTCAAGGGAGTTAAGCGCAAGCGAATTGAGCCGGCTGTCCGCCACTTTGAATAATCCTGAACTCTCGGAGGAAAGCAAGCGGATGCGTGTGGCAGGAATGGTCAATACCATTGTCCTTTCGCAGCAGGCTTCACAAAACTTTGAGCAAGGAATGTCGGAACAGCAGAACCAAAACGAACAAATCAGAAGATAATGAAACGCGTGATGATGGAAATAGGATTGTTGGTCGTCGGGCTGTCCTTTGCAGGACTGCACACCCTCGTATGCTACCGGCTGTTCGGTCTGGTGGCGACACTCGTGATTGTGGGTGTGCAGATTGTCATTGCGTCAGGGATAGTCTGGATTAAAATCCGTGCGCCCGATTAAAGACAGAACGTATATGCGAGTAGTTCACATTTAATAGGATATTCCGGTCAAATGGTCTTGGTTAAAATAAAACTACAAGCAATATGATTAAGTGTAATGTAACAGTGTGCGGAACCATCAGCAAGGCGGCTGTAGTGCGCACCAACAATGAGAACAAGGCATTCACGGCATTTGCCGTGAACTGCGTAATCCCGGCAAGAAACGGTATCGACAAAACAGTGGAAATCTCTGTCGCCAAGGATGGAGAGGAATACAATCGGGCTGACTATACCGTAGGCAAGAGAGTGGAAATTTCCGGTGTATTGACTTTCAAGAAGCGTGGAGACAATCTTTATTTCAATATGTCGGCTTCATCGGTCAACCTTACCGTGGCTTCAAACGAGGATTCCATCAAGGGCGAAATGCACTTCCGTGGAAAGACAGGCAAGAACATCGAGGAGAAGACAGACAAGAAAGGCAAGAATTTCTTGCAGTTCTCCGCATTTTCTGCGGAAAAGGTCAATGACGGCTTCGAATACCTGTGGGTACGCTTCTTAGGCTTTGACCGTGAACGTGAGGAGTGGCTGCAACCGCAGACCGGCATCGAGGCCAAAGGTGAACTGGAGCTGTCCGTCTATAACGACAAGCTGAACATTGCCTGCAAGGTATCGGAAATGTCGGAATATGTGAAACAGCCGTATAACCCTAACAACTGACAGCCATGGCCGATTACAGGAAAAACAGCAGTGACGGTCCGTCTGCGGAGGACAAGGCTCTTGACCTCTTTGCGGAAATGATGATTTTATGTTGAGGTCAACATAATATCATTAATGTTGCCCATTTGTTTATGTCAGTTTCTTTCATATTTATTTGATAATTAGAGTTCTTATCGAATTTTGTACAACATAATTTTGGATGCTCGTTTATATTATATAGTATTACTCATATAATTATAAGAGCATGTTAGAACAAATCATTATCCGCAAGTCATTCCTTAAAAAACATTTGGCTGCACCATTATTAAAGGAGCGAGAATACTTTCTAACTATGAAAAGTAAGGAAGGATTGTCCCGGCTAACACTATTGGGGTGGGCTGGGTATTCGCTCAAGTTTATCCAATATTTCGATCTTCATGATGGCGAAAAGAGAATTGTGTCACTTGATGATGTCGTTGAAGCTGCACGTCAATGGTCTTCACCCATTCCTGATCATTATCATTCTCGGAAACGTCATGATTGCCCTTCCTCAAGAATCAAATTCATTGAGATGGCTGTTGAATTCTTACTATACGTAGGTCTTTTAGATTCTCGTTACCAAGACGACATCATCAATTATCTCGCAGAGCGCAAATGGCACAGAGTCAGACTGATTGCCGCTCCCTTTTATAAAGAGAGAATGTCTTTCTTGATGGATTGCAAATCAAAAGGTTTTAAAAGACAGACACTTCAGCTTTATGCACAGTATCAACTTCATCTAATAGAGTATCTTGATTTAAAGAACTTCCGTATTGTTACCAATGAGGAAATCTCAAATGCAGCAAAAAAATGGCAAAACCTGGAAGACAAAGGTTCTCACAAGAAGAAAGGCACCAAGTCTAATTATAGTTTCTTCATCTATTTTGCAAATATGTGGCTTAAAGAGCTACATATGCTACCAGAATCAGGATCTCCTTCAATATCAGATATACGCATAAATGAATACCTTAATCACTTGGCATACAGGAGATATTCTCATGCCTATATTAAGGGAAGGAGATATATACTCACCTACTTTTACAAGATAATAGAAAAGGAGAACCAGGAACACCCTTTAACATTGGAAGATATAGATAAATACATTGAATACTACACGATTAACAAGGTTCAACGTAACACGCTGAAAGAGTACCTGTGTTGTATTCGTGTATATCTTCGTTATGCAGTCGAAAAGGGGTGGTGTATTACCGACCTAGATAAGGCGTTAATCACTCCCAAAGTATATAGTGAAGAAAATCTCCCTTCTTTCTTGCCGTGGAATAAAGTTCAAAAACTGTTACAAACAGTCAAAGAACAAACTGGTAAATCCGCATCGCGCGACTATGCTATTTTTATGTTACTTGCTATGTACGGTTTACGTTGTAGTGAGGTGGCAAACTTGAAGATTAGCGACATCGATTGGCGTAAAGAACAAGTCTATATTAAGCGTGCGAAGAATTGTCGACCACAAGTGTTACCACTTCTACATAATGTAGGAG